>JACCDW011389516.1_pt1 | contig 45622 bp, 34 predicted proteins | sample 7449781 | NCBI WGS metagenome assembly JACCDW01 (sample SAMN15323449, study PRJNA562643) | freshwater metagenome | isolation source: river surface water | place: USA:Blue River Watershed | collected 2017-08-18
GATTCAAGAACATCTTAACACCTAAGAAAGGTGCAGCAAAGAATAAAAGAAAGAAAAAGTAGAAAGTATAAAGTATAAAGAACTAACTCAGGATTAAGTGTAGTTTGTGAGTCAGTGGTGTGGTTTAATTCTCTACACTTAGTCCTGTCTTAGTTCTTTATACTTTACGGATTCGGTTGATACGGATCCTGATGATCTGAATCCTGACCCTACGGATCCTGACCCTACGGATCCTGATGATCCTGATCCTGACCCTACGGATCCTGATGATCTGAATCCTGATGATCTGAATCCTGACCCTACGGATCCTGATGATCTGAATCCTGATGATCTGAATCCTGATGATCTGAATCCTGATGATCTGAATCCTGATGATCCTGATCCTGACCCTACGGATCCTGATGATCTGAATCCTGATGATCCTGATCCTGACCCTACGGATCCTGATGATCTGAATCCTGATGATCTGAATCCTGACCCTACGGATCCTGATGATCTGAATCCTGACCCTACGGATCCTGATGATCTGAATCCTGATGATCTGAATCCTGATGATACGGATTCTCTCCGCGATCCCAACCACACCAACCGCCCATCCGTCAAGGTCTGACTGATCAGCATCGCTGATCAATCGGATCTGCTTTTTTGTATCCGTTGCTACCGTTTGCCCCTTGTGGGATCGGTGCCGCGCCTTTATATTTGCGGAGCGAACCTAGACAACTGAAGAACGGATCGGGCGGAGCGCAAGGCGCACCGCGTGTCGCGTGTCGGGCGGGATCCCACGGGCACAGATTCTCTATTCTTTATAGTTTCCAGGTTTCGTTTGTTTCACTTTTCACCTTACTTTTTGAGACAATGATCATCACTGATCCCCGTGCTCAGATCGCTGCACTTATTGAAGCGATTAACGATCAAAAGCAAAAGGTTGAGTATGAAACTAGCGTGCTAAAAGCACGTCAGGAGATGCTTTTAACCCTGATGGATTCCAACGGTTTTGACAAGATCAAAACCGATAAAGGTTCCGTCACAGTGTGCAACGGGAAGCGCACAGTAGCAGTAACCGATCCCGCACTAAAAGCGGAGATAAAGTTACTTCAAGAACGCGGCGTCCGTACTGGGCGCTGCGAGGAAAGGATCGGGCAGCGTTACTGCATGATCCGCCGCTAAGTTACACTTAGGGAGGCACAATCGCCTCCCTTTCTTTCCACCTTTCACCACACTTTGCCATGCAAACTACACTGCAGAATCAAACGATTGTTGATGCAATCGCTTCTAAGATTGTTGATGAACTCAACAATCGGGTTATGTATTCTCACGAGAGTCTACGCAATGAAATACACAAATTCCATGAGGATTGCATCAATGATAATAGGATAGATTATGAAGACGGCGATTGGGAGCAATACACTTTTGCTGATATTTGGTCCTACATAATCAACACCGAACTTCATAATCTCTATGAAACTTTGGAAGAATACTCTCAAAAAGAGGTTCGTGATTATGTCAGGGATGTATATCCTGAATGGCGATATAGTGCAGACTACGATGGGGATGGTGATGAAGGCGACGACGATTGGACGCCAGGATGTGATTCTGTTTCCAACTTTATTGACGCCTGATTAACACTTAGGGGGAGACAATCCTCCCCCTTACTTTACTCAAACCACACCGCTTAAAGTACAATGACCGCACTCGATTTGCAACCTTACGTGATCCCTTCCCATTGGATCTGTGCTCTCGTGAATGACGATTTTACGGGGGTTGATGATACTGAGGAGGAGATTATCCGTCAGTTCTTGTTAGATTTGGGCGAACGTTATCTGTTCACTGTACCTGAGGATGAGGATTCCTATTTCACACGTTGTCACGATGCGCGTGATTATGGTGTTCTTGCCTGCGATTGTATGGCGGTTCAGATAGCATTCTCCCCAGAATCTGAACCCGATTACGATAGCGATGACGCTATCTGTAACCGCTACAACAGCATTGTGCTTGAAACATTCGTAGGTTAAGTTACACTTAGGGGCAGTATTCTCTGCCCCTATTCTTTCCACTCTCTTAAGACAATGACCTTCGCAATCTATTCTAAAGTCGAGAATGTAGTCAGGGTGCATTATTCTCACCTGACAGAATCGCAGGCGGAGAATGAGGTTGAACGCCTTAATTCTCACCTACAAAGTGTAGGTCAGACTGCTGTATTCTGGTCAGAATCGCATCACCCTGACTGTACTTTTGTCATCGGTTAATTACACTCTTTCCCATTGCACTTTTGATCATGCTTTCCACTTTTGAGACCAATTTTCAGCGTATTCGTGACGTTGAACAGTTCGCAATCGACTCTATTAACCGTGGCGGATTGCACGGCGACGGTATGATCGGAGAGGCAGAACTGCACTGTCAAGGGTATGCTGGTGAGGGCAATCCTCCACACGATATAGTAATCGGTTGCACGGTTAAAGTTACAAAGAACGGCAATCGTCGCCATACGTTCACACTGAACGGGCGGCGGATTGCGTGCCATAAGATAGCACTTCGCCTGGGAGAGTTGGGGGCTTAAGTTATGCGTTCGTGGGCGGCAGTTCTTTATACTCTGCCGCCCTATCTGCGATTGATTAGGATATTTTATGCGTTCGTGTTTGACAGATAAGCGCGCCTTATGTGGCGTCCCCGTGGGGGTCATGGGGGCGTTTTAAAAACAGCTAACTACCCTAACCTACAACGGACCCGAATCGAGAGATAAATATAAAACTCAAATAAAAAAATTTTTCCGGTAAAAATTTGCTATAATACTCCAAAGTAAAAAAAAATTAAATTATGGAAATATTTTCAACAAAATTCAATGGATATTATGTTTCAAAGGACGGGAAGGTTTGGACAGAATTTAATAGATACACAGGAAAAAAAGATGTTCTGAGAGAAGTTAATCAAAATCCGCGAGGAGGTTCAAAAGAAATGGATAGGTACATGTCTGTAAATATTTCGATAAAAGATGAAAATGGAAAGTTTATTAAACAAATTAAATATTATACTCATCGGTTAATAGCAGAAACTCTTATACCTAATCCAAATAATCTAAAAGAAATTGACCATAAAGATAGAAATAAACAAAACAATTCAGTAAATAACTTAAAGTGGGCAACAAGATTTGAAAATATGAGTTCTTGGGAAAGAGATGATGAATATCGAAAAAAATTATCTGAGAATAATAGATGGACTCAAAAAATAAAATCTGCTATATAAAATGAAAAATGAAAACCATTATATGAAAAAAAATTCCTCAGAAAATTTTAGGCCCTTACAAGTTGATCCATTGAACGGCGACTATTATGTTATAATACCAGAGTGGATTGTTAATGATCTTGAATGGTACGAAGATACAGAAATAGAATTCACAATCGACGGAAAAGAAATTATACTTTCAGAAAAAGCAAATGACTGAAACACTGTATCACATATACTTAAAAAACAAATGCATTTATCATTCATTATCTGAGGATGAATTTAATTTGACATGGAAAATGATTTCAGAGTTTCTTTCAATTACAGATGACTCTAAAAAGAACGATCTCTCCTATGAAGAAGTAACACGTTCAAAAGAAGTTGCACTAAATTCGTCTCATTGACAATTCACTATATACTTGGTATGATATTGAAGTAAAAATCATTCAACTATGGCTAAAGGATTTACCGTAAAAGCAAAGGCACCAATTGCCTCACAATCAGAACCAGAATGGGATTACGATTTAGCAAAAGAAATGGTCAAAGGAAAATCCATTGTCTTTTGCTTACCTGGCAGAGGAGTCTCATATTCATATCTCAAAAACTTTGTTCAACTTTGTTTTGACTTAGTGCAAGCAGGGGCGAGTATTCAGATCTCGCAAGACTATTCATCCATGGTAAACTTTGCAAGATGCAAATGTTTAGGAGCGAATGTACTGCGAGGACCTGATCAACTTCCCTGGGATGGTAAGTTACATTATGACTGGCAACTTTGGATCGATTCTGATATTATTTTCACCAGTGAAAAGTTTTGGCAATTGATCCTGATGGACAAGGATATTGCATCTGGTTGGTATTGTACCGAAGATGGTCATACAACCTCCGTGGCCCACTGGATGGAAGAAGAAGATTTCCGTTCCAATGGTGGTGTCATGAACCATGAAACTCTCGAAAGCATCAGTAAGCGTCGCAAACCATTTACAGTCGATTATGCTGGGTTTGGTTGGTTACTGATTAAGAAAGGAGTCTTTGAGCACCCCGAAATGAAGTATCCTTGGTTCGCTCCCAAGATGCAAGTTTTTGAATCTGGAGAAGTCCAAGATATGTGTGGCGAAGATGTGTCATTCTGTCTGGATGCAAAGGAAGCAGGATTTGAAATCTGGTGCGATCCTCGTATCAGAGTTGGTCACGAAAAAACAAGAGTTATTTGAGACTATGACAAATAATCACGAAAAATATAATATCTACTGCAATGGTCGCAAAATTTATTCCGATCTTTCAGAAGAAGACTATTTGAATGTGATGGAAGATCTGGCGCAGGAGTACTATGAAAAAGGAACTCCTGCACCTCACGAATTAAACACTGAATTTATCAAGGAGAAATAAGTCTTATGGCAACTAAAGCAAAAGGTGGATTGAGCAAGAACAATTCTTATAATCCCGGTCCCCCGAAAAAAACTCGCCAAGGAGATGGCATGGGCACAAAATACGCCGCATCTTCTCGTAATGGAGCACGTAAGAAGTACAGGGGTCAAGGTAAGGGTTAATGGCATACTTAAACCATGGTCTTCCAGATTGGTCTTGTTACATTCGTAATGAGTTTCTTTTCAATCATCAAAAAGGACATGGTGAAGTAACCAAGTGTGACGTACATTCTGTCGCAAGTATTGAAAAAAGAGTTCCTCTATTTGAGGCATTTCTTGAAAATGGCGTGAATTGGACTCGGCGTCCTCTTCACGCTTTTTGCTGGAAATCTGATGCTCCTATTGAACCACTTGAAGACATTATGTACTGGGATTGCTTTTCACCATATATTGATGTTCAAAAACGTACTCGTCTTTCTGGATTGCAAGCAGAACTTATCCGACCTGATGGAAAAAAAGTATTAGGGACTTATATGTTCACCCTTGATTGGTCTTGGGAAAACAAAGGTATTCCAGATCTTAATTTTTCAGAGACTCCAGAACATAAATGTGCTCATTTATTCAAGGTTGAGACTGGAAATTATTATGCATATCCAAATAATAGAATAATTTGGTATGATAATGCCTGGACATTCAATAGAATTGATAAAAATCCTGGTTATGAAATTGATATGACCGTTTATTCAGTTGAAAATAAACGAAAACTTGAAACATCGGACCATTATATGTACGAAGTTACAAACTTAAAATAGAAATAAATAAGTTGTTTTGCAAAAACTGAATTGGAACATTACTCAATGGGTAAACACCTGCTCTTAGAGGTGTATGATGTTGATTTTGAAGCGATTAATGATGTGGAATCGCTTCAAAATACAATGATCAAAGGTATAAATCGTGCAAAGATGACGATTTTAAACACTTTTTCCCATTGTTTTGTTCCACAAGGATGTACAATAGTCATTGCACTCGCAGAAAGTCATGTTTCTTGTCATACATGGCCCGAAAACGGGTGTCTTGCCATAGATGTTTATACTTGTGGCGAAGGAAACCCAAAATTAATTGCACTTGAACTTTTAAAATACTTAAATTCGGACAATTATAGGATTAGAGAATTAAATCGTTAAATAGTGGCAAGGAGATAGCAACCTCCTTCCAAAAAAGTTCTGTTTTTACAAAAAACAGGAGCTAAAATGTCCAATTTACCAGTTGACAGAGACAAAGATTACATGTATCGGATGTGGGGAACTACTTCTCTTGCCTCCGATTACAACAGTTTAGATCAAAAATCAAAAGTAATTCAAGAAATTATGCATGATGATGTTCCAAAAAATAAGCATCACCTAAAAGAACAATCTGAACTGCACCAAAAAATTCGCAATTTAAATGATTATGATGATTGGGAATATGGTACAGAACCTAATTATGGTATTTCTTGGAAATAACCATAAATAACTGAAGAAAAAGTCCTGTTCCGATGGCAGTCAACCCAATTACAAGGATATCTAGATCATTCAAAGACATTAGTTTGTCTTTTGAACCACATCCAGTAACTAAAGACTTGCCAATTTTAAAAAATGAAAGAGCGATTATAAGATCGGTACGTAATATTGTAGAAACAATACCAACTGAAAGATTTTTTAATCCAGATTTTGGTTCTGATGTAAGATCAAGTTTATTTGGTATTATTGATTTTGCAACAGCATCAATCATTGAGGATCAAATTAAAACATCAATTACTCTTTATGAACCAAGAGTTGAAAATATTCAGGTGAACGTAAATCCAGAATATGATGACAATGCTTTAGAAGTTACAGTTATTTTTGATATTATTGGACAGGACTTCCCAACACAAGAGTTTACTTTCATCCTAGAGGCAACGAGATAAAATGCCTTTCACCAATTATACAAATTTAGATTTTGATCAAATAAAATCTTCAATTAAAGATTACTTAAGAGCAAATAGTAACTTTACTGATTTTGATTTTGAAGGATCTAATTTTTCAGTTTTAATTGACACCTTAGCATACAATACTTATATTAATGCATTTAACTCAAACTTATCCGTTAATGAAGTATTTTTAGATTCTGCAACTCTTCGTGAAAATGTAGTATCTCTTGCAAGAAATATTGGATATGTTCCAAGGTCTAGAAAGTGCTCAACTGCAATAGTTTCATTTAATGTTGAAACTACAAGTGAAACCTCTACAATTGCACTTCAACCAGAATTAGTCTGCATAGGAGCGGTAGATAATAGTTCTTACATATTTTCAATACCAGAAGAAATTACCCGCACTGTAACCAATGGTATTGCATCATTTAATAATATTGAAATTTATCAAGGAAGATTTTTAAATTTATCGTTCACAGTAAATAGTTCCTTAGATCAGAAATTTATAATTCCAAACCCATATGTAGATACAAGTACAGTTAGGGTGTATGTAAGAGGTCCTAACGATACTGGTATAGGTAAAAAATATTCTTTAGTTGATAATATTATTACAGTAAATAATACTTCCGAAATATTTTTGATTCAAGAAGTTAAAGACGAAAAATATGAACTTTTATTTGGTGATGGAGTTTTTGGTAAACAACTTGAAAATGGAAGTGTAATTACTGTAAATTATATTGTAACCGATGGTAGAGATGGAAATGGTGCATCAGAATTTTCATTTGCGGGATCAATCAAAAATTCAAATGGATCTTTAATTGCTCCATCAAATACGGTAACAGTAACTACAAATCAACCTTCAAAAAATGGTTCAAATATTGAATCAATTGATTCGATTCGTTATTTTGCACCAAGGTTATATTCTTCACAATACAGAGCAGTAACTGCTGGTGATTATGAGTCCATTATAAAAAATATTATATATCCAAATGCAGAAGTTGTGAGTGTAGTCGGTGGTGAAGATTTAAATCCTCCAGAATATGGATCTATAACAATATCAATTAAACCTAAAGATGGATTATATGTTTCACAATTTGATAAGCAGTTAATATTGTCAAAATTGAAGCAGTATACAATCACTGGTATAAATCAAAAAATCACAGATATTAAAGTTCTTTATATTGAATTAGATTCTTATGTTTATTATAATTCGGCAAATTCTCCTGGTGTGGAAAATTTAAAAACAAAAATAGAAAATTCTTTGAGTACGTATTCAAATTCTTTGGATATTAACAAATTCGGTGGTAGATTTAAGTACAGTAAACTCTTACAAATTATAGACAATACTGATGTTTCAGTTACTTCAAATATTACTAAAATTACAATTAGAAGAAATTTGAATGTATTATTAAATCAATTTGCAGAATATGAATTATGTTATGGCAATAAGTTTCATGTAAATTCAGAAGGAGCAAATATAAAATCTACAGGATTTAAAATACCATCAGAGCAGGAATTCGTATATTTAACCGATATTCCAAATAAGGATAAAGTTTCTGGTACTCTTGCTATAATTAAGTTATCTTCAAACCCATCACAATCCCCAACAACGATTATAAGTTCTGCTGGGATAGTTAATTATGAAACTGGTGAAATAAGATTAAATGCAATTAATATTGTTCAAACTGAATTGCCAAATAGTGTAGTTGAGATACAGGCATATCCAGAATCTAATGATGTAATAGCTCTTAAAGATTTATATCTTTCTTTAGATATTTCAAAAAGTAAAATAAATATGATTAAAGATGTAATATCTTCTGGAGAGAATACCTCTGGTGTTTTATTCGCCAGAGACTATTATCAGTCAAGTTACTCTAACGGAATTTTAATCAGAAAATAATATGGTACAATCAAATTTTGAATCTAAGGTAAGAATTCAAGAAATTATTGATAATCAAATACCAGAATTTATACTAGAAGAAAATCCAAAATTTTCTGAATTTTTGAAGCAATATTACATTTCACAAGAGTATCAAGGTGGAAATACAGACCTTACTGAAAATTTAGTAGAGTACTTAAAATTAGATAATTTAACCCCCGAAGTAATTTCCGGAAATACAATCCTTTCTCAGCAAATTACTGAGACTAGCGATGTAATTTATGTCAATAGTACCATAGGATTTCCTAATTCATATGGACTACTTAAAATAGATGATGAAATTATCACTTATAAGGAAAGACTGGCAGATAGATTTACTGGATGTGTAAGGGGATTTAGTGGAATAGAGTCCTACGATAGTGAACTGGTCTTTAGTCAGACTAACGCATCTTCTCACTCTAGTCAAACTGAAGTTACTAATCTAAGTGTATTATTTTTACAAAAATTTTATGAAAAAATAAAATTTACATTTTTACCAGGTTTAGAAAAAGTAGATTTATATGAATCTTTAAATGTAAATAATTTTATTAAAAATTCAAAATCTTTTTATCAAGCAAAAGGAAGTAAAGAATCGTTTAGAATTTTATTTAATGCTTTATATGGAATAGAACCAAGTGTAATTGATTTAGAAACATTTTTATTCAAATCTTCTGCAGCAAATTACAGAAGAAGAAAAGAATTACTATTTGAAAATTTATCTCCAGAAAGAGATCCTTTGCTGATAACTGGATATCAAGTAACTAAAAATAATAACTCTAGTGTATTTGGTTCAGTATCTGAAGCGGAAATATTTACAAGAAATAATAGGACTTATTACAAATTTTATATATTTTTGGGTTATGATGATTCAAATTCAGAAAATAGTGGTGAATTTGAAATTACACCATCTTCCAAAGTTGTAGAAAAAATATCAGTAGAAGACAATGCTACTGTTATTACTGTAGATTCTACTATTGGATTTGGAGACTCTGGAAGTTTATTCTGCGAAGGTGTTGAAATTTTTTATACTGATAAAAGTATTAATCAGTTTTTTGGATGCTATACTGGTAATAATAATTATATTAATATAGACATAGAAAAAACATCTATAGTATATTCTGGTGATACTTATTTTGGTTATGAAAATGGTGATAAAACTAAACGAATTAATCTTCGCCTTTTAGGTCTTGTTAATGATATTGAAATTAAAAATGAAAATGAATCAGATTATATTTTTTCAGAAGGAGATAAAATATATGTTAAGCATTTGGGAGATTTAATTAAGAATCCACAAAGAAACAAAAGTAATTTACAAATAATTGCAAATAGTTTTATTTACAATACTAGTTCTAGATATGAACTCAGTGAATTTAATGTAAATTCTAGAGTAGCATTTACTTTAAGTGAAATTGACGATTCATCTCTTAAAAAAGGTGATTATGTAGAATTTTTAGAGAGAAACACAGAAATATTAGAAAATTCTTTAGATAATGTAGAAATAACCTCACTGAACAAACAAACTGGAGAAATAGAGTTTAGTTCAAACTTAGAATCATTAAATCCTTTAAAAAAATATGATATTCGAAGAAAATTAAAAACTTCTTCAAGTTCTATAATTCCACTACAATATGAAAATATTACATGTGATGTAACAAATGTATATTCTGAAAATAGTCAAAATATATACGTTGCTTCAAACTCTTTACCTTCTTATGAAATAACTAAAAATTTATTTTCTTATGATGCTTCTTCTTTAGTTAACTTTGATAACAATGAGCAAAAATACACTTCAATAAGATTTAATAGTGAAGTATCCTTTTTAAGTGGTGACAGAGTATATTATTCATATTCCGATTCTCCAATAGTAGGTCTTTCTGAGGGTTTATACTATATTACAGTATCTTCCGATAAGAAGGATATTAAATTATTTGTTTCAAAGTCATTTATTTCTATAGATAAATTTGTTTATTTGGAAAGTATTCCTAGCGGAATACATAATTTTACTTTATCATCACAGAATACTGAAGATGGTACGATATATCCACAAAAGTTATTAAAAAAAATTGAAACTAATGTAGATACATTTTATGACGGAAAAGATCCTATTGGAACAGAAACTATTGGTATTCTTGTAAATGGTGTAGAAATTTTTAGTCCAAAATCAAATGATAAAATTTATTATGGTCCTTTAGAGTCTGTTCAAGTCATAAATTCTGGAGAAAGTTATGATGTAATTAACCCACCAATATTAAAATTATCTAGTGGGAATGCAAAATTACAACCAGTTGTTCAAGGTTCTATCGAAAGAATACACATAGATCCCCAAGAATTTAATGTTGAAAGACCCATAACTTTATCAATTTCTGGTGGAAATGGTAAAGGTGCAATTTTATCACCAGTAACTAAACTAAAGAATAGGGAAGTATTTTTTGATGCAAGAATTTTAGAAGAAGGTGGTGGATTAAGTATAACATCAGAAACTATTACTTTTCTAACAAATCATAATTTCTTTAATGGTCAAAAAATAATTTATGATATTAATAATATCAATAATCAAAAAATTGGAATAGGTTCATTTCAAGGATCTAACAATGATAGTGGTAGATATTTGGGAAATAATTCTATTTTTTATGCAAAAGTAATTAATTCTAAAACTATTCAAATTTATCCAACTTATGGTGACTATGTATCTGGAATAAACACTGTTGGATTTACCACTATAGGTAATTTTGGTATCCATAAATTTAAAACAGAACCTAAAAAAGTTTTAGATTCTGTTAAGATTATAGATGGTGGAAAGGGATTTACAAACAGAAAATTAATTGTAAAACCAACTGGAATATCAACATATAACCACACAATTAATTTTCATAATCATGGTTTTTCTAGTGGAGAATTGGTAACATATGATAAACAAACAACTTCTATAGTTGGGTTATCAACATTAAATCAATATTATATTTTAAAGGTAGATGAAGATTCATTTAGACTTTGCAATGCTGGAGTAGGTGGAACTGACAATCAAAATTATTTACGTCAAAATTATGTCAAATTTTCATCTACAGGATCTGGTTATCAGTATTTCAATTATCCAAATATAACTGTAGATATTTCGTATACTTTAGCAGATAATCAAACAATTAAATCAATTAAAGCAACTCCTGTAGTAAAGGGATCGATAATTCAAACATACCTTTATGAAAAAGGATCTAATTATGGATCAAATATATTAAATTTGGAAAATGTGCCCGACATAAAAATATTAAGTGGTGAATTTGCACAACTAACACCAGTAATTTCTGAAGGAAAAATAGTAGATGTTTTAGTTTCTTACTATGGATCAGACTATTATTCTGTACCAGATATAATTATCGAAAGTAAAAGTGGTTCTGGAGCATCATTTAGAGCTAATATCAATAGAACAAATGGCAGATTAGAGTCTGTAACTATTTTAAACGGAGGATATAATTACAATCCGGATGATACTGTTTTAAAGGTAGTCACTACTGGAAAAAATGCAGTCTTTTTTCCAAAAATTAGAGAATTAACTCTAGACAATTGTTATAAGTATGGCACACAGTATCAAAACTATAGAGATCAATCTTATGAAATTTTATACAGAGCAAAAAATAATACTCTCCAATATTCGGTAACTGGATATTCTGAATTATTAAAATCTTTATTCAATGAATCTGCTACAAAACATTCACCAATCATAGGTTGGTCTTATGATGGTATTCCAATTTATGGTCCATTTGGTTATTCGGATCCTAATAATTCTAGTTCATCGATAAAACTAATCGAGTCTGGTTATTCGTTGGTAGAGGTTGAAAATAGAGTTAGTGTAGAAGATTTTCCCCTAGGTTATTTTATTGATGATTATAAATTTACAAATTCTGGAGATCTTGATGAATATAACGGAAGATTTTGTAAAACTCCAGAATATCCAAATGGTGTTTATGCATATTTTGCAACTGCCAAATTAAATCCAGAAAATAATTATATCGGAGTATTTCCATATTTTGTTGGTAAATATTATAGATCAAAAATAATATCAGAAAATGTAAATCCAGACTTTAATCAAAAATTTGATTTTAATGATTCAAATTTATTAAGGAACACTTTACCATACAAGTCTGGACAAAAATATGGGAGAAATGACTTTATTCCAAATTATTTTGGACAAATTTGTGAGGTAAATTCAACACTTTCTGGAAATATTCAAAAAGCACAAATAACAAATGGGGGAAATAATTATAAAGTCGGAGATTTATTATATTTTAACAACGATACTACTTCTGGTTATGGATTAGAGTGTTCTGTAGAATCTTTAAAAGGCAAAAAATTATCTAGTGTACAATCAATTGTTAGAACATATGAAAATGCAAAACTTTACACAAATTCCTCTAACGAATTTTATGTAAAATATTTACCAAACTTCGATATACCTAATAATTCAAAAGTAACTATAACTGGGTTAACAACATCCTTTGCAAATTTAAATGGTCGGCATAATGTTTTTGTCGAAGAGTTTAATACTAATCTGATTAATAGCATTTCATTTGGTGCTCCTGGAATAGTAACTGATTTATATTTGAAAGATTTTCCAAAAAGAGTTTCTATTGGAAGTTCTATTAAAATAGTTGGAGCAGATTATGATCAGTACTTTAAAATATTAAATTATTTTAATGATATAGGTGTTTTAAGAGTTGTAAGAATTTCATCATCTGGTTTAAGTACATCTAATTCTCCAGTATCATTTTTACCTGACGTATTAAAAGTACAAGCAAAATCTAATAATTCAACTCAATTAGAAAATTATTTAAGATATTTTAATCCAAATAATTCAATTGGTATCGGTACTTGGTCAGGAACTTTCATCAGCAAATCTTTTTACAATGGTTCCGAATTAGTAACAGTTTCAATACCAACCCAATCAATATATTTGCCAAATCATGGATTTAGAACAAATCAAAAAGTAATTTTAAAAAGACCCAATGGAACAACTGCAATTCAAGTCAGTAATGATGGTAATACTTCATTTCAAATTTTATCTGGGTCAGAAACAGAAAAAGAATTATTTGTAATAAACAAATCTAAAGACTATATTGGAATAGTTACATCAGTTGGTTTAACTACAACAAATGGTCTATATTTTACTGGTGCGGTCGGATCTAATAATTATCAATACTCATTTGAGTCAGTATTTGATGAAATTTTATGCAATGTTGTTGATGTTAAAAGCACTGTTTCAGTTTCAACATTCCATAATTTATCTTTAAATGATACTGTAGATCTTATTGTTAAACCCAATAAAACCGTTGGTGTTGGCGGATCTTCATTTATTAATTTAAAATATATTGATTCTATAAAATCTATTAGTACAAAATTACTATCATTTACACCATCTAATGTTAGTGCAGCAAATAGTAAAATAAATTTCACCAATCATGGTTTAATTAGTGGTGATAAAGTTTATTACATCTCAACTTCAGTAATCGGTGGATTAAGTACTGGTACATATTATGTACATAAAATAGATTCAAACAATATACATTTATGTGAAACTTATATAGATTCTACTTCATTGCCAACAAATTTTGTTAAATTCACCTCCGTTGGAATTGGCACACAACAATTGAATTTAATTCAACCAAAAATAGATATTATAAGAAATAATGATTTAGTTTTCAACGTATCAGATTCATCTTTGAATGGTTATGAATTTAAATTATATACAAATAAAGAACTAACAAAAGAGTTTATACCTACAGAATCTAATGGAAATTTTTCTTTAGTTGGTTTTAATACTATAGGAATAAGTACTGATGCATCAATAACATTAAAATATTCAGATAATTATCCAGAAAAACTTTATTACACTTTAGAAAAAGACAATCAATTAATAGAATTGAAAGATACTATTAAAAATTCATCAGAAATTAATTTTATTAATAGTTTTTATTCTGGAAAATATAATATTTTTAATGTTAGGGATACATTATTTGACATTAATTTAGTAAACATACCAGAAGAATCCTCTTACACTATTGATGATTGTGATGTTTTGTCTTATTCAACTAACTCATTAACTGCAATTGGAGAAGTAAATAAAGTTAAAATAATTAGTCCAGGTATTAATTATAAGGATATTCCAAATTATACTTCATCATCTTCAATCAACGGTAAAGGATTAAATATACTTCCATCATCAACAAATATTGGAAAAGTTAATAGTATATTAATAAAAAATAGTGGTTTTGAATACTCCAATGATAGAACATTATCACCAAAAGCAGATGTATCTAAAAATGTAAAAATAAAAAATTCTAATACTTTAACAATAGTAAATGTAATTGATGGTGGTAAAAAATACCCATCAGCACCAAATTTAGTTGTTGTCGATTCAGACACTGGTAAAAAAATAGATAGCGGTCTTCTCAAACCAACTATGTCTGGTGGAGGTCTTGGAAATGCCAATATATCAAGAGTTACTATTGAAATACCAGTAAATGGATTACCTTCTACTCCAGTAACTGTAAAATCAGTAAATAATTCAAATGGAATAATAATTGATAGAATTCAATCATCAAGGGCTGGAATACTCACATGTTTGATAAAGACTCCAATTTTGGGGTTTGTTAATGATCCATTTCAAGTTAATGATGAAGTATTTGTTGAAAATATTGAAATAGTACCAAATAGTGGAATAGGTTTCGATTCTGAAAATCACGGTTATCAATTTTTTAAAGTAATTAATTATATTTCCAATTCCAATCCAGGAAAAATGGAAATACAAATACCAAAATTGTATGGAGATCCTGGAATAGCAGTAACATTTCAAATTAATACTTTTGCAACGGTAATTAAAAAAACAAATTATCCAATTTTCACTACAGAACAAAACTATAGTTTATTTGAATTGGGTGAGAAGATAGCGGTTGTTTCAGATCCAGAAAATATCATTATTACAGATTTAATTGTTGAAAAATCTAAAGAAAATTATTTAAAACTTTACGGAGATTATGAGTTAATTGTTGGTGATGTGATAAAGGGATTTTCTAGTGGTTATTTAGCTACTATAGAAAGTATATCATCTTCTGATGGTGTTTTTGTAGTGGGTGCTGAAAATCTTAGATCTTTAGATTGGGAAAATGAAACAGGAAAAACTAGCAATGATTCGCAATTTTTGCCCGATAATGACTATTATCAAAATTTATCATATACAATAAAAAGTGAGAAGACTTGGGATCAAATATCTCCTATAGTCAACTCCATGGTACACCCAATTGGAACTAAAAATTTTGCAGATACTCAAATTTCATCATCAACATCAGGTATTGTTTCTACGGGATTAGTGCCAAGTTCACAATTAGATTCTATACAATCTTTTATATCACAATCCAGAGCTGATACAATTAAAAATTTAGACTTTGTGAGGGATTATGACACAAATTCAAATATATCAAGAATTATTAGATTTAAAAATCTAAGATTGACAGACTATGTTGAATCATTGACAAATAGGGTTTTACAAATAGATGATATAAGTCAGGAATTTTCTAGTAGCGATGATAATGACACAAGATTGGATCAAATCATACTTGCTCTACCTAAAGATCAACTATATGGAAAATTTTTAATTCAAATAAGATCAACTGACGAAAATTTAGTATCAAATGGTATAAATGAGATACAATTTACAGAAATTATATCTTTAAAAAACAATAATGATACTTTTTTCTTGGAAAAAAATACTATAAGCAATTTATACAATATAACCAACGATTCTAATGTATTTGGAAAAAAAATTGCAGACATAACTCCAATTGTCGATGATGTTAAAAATTATTATTTCTTACTTACGCCAAAAAATCCATATGATATCGATTATGAAATAAAAATACTTGGAAGTAGATTTTTAACTACCTTAGAGTCAGATTCTTCTTTAACAATAGGATCTTCAGATATTTTCAATACAGTAAACATAATTTCTCCACAACAATCTGAAAATATTTTATCATTAAATTCTTCATTATATTCCTCATTTTATTCACAAATTCACGTTTTAAATAAAACTACTTTTGAAATGAATTATGTTGAAATTTATACAACATATGATGGTAATAATGTTTATTATAGCGATTATTACTTCGACGGAACAAAAAAAGATGATTTTAGTTATGGTTTTATAGGTTCCTTTGGATTATCTGCAAATGGTGGATTATTGAAGTTAAATTATTATAATGAAGATAATAATGATATTACACTGAGAACAAAAACTATTTGTTTTAATGATTCATCTTCAGGAATAGGAACATATAGATTTAAATCTACAAGGCAAGCAAATGGCAGTGAAAGAACTGTAATATTAGATTCGGGTACAAGAACAGTTTCTTCTTCCTCTACTATTTTTTCTTATGACACTAATTTATTTTCAAGTGTGAAAACTCTTGTAAAAGTCAGTATTGGTAAAACAAGTTCATTACATCAATTAATGACTATACATGATGATAATAATTCTATTATTACGGAATATCCTATTTTGTTAGTTGGGAATAGTTTGGGAATAGGAACTTTCAGTTCTTTTGTAGATCAAAATAATTTTAGAGTATCTTTTGTACCATATAATAACTTTAATGGATCTTCAATTCGTATCCAATACTACAATGAAGTTTTTTATAAATTTTTAGATGAGATTAATATTCCTCAACCACTCTCAGTATCACCTCTTTACGAAAACGTGAGTGTTGCAAAATATTTTGGATTAAACTCAAAAAATATTAATAGATTGAATTTTAAATTAAGATATAGAAATATACCAATATTTGCAAAAACATTTGATCCTTTTGATACTGAGGTTTTAGATCCTTCCACAGGTATTTTTACAATAGATAATCATTTCTTTAGCACTGGCGAAAACTTAATTTATGAACCAAAATCAACATTTATTGGTCTTGGTCAAAGTGCTATGGGTATTCGACCTGGTTCAATCACAGACACAGGAATTTCAACAAATAGATTACCATCTAGTGTTTATGCGATTAAATTATCAAATAGTCAGTTTAAAATAGCTTTAACCAAAGAAAATGCAAATTCTGGGATTGGAATTACATTTACATACTTAGGTGAAGGTAATGCTCATATGTTTGAAATGTATAAAAAGAATGAAAAATCTTTAATTACAATTAATAATTTGGCTCAATACCCATTAACTTATACGGGTATAGCACATTCTTTATTCGGAAATAATGGTAGCATTGGTGCTGGATCTACTTTCTTTGCTTTAAGTGGTATTAGTTCTATTAAACCAACAGATTTACTGAAAATAAATCAAGAATATATGAAAGTTGTAAATGTTGGTATTGGAACTAGTAGTTCTGGCCCAATATTGTTCTTTACTGGGGACAAAAATATTGTTGAAGTTGAAAGAGGGTTTGTTGGTACTTCAGCAACATCACATTTAGATAATTCTCGGGTTCAAATATACAGGGGATCTTATAATATCTCTAAAGATGAAATATATTTCACACATCCACCTAGAGGAAATATATTTGACTTAGTTCAAAAAGATGAAAGAAATTTAGAGAGATCTAGAGCAAGTTTTAGTGGAAGGGTGTTTTTGAGAAAAGATTATTCTACAAATGTTATTTTTGATGACATTTCCTCACAATTTACAGGTATAGGTGAAACTTTCTTATTAAAAACTCAAGGAATAAGCACTGTTGGTTTAGGAACTACATCAGGAAATGGTATTTTATTCATAAATGGAATATATCAAACTCCATTTACTCAAAATATTACTAATTATAATTTCAAAATTATTGAGAATCAATCTGCAGGAATTAGTAGTGTTGTATTTACTGGAATAAGAAATGATAATGATGAGATTACAATTTCACAATCCGATGTAAATCAAAATCAATTGCCTAGAGGTGGAATAATTGTATCTTTGGGATCTACTTCAGGTCTTGGATATGCACCATTATATGGTGCAAAAGTAAAGGCAACTTTAAATGCTAATGGATCTATAACTGGTATAGTTGGTATAGCGACAACTGGAAACCCTGTTGCATTTACTACAGTATCTTATGACAATCAAACTGGTGTCTTGCAAGTTTTTGCACCATCAACTACCAACCTTATTGGTGCTAATCAAGTAAAAATGGTTGGATTGGCATTTACTTGTTCATCAAATGCGGGTATTATCTCTTATTTCCCAAGTCACAATCAGTCTTTAAATATTATTGGAATTGGTTCAACATCATTCTCTGTTCAAGTTGGCACAAGTACTTTACCACATTACTACGTTGGATATGGAACTATATTCCCATGGTACGAAGATTTAAACTTTGGTTCTGGATACAGACATCCAATTTCAATAGGAGTGACGGAATCTGGACATGTGGGAGACCCTGCATCAATAACTGCTATAGTTGGGGCGGGAGGTACTTTATCATTCAATATAGGGGCAGGTGGAAGTGGATATAGTAATCCAATAATTCAAATATCACCTCCAAGTTATGAAAACCTACCAATTGTAGGCGTATCAAGACTTGGAATTGGTCAAACAACTGATACTGGAATTGGATTGCTAATGAATGTTGAAATTGGATCTGCAGTAGGTACTGATGAAGTTGGCAATGTTGGAATTGGTTCTACTCTTTTCCAAGTATCTTCTTTTAAAATTACAAGAACAGGATATAACTTTAGAAGAGGTGATGTTTTTAAACCAGTTGGATTAGTAACTGCAAAAGGATTTGTTAACCCAATAGAGGAATTTAGACTTACTGTATTAGAAACATACAATGACACTTTTGCTGCTTGGCAATTTGGAGAACTTAATTTAATAGATTCTATAAAAGAATTCCAGGACGGTTCCAGGTTAAGTTATCCATTATACTATGAGGGACAACTTTTAAGTTTCCAAACAAATATTGATAATCCAGATTCCCAAGTTATAGATTTTGATTCTTTATTGGTAATTTTTGTAAATGGAATCCTTCAAGAACCAAAAATTGCATATGAATTTAATGGAGGTTCTGCAGTGAGATTTTTAACACCACCAAAAACTAACGATAATGTTGAAATTTATTTTTATGTTGGAACAAGAAATGTTGACTCTCAACAAGTTAACGTGGATCCAATAATACAAATTGGCGATACAGTTCAAATTTATAGTAATAATGCAAATCTGGAAAATACTGTTACTCAAAATACAAGAACTGTTTTTGATTTAGTTTCATCAGATTTAATGGAAACTAATCTTTATTCCGATCAAGGAGTGGATGAGCAAAATGAAAAACCACTATATTGGACTAAGCAGAAAGAAGATATTATTATTAATGATATTACATATTCAAAAGCAAGAGATTCTTTAGAACCACAAGTATATCCAACTGCAAAAATTATAAAAAATTTATCAATATCTGATACTGAAGTATTTGTTGATAATGCAAATTTCTTCGACTATGAAGAAGAACTTCCAACAGAAAAGATTGATCTTTTAATTGATTCTTCAAATCAATCATTAGTAACTGGTATAGTAACAGCGGTTGTTTCTGCAGCTGGAACTATTCAGTCCTTATCGATAGTAAATGCTGGTGTTGGATATACTGGATCTAGTGCTGAGATAAAAATATCAAATCCATATTATGGCATTGGTGTTGGAATTGGAACCACTGCAACAGCATCTCTTACGATTTCTGGTGGATCTATAACTAATGCTATTGTTATCAATCCTGGATTTGGATATACCAGAACTAATCCACCACAAGTTATAGTAAAAGAACCACCAATTAGAATTGAGGAATGTTTAGATGCAAATGTTGTTGTTGGATTTGATGGAGTAATCGTTGGTATTGGAACAACAAGAGGAATTGGTACAAATTTAGCTATAGAATTTAAATTATTTACACCTAGTGCAAATTACTCAGATCTTTTAGTTGGATATCCAATTTATATATTTGACACTAAAGTTGGTACTGGATTGACATCTATAGATCTATTACAAAATAATATTGTCGGTATATCAACATCCAATTTAGATAACATTTATTATGTACATGGAAAATATCTTAGTGGTACTACGGGAATTATAACCTGCAACATATCAAATAATACAAATATTGTTGGTATTGCAACCACTGGAACTGTATCATCTCCAGTAGGGAAGTTTTCTTGGGGTAAAATAAGTGGATTTAGTCGTTCTTCTAATCCAATTTCTATTGGTGTCAGTGGTTATAATATAACTTCTGGATTATCTACATACCCAACTATTCAAAGAAGAGGTTATGGATTAAGAAACACCGGCGCTCTTAAAAAAAATTTAATAACATAATATAAATAATAAAAAAACGGGTTAATATGCCAGCCTTTGTTACAGACCAATTTAGAATTTTAAATACAAATAATTTTATTAATTCTATAAACACTGCAACTGATAATTATTACGTTTTTGTTGGTCTGCCAAATCCAGATCAAAATGGATTTGGTAGAAATGAAAATTGGGAAGGGGGAGATGGGGCTGGAACTCCAATTTTACCAAATCCCACCGACAATCTTGATTATCTTTCTCATTATGGTGATACTATTTTATATGGAAAAAAAGTAACATCCCAAAACATCAGAAGATGTGTGAGAAAAATTGAATGGACACAGGGTGTAAAATATGATATGTATAGACATGATTACAGTGTCAATAATCCCTCTGCAGTTACTAACAGAGCAAGATTATATGATTCAAATTATTATGTAATTAATAGTCAGTATCAAGTATATATCTGTATATCCAATGGATCAAGTGGGATAAATACGACAGGAAATCAATCTCAAGATGAACCACTGTTTACTGATTTAGAACCATCAAAGGCAGGAAATAGTGGAGATGGATATATATGGAAATATCTGTTTACTGTACCGCCGACTGATATTATTAAATTTGATTCTACAGAATTCATACCAGTACCTAATGATTGGGAAACTTCGTCACTATCACAGATAAAATCTATTAGAGAGAATGGAGATTCTACTCTCAACAATAATCAAATTAAATTTGTATATATCGAAAATCCAGGAAGTAATTATGCCACAGGTGAAGTAGATATTTTGGGTGATGGATCTGGAGCAAGAGTTTTTGTTGAGGCAAACGAAGATGGACAAATAATAAAAACCACTGTTACTGTTGGTGGAAGTGGATATACGTATGGAGTTGTTAATCTAGGTCCACTTCAAACATCAGACACAATATCATTTCCAGCAAAATTAATACCAATAATACCACCTTCAAGAGGTCATGGTTATGATTTATATCGGGAAATGGGGTCTGATAGGGTTTTAATTTATTCCAGATTTGATGATTCATCAAAAGATTTCCCTATAGATACAAAATTTGCCCAAATAGGGATACTGAAAAATCCTTCAAAGTTTATATCTACAGAATCTTATACTGCAGATAGATTTTCTGGTTTGACTTCATTAAAAGTTATACCATCCGGTAGTGGTGTACCTATAATTGGTGAAAAAATAGAACAAACTTTATCTGATGGACAAAAAGCAGTTGGTTATGTATCTTCTTACGATAGAGATACACAAGTTTTAAAATATATTAAAGATAGATCACTATATTACAATCAATCTGTATATGACCAAACAGATTATGTTGGAGTTTCTTCTTCTGCTAATGCATCACTAGATTTTAACACTTCTGGAGGATCTATTAGAGGAGTTAGCAGTGGATTTTTATGCACTATAAATTCATCATTTAGTGCATCAACATTAACAGTACAAAACAAAATAATTAACTTGGATGTATCTTTTACATCGGGTATCGCAAGTCCTGAAATAAATAAAACATCTGGAGATATTATCTACATTGATAATAGACCTTTAATACAGAGAAACTCTAGACAAAAAGAAGATATCAAAATTATTCTAGAATTTTAAAAAATGGCACAAAAAACTAATTTTAATGTTAATCCCTATTTTGATGATTTTGATTCAACGAAGAATTTTTATAAAGTTCTTTTTAATCCTGCAAGACCAGTACAGTCTAGAGAATTAAACACAATACAGTCTATTCTTCAGAACCAAATAGAGTCTTTTGGAAGTCATATCTTCAAAGAAGGATCTATGGTTATTCCTGGGGGAGTGTCATATGATTCAGAATATTGTGCGGTAAAATTGAATTCTACTTCTTTTGGAGTAGACATTTCACAATATATTGAAAAATATGTTGGACAAATTATTAGAGGGGAAGTTTCGGGAATATCTGCAACAATAAAAGAAGTAGTTTTTCCAAATAATAGTGGTGTAGAAGATATAACTCTTTATGTAAAATACTTAGAATCAAATAATGATTTTAATCAGGCATTCTTTTTAGACGGTGAATCTTTACTATCTACGGAAGCAATATCTTACGGTATTAATAATACAGTAATATCTGATGGAACTGCTTTTGCCTCATTAGTGTCAGAAAATGCAACAGCAGTAGGATCTTCAGTTTCTATTGACAATGGTGTTTATTTTGTTAGAGGAACGTTCGTAAATGTAAATAAACATACATTAATTTTAGATTACTACAATAATGTTTCTTCTTATAGAATAGGATTAAGAGTATCCGAAAATATTATAACAACCAAGGATGATGAATCACTTTTCGATAACGCAAAAGGATTTACAAACTTTGCATCTCCAGGAGCAGATAGATTTAAAATAGATTTATCACTAACAAAAAAACCTTTATCAAATATTAATGACACCGATTTTATAGAATTATTGAGAGTTGAAAATGGTTTTCTTAAAAAGATAGAAAATAAAACAGATTATAATTTAATAAAAGATTACATTGCTCAAAGGACTTATGATGAGTCTGGAAATTACACAGTTACACCATTTACAATTTCAGTTAATAATTCTTTAAATAATTTACTTGGAAACAATGGAATTTATTTTAATGGTGATTTAACAACTGGAGGAAATACCCCATCTGATGATTTAATGTGTGTAAGCGTAAGCCCAGGTAAAGCTTATGTTAAAGGATATGATGTTGAAAAAACTAGTACAACTGTTTTGGATATTGAAAAACCAAGAGATACGCAAACAGTTACGGGTGCTTTAGTCCCATTTAAAATGGGAAATATTTTAAGAATTAATAATATTTACGGTGCCCCAATAAACAAATCAACAGTATATTTTTATAGTAGAAGAAGAAATGGTGCAACCTCATCTCCAAATGGTATTGAATTAGGGTCTGCAAGAGTTTATTTGTGTAAACTTACTGATGCGGCATATGATGATGAAAAAACAAAATGGGATTTGCATTTATATGATATACAGTTCTACACACATTTAACTTTAAATAATTCTTTAACTTCAACAGAATTACCTGCAACATCAATCATTTCTGGAAATAGTAGTGGTGCTACAGGATACGTTGTTTCATCAGGATCTAATGGTAACTTGGTGGTTATAAGGCAAGTATCTGGTACATTTTTACCTAATGAAAATATTACTATAAATGGCACAACGATAATATCTAGAACTATTTTAAATGTAAAGAATTATAATTCTTCAGACATTAAATCAGTTTACTCTGCAGGAAGTCCAGCATTTTTAGCAGATTCTGTTTTAGATTCTTTTGTCCCGAGTGGATTTAGTGGACAAGATCAAATTACTATTCAGTCTAATGGAATAGTAAGAACATCAAGTAAACCTTTCAGTGGTATATCAACAGATACAATCGTAAAGTATTCACGATCAGGATTTAGTACAGAAACATATAATGTTGTTAATAATGTTTCTTCGGATGGAACAACATTTACTTTATCTGGAATATCAACAGTAAAAAATGTTAATGATGGTGCTCTTACAAGTTCTAATATACAAGTTAGATTTTTAGTTGGAAACTCCATATTGAGAGATCAAAGTTCTGGATATTTGTATTCAGTTTTACCAAATACAAATATTTCAAGTATAGATCTCAATAATTCCCAATTAACATTTTCTGCACAATCTACATCTTCAAATGTAATATCTGGAGGATCATTAACATTATCCACTGGTGATTTTAGTTTACCTGGTAATTCTGGATCTATAAAATTTGATACTTTTGATGTAGAAAAGTATTCTATACATTACAGTGATGGAACTACAGAAACATTGACAGATGATCAAGTTACTTTTAATCCTGGGTATACGCAGATTACATTTAAAGGAATTACAAATGGAAAAACGACATCAATTATAAATGGTACTTTTGTTAAAATTGGTATACAGAGTAAAACAAAAGTTCATAAAAAGAGCACTATAGTCAATGTTGAGTTATCAAAGTATGAACAATCTGGATCAAATTCGAATTCTTCAGTTAATGATGGATTGACATTCAATAGATATTATGGATTGAGAGTTCAAGATGAGGAAATATGTTTAAGATATCCAGATGCAATTAGAGTAATATCTGTATATGAATCTTTAGATTCTTCTTTACCAACTTTTGATAAATTAAACTTTTCTTCATTATATGGAATTTCAAATAATTCTATAATTGGTGAAAACATATCTGGAAAGACAAGTAAAGCATTAGCTAGAATTGTAAAGAAAGATGCTTTATATCCAAATAGTGTAGAAATAGTATACTTAAATAACAATAAGTTTCAAATTAATGAAGAAGTTACTTTTGAAGAATCTAATATAATCGCTCCTATTTCTTCATTATCTTTCGGAAGATATAAAAATATTACAAATATTTTTAAATTAGATAAAGGTCAAAAAAATCAATATTATGATTACTCAAAGTTGATAAGAAATACTAATGAACCAGAACCCAGTAGAAAACTTACTATTGTACTAGACCATTATGATGTTTCTCCAACAGATTCTGGTGATATGTTTAGTGTTTTAAGTTATAATAATGAAAATTACAGTAAGGATATCCCTAATATAGGATTTTTAAATATTAGAGCTTCTGACACCTTAGATTTTAGACCAAGAGTTTCATATTTTAGCAGTTCATCTTCTTCACCATTTGATTTTTCATCCAGAAATTTTGGAGATACACCAAAATTAATATTTACTCCAAATGAATCGAGTTTGGTAAACTATGATTTTTATCTTGGCAGAATTGATAAAGTGTATTTGGATAGTTACGGATCATTTGTTATTGAAAAGGGTATATCATCAGTCAGTCCAAAAGAACCTTATAAATCTGGAGATTTACTGGAAATTGCGTCTATTTCATTACCACCATATCTTTATGATACCAATGATATTAAAATAAACTTGGTAGATAATAGAAGATATACTATGCGTGATATTGGAAAAATAGAAGATAGAGTCGAAAATTTAGAAATAGTAACTTCACTTTCTTTACTAGAATTAGATACTCAAACTCTTCAAATACAAGATGCCGATGGTATAAATCGATTTAAAACTGGATTTTTCGCAGATTCATTTAAAAATGATAATTTTATTGATCTTGGAAATTCTCTTTCAGAAATTTCTGATGACAATGAATTAACTCCATTAATTTCAAAGAATACTTTAAAGAATCAAATTATCGCAGCATCAAATCCTACTGATTTTGAACTAGATTTATCACAAAATTTTGAGTTATTAGATAATAGAGTTAAAAAGACTGGTCAAGTAATTACTTTAGATTATGAAAGTGTGGATTGGATAGAACAACCATTGGCAACAAGGGTTGAAAATGTAAATCCATTCCATGTTATTCAATATGTTGGTGATGTTAGATTAAATCCATTTAGAGATACTTGGATAAGAACTGTACAACTTCCAGATAGAGTTATTGCACACAATAATAGTTTAAACTTAGAAAGTAGAGTTAACACCGAAAGAATAACTTTAAATAATGTTAATAACACTACGGGAACAGGATCTGGAGGATTGGGTGTTGGACAAGTAAGAGATACTTGGACAGAATTAAGTTTAAGTGATGGTACAATTTCACAAGAAACATTTAGTTCTTCTGATAATAGTACTTCTACTTCTACAGAAAGATCTTTTATTGAAAGTCAATTTGACATTTTCATGAGATCCAGAAATACTGAATTTTCAGTATCTAATTTGAAATCTTTCACACAATATTACTCATTTTTAGATGGAATTTCTTCAATTGATTTTACTCCAAAATTAATAGAAGTTACTAAGGATGTAGAATTACAAAATCCCGGTACTGATAGTAGTTTTATTGTTGGAGAGAATGTAGTTGGTTTTGATAATGGTGTTCCAATTATAACATTCAGACTTGCCCAACCAAATCATAAGTTTGGTCCATTTAATAACCCATCATCCACTTATGATGTAAATCCATATGCAAAATCAGAAACTTTACCTACGGCCTACAGTGAGTCTTCTTCAGTATTAAATATTGATACATTTTCATTATCAGAAGAAGCTCAAGGATTATATTCTGGATATTTAATTCGCAGGGCGATATTGATTGGAGAAACTAGTGGTGCTGCTGCATATGTAAAGGATTTGAGATTAATTACTGATAATTATGGGGATTTAATTGGAACTTTCTTTGTTAGAGATCCAAATTCATTACCACCTCCAATCATAAGAGTTCCTACTGGAAATAAAACTTTTAAGTTATCATCAAGTCCTTCAAATGAAAATGGTTTATCAAACGGAACAGATATTTCTTCAGCTGAAGCTAACTATTTGTCAGAAGGTACAGTACAAACTTATCAGAACATTGTAAGAGTTCATACAATAAATTCGTCATTAACAACAACAAATAATATAAGAACTAGAACTTTAAACGCAGTAAGAAATGAAAACATATCATCAATAAATCTTCCAGAACCACCACCACCAATTCAAAATTTTATTACAAACGTAACTCAAAACGTAACTCAAAATACTACTAACGTTACAAACGTAACTCAAAATGTTACAAACTTAACTCGAAATGTTACAAACGTAACTCGAAATGTTAATAGAATTATTCAACAACAAGTATATTCTGATCCTCTGGCACAAACATTTCTTGTTGGTTCTAGTAGAGGGTTAAATTCATTTAATGATGATGTCAATGGTGTATTTTTAACTGCTGTCGATTTATTCTTTGCCAAAAAAGACCCAGGAAACGCTCCTGTTACAATTCAAGTAAGAACTGTTGAACTTGGAACTCCAACATTAACGGTAATAGGTGATCCAGTAACTCTTAGACCAAATGATATTCAAATTTCAACTGATGGATCAGTAGCAACTAAAGTAACTTTCCCATATCCAATATTTTTACCACCAGGATTAGAATATGCAATTGTTATTTTAGCACCTCAAAGTGATCAATATGAATTATGGGTCGCTAGAATGGGTGAAACAACTAGAAATACATTAAATCTTCCAGACGTTGAAAGTGTAAGATATACTAAACAGTTTGCAATTGGAAGTTTGTTTAAATCACAAAATGGATCAATATGGTCTTCTGATCAATACGAAGACTTGAAATTTAAATTGTATAAAGCAAAATTCACCGAATTGAATGGGATAGCATATTTCCAAAATCCAACTTTAAGTAAGAGTAATGGATATGTTAGAAATTTAATAAACAATCCAATTACAACATTACCAAGAAAACTTAAGGTTGGTATAACAACAGTATATAATAGTACAATAGTAAATACAATATTAACTGCTGGTAGAAAAGTTGGAGAATCTGCGAACAGTAATGTATATGGAACTATTGTTGGAACTGGATGTTCGGTATCTAATGTAGCGATTAGTACTGGTGGAAGAAATTATTCCGAAGGAACTTCTACCGTAGAGACATTCAATATTACTGGAAATGGATCTGGATTGAAATTAGTTATTAGTGCAGGATCTAATGGAACTATAACATCCGCAACAATTAATCAATTTGGAAATGGATATTCAGTTGGTGATGTTGTCGGAATTGTAACTTCGACTGTAACAGGAACTGAAAATTTAAGTAAAGGTCAAAATGCTTTAATAACAATAACAGGAAACAATAATGCAATTGATACATTATATTTAACTGATGTTCAAGGAAATCATTTCGGTAATGGAAGTACATTTCAATATTTCAATAATTCTGGAACAAGAACTTCCATAGGAACAACTCAAATTACATCTTCTGATACTTATGGTTCTTATTCAGATGGAAAATACTTTAAAGTTGATCATTTTAATCATGGTATGTATGCCGCAAATAATATTGTAGAATTAAGTGGAGTTTCTCCAGACACTCCAGGAGTAATTTTATCTTCGCAATTGTTAAGGACGGATTCTATTTTAAATATAGCATCTGCAGATACTTCATATTTCCAAAATTTTGAAGGTTCTGCTGTAAGTGCAGCAAATCCTGGATATTTGATCATTAATAATGAAATAATTAAATATATTTCAGTACAATCATCATCACTAGAGGGATTGGAAAGAGGTATCAATGGTACTATTGCAATAAGTCATCCAGAAAACTCAATTATTCGCAAATACGAATTGAATGGAGTTTCTCTTAGAAGAATTAATAGAAGTCATAACATTGTCGATTCTAATATTGAACTAGATAGTTATTACTTAGAAATAGATAGAAGCGGATTAATTGGTTCAGACAATTTTGGTATTGACAGATCTACTGACGGTACTTATCCAAAGTTATCATTTAATAGTGAAAAAAGTGTTGGTGGTGTGACTGCATATGCATCCGAAAATATAATTTACGATACTGTAATACCATTCTACAATATTATAATACCAGGAGCAACAACTGAAGTAACATCTCAAATGAGATCTATTACAGGAACAAGTTCTGGTGGTAATGAAACATCATTTAGAGATCTTGGATATCAGAACGTTCAAATTAATCAAAAAAATAAATTAAATGAACTTAGAATGGTTGCTTCAAAGATTAATTCTGACGAATATTTAGATTCTTTACCTAGAAATAAATCTTTAATAACTGCATTGTCTTTATCTTCAGATAATTATAATCTTTCACCTATGATTTTCTTAGATGATACATTTACAGAATTTCATAGTGCAAGATTGAATAATCCAATTTCAGATTATATTAATGATGGTAGAGTGAACAGCCTTGTAAATGATCCTCATGCTGCAATTTATGTTTCTAGAACTATTAGATTATCTCAACCATCCAATAGTTTAAGAGTATTATTATCCGCATATAAACATCCTTCTACAGATTTTAGAGTTTTATACTCATTGATAAAACCGGAGTCAAATGAATCGTTAACAGCATTCAATTTATTCCCAGGATATAATAATTTAACAACGGATAATAATCTTGATGGTTATTTGGATATTGTTGATGAGAGTAAAAATAGTGGATTATCAGATACAATAGTTCCAAGTAGTTTGGAAAATCAATTCTTAGAGTATCAATACACAGCGTCTAATATTGGACCATTTATTGGTTTTACTATTAAAATAGTGATGTCTGGTACAAGACAAGATAAATATCCAAGATTTAAAGACTTAAGAGCAATTGCACTAGCATGATGGAAGATCTAATATCGGTTGAAGGGCACCCAAATCTTTTTAGAGATGAAAAAACGGGTGCCATAGTAAATTGTGACAGTGCGGCATACAAACAGTATTTAAGCAGTGTTTCAAATAGATTGAATACAAAAAAAGAAATTGAAAATTTAAAGGATGAAGTTAAAGAAATCAAGTCTTTATTAAAGGAGTTATTAAATGAAACCAGAAGACATTGAATTGAGTGATATTAACAAATTATTTGAATATGAAAAGCACTGTAGAGTAATTGAAGAATTGAGCATAGAAGAATTGAGAATTTTTTCAAAATTGTACTTTAAATTATATTTAAAGCAACAAGAAGTAGTATCATTATTTAATTAACATAAATAATTCATAGGCGTATTTTTGGTAGTAAATGGCATCACCATATGTAGTTAATTTAAGTATTAATACTGGTACTTCATTTACTCAGTCTTTTACTTTAGCTAATGATAATGGTTCGGCACTTAACCTTTCAAACTATGTTGTTAAATCGCAATTAAGAAAACATCCACAAAGTACTTCTTATGTAAACTTTATTGCTACTGCAGTTTCTCCACCTTCGTCTGGAGTAATAAGAATTGAATTGGGACCAAACTCTACTACCAGTTTAAAACCTGGAAGATATATGTACGATATTGTAATTACAAATAGTGGAACTGGTGAAAAAACAAAAGTCATAGAAGGTTCTGCAATAGTTTCAAAAAGCATAACAAGAGATAGTTAGTATTATGGCAAAACCATCAACAAGACAAGAATTAATTGATTATTGTTTAAGAAGACTGGGAGCTCCGGTTTTAGAAATCAACGTAGATGATGATCAAATAGATGATTTGGTGGATGATGCTCTACAATATTTTAATGAGCGTCATTTTGATGGTGTTGAAAGAATGTATTTAAAATATCAAATTACTCAGGATGACATTGATAGAGGTAAGGCAAAGAATACTAGTGGTGTTGGAATAGTAACAACTACAGGAACATCGGGTATTGGAACTTTTAATTTTTATGAAACCTCCAATTATATTCAAGTACCAGACTCTGTTATTGGTATAGAAAAAGTTTTTAAATTTGACACCAGTTCCATTTCTGGTGGAATGTTTAGTATAAAATATCAATTATTTTTAAATGATCTATACTACTTTAACTCCGTGGAACTATTACAGTATGCTATGGTTAAAAGTTATCTTGAAGATATTGATTTTTTACTAACAACTGACAAACAAATAAGATTTAATAAAAGACAAAATAGAATGTATTTAGATATTGAGTGGGGAGCACAATCTGCAGGTAATTTTTTAGTAATAGATTGTTATAGAATATTAAATCCAAATGATTTTACGAAGGTTTACAATGATAGTTTTTTAAAAAAATACTTGACTTCCCTTATTAAAAAGCAATGGGGTCAAAATTTAATAAAATTTAGGGGAGTTAAATTGCCAGGTGGAGTTGAATTGAATGGTAGGGAAATTTATGATGATGCTCAAAGAGAATTAGATGACTTAATGCAAAAAATGTCTATGGAATATGAATTACCACCATACGACTTTATAGGATAATTATGGCACTAAATCCATTTTTTCTTCAAGGGTCAGGTTCTGAACAAAATTTGATCCAACAACTAATAAATGAACAGTTAAAAATATTTGGAGTAGAGGTTTCCTACTTACCTCAAAAATTTATAAGAAAAGAGACAATATTAAGAGAAGTTACTTCATCAAAATTTGATGATAATTTTTCAATAGAAGCATATGTTAGTAATTTTGATGGATATACTGGATCTGGAGATATTTTATCAAAATTTGGAATGAACTTAAAGGATGAATTAACTCTCATAATATCAAAAGAAAGATTTGAAGATTTTATTGCTCCATTTTTATCTGACATGGATCAGGATGAAATTATAGTTTCTACGCGCCCAAGAGAGGGTGACTTAATTTATTTTCCACTTGGAAAAAGATTATTTGAAATAAAATTTGTAGAGCATGAGCAACCTTTTTATCAACTAGGAAAAACTTATGTTTATGAATTGAAATGTGAATTATTTGAGTATTCGGATAACATTGGTGGATGGGATAATGTAAATACTACTGTAGAAGAAATAGATAGAACTTTAGAGAATCAAGGTTATATTAATACACTTAAATTGTTCCCATCAGGATCACAAGCGACTGCACAAACTTCGATCGTAAGTGGTTATGTTAGAAAAATAATTTTACTTAATGATGGTTATAATTATAAAACAACTCCAACAGTAGCAATTAGTAGCGCACCTTCTGGTGGAGTAAATGCTCAAGCAGTAGCAATTACTTCCTGCATAGGAAATTTTTGTTCAGTTAAAGAAATTTTGCTAGTAAATCCTGGTGCAGGATATACAGTAGAACCAACAGTTACAATTTTAAGTGCAACTGGAATTGGGGCAACTGCAAAAGCAGTCATTGAAAAAACATACTCTGGTATTGGTAGTGTGACAATTACTAATAGTGGTTCTGGATATGTTACTTCACCATCTATAGGATTTTCATCTCCTACAGTTGGTTCTGCAGTTACTGCTGTGGCAAGAACTATTGTAAATTCTAATGGTCAAATTAGTCAGATATTGATTTCTGATGCTGGAATTGGGTATGTATCAAATCCACAAATATCTATATCAAACCCACCCTTGCTTGTTGGAATTAATACTTATATTTTTAATGAAGTAGTTACTGGAGAAACTTCTGGAGCTAAGAGTAGAGTTAAAACTTGGGATAGCACTACAAGTATTTTGAAAGTTGGTACTGTAAATGGGGACTTTATACCTGGAGAAATTATAGTTGGTTCAATATCTTCTGCAAGGTACCCATTACAAAAATATCAAGTTTCGGACTTATATGATAAATATGAACAAAATGATGAAATACAACAAGAGTCAAATTCTATTGTCGATTTTTCAGAGTCTAACTTATTCGGTAATTATTAATGCTAGGAACATATTTTTATCACCAAAATATTAGAAAAACAATTATTGCTTTTGGCAATCTTTTCAACAACATATCAATAAAACATCAAGATGGTGATGGTAACGATTACAGTGATGTCAGAGTTCCTTTAGCATATGGACCAACTCAAAAGTTTTTGGCACGTTTAGAGCAACAAGCAGATTTAAACAAACCAGTTGCAATAACACTACCAAGAATGTCTTTTGAGATGAATTCCATCAAATATGACTCTGCAAGAAAGTCTGGAATTTCTCAGTCTTTTAAAGCTTCTGATGGAAACAATATTAAAAAGGTTTTCATGCCAGTACCATACAATATAGGATTTGAATTGAACATAATGGCAAAATTAAATGACGATGTTCTTCAAGTTATAGAACAAATTTTACCATTTTTTCAACCTGCTTTTAGTGTTACTGTTGATATGGTTGATATTATTGGAGAAAAAAAAGATATTCCAATAGTTTTAGATGATATTTCCTTTAGAGATGACTATGAAGGTGATTTTTCTACTAGAAGAATTTTATTATATACTTTACAATTTACCGCAAAAACATATCTTTTTGGTCCAATATCAGACAGCACGGATGGTCTTATTCGCAAGGTTCAAGTGGATATGTATTCATCTACGGATGTTCAAACTGCAAGAAGAGAAGTAAGATATACAGTTACTCCAGATCCTATTGATGCACAACCAAATGATGATTTTGGATTTAATGAGAATTGGGAGTTTTTTGGAGACGCAAAAGTTTACAGTCCTGTCCAACAAACCGATATTTAAATTCTATGAAATCTAAAAATTTTGACTCCTTAGACAATGTGTTAAACACAACTAGCGAAATGCAGATTTATGAAGAACCAAATTGTACAGAAATAAAACCTATTGACCAATCATCAGTTGATATAAAAAAAGATTATGAATATACAAGAGCCAACCTTTATTCCTTAATTGAAAAGGGTCAGGAAGCGATCGATGGAATTATGGAACTTGCTGCAGAAAGTGATCAACCAAGGGCCTACGAGGTCGCTGGGCAACTTATAAAGAGTGTTGGTGATGTAACCGACAAACTTATAGATCTTCAAAAGAAATTGAAAGATATGGAAGAAGAAACTGTAAAAACTACAAATAATGTTACTAACAATGCAGTTTTTGTTGGGTCTACCTCCGAATTATCAAAACTACTAAAGCAAGGTTTTCTAAATAATAAAGAGTAGTTCTTTTTGATCTGATGGGTTGGTCAGAAAAATATAAAAAATCTATTGATTGTAATAATCCCAAAGGATTTTCTCAAAGAGCACATTGTCAAGGTCGCAGAAAAAAATTGAAAGAGCAGTTAAAACCATTTAAAACAGTTGAACAGATTGCAAAGAAGCATCGTCTTAATGTTTCTTTTATTCAAAAGCAACTTGATATGGGAGAACCTATAGAGCATGAGCATACAAAAGATCATGAACTCGCTAGAGAAATTGCTCTTCAACATTTAAGTGAAATTCCAGATTATTATACTCGTTTAAAAAAGATGGAAGCAGATGCCAAAAAAGAGCATAAAAAGTTCAAAGATGTTTCAGTATCAGAAGGAACGTTGCATCATTGGTATCAGGGATCAAGTGGAAAAACAAAAACTGGAAAAACAGTAAAAGGATGGGTTCAACCAGATGGATCGCCATGTGCAAATGAACCAGGTGAAACTAAGACACCAAAATGTTTTAGTAGTGCAAGACTTACATCTCTTAAATCAAAAGGTGAAGAAGGTGAATCAATAATTAAATCTGCAGTTAGACGTAAAAGACAAAAAGATAAAAGTCAACAAGCAAAGTCTGGAGCAGCAGCACCAACTAATGTTCCAACATTTGCAAAGGGTAAAAAAGATCCTAACTATGTAAAAGCAGAACCAGGAATTAAAGAAGAAATGGAACTTAACGAAGCAGTAAAAGATAAACCTGGAAAAGGTAGTGGAAGTAAAGATGCTTGCTACCATAAGGTAAAGTCAAGATATGATGTTTGGCCAAGTGCATATGCATCTGGGGCACTTGTTAAATGTCGTAGAGTTGGTGCTTCAAACTGGGGAAATAAGTCAGAATCTTTAAGTTATGATTGGGATACTCCTATTCGTGAAAGAGCAGATAGATATTGCCCAAAATGCCAAAAACTAGAACTGAGAAATGAGTGTAAATACGGTCCAAAATATTGGGATATGTTTTCATTACCAGCAGAATTGATTAGTTCAAAAAAAGATTTTAATACAACTATGCCACATCCTGGAAATTTTCCAGAGTCTTATGATCATGAGTATTCAATGGCACGCTCAGAATTATCCACAATTATTTCAGCAGCAAAAAGACTTCGTAAAAAAATGAAAGGTGAGGGTAATATTGAGGCATGGGTTCAATCAAAAATTACAAAAGCAGCAGATTATATCGATTCTGCCGCAGATTACGTTGAAAGTGGAGAGCATAATGTTGATGAGGCGAAAAAGTGTTGGTCTGGATATGAGAAAAAAGGCACTCAAAAGTTGTTCGGAAAAACTTACAATCGTTGTGTGAAGAAGGAAGAATATTCTAACTGGAGAGATGAATTAATTATCTCAGAGAAGTGGGAAGATAAATTAAAAAATATGACTCCAGAACAAATTGAAAATCTCAAAAAATCAAATCCTGGTGCTGCGGAAAAAATTGATGCAATGAGAAAACAAGCAAAATCAGCCACACCAAAACCAGTAGGTTCTGGATCACAACTACCTAGTGTACCTAAATCACAAGTAACGCAGAATAGGGGACAAAATACTAGAGCACAATCATCTTATGATCGTATGTCTGCAGCACGTAGGCAAGGATCGCAAAATGTAGCAGCGGCACAAGCAAAAAGAGCAGCAAAAATTGCTGCAAAACCATCACTTTTAAAAGTATTATCAAAAGTAAAAAATCCTAAAGTTGCAATTCCACTGGCAATTGCGGGCGGTATTTATGGTTTATTGACTAGTCCTAAGAAGCAACAAAAAGAAGAATATTCTAACTGGAGAGAGGAACTTTTGGAGCAAAAAGGATATGTAATGCCAAACGCTAGTAAAAGAGGGGCATATTCTGGAGGAGATACAAAAAAATCTTACAAAGTGGGTGATACTATTCCAGTAAGTGCTACAAAACCAAAAACAAAATTAAATTTAAAGTCAATTAGAGATGCTGGAGATAGATATGGAAAATCTACATTTAGTGAAGATTGGCAATCAGCGAATCGTAAAGATGGAGTTGATGGATTAAGTCAATCAACAGTAGATAAATACCGCAAAGAACATCCAGGATCAAAACTTCAAACTGCAGTAACAGAGAAAAAACCAAAAGGTAAAAGGGCAAAACGTCGTGCCAACTTCTGCCGTAGAATGAAAGGTATGAAGTCTAAACTGACTTCTGCAAAAACTGCAAGAGATCCAGATTCAAGAATTAACAAAGCACTACGTCGTTGGAACTGCAACTAAAATGAAATCATTCAAAGAGTTTCTATCAGAAAGCATCAATATTGCAGGAGATTTCAATGGAAATCTTTATGTAAATAGTTCTGATACACAGTCAGAACCAGTTGGAGAGTCCTTCTTTGCTGATGTAGTTTGGGAAGGAAGGATGTATCGTTTAGAAGTTGAAGGTAAAATGATGAATAAAAATGAACTAGCAGAAAATCTCCAAAGTGAATATCCAGGAGCGATTGTCCATAACATCTATCCAACACAATCTCAAAGTTCTTTAAAAATTAAGAGTTCTCAGAGGTATCAACCAGAAAGACTATCTTGGGGTGAATAAAACTTATGGCTCAGTGGAATAAAAATATACAAGATTATTTAAATCAAGAGCGTACACTCTTTGAAGTGTATATGCAAGCAGATCGTTATGGAAATATTTTTGATCCACTAGGTCAAGGATTTTCCGGTGATCTTTTCGGTAGGTTAAAAGTATCCAACCAATTCACTCTTTTTGACTCTACTCACAGATATGAACAAGATGGTGATTTTAGTGATGTAGTTTTAGGTGCGGGTTCCACTGTTGGTATCATTACTCACCAAAGTACAGCAACACTAGGAATCGGAACAACTGCTGGATGTTCTATTATCAGAGAAAGCAAAAGAGTATTTTCATATCAACCAGGTAAATCATTACAAGTTCTTCAAACTTTTGTAATGAATCCACCTAAATCAAATCTCACACAAAGAGTTGGTTATGCATCATCAACAAATGGTGTTTTTCTAGAACAACAAACAGGTTCTGCTGGAGTTACCACAGCATACTGGGTGATGAGAACCGAAAGATCTGGAATTAGTACAGAAATTAGAGTTCCTCAATCACAGTGGAATCGTGATACTTTTGATGGAACTGGTTTTAGTACAAGTAATCCAAGTGGAATTAGGTTAGATTTAACAAAGGCACAAATTTTATTTACAGAATATGAATGGTTAGGTGTTGGTGCTGTTCGTTGTGGTCTTGTAAATGAAAATGGAATTTTTCATATTCTACATATTTTTAATCATTCAAATGTGATTGATAGTACTTATATGACCACTGCAACACTTCCAGTTTATTATGAAATTTTTAATACTGGAATTACAACATCACCTTCAACATTCAAACAGATTTGTGTGTCTGTTCAATCTAATGGTGGTTATGAAAAAAGAGTTGCCTCAGATGTTGCAAGACAAAATAGTTTAGTTTCTGTAGCATCTACAACTTTTATTCCTCTGGTAAGTATTCGCCTTAAAGCGGGAAGAGAAGATGCTGTAGTTATTCCAAATCAAATTAATGCACTTCCAGATAGTGCATCATCAGTTTATTATGAAATTGCATTGATTAAAAATGCATCAATTACTGGAGGAACATGGAATAACTCATCTTCCCCAAATGTTGAACAAAATATATCAGCAACTTCTATGTCAGGCGGAACAGTAGTGAGAGCAGAATATATTTCATCTGCAAATAAAGCATCAATTCCATTGAATGAGACTACAGAATATAATTGGGATCTCCAATTAGGAAGAACACAAGAAAAAGTTAGCGATACATATACTTTAGCAGTTAGAGCAATTTCTGGAAGTGGCAACTGTATCGGATCACTTAGTTTTTACGATTTGACTTAATAGTATAATAATATGGCTGAAGTTTATCTTGGTAATCCAAACCTTAAAAGGGCAAATACCCAAATACAATTTACTGAAGAACAAATTATTGAGTTCTTAAAATGTAAAGAAGATCCTGTATATTTTGCAAAGAACTATATTAAGATTGTTTCTTTGGATCATGGTTTAGTTCCTTTTGAATTGTATCCATTTCAAGAAAAATTAATCAAAAATTTCCACGAAAATAGATTTAATATATGTAAAATGCCAAGGCAGACTGGTAAATCAACCACCTGCGTATCCTACTTGCTTCACTATGCTGTGTTTAACGATAATGTGAACATTGCCATCCTAGCAAACAAAGCATCCACTGCAAGAGACCTTCTTGGAAGATTGCAACTAGCTTATGAGAATCTACCTAAGTGGATGCAACAGGGCATTATATCTTGGAATAGAGGTTCTCTGGAATTAGAAAATGGATCAAAAATTTCATCAAACTCTACTTCTTCATCTGCTGTCCGAGGCGGATCCTACAATGTCATCTTTTTGGACGAATTTGCTTTCATTCCAAATCACATTGCTGATGACTTCTTTGCCTCTGTTTATCCTACTATTTCTTCTGGACAGAGTACAAAGGTAATTATCGTATCCACACCACGCGGTATGAATCATTTCTACCGAATGTGGCACGACTCTGAGAGGGGTAAGAATGAATATATACCCACAGATGTTCATTGGTCGGAAGTTCCAGGTAGAGATTCTAAATGGAAAGAACAAACCATTGCTAACACATCTGAACAACAGTTTAAGGTGGAGTTTGAGTGTGAATTTCTTGGTTCGGTTAATACTCTTATTAATCCATCAAAATTAAAAAATCTTGTTTATGAGGATCCTTTAAAAAGAAATGCTGGTTTGGATATTTACGAAAATCCAAAAGAAGATCACAATTATCTGATAACAGTCGATGTTGCTAGAGGGATCGGAAATGATTATTCGGCATTTATTGTTTTTGATATAACCAATTTTCCATATAAAACTGTAGCAAAATACAGAAATAACGAAATTAAACCAATGTTATTTCCAAGTATTATTAATGAAGTAGCAAAAGGATATAATAATGCTTGGATTTTAATAGAAGTAAATGATATTGGAGATCAAGTATCAAATATTCTTCATTTTGATCTTGAATATGATAATATTTTAATGTGTTCTATGAGAGGTCGCGCAGGACAAATAGTTGGTTCTGGATTTAGTGGTAAAAAGTCTCAACTTGGTGTTCGAATGACATCATCTGTTAAAAAGTTAGGATGCTCAAATTTAAAAACTTTATTAGAAGACAATAAGTTATTGGTTAATGACTATGAAATAATTAGTGAACTTACAACTTTTATTCAAAGACATAATTCATTTGAAGCAGAAGAAGGATGTAATGATGACTTGGCTATGTGTCTGGTTATTTTTTCTTGGTTAGTTGCTCAAGATTATTTCAAAGAAATGACGGACAATGATGTTCGTAAAAGAATCTATGAGGAGCAAAAAAATCAAATAGAACAAGATATGTCACCATTTGGATTTATTTCAGATGGTTTAGATGAATTCGAACCAATTATTGATAGAGAAAACAATGATAGGTGGATATGGGTAGGGTCGGATAAAAGCAATCAAGTAATGGAAGTGTGGAATGTTGATGAATATGGCGATAGATCCTACATGTGGGACTACAGATAGTTCTTAAAAGGGAGGAAATTATAAATATTTTTAGATAATTCTGGACATGTCGGAGAGAAAAGATGCCACTAAATTTAGCATCTCCTGGAATTTTAATAAGAGAGGTTGATTTAACTGTTGGAAGAATAGATCCAGTATCAGCTTCTGTGGGTGCAATTGCTGCACCATTTGCAAAGGGGCCTGTAGATGAACCAACTTTAATTGAAAGTGAAAATGATTTATTGAATACTTTTGGAAAACCATATTCGGTAGATAAGCACTATGAGCACTGGATGGTTGCATCATCCTACTTAGCATATGGTGGAACTATGCAAGTACTCAGAACAGACAGTTCTGACTTAAAAAATGCAGGATTTGGTTCAACAATAAAAGTAAAAAGTTTACAACATTATACTGAACTTGGATATTTGGATAATCCAATTTCGGGTGTAACTGTTCTTGCACAAAATCCTGGTTCTTGGGCAAATGGAATTAAGGTTTCAATCATTGATGCCCAAGCAGATCAAATTCTAACCGGATTTACAACAACTGGAGTTTTAGTTGGATATGCTGTAACACAAGCAATTAGAAATACTTTACCTGGTGCTGGAACAACTTCAGTATTAGATGGATTTTTAAAAGGTGTTATTACTGGAGTTGGTGCTGATCGTGTTAATGTTAAAGTTGTTAGTCATGTATCTGCTGCTGGAACCGAAACTAAAGTTGATTATCAACCTTTAGGTGTATATAATTTTGCAGACAACGGTACAGTTGGAGTTCACACAACTGCAGTTGGAGTAGCATTTACGTCTAGATCATATTCTACTGAATTAGATTGGTTTGATGAACAAAAAGTTACTCTTGCATCAGGAACACAAATTTCTTGGAACTCCCTCACTCCAAGACCAGGTACTTCTCAATTTGCAGCAGAAAGAAATTCTAGATTTGACGAATTGCACATTGTAGTAATAGATGATGAAGGTAAAATTACAGGAAATTCTGGAACAATTTTAGAGAAGCATGTAGGTTTATCGAAGGCAAAAGATGCACTTTATTCTTCAGGAAGTCCCTCTTACTGGAGAAAGTATTTAACTACAGGTTCACAATACATTTTTGCAGGTTCTTCCCCTGCAGGTATTGTAACTACTGGATTTAGTCAAGGATTTGAACTTTCATCTGACACTGGCTGGGATCAAGAAGCACAAGATGTTATCTTCGCTGGTGCCGGCGCTTTAAATTTACTTTTAAGTGGTGGGAAGAACTATGATGGAAATAGTAACATAGACGTTACGGGATCTCTTTCAGCGACACTTGGTGAAATAATTAGTGGTTATAATGCGTTTACTAATGAGGAACAAACTGATATTGATTTCCTTCTTATGGGTTCTGCCAGTTATAATAAGTCAGATACTCAAGCATTGGCAAATAAATTAATTGCTGTTGCAGAGTCCAGAAAAGATGCAATTGCATTTATTTCTCCATATAGAGGTGCAGCAATTACTGATACTTCATCACAAACTGCCGAAACAATTAGAGACATTGATACAATCACTGAGAATGTTATAAGTTTCTATGCACCTATTACATCATCAACTTATGCTATTTTTGATAGTGGTTATAAGTACATGTATGATAGATTTAATAATACCTTTAGATATGTCCCCTTAAATGGTGATATTGCTGGTTGCTGTGCAAGAAATGATATCAATAACTTCCCATGGTATTCTCCAGCAGGAACTACTAGAGGTGCAATTTTAAATGCAGTCAAACTTGCTTATAATCCAGGAAGAATTCAAAGAGATCGTCTTTATACAAACAGAATTAATCCAGTAATTTTATCTCCTGGTGATGGAATCATTCTTTTTGGTGATAAAACTGGATACGGTAAAGCATCTGCTTTTGATAGGATTAATGTTCGTAGATTATTTGTTTACCTTGAGAATGCAATTTCTTCTGCAGCAAAAGATCAACTTTTTGAATTTAATGATGAATTAACTAGAACTAACTTCGTTAATATTATTGAACCATTTTTAAGAGATGTACAATCTAAGAGAGGCATCTTTGATTATGTTGTAGTCTGCGACGAAACTAACAACACTCCTGCAATTATTGATGCTAACGAGTTCGTTGCAAATATTTACATTAAACCAGCGAAGTCAATCAATTTCATTGGTCTGACCTTCATCGCCACCAGAACTGGTGTTGCTTTTGAAGAAGTAATCGGCAATTTCTAATTTAGAGGTTAAATCAAATGGCAACCAGAACACAATTTAATCCACCTCCTCTTAGAAAAATTACTGACTTCAAAAGTCAGTTAACTGGAGGCGGTGCAAGAAGTAACCTTTTTGAAGTGGTTATTTCCTTCCCAGATATTGCAAAAGTTAGTAATGCAGTTTTAGAAAAATCTAGATTTATGATTAAAGCAGCTAACTTACCAGCTTCTCAAGTTGCGATGATAGATGTGCCTTTTAGAGGTCGTACTTTAAAAGTCGCTGGTGACAGATCTTTTGAAAGTTGGACTATTACAGTAGTTAACGACACTGACTTTGGTATTCGTTCAGCATTTGAAAATTGGGTTAATAAAATTAACAGAGTTTCTGATGGTACTGGTGCAACTGATCCTGCATCTTACACAGCAGATGCTTTTGTTTATCAATTAGATCGTGATGGAAAAACTTTAAGAGCATATCATTTGTATGATCTGTTCCCAACATCAGTTGCTGCGATTCCCGTTTCTGCAGACAATTCAAATATTCAGGAATTTACAGTAGAACTTCAAGTTCTCTGGTGGGAAGCACTTAAAGGTAATTCTCCAATTTCTGGTGGTACAGATATCAATTGATAAATAGTACATAATAAGCAGTTAAAGTTTATAAGATGGCGAAACTTTTTGGTTTTTCAATTGAGGATAATGAAAAAAAATCCAAATCTATAATTTCCCCCGTTCCTCCTAACAATGAGGACGGGGTTGATCATTTTATCCAATCTGGATTTTATGGGCAATATGTAGACATTGAAGGTGTCTACAGGACAGAATATGATTTGATTCGCCGATATCGTGAAATGGCATTACATCCAGAATGTGATGGTGCTATTGAAGATGTAGTTAATGAAGCCATTGTTAGTGATCTTTACGATTCACCAGTAGAAATTGAACTAACAAATTTAAACGCAAGTGATAGATTAAAAGAAATTATTAGAAATGAATTTAAATATATCAAAGAAATCATGGACTTTGATAAAAAGTGTCATGAAATTTTCAGAAATTGGTATATTGATGGAAGAATTTATTACTTGAAGGTTATAGATCTAAAGAAACCTGAAGATGGTATTCAGGAATTGAGATACATTGACCCAATGAAACTCAAACATATCCGTCAAGAAAAAAAAGATAAGAATAGTGCATATATCACAGTAAACAAAGGTATAGAAGATAATAAGTTTCCTGAAATTGAAGAGTATTTTGTATATACACCGACTCCCAATTTCCCAGCAGGAACAATTAGTGGTGGTTCAAAGAAAGGTGTAAAAATAGCAAAAGATGCCGTTGCATATTGCAATTCTGGATTAGTAGATAGAAATAAAGGCACTGTGCTTTCTTATCTCCATAAGGCTATTAAAGCACTAAATCAATTGAGAATGATTGAAGATTCTCTTGTAATTTATAGATTATCCAGAGCACCAGAAAGAAGAATTTTTTACATTGATGTAGGCAATCTTCCTAAAGTAAAAGCAGAGCAATATCTCAAGGAGGTAATGAGTCGATATCGTAATAAACTTGTTTATGATGCAAATACTGGTGAAGTTCGTGATGATCGTAAGTTCATGAGCATGATGGAAGATTTTTGGTTACCACGTCGTGAAGGAGGTAGAGGAACAGAAATTACAACTCTCCCAGGTGGTCAAAATTTAGGAGAACTTGCTGATATTGAATATTTCCAGAAAAAACTTTATAGAGCACTCGGTGTTCCCGAGTCAAGAATTGCGGGTGGTGGTGATGGTTTTAATCTAGGTCGTTCATCTGAAATTTTAAGAGATGAACTTAAGTTTTCTAAGTTTGTGGGTCGTTTAAGAAAGAGATTTGCAAATGTATTTAATGACATTTTACGCACACAACTGATATTAAAAAATATTGTTACCCCAGAAGACTGGGATAACATGTCTGATCATATTCAATATGATTTCTTATATGACAATCATTTTGCAGAATTAAAAGAAGCAGAATTATTAACAAATAGACTTACTCTTGCAACAACCATAGAACCTTATATAGGTAAATATTATTCCACTGAATATGTTCGTAAAAAGGTTCTTAGACAAACTGATTCGGAAATTGTTGAAATTGATTTACAAATTCAAAATGAAATTGAGAAAGGTATTTTACCAGATCCTAATGCTCCAGTAGATGAAATGGGAAATCCTCTTCCAGAAGGAGGGGGAGGTGAAATTCCCCAAGAAGAAGTTCCGGTTGAACAAGAAATACCTCCTGCAGAAGAACAAATTCCCCCACAACCAGATGTTATAAAACCAAAAGGCGGTAAAATATAAATAATCGTATAATAATAAAATAAATTTATGGATAACATTATAGATTTGATTGCTACGGATTCTTCTCCTGCAGAAATTACTGATGGTATAAAATCAGCACTTTTTGCAAAATCTGCAGAAAAAATTGATCAGATTCGCCCATACATAGCATCTTCTTTATTTGATTCGGAAGAGTCTGAAAATTCTTTTGAAGATGAAGATAATATTTAATAACAAGGAAAGGAATAATGTCAGCACGAATTAAAATTCTTGGAGCGGAAGCAGCACTTCCAACTACAACTGGAACTGCAACTAGTTTTAGTGCAGCAACAGTTGTTCGTTTAGTTAACACATCAACTAGTGCAGATTATGCAGTGACAGTTGTTGAAACACAAAGTGGTAGTGTTATTGGTTCTTTTACATTAATGAGATCTCAATCGGAATTATTAGAAAAGTTACCATCACATTGCGTTTATGCTGCAAACGCCTCTGTTTTGGGAGCAAAAGTAGGATTTACAAATTAAAAACAATGAAACTCATCACAGAAGAAGTACAACAGGTTAAATTTATCACCGAAGGTAAAGGTGCTGAAAAGAAAATGTATATTGAAGGAGTTTTCCTTCAAGGTGATATTTGCAATCGCAATGGAAGAATGTATCCTATGGAAACTCTTTCCCGCGAGGTAAAAAGATATACCGAAGCATTCATTAATAAAGGCCGCGCCCTTGGGGAACTTGGTCATCCAGATGGTCCAACTGTAAATCTTGATCGTGTTTCTCATAAGATTGTTTCTCTTGAACAATCTGGAACAAATTTTAGAGGTAAGGCACAACTTCTTGAAACTCCAATGGGTAAGATTGCAAAATCTCTTATTGGTGAAGGTGTTTGTCTTGGTGTTTCTTCTCGTGGTGTTGGTTCACTTAAAATGACCAATGAAGGCCATAAAGTTGTTGGTGAAGATTTCATGTTAGCAACAGCTGCTGATATTGTAGCAGATCCTTCCGCCCCTGATGCTTTTGTTCAAGGAATTATGGAAGGTAAGGAGTGGGTTTGGGAAGGTGGTATTCTTCGTGAAAAACTTGCAGAATCCACAAAACGTAGAATTAATACTTTAATTGATGAAAGAACACTTCAAGAATATAAAGTTGAATTATTTCAAGAGTTTCTCTCAAATCTTTAAATTATAAATAAATATAGATTAAATAAAAAGATCTAAAACAAATGTCCGTTGGTAGAAATTTACAAGAGATGGAAAACGTAGTAACCAAAGGTGCTGCACCTGCCGAACCAATGCACAACGTCGTTCAAAATGCATCTGGAGTTACAACTCCAGGTCAAACTGGTGC
>JACCDW010886390.1_pt1 | contig 45617 bp, 88 predicted proteins | sample 7449781 | NCBI WGS metagenome assembly JACCDW01 (sample SAMN15323449, study PRJNA562643) | freshwater metagenome | isolation source: river surface water | place: USA:Blue River Watershed | collected 2017-08-18
TGTGGTTCACGGAATATACGGCGACCATACTTTAAGACAAAAATTCGAGAAAAAACCTGATGATTTTATGGAAGTTTTAGGTTACGAACTTTCAATGAATATTAGAAATCATTACAAATGGTTTTATGATTACTTCGGATATGTATAATAAAAAAGCCCCAATCAAGGGGCTTTTCAATTTAATTATTTATTATAAGCCCTTTTAAAATGGCTTCTTCTTTATTTAAAAAGCCTAAATCATTAAATTTTTTTTTAATAATTTTTCTACTGATGCCCGTCAAAATCTCTGCTTCGCTAAAAGATTTAAAAATGTAAATTTCGTTATTTATGAACCTGTATATCTCTATTCTTTTAGGGCTATTTAGTCTTATTTTTTCCTTTAATTCATCAGATAATTTTCTTCCCATAGCAATTTCAGATAATTTTTTTTTGTGTTCATCTGATAGTTTTTTATTATACCAATAATTATTTTCTCCTTTTAAACTTTGAGAAATTTTTAATTTTACATCGTTTGATAACTTTCTGCCTTTTGCTTTTTCTGAAATAATCTTTTTACTTTCTTTAGAATGTTTTTTGCCGTAAAAATGATTTTTTTCTCCAATTGTAGCCAAAGATATTTTTAATTTTGTTTCTATTGGCACAATTTTATTTGAATTAGATATGCTTATTTTTTTATAGGTTTCTTCAGTTCTATTTTTTGCAATATTTTTCAATTTAGTGATAGTTTCAGAAGAGTGTTTATAACCCGAACTGCCCTGTCCACCATCAGTCAAATTACATAATATGCCTGAATTTATATTTGCTCTACCGTATAATTTTATAAATTCTATTTCTTTTATTTTAGCCATTTCATAAGAAATGTCATCAAATAAAATCTCTACTTCAAATCCACATTTTTTTACAATTTTATGCCAATATTCTGTTCTGCCATTTTTTGAATATGCTCTTTCTTCTTTTTTGCCTATTCCTATATAAAACGGCAGACCATTATCAAGTCTGATATGTCTATAAACTACCGCCAATATTATAATTTTTTAATTTCTTCAATTACCATTTCGGGAGTTATTGATTTTTGACATTCAAATTGTTTATCATAGCCCTCGTTAATCGGGCAAAATCCCCAATTTGATTTATCAAATTTGAAGTTCTTGTTATTCCAACAACCGTGACAAACACTTTCGTTTACAAGTCTAATACAGTCAGTTGAAAATTCGTGGTCGTGTTTAGAGAAATTAGCAATCATAATTACTTTTTTATTTAAAGCAAATGCTAACCACGACAAACCACTACTCAATCCCACGAAAAATTCAGAATAGTGAATTAACTGCATTGTGCTTTCTAAAGACAAATCTTTTGGAACGTGTGTATCTTTCAAAGTGTATCTTGAATTTAAAGAAATATTAAACACTTCATAACCATCGCTTACTAAATAATCAACAACCGATTGCCAATTCTCTAAACTCCACTCTTTGCAACCCGAAGTTGAATCAGGCGCAATGCAAACATATTTAGGCGAAGCACTCGGAACAATGTTTTGAGGTTTGAAATTAAGTTTTGGTTTTAGTTCTAAAAAATCTAAACCTAAAATATTTGTAGCCGTTTTTTGCAATGGAATTGTATTAGGCAAAACAGGTTCTCTGTTTTTATCATAGAACCAACCTAAATCATATTTAGCGTATAAGTTCGGAACAACCGTACTTGGCTCAACAAATTCAATGTTAGGGTATTGGTCTTTGAATAAGAAGTTTTTAAAAGTACAAACAATTAATTGACAATCGTGTTTCTTTTGGAAAACATCACAATAAGGCAACCAAGCCAAAGTATCTCCAAGAGAAGACGATTCAAAACCTATCATAACTCTTTTACCTTTTAAAGAAACATCTTCATTATGTACAAGTTTGTCGTTTTCCCAAACTTTAATATTCCAATCAGTATAATACTGACGGTCTAATTTAATCCAAGAGTTACATTTGATAATTTCCTCATATAAAAGATTACCTAATTTATCACAGAACTGAACTCTAAAGTTAGAGTGGCTATTACCTACTATTTCAAAGTAAACTCCGTTTACGAAATGTGTAATAAAATTGTAACTCGATTTTGTTTCTTGTTTTTTCATTTTTGATTTTAATATTAAATTATAAAATTGTTTTGATTCTTTTGTAAACTTTTCTTTTTCGTCTGATACGAAATAATGTTCTTCTATTTCTTTTCCGAAATCCTCAACGGGAAAAATGTAATTATCATACATACCGCAGTATTGAGGTAAGTTGTGTGCAAATATAGGCATTTGATACCCTATTGCTTCTTTTAATACTAAAGGGTTGCACTCAAAGGTGCTATTGAGCATAAAAATATCACACGCTTCCATAAACAATCCAACATCATCACGTTCTCCCCAAACTTTTACGTTTTCAGGCAAGTCCTGCATCAATGGTTGCCAATAGTCTGCAAAATTCATTGCTTGATTACCTACAAAATGAAAATCAACTTCGGGGTGCTTTCTTGCTATTTCTAACGCTTCTCCCTGATTTTTACCTTTAGTCCAAAGCCCAACATTTAAAACATTAGTTCTGTCTTCTTTAAGCCTTAATATTCTTTTTGAATTAGCCTTTTTATTTGCGCTACAAACATTATTTTCTATTGGGTACTGAATTACTTTTTTATAAGTATCAATCTCTTTGAAAGTTTCAATGTGATGAGGTGTGCAAAGAGCAAAAGCATCAGGGGTAAATATTTTGTCTTTGGCTTTAAAAACAATGTTATGACAGGTTTCTACAATTTTGTATTTCCTATCATTATTGTATAGCAATGAAATCATATTCATATCAAAACCCTCTGCTTCGTGTTCAATATGAACTATGTCTATTTTGTGCTTATTAATGATGTTTATTAATTCTAACTTATTGGTATCTAAAGTGTAGAATTTATTGCCTACAAGTTCTTTGATTTGATTTCTATGTAATACATAAATATCAGACAGACATTCATATTCTACCACATAAATATCAAAAAAGTCGTTAAGTAATTGGATTCTTTTTAGTACGAAACTTGGCATACCGCCCGTACTTGCGTGAGGCATTAAAAATAATAGTTTAGTTTTCATAAAAAAATTCTTGGTTTCTTATACAAAGATACATTTTTTTTGTAATTTTGGTACAATTATTAGATTAACTTATAATTAACCAAGAAAAATAACAACTTTATGGACAATTTATTTTACCTCTTTGGAATACTGTATTTTATAGTTTCCACTTACAATTTTTTTACTTATAATCACAATAGATATGTTAGTGTCGATGTAGACACCAATATATCTGATTTGGTAGAGGAAACAGAAAAAATACAACAAGAAACTAAACAAAAATCAATTGAAAAATACTACCCAAGACACTTGCTTGGATTTATGTTTTTTATATGGACTTATATTGGTTGTATCGGAAACTTCCCTGAAAAACAAATTTTTATTTACAATATGACTCTTTTGGTTTTGTATGGATTGATTTTAATTGTTATAGGCTTTTCTTTAGCATTAAAAACATACAAAACTCTTGAAACAAATTCTGATTTTACTGTAAAAGAAGAATGTCAAAAAAAGCATATACCCTTGACTAAAATTGTTTATTTTTTAGAAATGATTTTAGTTGGAATAATAGTTACTATTCACTACATTATACTTTAAATTATGATTTATTTTTTTACAGGTCAGCCACACGCAGGTAAGACCACATTGGCTAAATATTTAAAAACTGCTTTAATGTTGAACAATCCATTAAAAGCGGTGCATTTAGTTGACGGAGATGATTTAAGAAGAATTATTAACAACAAAGATTATTCTGAACAAGGTCGTAGAACAAATATTTCTCAAGCAATTGCGATTGCAAAATATTTGGCAGATTCAAATTGTGATGTAATAGTTTCTTTGGTTTCTCCTTACAAGGATTTAAGAGATGAACTTAAAGCAAGTGCAGACGTAATTGAGATTTACGTTCACACAACAGATATAAGAGGTAGAGAAGCATTTCACGTTGCTGACTATCAACCGCCTACTGAAAACTTCATTGATATAGACACGACAGGGGTAGATGAATTAATATCTCTTAACGAATTATTAGGGAAAATTGAAAATTTAGTATAATGGGAAAAGAAACAAAAACACAAACCATACAAAGACAAATACTTGAGGGTCGTAAGGTTGTTTTATTAGCAAAAAAAGACAAAGAAGTACATTTTTTAGTTAGAATTAGATACAACAATACAGACACGGACGGAACTCAAAAATGGCGTGTTATAATTGATGATGAAGAATACCATACTTCTGAAATACAAATTAATTGTCCTACAAGAACATTAACTGAAGATTTTGAGGGCGTAGGAGAGAAACATCATATAGTTTGTGATACAACAGGAGTAGTTTTTGAAAACAACAAAGCAACAATTTATTAATATGGAAAATTGGAAAAAAAAAGTACACGTTAAGTCTTCATTAGATGCAAAACCAAATCAATACGCTATGTTTTGTGGTCGATTTCAACCTTTACACGAAAGTCACAAAGCATTATTTGAAAGAGCGTTAAAAAATAAAAAAAATGTTCTAATTTGTATCAGAGATGGGGAAATAAATGAAAAAAATCCATTTACCGCTGAAGAAGTTGTAGCAAATATAACTACTCATTACCTCTCATTAATAGTACAAGGCAAAGTAAAAGTTATGATTATTCCTGATATTTGCTCGATTGAATTCGGAAGAGGTGTTGGGTATGATATAATAGAGCATATACCTCCTACTGAAATAGGGGATATTTCGGCTACTAAAGTCAGAGAGCAAATGCGTAAAGACGGAAAACTATAACAATATGGAAGATATACGAAACCTTAAAACATTACATATTGACGAATATGAAAAACTTAAAAACGATAGTTTAGAGTTACAGATTATTAAAAGCAGAAAGTCAGTAAGTTACAAAAGACACGTCCTAAAAGCAGTAAGTTATAGAGCGTTAGGTTCTTTGCAAACTTGCCTAATTTCTTATTTTTTTACAGGTAATTTTTGGGTTGCGGGAAGTATAGGTGTAACAGAAATTTGTATAAAGCCACTAATCTATTTTCTTCACGAAAGGGCTTGGTACACATTTTCAGATTTCGGAGTAAAAAACAAACAACATAAAGACTAAAAAAAATGAGCAATATAATATGTCAGGTAGATGGTGGGCTTGGAAAAAGCGTAATGTTTACCGCAGTTCTTAAAGCAATAAAAAACCAATATAGAAAATCAAACATAATTGTAGTTACGGGCTACCCTGATGTTTTTGCAAACAACCCAAACGTAAACAAAGTTTTGGTTAGTGGAAACACTATGAGTATTCATAAAAACTACATTCTAAACAAAGAGGCTAAAGTTTTTGTTGCAGACCCTTATATGCAGTCTGATTTCTTAACAGAAAGCGCACACTTAATCAAAATTTGGTGTGATATGTACGGAGTAGAATATAACGGCGAAATGCCTGAACTATTCTTATCAAAAGCAGAGAAAGAATATTTTGAACCTTTTTACAGATTAGACAAGCCTATTTTTGTTATTCAACCAAACGGGGGCGGAATGAATCAGCCTTTAAAATATAGTTGGACAAGGGACATTCCACAACCAATAGTTCAGGAAATAATTAATCATTTCGCAAACGAATATAGTGTTTTACATATCAAAAGAGAAGACCAATTAATATATGAAAACACTTTACAGGCTTTAGACGGTTTTAGAAGTATAGCAGTATTGCTTACAATGTCTGAAAAAAGATTATTGATTGATAGTAGTTCTATGCACATTGCTACGGCTCTTAACTTACCGTCAGTAGTTACTTGGGTAGGAACAAGCCCTAAAGTTTTTGGTTATGATATGCACACAAATATAGTGGCAAATGAACCAACAGTTAAGACAAATATCGAACACCCTTATTATCAAAAGCATTTATTATTTGAAGATTTAAGCACATTTGCTTACAATGATTTGAACGAAGTTTTTGACGTAAATCAAATTATTCAGGCTTTAAAATAATTCCATTTTCTCTTCAAATTACATAATAGTAAACTAATATTTTTTTTCAACAAAAAACGTTAGTTTACTATTTTGTATTTTAGTAAATCACTTTTTTGATAAAAATTTGATAATTAATTACTTTAAATCAATTTTCAAAAGGTTTTTTTTTGTAATATTGCTATATTTATTCAAATTATTTTGTAAATGGAAAATATTGAATTGGCAGAAACACAAGAAGTATTTTTTGAACTTAACGGTTCAAACTTTATTGAGCAGGTTGAAAAATTAGAAAAATTCTTAATTGATAGTGGTTCGCCCGATATTTATGTAGGAAATTCTGAAGCACTTCCTTTAACACATTCTTTTTCAGATGGGATTTATGTTAGGGAAATTTTTATACCAAAAGGAATGTTTGCCATTGGTAGAATACACAAAACAAACCATTCTTTTTTTATGATGAAAGGTAAGTTACGTTTTTTTACTGAAACAGGTGTAAAAGAAATTGAAGCACCATATTACGGAATTGGTGTTGCAGGAACTAAAAGGGTTTCTATTGCTTTAGAAGATACTGTTTTTGTAAATGTTTTTCCAAACCCAAATAACATAAGAGATATTGAAGAATTAGAAGATATTTTTCTTGTAAACTCTTACGAAGATTTTAAAAATTACAAACTTTTAAATGAACAATTATGTCAGGAATAGCAGTAGCAGGAATAGCGGTTTCTATTGGCTCAAGTCTTTTTGGCGCAAGTCGTGCTAAAAAGGAAGCCAAGAAACAACGTGCTTTGATGTGGAATATGAAGATGGCTGAAATCGCATCAAATGAAAAACTTGTATATGAGCAAATTCGTACACAAAACGAAACTGAACGTATTAGAATTCTCGCTGATTCTTTAGGAAAATATAGGGAAGCGTTACAAAAAGAAAGTACGATTAGACTTCGTGACACTTGGATTTATTTGGCAGGTATTGGTGCAGGAACAGGTGTTATATATGGTATTTCATTGATGGCTTCTAAATCAAAAGCAAATGGGTAATTATTTAAGTGCAGGTGGCGCAAGTACGGGTTCTTCGGGTGCATTAGGCGGTTGGGACGCATTAATTAGCGTTGCGGTTGATTTTGGTGTACAATACTTTACCGCTAAAAGCGAGGGAAGAAAAAATGAGGCTTTTCTTAAAAAGATGGCTGAACTCGATGAGCAACAAGCAGTAAAACTTAAAAAATTAATTAGCGATGCGAGTACCGAAGTCGCTAAAACAAAAGTAATTATTGATTTCTTAAACAAAGAAGAAATTAAAAAATTAGAGGCTCAAAGAAAAAAAGAAAGAATGTTGCCACTTATAGGATTGGGAGTAGGAGTTATTTTACTTGCAATTGTATTTTATAAATTGAAAAAACAAAATGGATAGAGAAACTAAAACTTTATTAGCATCAATCGGAATTGGATTGGCAATTCTTTGGATTTTTAAACCAAAGAAAGATACTTCTACCTCTGAAGAAGTGATAGTTGATAAATATGCAGAGCCTAAAGTTGTAGCGGAAGATGATAAAAAAATCAAAGACGATGCAGTTATTGGTTTACAGGCTATGCGTGAAGCAATAAACAACGGAGAAAACGTAAGAGAGTTGGATAAGTTAAAAAATATGATTTTGCAGGAAAACGGCATTAAGATTATGATTAGCAAGAAGACTAAAAAATTAAGAGCAATGAAAAAAGACGGAAGCGTCATTGCTGAAGAAGAATAATAAGTTATGGCAGGAATATATAGTCCAACTACAACTTTTTACCCTAATGGTGTTTTTACCATTTCGAGTAATGATTCTACCCCTTATTTTGTGATACAAAATTCTATGGGTAGTTATTTGTATGGAATATATTATATGTATCTTCAAAGCAATAGCCCTGAACAATTATTACAAGGGCTAAATTTCAGAACCTATGATGTTAACGGGGAGATAAAAAGTTTTATAAATACCACCGTCATAGACCCTTACCAATATCAAAATGCTTTATTCGTTAAGCCAATAAGCGACAAAGTAGTCCTTAATGGACGAACAAGCATTAATTTTAATTTATTACCAAGTGAAACTGTAAACTTTGTTTTCTATGTTAATCAAACGGCTAACTCATATCTTCTTAAAGAACCGAGTTTGTTTGATGATTATTTTTTTAAACAACAATATGACTATCTAAATGGCTTTGTCGAAGAAATATAACAACATCGGAATTTATAAATTAAAGATACAGAATAGAAACCACATCGTTTCAAAATTAAAAACAGGCGATACTATAACAACCAAATCAAAACTATTGCCTCTTTACGTTCATCACGGAATTATTGAAAGAAAAGGGAATGAGGTTTTTATAGTTCATCTACACCCAAATAAAGTTAATTCAAGCGGAGGAAATTTAGTGAAAGAGCCTTTAGAAAATTGGCTTGTAGGTGGTAGAGAAATAGTTTCTGTCGAATCTACAAATTTAGACTCCAAAACTCTCGAACAACTATACAAAGATTTAAAAGCCGAAAAATACGATTCTGTAAATTATAATTGTGAGCATTTTGTTAACTTTGCTAAAGGCGACCATTTTGTTAGCAGACAAGTAGTTAAATATACGGGCATTTTATTAATAGGTGCTTTTGTGTATTATTTAATAAGAAATAAAAAGATTTGATATGTTAAGAGAAATTAAAGATACTATAAATGTAGGGGTTAAAAATAACACGGCGTTTCCTCAAAACGTAAATTTATTAGGAGGTACTGCTGACCCTTTAGGAGTTCCACCATCACTTTTATATCAATGGGATTTATCTACTGAAACTTACTTTGGAAGTGTTACTGCAACAATTGTTATTTCAAATACCTCTAACACGACCCCTGTAACTTATACGGTTCAAGTAAACGGATATAATATTCAGGCAGTAGTTTTGGCTTTAAACACTCTTAATATGGGTGTTTTTCAAAGTAGTGGAGATATAATTTATGTTTCAAATGATTTCTATATTTATGGGTTACTTCAAGTAGGTTCTACTGCTTTTGTTTCGACTTGGAATACATCAAACACTTCTTTTGGCTCAAGTGCTTCAAACCAAATACATTTACCTCTTGAATCATCAGGAACATACAACTTTACAGTTGATTGGGGCGATGGTTCTCAAGACACAATAACAACTTGGAATCAAGCCCAAACAACACATACTTACGCAACCGCAGGAACTTATACTTTGAGTATAGTAGGTGTTATTCAGGGGTTTAGATTCGCTCAATCAAACCAAGACAGAAATAAAATACTTTCTATATCAACTTTTGGTAATTTGAAATTAGGTAACAATAATGGTTACTTTACAGGTTGCGGAAATTTAGTTTTATCTTCAGTTTCAGATGTATTGGATTTATCAGGAACTACGAACTTGTTAAATATGTTTAGCGGTTGTAATTCTTTAACTACAATAGCAAATGTTGATAGTTGGGACGTTAGTAATGTTACAAATATGTCTTATATGTTTGCGAATACTAATTTATTTAATGATGATTTAAGTAATTGGGACACAAGTTCAGTTTTAGATATGTCGGGTGTGTTTAGTAATTCAAATACGTTTGACACCTCTTTAGACGCTTGGAACACTTCTTCTGTTACAGATATGTCTTATATGTTTGATGGTTGTGTTTATAACCAACCTTTGAATTCTTGGGACGTGAGTTCAGTTACAGATATGAACACTATGTTTGGCAATAATGTTCCTTTCAATCAAAACATTAGTTCTTGGAATACTTCAAGCGTTACAAATATGAACTCTATGTTTTCAGGGGCGACTAATTTTAATCAAAATATTAGTTCTTGGAATACTTCTTCGGTTACAGATATGAGTTATATGTTTTCAGCAACGGCTTCTTACAATCAGCCTTTAAACTCTTGGGACGTAAGTTCAGTTTTAGATATGTCAGGTATGTTTAGTAGTGCGGTTTCTTTTAATCAAAATTTAAACTCTTGGAATACATCATCTGTTACAGATATGAACGCTATGTTTAACGCATCAATTTTGTTTAATGGAAATATAACTTCTTGGAACACTTCAAGCGTTACAACAATGAATACAATGTTTAGTGGAGCAACTTCTTTTAATCAAAACATAAATTCTTGGAACTTATCTAACGTTACTAATACGGCAGGAATGTTCTCTTCTGCAACTTCTTTTAATCAGGCATTAAACTCTTGGAACGTATCTAATGTAACAGATATGACTGCTATGTTTAGTGGTGCAAATACTTTTAATGGGAACATAAGTGCTTGGAATACAACAAGTGTTGCGAATATGTCAGATATGTTTAACGGAGCAAGTGCTTTCAACGTAAATATTAGCAATTTTGTGACATCTTCAGTATTTAATTTCCAAAATATGTTTAGAAACGCAACCTCATTTAATCAAAACATAGGTATTTGGGACGTTTCCAACGCAACTAATTTCTCTTTTATGTTTAATAGTGCTACTTCGTTTAATGGAAACATAAGCGGTTGGACTCCAACTTCAGCAACAACTATGGAGAGAATGTTTAGTCAAGCAACTTCATTTAATCAAAACATTGGGTTTTGGAACACACCAAGCCTTACAAATATGGGTTATATGTTTGCAGGAGCAACATCGTTTAATCAAAACTTAAATCTTTGGAATACATCAAGTGTAACATTGATGGTCGGTACTTTTGCAGGTGCGATTTCTTTCAATGGAAATATTACTACTTGGAATACTTCAAACGTTACTAATATGCAAGGTATGTTTGGTACTGCAACTGCATTTAATCAAAACATTAGTTCTTGGGACGTTTCAAACGTAACTAATTTTAATGGAACATTTAGTTTGGCATCTTCATTTAATCAACCTATCGGTGTTTGGGACGTAAGTTCTGCGACAGATATGTCTTTTATGTTTGCAAGTGCAAACGCTTTTGACCAGAATATAGGGTCTTGGGACGTTTCAAACGTTGGGGTTAATGGCTTTAATGGTTTTATGCAGAGTAAAACGCAATTTAATTATTCCGCTACAAATTTAGACGCAATTTATAACGGTTGGAGTTTACTTACTGTTCAGCAAAACATAGGTGCAGTTAATTTTAACACTATTAAGTACACTTTAGCAGGTCAGGCAGGTAAAAACATATTAACGGGCGCACCTAACAATTGGGTCATTACTGACGGAGGTATATAAGAAAAAACCCGAAACGCTTGGCGAATCGGGTCTTAACTTTTTTAAAACTATATTTAAAAATCACAATCTAAAAAATCAGATTAAAAAATAAGCATTATTGTCCTTTAAGTGTTATCGTTGTCGCTTACAGAAGTAACATCGGTATCAGGATTCAAATGTAAATCATTATTTTCATTTGGCAATGAATTTTCTGTTAATTTTGAAATAGTTTGATAAATACTGCTCTTTTTATTGGGTTTTTGTCTTCCGATTATAGTTCCTTGAACTACTCTAACGCTATCGTTTTCATCTAAAACTAAATAACCTCCGCCCTCAACATTATCGTCAAAAGAAACCGCTTTTAATAACCTGTCGTCTTCTTTAGGCATAAGTTTTGACATTTGCTTTAATACAACCTTTTTAAGTAACCATTTTTCAGGGTCTTTTTTGTCGTTAAAATAATACTCACTCGGCGTTTCAAGCACTTCAACTATCGTTTTTATTTCCTCAAGTGTCATAACTTTAAAGACCACTTCGTCTTCAATTTTAGCACAGGCATAGATACATTTGATATTATCACAGGTCTTAATCGAATTGAAATTAGGAACGTGAACCATTTTAGGTTCTAAACCAAGTTCGTATTCAAAGTCGTCCTCGTTGTAAACAACTTCAGCCCAAATCTTTTTAACCTTATCAGAGCGAAGCAAAAGAGCAACAAGCCCTTTATATCCCAAAATAGGTTTTATCTTCTCTCCGCTTATTGTAAAGAAGAATTCCCCTACTAAACTTGACGGCGAAAGATTTAGTTCAGCACAATATAAAGCAGAGGCAAAAAAAGAAGCAGGATTCTTTAGAAAAACTTCCTGTAATCTTACATTACGCTCTAATTCGTTTATAAGCATTTGCTTAAACTTTTGAGGACTTATATTACTTCCTGCAAGTAAGTCTGTAAGATTGGTTCTTTCGTACTTCTCTATGGACGTATTGAAACTTGTAATTACTCTTGTGGATAATGTTGTCATTTTATAATTGTTGTTGTTTTTCTTGGATTTTAAAATACTCTAATCTTTTTTCTTCTAAATACTGCATCTCAACTCCCATTCTTTGAATTTCTTCAATTATTTTCTGAAAATCAAGAAAAAGTATTTTGCCTTTTATATTTTCTAAATACAGATACCTTGTTAAGTTCTTTTTATTCTTTTTTATAAACGCAAGTTCTTTGTTGATGAATTTGATAATTAAATCAACTTCTTTATCATAGAGGTCATTAGTATATTCAAATTCTGTCATTTTTTTAAATTTCTATATATTCAACATTCAAACTTTCGCACAATTCAACAAAATAGTCAATTTCTCTAACTCCTTGTTCTTTGTGCCAAGAAGAAACATCTCCGTAGCCAATTCCCCTTGCGCCAAAAGATATTTCAAATTCCTTAAATCTGCGAACTCTACAAATATCTCTATATTTCCTTACATCATCATCTCTAAAGGAATAATCAACAATACAAGGTATTTCGTGTCCGTCACATATTAAATCAAAAAGTTGAGTGTAATTTCTCGACATTTTGTAAGGAGTTGTAAACTGCATATTAAAATTCAGTTAATTTATTATAGCACTCACGGATTATGAAAGCGTCCCACAAGGCGTTATGTTTTACCGATTGAAAATTATCGTGTAGTACTTTTGTTTTTTGCTCTCTAAAAGTTTCTATTTCGCAGTACTCTTCTCTTGAAATATCAGGGTCTATTCCTTTTATTTCAAACAAAGTACATATATCCATAGGGATATAAAATATGTTTTTAGGAACATTAAATGCGTGTCCCCAAATATTACAAAACAATACCCAATCATAGGCAAGGCAATCAGACCAAATTACAACTTCTTCAAATTGAGATAGCCATTGTATTAAAAAAGGCTTGATAAAGTCAGAAGAGCCAAAAACGTGAACATCAGCCCAACGTAAATCGTTTAAAACACCTCCCATAGAAGTAATACGCTTGTTTATAGCAACCCAAGTATTTGCTATTACATTTTTTTCTAACCAATCGTCAACTTGGGTTTTATCGTAGTCTGTAAATTCAGCATAAAAGGTTTTACCGCACTCTGAAATAATTCCTAATGAAATTGGCGTTGTGGATTGGTGTAACCCCGTGTACTCAAAATCTATAAAAAGTTTTGTTTTCATATTTTATTTATTTTTTTCCCAAATTTTAGTGATAATCCAAATTGATATTAAGGCATACGGAATTATCATTAAAGATAGGTTTGGGCTTGTGTTTATGTATTCAAGTGAAGTTCCTTTAAGTCTTACCTCTGAAACCTGAAAAACAAAAGGAAGCCAAAAAGTTAATATTATTAAAGTCCAAAATATTTTATCTAATTTATTCATAGGTTTATTGTGTAAAGTGATTAGTATTTAATTGTACTCCGCAAATAACGCATTTTTGTCTTGGGGCAGTTGTTTGACCATAACCTACTTCTTGCTCCCAAACGTGATTGCATTGACTTCTTGGGTCAACTTTTGAGTTAAGTTCAATTTGCTCAAGTTTTTCGTAAACGTCAAATATTGATTTTCTGTTTGTTTCTTTGTTGTATGTTATTTGTTCTCCGCCGTAAACAATGAAATTGTAAGACAACAAAACAATTCCTTTTAAAGAACTATAAATGGAAAATATTATCCAAATCATAAGCGCAAAAGGAAGCGCAATTATTCTTAAAATGTATTTCATAATTAATAATCTTTATTTAGTTTACAACCCCATAAAAACATAAAAATAATCACAATCCCTAAACCTACACCGTAACAACTATGTTCAAGATTGGTGTTTTCAATCATATAAATAAATCCTATTGCTAATCCAACCAAGACTAAAACAACAAACACATTGATAAAATTTTTCATATTACTTACCTCTAAAAAGTTTAAGGTAATTGTAGATGACTACACATATTACCACCGCTACCGATATAATCATTACAACCTGCGAAACAGGGTGTAATTTTGCTAATTCTTCCATTCTTTTTTATTTTTTAGGGGTTATTATTTTTTGACTTGAACCGCACTTTAAACAGAAAATTGCAGTCGCTACGGGTTTGCCAAACTTGTTAAAAAGTCTTTCGGCAATCTTTGATTTTTCGTGCTTACACATAGTTATTTTGTTTCTGAAGTATAAATAGGTATTCCAAAAATTCTTATTTTTTTTGTAACATTTGGACTTTTAACAACACTAATACTTTTAAATTCTTTTATCATTGAGTCTTTTTCTATGAGCGCTTTTTCTAAATTTATAATTTTCTGTTTTTGCTCGTATATTTTTTTATTTAAAATTATATCTTCTTTAGGCACTGAACTAACTTGTTCTTCAAGCAAATCACATTTAATTTGTAATTCGTTTTTAAGACCATTTATTATACTTTTTTTATTGTCTAATTCATATTTTAACTTAATGTTTGCATTTCTTAAATCATTTGTTAGTTTATTCAAATAGGTATTCTTTTCTGTAAGATTACCTCTATCAAAAAATTGATGGTTTTGAATTTCGCCTAATTGTTTTACCAAAGAAGCGTGTGCCTTTTTTGCTTCAGCAATAATAAGTTCTAATTCAGATATTTTTTTGTCTTTAATTTCAGTTTCTTTTTTAGAAACTTTTATAACATCTGAAATCTTTTCTTTTAAGTCCTGCAACTTTAACTTCAATTCAGAGTTCTCTTTTTCTAAACTTTGAATATAAGGGATTTTGTTTGAGTCTATTTCGTACTCTTCTTTGGTTATAGAGTCCGTTTTTTTGTTAACGGCAGTTTGTTTTTTATTTTCTAAATAGATTCTAAAAACCTCTTTTGCCATTATTAAATTAGGTTCTACACCAATCCATTTTTCAACACCTGATTTGCTTTCAAACAATCCTTTTGAGATAAGTATTTTTTTGAATGTTTTAAAAGACGGATATTTTTTTGAAAAAATTACAGAGTCAAAGGAATTTTTGTCTGAAAATTTTTTAACCTCTTCAAGCATTAGCAAGATATAGAGAGGGTTGAATTTTGTTTTCATTATTAAGTTTGTTGTTAAGTTTCTTGATTACAAAGATAAAAGTATTTTGGTACTAAAAAAATAAAATTGCAATTATTTTTTAATTAATAATAAACTTCTTGAATTGGCGGTACTTCAATGCGGAATGAGCAATTTTCTTTTATTGCACATTCAAAACATCTTAATAGTTCGGGTTTGGCTTTAAATATTAAATCTACGGGCTTTGACAACTCTCTTTTAACATAACTAATAGCCAAATGATGTTGCTCAATAGTTGCTTCGTCATTAACAACCTTTATAATCTTTGCGTCATTTGAATTTGTTGAAGAAAAAACAAAAAAGTAAAAGTCAATATCTTCAACAGGAATACCAAGTTCTAAAGACATCAAAATTTTATACTGAACGGGTTGTAGCATTAGATTGTGCTTTTCGGGGAGTGAGTCCAAGTCCCACCCCATTTCGTTCCACCTATCGTATAAAAGCCCACTATATTTGGTATCTATTATACAATGTCTGCCGTTCCATTCAGCATAAATATCTAATATACCCGTCATACCGTCTTGGGTAACAACCTTGCCTGTTTCTTTAATTTGAATACCGTAATGTTTAATTATTTTTTTAAAGAACAAAGCACTATCCATACTACGTTGGTATTTGTCGTCTAATTTCTGTTTTGGAGTGTCTTTATAAACAACTTTTGCAACAGGAATGTGACCGTCACGAGGAAGACTTCCAGTTGCCATAAATTCAAAATGATTTCCAAGTTCCATTACTTCTGATGAGGTTCTTGGGTAGGTATTGTCTATGTATTTTGCCTTTACTTGAAGTCCACAAGTTTCTCCTAACTTATATTTGTTGAACTCTTTTAGGAACGATTGTGATATGTTAATCATAATTATTTTTTATTATGTTCACTTCGTAAAAAAACTCTCTTGCTATCAACTACAATTTTAGCAGAATCGGCAATTGAGAATTTTCCTTTTTTCTTTTTAAGTTGTTCAAGGGTTCTCGCAATTCTGTAACAAGTTTGCTTATCAATACCTAACTCTACCATTCTGAAAGCAAGGTTTAATTTTTCAGCCTCTTCGTCTGCATCAATTTCTTCTTGTGAAAGCGGAAATTTTTCTAATTCAATTTCTTCACATTTTTGGGCTAAATCATAATTGCCTATTTTTTTTGCAAATCTTTTTAACTCTAAAAGGGTTTCTAATTTTTTAGAAGCATTTTCTAAAAGTAATTCTGTTTGATTATCCATAATTTTTTATGTTTATTGATGTATTAATAAGTCTTTTTCTACGTCTTTGGCATATTTCATAAACAAGACCTTGATGTAGTATTTATCTCCGTCTTTTCTACCTGCACAGATACCGTGATGTTTGCTCATACAAACATTGTATTGCTTTTGGTTTACTTCTATTGGTGTGTCGTATTTTATTTCCATATTTATTCTTTTTGTTTCGTTTTTTCGATTCTCTCGTATTCTTCTAATTCAAGCCACCCGTCAGATGTTTTGTCTTTTCCTACCCAAACCCATTCAATATTGTTTCTTGTCTTTGTGGTTATGCCAAACAACGGCGTTTCAATCCTTATATCAATAAGGTCAGCCGTTTTCATTCTTACCTTTGATTTTATAGACAACTGAACTAACATTTGGTCAGCAGTATTTTTATCTTCTGCTTCCATTATCAGCGGTTTATCTAAACCTCTAAAATAATATTTATAAAATTTGGTTTTCTCCATAAAATAAAATCATTCTGTAAAAATTATTTAAGGTTATTGTGGTGTTTAAATTATCTTTATGATATTAAAAGGAGTATTTTTGTGTCAATAACATCATTATCCATAGTGTGTTGTTGTATAAAGTTTCTTGGTTTATAAAAAGGCGGAGTTGTTACCGCCTTTTTTCTTTTACAAATATTTAGTATCAATATTATTTTCTTTTAAAAATTTAAGCCTTAATTTATAAGCATCTTCTTCATTTTCAAATCTTCCTAAATTTATAGTTTTTCCATCAATAGTTGCGGTAGCCCTGAATTTATTATCTTTTTTATGAAAACAAACCCCAACATACTTACTTGAAGTTTTCATTTTTAATCTGCTATGACAACTATTTTCTAAAGAAGAAACCCATTCTAAATTACTTACGATATTGTTTGATTTGTTTGAATCAATATGATTAACTATATCTTTACCGTCAATTTTATCAATAAAAGCATTTGCTACTAATCTATGTATTTTAACCGTTTGTTTAGTTCCGTCTTGACATAAAATAGCCATCAAATAGCCATCTTTGTCTTTTCCTAAACTCAATAATTTTTCGTTTACAACTCGTTTTCCGAATTTAGCGTTAACATATCTTTTACAAGACTTTACGTTACCATAATTAGATATTTCATATAATCCCTCAAAACCTATAATATCTTTCCAAATTTCAGCAACACTTTCCATAAATTTTTTATTTAGCCAACATTTTTTTTAGAAATTGGTTGTGTTCTTCTAAAAGACTTATGTATTTGTCTTTCCAACACACCTCAATTTCCTTTGACTTATCAATGCCTGAAATCTCACTTGAGAAATCATAATGTAAAGCGTTTCCTATTTCTTGTACATAATGCAAAGGGGCATTTTTATTTTCAAACAAAACATAAATAAACCTCCTGCTCTTATTTATTCTTCTTGCCAATTCAGCAATCTTGATACCGCTTTTTTTGACCTGATTTTTAACAATATTACCTATGTGAATGGAATCATTATTCATACGCTAAATCATCAAAATAATTTTCGTCCTCAAATAAAAGAACATCTCCGACAATGTAGTCGCTTGGAAAAATTGCTTCGTTTGAGTGTGCCATTTCAGTTGCTTTCTTGTTTATTGGGTAATTTTTAAGTTTACCCTCTTCGTCTATAAGAAGCATACTCCCGTCATTTAGTTTAACAACCTCTGCAAGTCCATTTGGGTCGTAATTACAAACCATTGCTCTTGCTTCAACAAAAGTATTTACTTTTATTTTTGACTTCGTTCCGTCTATTTTGTATAAAATTACGTCCATATTATTTTTCTCTAATATTAACCTTGAATAAAGGCGATTTTACTGTTTTTTTTCTTTTACCGAATTCAGAGCCTTTCAGTTCGTCATTATTCTTTTGTATATCCTGTCTTGCTCTAATCATAGTTGCAAACGGAGGCAGTTTTGAGTTTGCTATTTTTGCCAATAGGTCAAATGCGGTCATTTCTCCAATCTCTTGAACTCCAACCTCATTTAATATAAAAGTTGCAATCAACTCGTTATCATTTTCACGGGTTCTTGGAACATACGTTAGTAAAAAAAGCACCTTATCTCCAACTGTGGATAGGTCTGTAAATTTCTTTCCTTTCATAGCATTTTATTTATTTCAGGATATTTATTCTCAAATAAATCGTATTGGTAGTAAGCAGTAACAAAGTTTTGTATTGCAAAAAACATTTTTCGGCTACGTCTAACCTTATCAACCACTTCGTCATCAGTACCCTCAAACATTTCCTGAAGAGGAATTGGAATAAATTCTTTATCACAGGTTGTAAATATAGTTGTTAAAGCAGAAATGATTTGTGTTTCAAAGTTAGTAACGTGCGGAGGCACAAGGTTCATATCTCTAAAAGAACGGTTCAAAATAACAGATAGTAGAAGTTGCGAATCGTTATGGTCTTCCATAATCTTAATAGATTCTTCAGCACACCTTTTACTTCCGTTATGTTTAGTTACTTCTAAAAGAAAATCTAACAACATTTTATCTCCGTCTTCTTTGTCTAATATTCCTATCATAGCCTTATTTTTTTACTTTAAATACAAATGGAATGTTTGAAGTGTTTTTATTTACTTCCAACAATGCCGAATAGATTTCACGCATTTTTTTTCTGTCAACTCTTTGTTCTTGTATAGTCCTAACGGGGTCGCCATTAAAGTACCAAAAGTGTTTTCCGTCAACTATTGCTCCAAACTTGTAAAGATTACCTGACGGCAATTTGTGTCCGTTTAGGCATATTTCGTTAAGTACGTTTATCTTTACTCCTAACTCCTCAAAAGAAGTAAGTTCGTATTTTTTTTTGTTTTCAAAAATTGAAAACGGTGTTAATTGTAAATTCATAATCTTGGTTTTGTTAGTACAAATATAGTAGAAAAATAATTAAATCCAATAATAAATAATAAAAATATTAAATATTATTATAAATAATAATAAAAGGTTAGTAATCTACTTCGGTAGAACGGTCTTTATCGTCATAAACTAACTGCTTCCAAAGCATTTCACGTTCAGTAAAATAGTCTTGTACAATCTTTCTGTTTTTCTCGGAATCACGGTAATAAATGCAGTCTGTCTTCCAACAAAAGAAATCTCTACCTAAAATTTTAGATAACTCGAACATCATATAAAAACAAGAATATCTTATGTCAGCATAAACCATACGAAGTTGCTCGTCTTTAGGCTTTAAGGTAATGCTCTCTACATATTCTCCGTTCTCCCATTTTTCAAAAACCTTTTCACGACCTAATACGGAAAGCGTAGCAAGGCGTAAAGGCTTTGCCATATCATCAAGTCCGTAGTCGTATGTTTTCTTTGAAATGTAGCCTTTAGCGTATGCTATTCTCCAATATGCGTGGTCAAGGTCAGTACCCGTAGTTTGACCCTCTTCTAAATCATAAGTATAGGAATAGAAAGTAACTTCTTTCTTTGGCGGTAATTCAATAAAAGGATTTGTTTTCAGGAACTTCTTGGCATCTCTGTTTACTAAATTAAAAAGAAAAATCTTGTTACTTGGGAAGTTTTTATTTTCAGTTGCGTAAACATTATGAAGTCCGTCAAATATAAGTTCATTACATTCAGAACCTCTACGAATAAGGAAGTTTCCTTTACCCTCAACCAAATTAGAATACATATTAGTCATAGGAACTCTCTTGTAGTTCCTTTTGACATCATCAAAGTTAAATTCCATAGTTTATTTTGTTGTTAAATTTTGCCTCCCTTTTCTAATTTAGACTCTAATTTTAGAATTATATTTTTATACTCTTTTTTAGTTATAATTCCGTCATCTAAATCTTTTCTATAACTCTCTTTGGCTTTATTGAATTCTTGCCAACGAATTGTTTTAAGTTCTTCGTTTGATAATTTCTTGGTGGTTGGTTCTGCTTTAGGTTCTGCTTTAGGTTCAGCCTTTTGCTCTACCCTTGATGGCAGTTTGAAGTTTTTGGCTTTATCTCTTGTTAGTTTCTTCCTGTCTTCTTCTTTTTGCTTTTCGATTAATTCAATTCTTTCTTGTTCAGTAGTAGGCATTTGTTCTTTTGTTACAAACGCTTTTCTGATAAGACCTTTTCCGTTTACTAAATTGTAAGCAAAAGAATCCTCAAAAGTAATTAGGACATAATAGTTACAAGCAATTTCTCTGTTATCTTCTTCGCCCTCAATAAGAACAATGTAGAAATTAATAAGAGGATAGTAACCGCTCTTATTTGTTACTTTTCGCATAATTTCACGAATCTCGACAAGATTAGGAAGCATTGCTTTCTTTATAACACCTGTCTTGGCGAAGACATTTCCCTCAAACTCTAAATCCAAATCAACCTTTAAGTTGTTGTTAAGGATTGAAACCTTGTCGTCAATATCAAACCACTCAAAACTATCTAAAAGGAACGAACCTACTTCAAAAGGGTTAAAACAAATCTCATTTGACTTTTTAACTTTTGGTAATTGTACAGGAGTAACTGACGGTTGTATTGTTCCGTCTAAAATACCAATTACTTCAACGTCAATTTCAGTTACCTTTATCTTGGATAAGTTTTTAGTCCCTTTGTACTTCGGAAATAAATTCTTTGAAGTCCATTTTTGAGCATCAGACCATTTCCAACCTAACTCACGTTTTTTAGATAACTTGTAAGCACGTTTAGCAAGTTTGTTAAATAGTTTTAAAGAGTTATTCTTTTTCATTATTCAGCCGTAACAGGTTGTTCTTGAGTGTAATTTTTGTAATTGTTAATCGTAGATAATGAAAGTTTAAATGCTTTTGCAGTAGCAACTAATGAGTGTGTCTTACAGTATTCAGCAATACTTTTTTTCATATCATTATCAAGAGCATATACTTTTTTACCTGTGTCAACCAATCCCATATTCTTGCAATGGTAGTTGATAGTTCCTCTTGAGCAATTAAGTATTTTTTGGATTTCTCTATACGACTTTCCGTCTGTCCTCATTTGGACGATTTCGTTTTTTAAATTTCTTTTAATCGACATAATATTGTTGTTTTTAATGTAAAAGTTTATTGGTACAAATATATGATAATTTTATAAAAAAAAGTGCAAAAGCACTAGTTTTTATCTTATTTTTTTAAATAATAATCTTATGGATTACTTACTACTGACGGAACATTCAAAGGGAAATTATTGATGTTAGCGTAAATGTTAGGAGTTTCAATTGGTTTAAAGTCAATTGGAGTAAAATCAAATTTAGTTCCTGAACTTGTAGTTGTAGTTTTTGGCTTTACGTCTTTTTCTTCATCTTCTTCATTAGAACCTAAAGCAATAGTAGTGTTACCAATAGGTATTACAGGTTTTTGGAAAAAAGCCCAAATAAAATAAGTAACTGCTCCAACAACGATTGCACCACCTCCGTACATTAATATTTTTTTAGTATTCATAATTTTTGATTTAAGTAAGTTTAATGATAAATTAATATTTTCCGTTCTGCATTTTTACCAACTGAAATTTTTTGCAACCCTCAACAAAGGCTTCTTTGCTTATTTTAGTTGGTATTGTTTTGATAAGAGGACTTGTGGTTTGAGTATAGAAAGTATCTCCGTCAACCCAATAGTTAGTGTAAGAACCCTCTTTGTCATTATTCGGAATTGAAAAACTTTTACCACATTCTAAAATCATTTCGTCTTTAATGTCGTCTGACAATTTAATAGGCTCTCCCAATACAGGCTCGTTTGTAATTAATTGTGCAGTAATTGTTTTAATTGGAAAAACAGGTTCAGCAACTAAAGACGCTCCCGTAGAAATCGGCGTTGGTAATGTTTCAGGATTTATGATTGGCGTAGGTGCTAAAACAGGTGTAATAGGTTCAGGCGCAATCACAGGGGTATTTGATTCTGAAATAGAAATAACGTCAACAGGATTAGGATTTACAACTGACGTTCCTGAATATGGTGTTGGAAGACTAACTCCTCCAAATATTTGAGTTGGCTCGTTGTCGTCTTTGATTAAAGGGCTTACATTACTACTACTTAAGGCAACTTCTGTCGGCAAACCGTCAGGAGCAGTAGGCGTTAAGTTTGGTAAATCCATATTTGAACCTAAATTCAATCCACCATTTGTTGCGTTTCCAACAGGGGTTGTATTAGAATTGGTAGAACCCGAACCTTTTAAGTTAGGTTTCTTTTTCAAAAGTAAATAAGCCAAATAACCTATAATTCCTATATAAACTAAATCTTTCGTTTTCATATATAATAAATTGAAATTAAAATAAATGTAAAAATAAATATTTTTATTTTAAAATTCGACTAAACAAAAGATTTAATTTAAAATAATGATTTACAGACGTTTTAAATTTATTTATTATTGAAATATATTCTTTGTTTCGGCATCTCTATTCCGTGTTCTAACAATTTCTCTTCTATTTCTTTAATTGTTTTTGCACCAATATTTCTAAATTTAGCCAATTGTCTTTTAGTAATATACTTAAAATGTTTAAGTTTTATTCCTTTTCTATTTCTTACAACGGTGTTGTCAGGTAAAAACATTTCATAGTTAGCATAAATTGCGTTTATAGCCCTAACACTTAAATCAATGTCTAAAATTGACAAATCATCATCAGTAATATCGGAATCCGTTTCAGTTTCTTGTGTATTTTCTTCAACCTTTTCTACTATTTCCTCTATAACTTCTGTTTCTAAAACAGAGTTAAATGGCTTGTTGAAAAACAATTCTATTCTTTCTTTAAATTCCTCAAGCATTTCTAAAGCAAGTTTTTGTGTCTTTACAACAATTCCAAAAACATAAAGGTTAAAAACAGGGTTTTCGCTAACCTGCGCCTTTCCATTTCTTAAAACAATACCAAATTTACTTTGGTTTGTATCTTCCCAATCAGGAAACCAATCTTTATTTACCGCAAAAGAAAAGTTAGATATTTCAATAAGTAAGTCGCACTTATCAGCAATAAAATCAGCATCTTCTTCTGAAAAGAAAGACTGTGCGGGAGATGATTCTTCGTATTTTACATCAAATAGTTTTTTGTTTTTTATATGTGGTGTACAAAGAATTTGTCGCAAACTGTATGAGTATTTATCATCTTGAGGCAATGAATTAGTCCAATGGTCAGGGTCAAATTTTTTTACAATTTCTTTAACTTGACTTTGGCTAACACCTATTTTTTTAAGATACGAAATATCTACTTCTATTTTTTTTGCCATAACTTACAAGATAACTAATTTGTTATTTTCATCATACCCAACAAAGCCATCTTTAAGACCTCTTGCGATGAATAATTCTTTTTTCTCTGCAAGTCTTTGTTTCGCAAGAATAATTTGTTCAATTTTACCACTAAAAGGATGGGTTTCGTGATGTGCTTTAACTTTTGTTCCTACTTTTAACATTGTGTTTAAATTTAATCCCCATTAACAGAGCCTAAAAAAATAGCTGATACAGGCATTGATTTATAAATTTATTTTTTATTATTGCGCAACTAAATATACCTGAAAATTATTATATTATTGAACTAATACGTAATTTACAAAATTACAGACGTTGTTATTTCTGTCAAGAGAAGATAAGGGTTGTGAATGAATATTCATTCCACGTCTTCTTAAATTGAATATAATAGCGGAAAGTCTTGTTGCTCCATACAATTCAATTGCAGTCCAACTGCTTATCATTCCTTTTTGAATTAAGTGTTCTTTAACTTGATTGCTTTTTGTTGTTTTGGTGTTTTCTGAAGTTGTTTCCATTTTTTTAAAGTTTAAAGGTTTGTTACTTTTTTTTTATTGTTTTAAACCAAGAAGTAAATTGTTTTTTACTTCTTAATTTAGGATTGTAATTACTTGGCAACGCTACTGACATTACTTTAATCCCTAAAACCTCGTTCGAGTAATTTACCATTTGCTCTTGCAGAGTAAAAATTTTAGTTTCACTTTCTAAATCTTCTTTTTTTTCAAAAACAACACTTTTGGAGTGTTCATTAAGGTCAATCATAGTTTTGGTTTCATTTGACATAATTTCTTTGTTTTGTTGTTAAAGTTTATTGGTACAAATTTATATAAATGTTTTGGTTCTACAAAATAAAAATCAAATTATTTTTTATAAATAAAATACATTTCTAAATTTACTCCCTGTTTTGATTTTATAATCTTTTTATCTACAAGTTCTTTTACATAAAAGTCAATATCTTTAAACTTGAAAATATTAAGTAATTCTATACTTGTAGCACCATTACTCCCGTTTGATGCTTGAGTTTTTTCTTTAACAAGTTCTATTATTGATTTTTTAATAAAAAAACTCCTAACAGTTTCAAAATCTAAAGAATTTAAAATTTTAAATTGAAATTCTAAATCAGAGCCAAATTCAGAAGAAGATAACACCTCTCCATCATTGAACGCAATTTCCCCTATTTTATTCATATTTGTTGTTATTTTAAATTGGTAATGGTATTTTTTGCAATAATGTTGTTGAAACGTGAGTATAAATTTCAGTATTTTTTGATTTTAAAATCTTCGGAATACAATTCGAGGTACTTTCCGATATTCATAGCATATAGTATTAATTTTTTTAGTGCTTACATATTGTTTCTTACATATAATAGTTAGCAGTAATACTACATTCCATCTCCGAACGAAGTTACTACTGTAAATTCTTTTTCTTTTCTTTTTTCTTCCACCCTATTTAAAGAAATATTAAAATAATCCATATTATTCTCTATTCCTATAAAGTTTCTGTTGGTGTTTATACAAGCAATTCCTGTTGTACAACTGCCAAAAGTATTATCCAATACAACATCATTTTCATTACTAAAGGTTTTAATCAATTCTTCAATCAATAATACTGGTTTCTGTGTTGGATGTAACGCTTCTTTTTGTTTGTCGGTTGCAAATTTCCAAACACTTTTCGGGTATCTTTCGGTACTGTCATAAGTTGTTAGTTCGTGTTCACCATAGTTAGTTGTTTTTTTACTATCTCTTTTATGATGGGCTGTACTTACTTTTCTTTCATGTCCTGTTGTCTTTTGTGGATTGTAAGTTGGTAATTGTTTGTAAAAAACTAACATATCTTCGTGGCTTCGAAGTGGCATTTTTTTAGCGTTCAAGTGTCCTGTTGGTGTTGTTTTCTCCCAAATGATATTATACCTATGTAGTTTTTCATTCGACAACATCAACTTAGCACTAAATTTATCTTGACCAAACAACACAATACATCCACTATCTTTTATGATTCTTTCGTACTCATTCCAAAGTAAATTGAATGGGATTATACTATCCCAAATATTTTTTGTCTTTTGGTAGGGTAAATCACAGCAAATAAAGTCAATACTTTTATCAGGTATTAATTTCATTTGTTCTATTGTATCTCCAAATCTTAAATCTATTGTCATATTTTTATTTTAATATTTTTTACCCCACTCAAAAAAGAAAAGAAAAAAGTTCAGTTCTCCGAATGAACATTTGTGGTTAATTACCGTACTACTGCTAACACCACCTATACGCAAGTTTTGTGAAAAACAAAACCTGACGTATAGCCTCAACCGTTAGGCGTAATTGCCGTGCTTCGTATCAAAGTTTGTAGGTAACTCATCTTTTTTATTTTAAAATTTTGCCAACGCTCAAAAAAATAAATTAAAAATATTACCATCCTTCCATTGGAAACTCCAAATAAACCTGCACTTGTGTTCTAATCTCATTTGTAACTTTTTTTACTCTGTCTGTATTTCGGCTTATCCTTCCAAACCAACGCCATCCATTTGTAACAGCTTTATCCCCTGTATGGAAGCATTGCCAATCAAAGTAAATCAGTTGTTTATTTGGAGCATCCACTACTTGCACTTTCTTATCTGCAATAAGTTGTTTCACTTCTTCGTGCCACTTTCTATAAATCAATTCTCCTTCTGGTATCGGTGGCATTTTGCATTCGCCTAATACAAATTTCGTAGGGCAAATTTCAGCGTTTACCAAAGCCATTATGTGTTCAGCTTTGTATCTTGGGTTGTCATAGTCTGGCTGTCCTGCTGTTATGAAATGTTGTCCTACTGGTATTTCTGGGCGTGGCACATCATCGTGATGATAACCCGGTATCGCAGGATACCATCCTGGCATTAGCATATGAACTCTGCTATCAAATATCACATCGGTTTTCCAATCATCAGGCAAAGCGGTTAAAAAGGCTTTGGTTACTTCGCCTCCATTTTCATAGGCAAATTGATAATCACTATTAAAGAACATTGGTTCTTTTTTAACCGCTTCATTTGAGCATTCAAATTTGTTCATCAATTTGATGTCCGATTGAAATATTTTTTCTGTTGTTGCACCCATATTTTTAATTTATTTTTTTATTTCCCTCCCTTAAAATTTTAAAACAAAAAAGGTTTTGTCCTTCGTATCAAGTGTAGTGGAAGCAACTACGCCTAACACGGTATTTATGCAATTTTTGCCTTCAAGTTTTGTGGTAAAATGTAAATTTCTGCAAGGCAAAAACTGACATAAATACCCAACCGTTATATGCTATTTTAAAAAACCACACAGCAAGACATTAAATCGTTAATAAACATATCTTCTGGTTTGTCTAAATCCCAATCAAATTCACAATCAGCATAATCATAAATTTTTGGTACTCCATTTAAAACGCCATACTCCAATTTAGGGTGCTTTTTTAGTAATTGCTTAAAATCATAAGGCAACCAATCAACAATAACACCTTCTCTATTTTTTGAAATATCATCCACTTTTTCCATCCAAAGAAATATGTCGTCTTTTAATTCACAAGCGCATAAATATGGGTGTTTTGTCTTTTCCCAAATATATGCCTCTGATTGGTTTTGAAAAACCGCTTCGTTGTCCTTAGGTATTTTATACACCTTATCACAATAAACTTCAACTATTCTATTACTACCTTCTAATCTTTTTTTTCCAAACATTTTATTTAGATTTGCGAAAGAAAAACAGCATATAACAACGTGTATAAAAAATGGCGGGTTTCGTGCCATTTAGAAACATTTGTGCTGATATGAACTGTATTGCTTTCAAGTTAATTTTGTGCTTTAATTCCGCCACTTCTTATACACGCAAAACGTTATAAGAAATAGCTACGATTCGTTTTCATTCGGTGGTTTAGGAGTTTTTATCTTCATTACATGGGTTGGGTGCAATCTTCCGCAAACTCCGTAATTAAAACTAAAACCTCCATCATATTTAGCTTTAACTACTTTGTTATCCATAAAAATAAAGCAATCAAATTTTTCATCTTGTTTCCATTTAAAATCAGTTGTTTTTATCCATTTGCTTTTCATAATTACTATTTTTTTTAATATCCGCTACTTCTTATAACAGGTGTTTGTAAATACCAGCCGAAAATAAAATGCGTGTAGGCTGGCATCTACAAGCACCGATACGTTAGGCGATACTTTAACCAAGCGTACATAGATAATCTATCAACTCTTGATTTTGTTCTTTTAAATATGGTTTTGACAAATCCCAAGAAAAAATACCATTCCAAACTCTATCGTGAAAATGACCATACTTATTTATTGAGTGTATTTCTGTATGAAGTCCTTTTAACCATTCTAAAACATCATTCAACATTGGCTCTCTACCAAACCTACATTTAGGTAAATTAAAATCTGATTCAATTTCACTAACTTTACAGAATATCTCGTTGTCATCAGAATATACTTTTCCGTTAAAAATATAATATTCATCGAAAATATCATCTTCAAATTTTTGTCCAAAAGTATTCCAATGTGGTGTTTCAATTATACAACCATTTATAAATTCTTTTAAACTTGGGATTGCTTCTTGTATTTTTTGTTTGAGTAATTCGTAATTTGACATTTTATATTTGTTTTAAATTGTTACTAAATTGACCGAAGAAAAGCATCGCCTAACATCGGTTTTGTGCAAGTGGGGCTGAATTGCTAAATTCAACAGCAGTAATTCTAATCGGCTTTTGTGCTGAATTGAAACTTTCGTTTTTCAAAACCCCACCTGCACAAAGCCGTGAACCGTTATAGGTAATGCTATTTGACTTCACCTACACGAATTGTTGTTACAAAAAAACCATCTTCAAGTTTGTTTTCAACTGAAAGAACACTTCCTTGTTTCCATACACTAAACCAAACATATTCTCCCACATTTGGTATTCTTATATTTTTTGGGTAATCAAATATTCCAGCAACATTATCAAATATAATTTGCTTCACTTCGATTGGTTTTTTGTTTGTTGGTTTTAATGACCACATAATTTTAATATTTGTAGAAGCACTACCTATAACAGCCACTTTGCTTAATGGCAGTTTCGGTGGTAACTTCAAGGTTTGTAATTCTATTTAACATTCGTGCTTGTTTGAAATTTTGTGCTACTAATCTGCCACTACGCAAAGTGGCAAAACGTTAGTTTCAATTGTTACGTAACTGCTCCAAAAGTACGTCCACGTGGCACGGAATATTTAGCGAACAAAAGCAAGATAAATTTTTACCTTTTAATTCGTCTAATTTTGGTGGTGTTGGTAAATATGGATGCTCTTTTTGCAAATTACCTTTAATCCAAATTTCGTAAAGTTCAACTATATCTTTTTGTTCAAATCCACCATTAATACTCCACATTATCCATTTATCAAAAATATTTCTGTTAGTTGAGTATGCTTGAACATAGCCATCTTTCGTTAATCTAAAAGGATTTCCAAACTTTGTTGGTCTGCCTACATATTTTGTATTTTCAGGCGTTTTGTAACCTTTTGTTCTTTTTCTCTGAACTCTATTCATAATCTTTCGGTTTTAAAATCCGCAACTGAAAACTAACAGCGTGTATAAAAAATGGCTACTATTCGCAGTTTTGGATTGGTTGTTTTTTAATTTATAATTCGTTAATTTTTGTTGTGTTTTGGCACGTTCTACGCCACTTCTTATACACGCAAAACGTTAGGCGATATATTAACCCAACCTGTCTTTAATAATTGCGTTTATCTTTTCAATGAAAATATTACGCATATAATCATAATCACATTTTTCTCCTGCAAATTCATCAGGATTTTCAATTTTCACTAATTTGTCCAACAACCAATACTGTTCAGCCCATTCCATAAATTCTTGACCTACTGTTGGTTTTTCTTTAGCTTCTGTTCCCGCTTCTAAAATATTCATAGTAAAATAAATCGCCTAATATCGGTTTTAAGCAAGTGTGGCATTAGGCTTAATCCAAGCACTTGTCTGTTTAGTAATAATTATTTTTTTGGAATTTCAATTCCGATTAGATTTACGAATCCATTTCTTACTTTTGGTTTTTGCTCGTCAACGATAGTTAAATCTTCTCCGTAAAACTTTGTAATTATTGCTTCAAATGTTTTCATAATTATTTTAAGAATTGAATTGATAAACCCGCTATCTTGTAGTCAATTAGGTTGTCGCTCTGTTGCATATCATTTCTTTTTACTTTTTGATTATCCCAAGCAGACTGTAAATCTTTTTCAGAAAAAATACCTAAAGGAAAAATCTTAATTCCAAAAGTTTCAAAATCAACTTCTTGAATATTATTTTTAAAGCACCAAGCCTGAATATACCATAAATACAACATAGCAAAACCTGCGGTTTGAGATAAAAGAGTGATTATAAGAAATACCCTTTCGTCAGTAACTTTAAAGGTAAAAACATACTCCATTCTTTTTTCTATTATTTGAAACACTTGAGGTTTGTGTTGGTTTAAAAGTTTCATATTTTTAGGCATCATACCTATCTCTATAAACATTTGGGTAGCCTCTTCTGACAGTTCTACACGTTGGCAACCTTTTAAGAAGTCATATACCACTTCTTCTATTGCGTTTTCTCTATTGGTATAGGAGTTATCTAACATAATTTATTGTTTTTGTGGAATTTGAATCCCAATTAAATTTACAAAACCATTTCTTACTATTGGTTTTTGCTCCTCATCGGTTTCTAAATGAGCAACCCAAATCCTTTCTTTGTTTACAATTTCAGGAATAAAAATTTGTTCTTTATTCAATAGTGGTAAATTGCCTTTTTTTTCAGTACAAGCAACTACTTTTAAAAACCCTATAAACCCGTCAATTTCAGGGGCTTCATAAATGTCTTTAGTGTCTGCCATAAAATCTCCTGAATTAATTTCAGACGGAGTTAGGATAGCAAAAAAATCAGGATATTTCGCTAAAATGTGCATAGGTTTTGTTGTCATTTTTGTTGTTATTTAAGTTTCTTTTTACAAATATACAAAGTATTTTGGTTCGGCAATAAAAAAAGTTAAAAAACTTTCATTGGTACTATTTTTTAGGCGGATTAATTTTAGCCCAATGCGTAATAACCTTTTCATTATAAGCCCAACCTGCGCCGTTCCAAATTTCCCAATGAATTTTTCCGTCTTTTCTTTGAATAAAATAACTTCCGTAAGCAGGAGGGTGTGAAACAGGGTTTCCCCAACTATATTTAGTCCAACTGTGTGTAGATTGGTTCTCTAATGTTGTTATTTCTTCCAATAAAGAACATTCGGCATATTCAGAAATTTGTAAATTATACCGAAGTCTTTCGATTTCCTTTTTTATTTTTGAAGTATCTAACATTATACCTGTGTATTTAGAAATTTAACTACGGAATCCCAATCAGGAAACGCTCCTGTGCCAAAATGAATAAACTTACCTTTAAATTTTTCTGAACCGTTTTTTAATCTATCATCAATAAGAATGTCCCCAATGGCTAAATCTTTCCTGTTGGTTAATATTAAACGTTTCTTGGCTAAATCTCCGTAGTACTTCTCAAGCCACAATCTTTTATCCGAATATGATTCAGGAATGTCCCAAATAGGCGTTGATAGGAAGTAAACGTCAAACTTTTTAAACAGAGGTTTGGTTGCTTCTATGCTTCCTTTCATTGGAAGTAAGTATCTAAATATGTGGGGATTTCTCTCGCAGATAGCGTCAACTTCTTTTTCTTGGTCAGCGTAAGTTGGAAAATATTTTCTATCATCAATCTTTGGTTGATTTAATTTTATTGCTTTCCAAAAATCAGCAACTACTCCGTCCATATCAATATACAGGACTTTCTTTTTAGATTTAGTCATTTTATTATTTTTTTTTCTTTTTATAAACTCTTTTGGTTTTATTTTCGGGAAACATTTCCAATCTTAATTTAGTAAGCATTTCCTGAAGTCTTTTGTTTTCTTGATGAAGTTTTGATGTTTCTAAACTACGAAGTTCTTCTGTTTCTAAAAGTAAGTCCTTGTATTTCTTTCGCATAAAAATCCAACGAACAAACCAATAACTTTCTTCCTTATTTAAAGTGCTTTCTTTAAAAATATCAGGTTTAGGTTCTTCTTTCATAAATTATCATTGATTTTTTATCTTGTTAAAACATTTATTGGTACAAATATAATAAAAAACACATTGGTACAAATAAAAAAGTAAAATATTTTTAAAATTATTGTATTGTAGGAGGTATGGCTCGAACAAGAATAAAAGAATCTTTTAATTCTTTTACTAACTCCCTGTATCGTAACTCTTGGTCAGGTGTGGGAAATAGACATTTCAAAAACTTTTCGTTTTCATCTTTGTAAACATCAAACATACGAGATTTTGTATCTCTTGAGTATATTACGTTAGCAAGTCTGTCGCAAAGTTTAATAAAAGTAGCGTATTCTAAATTACGAATTCCTTTGTAATATTTTGCGTTTGCCCTCTCTTCTCTATTTTTACCTTTTTCATTTGTTAAGGCATAAACCAATTCGGCAACCTCTTTGCTTGATATTTTTAATACGTCATTGTATGTTAATCTACAATCTTCTATTGTGTCGTGCAACCAAACGGCATTTAAAACATCTTTTCTGCGGTGTTCAGCCACGCAGTCGATAAAACGCATTGCTTGGCTAAAAACCATAGCCAAATGAACCGAATAGGGTTTGCCGTCATAAGTTTGATTAACCGAAGCGTGTGCTTCTATTGCGAAAGCAATTATTTTTGAGTCCATAATTATTTAGTTCTAATTATTAGTCCTTTATCCGTCCTAAATTCTCTATCTGTAAGCATTTTCTTTGCAGTACTGAACATAACATCAAAACTTCTATCTATAAAATAGTCAGATGTACTCCAAACAGAAACTATAAATTCTTTTTTGTTAAAGTGTTGCCCTATTTCTAAAGACTCTATTTGCTCTGTAACTTTTTTTTGTTTTGACTGTGCTTTCATAAATATTTTTATAATGATTAAAATTTCGGAACATCAAATTCAACTTTCTCTCCGTGTAGATATAAATTACCACGATGCTCACATTTACCTCTTCCGCTTTTAGAAGAATAGTGACTGCAAAAAGTTTTTTTACATTCGCTTTTGTCAATACATTCCCCATAGTAGGTACACCAAACAACATCAAGAGTGCCATCATCAGGAATGGCTTCAATTAATGTTATTTTAGTTAATTCTTCAATTCTTGCGTCGTCAAGATGACATTCTAAATTATAACATTCTGTATCATCAACACTTCTAAAATATAATTTCTCTTTTACCATAATTATTTGTTTTCTTTTTCTTCGGTTTCTTCTTCATAAAGTGGCTTTCCGCTAAAAGGACAAAACTTGGCGTAAATCATCATTTCCTTGTATTTTTGAGTAAACTTTTCTTCTCCTTTTTTGCCTTTTTTACCTCTGTACATAATTGGAATCATTAAATGTCTTCCGTCCCCATTAAACCAATAAGTACTTGCGTTAAAACCTGCATCGGGGTCGCCTGTTTTTTCTTTAGCGATTTGCTCTACACGCTCAATTTCTTTCCAATTTTCTATAATTTTTTTAACCATAATTTGAGTTTTATTTGATTTTTTCTAATCTTTTATTTAGATTTTTTATTACTTTTTCTATACTTTCTTTATCTTTTTTGATGTTGATAAATAGATTTTTTTTACCGTCAGAAGCACCAATTTCACGAATAGTGTTTTCTTCAAAAAACTCGTGAGAAACCGCAAGGAACTCATTTGTAATATCCTTTTTTTCGCCTACCCAAATACGTTTTTCTGTGTTTTGTTTACCCAAGTAAACTTTGTCTGTTAATGGAGAATATCCAATCCCGTTTTTTGTTGCCATAATTTTAAATTATTTATTTTTTTATTTAACTATTTTTTTGTTCAATTTTTTTAATAAGTTTATCTCCCATTTTTACTAATAATTTCCAATTCTTTAATGACAAAGAGAGTTCATTGCCATTATGCTCTACAACAACCCAAGTTTCAATATCGTCCTCGTCTATTGAGAAAGATTGTTCAACTATAAATCCATTCGGGTCGTCTTCAAATTGTCTAACATCAATTTTTTCTGTAATAACCATACTTGTTTTTCTTTAGTATTTTTCCATTACTACTAACCAAGTTGAAGCGTACTGACCGTCATTTGCGCCCTCAACTTCTTTTAATATCCAACCTTTTCTCATTTGCTCCTTAATGAAAATTCCAATTTCTTTAGAGTCTTGTTTATAAACAAAAGTCTTTACAATAAAAAATTTAGGTTGCGCAGGTTTTACGGTCATTACTGAAACCGTCCCTGCTGATGTGAGGACTATTAGGGAAATACCTAACAGGAAATAAAATGCTTTTTTCATTTGTTTTTGGTTTAAAGGTTATGTTTTTTTTCTAATTCACTAATGATTTTTTCTAATTCTAAATTGTCTGCAACACCAATTATACGAGATAATCTTTCAAAAAGATTTGTAGTTATAATATTCATATTGCCATACCCAAGATGATTTCTCCTTGCAAGTTCTGAAAACAACTCATCATCTTCAAAATCACAAATATCTGTTTCTTCACAATCACAGTCATTTTCATCTTCATCTTTTAAGTCTAAATGGTCTTTAGCATAGTCTTTAACCATATCATCGTCTAATTCCCATAGAATTTCTTTCTCAAAATCTCTGAATTGTCTGTTGTAAGTCCTATTTACCCTCCAATCTTCTTTTTCTCCAATTGGCTTCGCTTCTTTAATTTGCTCTTTGCTTTTATAGTCGTCAAAAACTTTTTCTTCTCCGCTATCGTAGATAACTTTTATAATTCTCTTATCCATAACTAATCCATTTCGTCTATTTCGTCTTTTGAAATTTCAAGACAATGTATTTGACTTATGCAATTTTCAAGGAATATATGCAGGAAAGGTTCATTTCTTCTCGGCATTAATCCTCTTACAAGGGTATTACCGTGTTTATCCAAGTACTTCCAAACAGGTCTGTTGAAATTATTATACTCTTTCCAACCTGTTTCTGTGAAATCTTTAAAACTTTTGAAAATTATTGGCTTTAGGTCTTCGTGTCTTCCTAATCTATTAAATCCTTTAGGAAGACCAAGAAGTATTTTCCCTATTCCGCTTATGTAAGTACCTGATAAATGATTTCCACAACCAATACCACCTGCGTCTTCATTTGCTTTAAAACAAGAAGTGTTGCTACCTGATATGCAACCTGAACATTGATAACGTTCTACGGCTACTGAAACTTTTTTATCCATTACTCGATGTCTGTATTATGAACACAAGTTTCAGGACAAAGTTCAGGGTCGCCCGTTCCATTATCTACTCTTACTACTACAAGTTTGTAGCCGAGAGTTGGGTGTTGAGGTAAACTTTCGTTTATAACGTAAAGTAAATGGTTGGTAGGAATTGTCCAACCTTTGATGTCTTTAATTTCTTTAGAGGTTATGACCTCTCGAATCACTTTTAATTTTGCCATTTTTTGTTGTTGTTTAAGTTTCTTGTAACAAATGTAAAAAAGTATTTTGGTTCTACAAAATATTTTTATAAAAAAGTTAAATTTTTAGATATTTTTTAAAATGAAGTAAATGACATTGTTTGAATTTCTTTTCACTTCCGCAAGAGCATTTTTCATTTCTGTTTAAATGTTTATAGTTGTTATTATAATCATCTAAAATCTCTTGTCCTTTTCTTTTAAATTCTTCTCTTTGTTTTTTATTTTCGTCATCTATTTGTTTTTGACCCGCATCGCACTCAATAATTTTACCTCGCTCATATTCGTCTGAACTGTCAATAATTGCTTGAACACCGTTACCTTGTACAAATTTACCATAAAGACCTAAAACGTCATCTGCTCTTTGTTTTGAATAACGCTTTCTTTGTTGGGCTATTAAAATACTATCAACTTCATTTGGAAAGTAAGAAGTAAATCGTGTATCACAACTTTCGCAAAATAATTCTGCGCTATGAATTGTAAACTCTTCGCAAGTTTTACAATAAGTTCTATGTCTTGGTTTAGGTGTTGGCATTATTTATTTTTATTAAGTTCTTTTATAATCATTCTAAATGCTTTAGCATCATCTTGCGTAAGAGGTCTTTTGTGTTTGTTTTTTGTTTTCCACCAATGCACGGCATCTAAAACTTCCTCTTCGCTTTTTTTGGTGTGAGATACAAGCATTAAAACAAAAGGTCTTTCTTCTTCCAATTCTGCTACCTTGAATTTTTTTAAAGCCAAAAGAATTCCAACTGCTCTCAAGTATTTCTTTCTATCACGTCTATCATATAGCATATTGGTAAGCCATTCAATATCTCGGTGCGAAACACAATCAATATTAACTATATTCCATTGATTAGGATTTATTTTATAAGATATTCTGTTTTTCCTTTCGCCTGAAGAATAACCTCTGCCCCAACCTCCGTAAACCGTGTCCTTTGGGTTGTACCGAATATACAGACAATTATAATTTTTGTCAAAGTCTAATTTGTATATACCGTCTTGGGGTCTTGGCGGTAAATTGTAATCACTTGCGTAATATTTATTATACAAAAAACTTTTATCTTGCTCTGCGCTATAAAGCATAATTCTATCTCCTGCTTGAACGGTAGTTGTGTCCAAGAAATCTATAAATGACTTGCTTCCGTCTGTAATCATTTTATCTTCGTCCATTTCGTATTGGAAAACTACCGAACCCTCGTCCGAAGACTTTGTTGTAAGAAAACTAACTTTACCAAAAAGACTTCCAAAGACTTCTGTTCGGTCAACAAGTCCTTGCATCAATACCATACCATTTTTGTATTTTTCCAACGCATCAAATATTTCTTCTTCGCTATTCTTTTGATAAATAGCGGTAAGTTCTTTTTCATCAGGAAATAGTTTTTCTGAAAACTGCATCTGACTGCTAATAGTATAGAAATTTTCTCCGTTTCTAATAATGATGTAGGTTGCCATTTCTTGTTGAATTTGCCAAATATTATTCCATTTATCACGACTATATTTTTCGCTTATATTTCTACGGACTCTCATAATTCTTACTGACTTCTTTTGGGGTAAAAGAAATTCATAATTAAAGCAATTCATATACTCATTTTTAGACAATAGCCAATTATCAAAATCGTCCAAGTTTTTGAAAGAAAGACCTCCGTTAGACGGGTCGCCAACCTCTTCGTCCATAAACTTCATTAATTGGTTGAGGTATATAGGCTCATTATCATTAGCAGGAGTACCGCTCTGAATTTGCTTGATGTTTTCTCTAATTCCTGCATAAAGTTCAAGAGTAAAAATAACACCATTAAGTCTTTTAACTATTTTTTGATAATGATTAATAACACCATTCATCTGTCTTCTAATAGCGTCTGTTTTTTGTTCTACCATTTTTTTGATAGCAGTAACCATAACCTCTGTACGCTTTGCTTTAGCCATAGCGTCTTTAAAAAGGTCAACATTCATTACTAATAAACCTGCTTGTTGGTTGGTGTTTTCTTTTTCTTTAAAATCATCAATATTAAAAGTACCCGCCATAACTGAATTGGCTACTTTTTCCAAATCTTCCAATTTATGACCTTTAAAAACAGTTGCGTAGGCACGGACATCACTTATACCTGTTGAATATTTATCTCCTTTGAATAAGAACCTAATGTAGTCGTTTTCTTTTTCAATCGCTACAACCTCTTTGACATCATTTGTAAATATAAGCAAGTCGCCAATCTCTATATTAACAATTTCTCCGTTTGAAAACTCAACCTCTTGGTTTGTTAAGGCTAATGTGTTGTTTTTTTGTTCTGTATTGTCCATTTTTCTACTGCTGATTTAATTTCTTGGTAATTTCCGTTTATTCTGTTAGCGTTAAGCATAACTAATACTGCTCTTGGTATTGCAATTAAGTTGTCTAAATCGTCATTGTGCATATCCTTATCAATATGATAAAGAATCCAACCTTTAGGAATTTCTCCGTGAGCATCTTGATAAACTTTTCTTGGTCTTCTAATCCTTTTATTTGCTCCTGTGTAAACATATACACAATCATTTGCATTAATCTGCTCTCCACCTTTCCAACTTGGGTGTTCGCTTCCTGTTAACTGACCTTTCTTAAATTCAGTTTCAGGGCTTAAATGAATTCCTTTTAAACCTTTGTTCCAAGCAACGTTTCCTTTTTTAAAAGAACCGCTATTTGCTTCTCTTTTAATTAAACATTTACATTTTTGGTATTTAGGGAAACCATTTAAGTTAAGACCTAAATGTTTGAGAGGTTTTCCGCAGTAACGGCAATTAGGGTTATACATTTTGTTGTTTTTTTTAGTTTCTTTATACAAAGATAAAAAGTATTTTGGTACTAAAAAATGTTTAGATAAAAAAACGTGTAAAAACGATTAATTTATAATGTTTCTAAATAAAATATTTACTCTTTAATAATTAGTTCCTCTCCACATAAACAGAAATACAAATTTTGAAGTTGGTTCACGAAACTTATTAAAATTTCATTATCCCCATAACCTACATCAAAATTAAAATAGCATTTGTTAGTTTCTATGTAGTAAGAAATACTAAATAACCTTTCTGTTTTTTCGATTTCAAAACGTTTATAAAAATTTCTGTTCAAATCTTGTTTAAACTGAACTTCTTCAAATCCAAAGTCTAATAACCATTTTTCAGTTATTGGTATTGGTTTGCACCACGTTCTTTTTGCTTCCCAAACTTCTTCAATCGTGTTTGGTGTTACTTGCCTATGTACTCCGTTATGGTCGTACCAATTACCAATTCTCATTTCTTGTGCGTTCATATTTATTTTAAATTATAATTTCAAAATCACGTTTTAATATCTTAATTACATTTACCTTGTTCAATGCTGAAATGTATATGCAATTATCTTTTTTAATAACCTCGCTTTTAGTTATTGGTTTAGAGTTAAAAACGTCAACTTTTACTAACTTTCTTTTATAATACTGCTCTAATGCTTCTGACCAATGTATTACTGTATTAGGTGGCTTAAATTGAGCGACTTCAATAGTGTTTGTTAGTATGTTAAACTCAAACAAAGTATGATTTTCTTTTGGTATTATTCTGCCATCAAAAACTTTCTGAATTTCTGCCTGTTGTTGCTTTACTATTTCTACCTTATCTTTTGTTTGGCTTTTTAAAAGTTCAGAAAACCTCATACTTTAGATAGTTTTTCAATTATCCAATCTCTAAAATCATCTTGAATTTTAGAGGCTTTTTCTTCATCGAAATTATACCCTCCAATACCTGTTAAGTTACCCCAACCTCTTATAGTTATGAATAATTTACCGTGATTTAAAATCTGAATAGGGTTTTTTGGATTTACTGTTAAAGACAGTTCTTTAATAGGCTCGTGGTCTAATGAATTTAAAGAAAAAATAATTTCATTTAATTTGTCAGCACCAACTATTCGCTTTCTAAAAACATCGTGTTCTTTTAATTCAAATTGAAAAACAAAATTCGATTTGGAATCATAAACCCAATCAGAATATCCGTCTTTAACGAAAGGTCGCTTATAAAAGTTTAGTGGTTTCATATTTTATTTTTTTAAAAGTCTTTTAAATATATTTTTTATGGAGTAGTAATCAGGTTGTATTGTTTCGTTGACAAACCTTATCTTTTGTTTATAAGATAGGTTATCAAAATCTTGCCACTTGGTAATCATATCAATCATTTCAAAAACACCAACTACTTCAAATTTTTTGACAAGTAAATTATAAAAGTCTTCAGTAGGCATTTGGGTATATTGAGATAGAGTAGAAATTAACGGTGGGGTAGGCTCTCTTTTGTTCTTGCTATTTCTCAACATTAAAGAAGCATTAATCATTGCGTATGGAAACATATTTATCTGACTTTAATGTATTTACGTTTTAATTTCGTTTGTTTATCGTTGTATATTAAAATATACTTTTCTCCAAATCTCGTCTGATAAACTTGATACCTTTCGGAATCATAATAACACCACTCATCTGTGTATGAATAGTACTTAATTCTTTTTTCCGCTGAACAGGAAATACACAATACGGCTATTAATATTATAATTAAACTTCTCATAAGACATTTATTAGCGTTTCTAAATTCTCTGTTGAGGTATTTCTAATTATAGAAGACGGAATACCTGATTGACGAAGTTTACGCTTCATACTAACCCTGTATTTTGCTTGTTCTATAATTCTGTCAGCATTTCTTTTTTCCTGACTTTCTCTCTCTAACATTTTTGATTCCCAATTCATTTTTCTACTTCTTTATATTTTTCAATGATTAATAAACAACTATCCCCAACTTTCCATCTTCCCTCATATTCAAAAGGAATTTCTACTTCTTTAGTTTCTGTTGCATTTTGAACCCAAATTTTAGGGGAATTTCCTGAACCTCTTGAAAAGGGAACACCCTCTTTAGTAGCCGAAACTTTACCGTCAATTATTTCTTGTCCTATGTGTTCATATTTAGGTTGCGTACAAGACATAGACAATACGCTAATTAGTATTACAATTTTTTTCATATTAATTAAAGTTTGCACTATTTAATAAATAAGGTGTGATTATCGGATTAGTTGTTACTAAAAGGTTATTCACTTTTCGGTAGCCCACAACTAAATTTCCGCAGTCCATACATTCTGCTGAATAAGACTTACCAAATATACTTTCAATAAGTATAATCTCAATCAAACTTTTGTGTTTCTTACAACAATGTTTGTTGGTGGTGTATGATTTGACTTTAACCTTAATTTCCATCTGTATTATTTTTAAATTTAACTTCATTGGTACAAATATAAAAAAGTATTTTGGTTTGACAATGTGTTTTTTAAAAAAATATTACAAAAACGTGTAAAAACTTTAAAATAATTTATAATCAAATAACGGTCAAATAAGAAAAGTCAATAAAATCAATACTTTACAGGGTTTTTCATAGTGTTTTCCGAATTGTAGTCAAATAAGATTTGCTTTAAGTAGGCATTTAAAAGCCTTATTCGTGTAAAAAAAACACCAAAAACTTCTAATTCGTGTAATTTTATTGGTTTCGTGTAGAACTAAAAAACAATTATTTATAAAAAATACACCATTTTTATTATATTTGCATAAACGAATTAATACAATAGTAATGAGCGATTTAGAAAAACAAATCAAAAAATATAACGAAATAGATAAAATTAGGATTGAAGCACAAAGTGATGCAGAGAGAAAAAAGCGTATCTATATTGGAATTGGTATTCTTTTGGCGGGATTAGGAATTGTATTAATTGCAACTAAAAAACTAAATGGCTGATTATAAAAAAATAGTATCTGTAATGAAGAGCAGGACAGACGGTTTGTCCTCTCAAGGTTTTTCTACGCAGGAAACAGGGTGTGATTTAGGTACTTCTTATAATGAATTTTTAAAAAAAGAAGTTAAAAACAACAAAAGTTTTGGTATAGATTGGGACACTTTTAAAGTTTATGCAGATGAACTTGGTTATTATCCTACTTGCGAGAATTTTAAAACTATGCCTGATACTATTTATAACGTTTTGTTTAAATTAACCATTTGGGATAGTATTGGCGGAGATAAAATAAAAAATCAAGGTATTGCAAATATTTTAGTTTTATATTATGGTCTTGGTCTTTTTAGTGTTTACGAAGCCTTAAAAAAGTTTGGTTATGTACCGCCTTATAAAAGTTCAGAATTAAAAACTAATACAAATTTGGGCTTTTTTAAATTGAGCGAGAATGATGTTGATTTTATTAACAAATTAGATGCAGAGGGTAAATCTCCTTTGCTTTTTAATGAGTTGACGAAAATCACTCCTAAAGATAAAGTTTATTGGTTAAGTAAGCCTTATGTTTTAAGAACAAGTGAAAAAATAGGTTTAGGAGTAGGCGTTTTATTCGTTGGTTATTTAGTTTATAAATTTATAAAAAGATAGTTATGTCATTACCAATATTTCCTTTCAAGTGTGAGGATTCACAAGTAAAAGCAGGGGTTTCTTGCGAGAAACAAAAAGATATTTGGCAAAATCTTAATGATTTAATGACGGGTAAAACCACATTAGCACCAAATTCTGTTGCTATCGGAAGTGGTTTAGGAGATGCGAGTTGGAATGAAGCATTAAATTACGAAAAAATACAAACCGAAATAAATGAAAAACTATCCGAAGAGGTGAAGCAAAATGCGGGTGGAAATATTGCTTTAATACAGGACGAAACAAAAAACAAAGACAAGTATTTATATGCTATTGCTTTGATTGTTGTTTTAGGAGTGGTCATTTATGAGTTTAAAAAAAGAAAACAGTAAGTTATGGTGGGTTTACAATTTGATATGAGTATTGACGACCTTGTTAGAGAAACTTTAGGCGAAGACCCAAAAGTTAAGGCTTTAAGACAAGAGTTAAGAGCAAAATACCCAAAAGGGGATTGTGTTACTACTGACGTTTCTATAAAAAAGGCTCAAGCACTTCTTCCTGATTTCTATATGGAAAAAGCGGGTGGTAATTATAAAATAGAAACAATTAAAGGAACAACCTATCAGGACACCTTAAAGCGTCAAAAGGCTTTAGAAGACAGAAAGTTTTATGTAAACACAATGGTAAATATTTTGCCTCAACACGTTGCTGACCTTGAAGCGGATTTTAAACAAAAAGATTGCAGAGGTATGTTTGAAAAGGAACGTTTACAGGATATGGCTACTGTCGTTACGAAACAAGCAACATTACAAGAAAAAAGCGTTTTAGAGCCTAATTATAAACAACAGTATCTTTACATAGGAATAGGGGCGGGTATTTTGCTTTTAGGATTGTATGTAATTTCAAAAAAATAAAAAGATGAGTGCAGTAAAAAAAATAGGAGTTATAGCAGGAGTAGGCGTTATTATAGCGGTTGCTTATTATTTCTTAACGAAAAGCAAACCAAAAGTTACTGAAGAACAAATAGCAGATTTAACTACTGATAAAGTTTCTCCTGTTGAAGAAGAATTAACAAAAGTTCCAACAGTAGAGGAACAACTTCAATTAGATAAGTGCGCAGGTCTTCCGAGAAGCGAGTACGAAAGATGTATGGGAATTACACCCGTAGGAACAGGAACAAGAGGAAATACAGGCGGAACAACTTCGATAGGTGCTACAACTGTTCAAGTATCAACGGCAGGAACAACTTCGATAGGTGGTACAACTGTTCAAGTACCAACGGCAGGAACTACTACCCCAACTACAAACACCACAACTCCAACAAGAGGAACTTCTACAACTATAAGAAGTTATTCAAGCGGAAGAAGAGGCTAAAAATAAAAAATTATGGAATTAATAAATCCAATTAACTTAAAACCGATGAGTAATGGCGAATTTGCTATTTTTAAAGCGGTTGCTTCAAAATATTTATACATAACTCCTAATGGTAGGAGTCAAAGAGTATTAGCAAACACTTGTACTGATTTGGATAGAGATATTAAATTAATTTCTCAAGAATTAACTGAATTTAGAAAAAGACAAGATATGCAAACTCAAATAAATTTTTTGATGTATGCTAATAAGTTAGTTTTGGCAAAGTTCGACCAATTTGATTGTAGAGATAGAATAGAACAAACAAGAATTGAAGATATGGCGAAAACCATAACTAAATCCGCTATTACTCAAGAAAAATCAGTATTAGGTAAGTCATCAAAAGAAAACACAGTTTATATCATAATAGGGTCTTTAGTAGTGTTGTCTTCATTAGTAATTTTATTAAAAAGTAAAAAATGAATTTAAAGGATTGTTATACTACAAAAATGCGTTGGAAAGAATATGAAGTTGGTGGCAGAAACTATATACAGGGTAAACATACGGCTCTTGTAGAAACTTGGAAAAAGCAATATGCCGATGGCGGTTGTGGCGCAGACCCTTTATTAGAAGAGTGTCTTTCAAAAGAACAATACCTTTCTAATGTTAGAAACGCTATATCTGTTGCGGGTCAGCAAAATAATATTAGTTATGTAGAATCCACAAGCAGGGTTTTACAAGACGAAACAAAAAAATTTAATGACTTGGGTTGTCCTGCTAAAATAAACGAGCAAAAGTCGGGTGCATTACAGGGTAAAATTCAAGAGTACTCGGCTTTTGATAAACAAAGGATTGAAGCAGAAAGTAAATATGAAGCGAGAAAAAAGATTTTTATTGGGGGTAGTGTTATTTTAGTCGGTCTTGCCTTAATAGTTGTTTTACAATCAGAATAAAATACTTATATTTGCAGACATAAATTGGTTTATGGTGTAATTGGTAACACAACTGTTTTTGGTGCAGTCTTTCAAGGTTCGAGTCCTTGTAAACCAACAAGTAAAATTTACCTACGGGTTTTTTTATTAAAGAGCGTTCCTACGGGTTCGCTCTTTTTTATTTACATTACTCTAAAATATTCCAAACCTACAATAGTTGTTCCAAGCCAACATTTTTCTAATTACCCAATCTTTTTCGTTGTAATTGAAATTGCCCGTAAAAAACCACTTAAAACAAGCGAGAATGGTTAAAACAACAACAAACAGTATAAAGAAAGGAAAGGTTATTCTTAATCTCGGCTTATTTTTTGGATAATCTTCAACATACAACCCATCATCGCATATTTCTTCAAGAAAATCCCTGAATCTATAATCCATTTCCTGAATGTTGTATCTCTTTTTAAACTTATTTTGCAATTCAAAACTCCAAACTTTCTTTACTTTATTTAATCTCATATCTTATTTGTTTTTAAATTCTTACTCCGTTTAATGTCTCTATTTTTCTAATAAAATATTTACTTGATTTTTCTTTTGGTCTAATCCTACCTAAAAAAATCCACCACATTAATTTAAAAATTGAAACAATTTCATACCCACCCTGTGATTGGTTTTTATTTTCAAAATATAGTTTTACTTTCATATCTTATTTGTTTTTAAATTGTTCGTTGTAGTATTGTTCTGCCGTTCTGCAATTAATTTTTGCATCAACTTCAAATTGGTATGTACTTCTTCTGTAAGCATCAATAATCTGTTGTTCAAACATTTCTTTGGCTTGTTTAAACGCTTGTGTTCTTTGATTTGAAGCCTCATCATTAGATATTGATTTTGTAATTAAATCTATTCTAATTTCCTCTAATCTGTTCCATAAAAATTCTACTGCTGTCATATCTTATTTGTTTTTAAATGTTTCGTTGTAATAAAACTCGTGATTCTTGCTTATATCCTCTGTAATAGGATTGCTACCTATGTCAATTCCTTCTGCAACTCCATTAACTCTTGCGTCTATAATATGTTGCTTAAACATTTCTTCGGCTTGTTCAAACACTCGTGTTCTTTGATTTGAAGCCTCATCATTAGATATTGATTTTGTAATTAAATCTATTCTAATTTCATATAATCTGTTCCATAAAAATTCTACTGCTGTTTGTTTCATAATCTTATTTGTTTTTAACTTGTTCAAACCATTCTTTATGTAATTCTTTGCCTGACTTGTAAGAAGAACCATTTAATTGGTCTTGTCTGATTTGCATTCCTAAATCTAAAGATTCCAATGTGAGTTGGTGCATTTCCTCCTCACTATACATTAGTTTTCTTTCAGCCATTAGTTTTTCAATAACTTTCTGATTGATTTCGTGAGCAATTAAGGCTTCTTCTTTCCACTTTTTAAGTTCTTCAAATGTTTCTTGTTTAGGTTCTTCTTTTTTACCAAACATAGAGTTAGCAATAGACATAATGTTTACTGAATTTTCAATAGAATCTTCAAATTTAGATTCTTCTTTTGGAATCCATCTACCTTTATTTATTAAAGCAAGTTCCTCACTCCAAATATGTTCACTTTCAAATCTGTCATTCATTTTTACAGATTTACCGTATAAATTTTTATACATTTCAAAGACTTCTTCTTTCGGAATGATGATTTTGTACTTGTAAGTTAAAATCATATTGTTTAAAGATTCTGCTGAAATAAAACTTGGAGGGTCTTGTAA
>JACCDW010841989.1_pt1 | contig 45612 bp, 34 predicted proteins | sample 7449781 | NCBI WGS metagenome assembly JACCDW01 (sample SAMN15323449, study PRJNA562643) | freshwater metagenome | isolation source: river surface water | place: USA:Blue River Watershed | collected 2017-08-18
AAAATCACCTGGGGCGACTGCACCCTGCACAAAAATAACTTCATCGTTTACTTTGGCGATACATTTTGCTTCGGCGGCAAAATCCAAAATAGCAATTTGTTCCAACACCACGGGGGCTTTCTTTTCTTTTTTCTTACTCATGCTGTTAAAAATGTGCACAAAAATACGGCTTTATGTGGGCAAGCCAACCAATTCAAGATAAAACCTTACCTTCGTATTGAAATTAATTCGCATGAAGAATCAAGTCGTTATTATCACAGGGGCTAGCTCTGGAATTGGAAAAGCTTTGGCATTTGAATTTGGTCGGCAAGGAGCCCTTGTCATTATTACCGGACGAAATCAGACAAATCTAAACGCTGCTGCAGAGGAATTACAGGCCGCTAACATTCGCCATCATGCGATTGTTTGTGATAGTAGTTCAGAGGAACAAACGCGCACGATGATTCAAGAAGTCGTTTCAAAATTTGGACGTATTGATTTGTTAATAAATAATGCAGGAATATCCATGCGCTCCATGTTTGAAACGGTTAATCTTCAGGTATTAAAGCAGGTAATGGATATTAATTTTTGGGGAACAGTTTATGCGACCCATGCGGCATTACCTCATTTAAAGAAAAGCAAAGGAGGAATCATTGGTATTTCATCGATCGCTGGATACAGAGGCTTACCTGTTCGAACGGGGTATTCAGCTTCAAAATTTGCCATGAATGGATTTTTAGAGGCCTTGCGAACCGAATTAATTGGAACAGGGATACATGTATTAACCGCTTGTCCAGGCTTTACAGCTTCCAACATCCGCAATACGTCATTGACGGCAGATGGAAGTATCGCAGGTGAGACGATGCGAGCGGAGGAAAAAATGATGACTGCTGAAGAGGTAGCACTTGAAATCCGAAAAGCCTATCATGCTAAAAAGAAAACATTGGTTTTGACCTTTCAAGGCAAATTAACTGTCTTTCTAAATAAATGGCTGAACAGCTTTATGGACAATTTGGTTTACAATACACTTAAAAAGGAAAAAGACAGTCCTTTAAAATAAAAAGCCCTGCCAGACAGAATCCAGCAGGTGCTTGTACCAATTTAACTTACCACTCTATATTATACTTTGATCGTTAGCAAATCGAGTTGACTTGAATAATCCAACATCATTGATTCAAAATAATCTTTTGCATGATCAAATTCTGTTATCAGTTGATTAAAATACGCTCTATCAAAAACGAGAAATGTTGACTTTTCGGTCGTCATAGCGGTACAAGTATATTTCCCACCATGCATTGCTTCGTCTATGCCAATGAAAATAGGCTTGTTATTTATTACCAAGCGCTTATTTTCATTAGGCCATTCAAGTAAAATAGAACCACATTGTAAGTAAAATACGAATTCTGCCTTTTGACCTTGTCGGAACAAAAATTCATCTGCGAGATATTTAATCTCGATCCCACTAGCCAATACCTTTTTTCCTGTTTCCAACAATTGTTTCATCGACGTCATTTTGACAATTCAAATGTAGATGTTTTTACTTAAGAGAATTATGACAATCATCAGTTTATCAGGTGTCTTTTGTCACCTACATTTTGCTAATTATTGAGCATATTTGTGGATATTATGCATGCATTTCTATGGTTGAGTTAGAAAATCCTCTTGTTGAGACACAAACAACTTGCTTTCATTGTGGTGAAATCTGCCAAGATGATATAAAGCATTTCGACAATAAGAATTTTTGCTGCCATGGGTGCGAGCAAGTATACCAATTATTAACAGATAATGCTTTAGGTGAATATTATACCTGTGATATCAACCCAGGCAAGTCGCCATCCACCCAAAATTTTGATTTCTTAAATCATTCTCACTTTCGGGATCAATTGATTAGTTTTTCAAATAAGGGAATTTCCAAAGTTCATTTCCACTTACCAGCTATTCATTGCCGTTCTTGTTTATATCTGTTGGAAAATTTATGTCGAATTGAACCAGCCGTCGTAAAATCAAATTTAAACTTTGGTAAAAAGGAATTAACTATTTGGTTCAACGAGGAAAAAATTGATTTGGGAAGCCTAGCAAGTTTGTTGGCTCGACTAGGGTATGAACCTTTAATTGATTCCGGGGAGGGACAAACCCAACAAAAGCAGCGGACAAGCCAACAAAATCAATTGTTTTTAAAATTAGGTATTGCGGGTTTTTGTGCCGGAAATGCCATGTTATTCAGTTTCCCTGAATATTTAGGCATAGAGGCGGGTAGTTTAAAAAACTTATTTGGCTATATCAATATCGTATTAGGCACGGTAGCGGTCTTTTATTCGGGATCGGAATATTTTTCCAATGTCTGGTCGCATTTGAAATTAAAAAAGCTAACGATTGAACTACCCATTTTGTTGGGAATTTTAGTAGGCTATTTACGCAGTGTTTATGAGGTTTTTTCACATACTGGGGCTGGATACATTGATTCTGTCTCGGGTTTACTATTTTTCCTTTTAATCGGAAAATGGTTCCAACAAAAATCATTTGATTTTCTATCTTTTGAACGAAACTACAAGGCTTATTTCCCTTTAGTTATCAGTAAATTAATACAGGGCAAAGAACAAACATGTCCCCTGCAAGAAATCGAAGTAGGCGATCATTTGATTATACGAAATCAAGAAATAATCCCGGCGGATGCCCTATTAATCCATGGTAGAAGTCAGATGGATTATAGCTTTGTTACTGGAGAAAGTGAATACATTTCGCTTGAACCAGGAAATTCCATGTACGCTGGCGGTAGGCACCACGGGGAACTGATTGAAATTGAAATCAAGAAAGCACTTAATCAAAGCCATCTGACCCAATTGTGGGAACAGCAGGCATTCAAAGACCCAAACCATAAGACTGAAAACTGGGAAAACTTTGCTAATAAGGTTGGGATGTATTTCACAGTCATTTTATTGAGTCTTGCGGCAGTAGTAGGGATCTATTGGTTTCAACACGACCCGAATAAATGGCAAAATGCGGTAGTTAGTGTTTTAGTCATAGCGTGTCCTTGTGCCTTGGCAATTTCTTATCCATTCGCTTTAGGTCATGGTATTCGCTGGATGGCAAAATTCAATTTCTTTATCAAAGATATTCAAGCCTTTGAAAGGATGTCACAGGTAGACACGATCGTATTTGACAAGACTGGTACTTTGACTTTACATCAAGACGAAAAACCAAGTTTCCATTTAATTCGCGATTTGAGCGAATGGGAATACGACACGCTGTTTTCCATGGTCAATCAATCAACCCATCCGCTATCCAGACAATTAACGAAATACTTACGTTCAGAAAATTTAGGCAAATCGATTTCCTTGGACTCCATTCAAGAAATACCAGGAAAAGGAATTGAGGGATATCGGGAAGGAATGATGTTCCAAATTGGTCATGCCCGATTTACGGGACACTCCTTAATTAAAGAGCAGGATTTTATCCGATCTGAGAGTCAATTATTTATTCGAATCGGGAGTGAACGAGTAGGATACATTGAATTTCCTTGGGAAAATCGACAAGGCATCGAATACATGATTCATGCGCTGCAAGCTAACTATGACGTCTATCTTTTGTCAGGAGATAAACAAAGTCATGCCGGCACTTTATTAGATTGGTTTCCTGATTCATCTCATTATCAGTTTGAATGCAGCCCGATGGACAAAATGGCATTTATTCAATCCTTGCAATCCCAAGGGAAGCAAGTGGCCATGGTAGGGGACGGGTTAAACGATGCAGGGGCATTAAAACAGGCACATGTAGGAATTGCTATATCTGAAGATCATTTACATTTTACCCCGTCGAGTGATGCCATATTACAAGGAAAGCAAGTAGTTCATTTACCTATCTTTTTCAAGTTCGCTAAATTTGGACTTCAGCTGATTAAAGCAAGCTTTTTGTTATCCTTGGTTTATAATCTTTTCGGTCTTAGTTATGCGGTTCAAGGTACACTTTCTCCATTGATTGCCGCCATATTAATGCCTGTTAATTCACTGAGTATGCTCTTAATTGCGAATATTGGAATGAATTTAAAAGGGGGAAGTTTAAAATCATATTTAGAAAACATAAAAAGGTGACAAAGGTCATTATTTATTTCGGCCAAAAGCGTGAATTTTGACAAGAAAATAAGGTGTATATGGAGATTATGTATGTCATGATTGGATTGAGTTTACTGATGGCCATTGGTTTTTTAGTCGCTTTTATTTGGTCGATTCGTTCTGGCCAACAAGATGATTTAATTACACCCAGTATGCGCATATTATTAGAAGAAAAAGAGTACAAAAACAACAAATAACGCTTATGAGCACAAAAACTACTACGTTAGAACAGTTTTCTTATGACAATAAGACCGTTCGCAACTTCGCCATTGCCACGATCATTTGGGGGGTCGTAGGTATGTTGGTCGGCGTAATTATCGCCACCCAACTATTTGAACCCGCTGCAAATATTACTCAGTATGGCTCATTTGGTCGTATTCGTCCCTTACATACGAATGCGGTTATTTTTGCGTTTGTAGGAAATGCCATTTTCGCTGGTGTTTATTATTCGTTACAACGTTTACTAAAAGCGCGTATGTTTAGTGATTTTTTATCCAATCTTCATTTTTGGGGTTGGCAATTAATCATTGTTGCAGCTGCAGTAACATTACCTTTAGGTATTACGACTTCCCATGAATATGCAGAATTAGAATGGCCAATTGACATTGCAATTACCTTGATATGGGTTGCATTTGGGGTGAATATGTTTGGTACGATTTTTAAAAGAAGAGAACGTCACTTATATGTTGCTATTTGGTTCTACATTGCAACATTCATCACAGTAGCCGTATTGCATTTAACGAATTCGATGCAATTGCCTATTTCCGCATTTAAATCATACTACGTGTATGCAGGAGTTCAAGATGCCTTGATCCAATGGTGGTATGGTCATAATGCAGTTGCATTTTTCTTGACTACTCCTTTCCTTGGCTTGATGTATTACTTTTTGCCAAAAATGGCAAACCGTCCGGTATATTCGTACCGTTTATCAATCCTACACTTTTGGGCGTTGATTTTCATTTATATCTGGGCTGGACCTCACCATTTGTTGTATTCAAGTTTACCGGATTGGGCACAATCATTGGGTGTCGTTTTCTCAATTATGTTGATCGCTCCATCTTGGGGAGGTATGATTAATGGACTATTGACATTGCGTGGCGCATGGGATCAAGTACGTGAAAATACGCTTTTGAAGTTCATGGTCGTAGGTATTACGTGTTATGGTATGGCAACCTTTGAAGGTCCGATGTTGAGTTTGAAAAACATCAATGCAATTGCGCACTTTACCGACTGGATCGTAGCACACGTTCATGTAGGAGCATTGGGGTGGAATGGTTTCTTAATATTTGCAATGTTATACTGGTTAGTTCCACGCATTTTCCAAACGCAATTATATTCAGAAAAATTAGTTAAAATTCACTTCTGGATTGGAACCATTGGTATCGCTTTATATGCCATTCCGATGTATATCTCTGGTTTTACACAGGGTATGATGTGGAAGCAATTTACTGCAGAAGGAACATTACAATATGGGAACTTCTTAGATACAACACTCCAATTATTACCGATGCACATGATGCGTGCGGTAGGTGGAACCTTGTTTTTAACAGGAGCTATCATCATGGCGTACAACTTGTTTAAAACGATGGCTCAGGGTTCTTTATTAGCTGATGAAGCTGCAGAAGCTGCGCCACTAGAGGTTGATGAGAAACCAGAAGTAGGAGCACACTGGCATCGTTGGATCGAGCGTAGGCCAATTCAATTACTTGTTGCATCATTAATCATGATTTTAATAGGATCTTTGGTTGAGTTAGTTCCAACATTCATGGTGAAATCCAATGTTCCAACGATTGAGGCTGTTCAACCTTATACTTCCTTGGAATTAGAGGGACGTGATATTTATATCCGTGAGGGTTGCGTAGGTTGTCACTCACAATTGGTTAGACCCTTCCGTTCTGAGACGGAGCGTTATGGAGAATTCTCCAAATCAGGTGAATTTGTATATGATCACCCTTTCTTATGGGGATCAAAGCGTACTGGACCTGATTTGCATCGCGAAGGTGGAAAGTATCCAGATTCTTGGCACTACCACCACATGCGTGAACCACAATCGATGTCTCCAGGATCTATCATGCCAGCTTACGATTGGTTGTATGAGCAAAGCTTAAATACAGCTCAAACGCAAGACAAATTGAAGGCTATGAAGAAATTGGGTGTTCCTTACGATGATGCACAAATTAAAAATGCTGTTGAAGATTTAACGAAGCAATCGAAAGAAATTCAAGCACGTTTGGCTGAAGAAAAAATCAAAGTGAGCGCAGACAAAGAGATTATTGCTTTGATTGCATACTTACAACGTTTAGGAACTGACATTACTAAAAAATAAGACTATGTTCAAGCAATTTATTTCAAATATCCCTGGAGCAGACTCCTATATGATATTTTCGCTAATAACCTTTATGGTATTTTTCACAGCGGTGGGCATTTACATGTTTTGGATGGATCGAAAACATGTAGATCGGATGAAAAACCTTCCCTTTGAGAAATAAAGAAATCGAACAATAGACTTTAAAATTGAATATTATGGCTTTAACTTTTATGGAAATATGGCTGATTAGTTTGATCTTTTTAACAGGGATCATCATTATGGTTGTAACCTTGCAACTTAATTCAGCATTAAAAAAATTAGCAAAAAATTCCAATGCACCTGTTGAAGAAGAATTGTCATGGTGGGAAAAGTTCAAAGGCTTGAAGCCTTTGGAGCAAGAGCGAGAATTAGTGATGGAACATACCTACGATGGTATCGCAGAGTTGGATAATCCGACGCCACCTTGGTTTATGTATTTGTTTTATTTGACGATTATCTTCGGGGTAATTTATGGTGCTTATTACCATGTTTACCAAGATGGTCATATTCAGGATGCCGAATATAAAACGGAAGTAGCCGCTGCAGAAAAAGCACGTGAGGCCTATATGAAACAATTCGCAAATTCTGTTAATGAGGACAATGTAACTGCATCAACAGCCGCAAAAGATTTAACAGAAGGATCACAGATTTATACAACAAATTGTGTAGCTTGTCATGGTGATAAAGGCCAAGGAGGCGTGGGTCCCAACTTAACAGATAAGTTTTGGATTCATGGAGGTGGAATAAAAGATTTGTTTAAAACCATTACGCATGGTATTCCTGAAAAAGGGATGATTGCTTGGGAGAAAACGTTAAATCCACTTCAAATTCAAAAAGTATCTTCGTATATTTTAACTTTACAAGGAACTAATCCTCCAGGAGCCAAAGAACCACAAGGAGAAGAAGTTAAATAAACCTTAAACAATATACGTATGAAAAAGAATGTAGGTAAAATGGATCGAATTGTCCGAATCGCAATAGCAGTTGCTTTGTCTATTTTGGCATATTCAAAAATTATTCCGAGTGATTTCGCGCTTGGAGTTTACATCGTATCTATTATTATTGCCCTCACCGGTTTCATTAGATTTTGTCCTATTTACAAAATCTTACACAAGAGTACCTGCCGGGAGGAACCTCCACATTTCAGTTAATTATTAAAGGTCCGGTACAAAAATCGGACCTTCTTTTTTATGTCAAATTTCAATATCGAAAATGATGATTTCCGTAATCATCTCTACAATCAAACCAAAGACGGAAAGCGCCTTTGGATATATCCTGGTCGGGTCATTGGTCAATTATATAAATTAAGAAGCTATTTTTCTTATTTATTGTTAACCTTATTGTTTGGTCTTCCTTGGTTAGAGCACAAGGGGCAACCCATTTTTCTATTTAATGTAATCGAACGCAAGTTTATCTTTTGGGGAGTTCCTTTCTTTCCACAGGACTTTCATTTAGTTGCTCTCGGTTTAGTCAGTTTTCTAATTTTCATAAGCCTATTTACGGTACTTTTTGGTCGAATCTGGTGCGGATGGGCATGTCCTCAAACCATTTTTATGGAAATGCTTTTCCGTAAGATTGAATATTGGATCGAAGGGGATGATAAGGCACAACGCAGATTGAATGAATCTCCTTGGACAAACGAGAAAATCCTCAAAAAGGGGAGTAAGCATACTTTATTTGTATTACTGGCCTTTGCGATTTCGAATACCTTTTTAATGTACCTCATCGGCAAACAAGAGTGGTTACAAATCGTAATGGGAAATCCCATTGAACACATCACAGGATTGGCGGCTATGCTAATTTTTACAGCCGTTTTCTATTTTGTATTCGCACGATTTCGGGAAATGGTTTGTATGGTTATTTGTCCCTATGGTAGATTACAAGGTGTATTATTGGATAATAATTCAATTTTGGTTCAATATGACCATGTCCGAGGAGAACCAAGAGGTAAAGTAAGTAAAACAGCGAGTAGGGGTGATTGCATCGATTGTCATTGGTGTGTTCGAGTTTGTCCAACGGGTATCGATATTCGCAATGGAAGTAACCAACTCGAATGCATCGGATGTACTGCCTGTATCGACGCTTGTGATGCCGTGATGGAGAAAATAGACAAACCTCAGGGTTTGATTCGATATGATTCATTAAATGGGGTTAATTCGGGAACAAAACTAAAATTCACTACACGTATTGTCGCCTATTCAGGAGTTCTAGTATTGATTTTGGGGATTTTAGTCTTTATGTTGGCCACCCGCAAAAATTGGGAAACAACATTATTAAGAACCCCTGGCATGACATTCCAAGTAGATGAAAAATTGCATACTGTCAGCAATATCTATAATTTAGCCATTCTCAATAAATCGATGGATGACCAGCAATTTTCTGTACATGTTGATAAGCCATTAGAACTTATTTGGATAGGTAAGGGGATAGGAAAGATTGAAAAGGGGAAGCAGATTAAATCTGAGTTTTTCATTAAAACAAAAATTGGTGCTTGGAAACAAGGAGAGAAAATTCCGATTCATATTCAAAATGATCAAGGAAAAGAGGAAACATTAAAAACTAGCTTTATTCAACCAGATGAGTGATAATCAAAAAAAAGGCTTTCATTGGGGCCACGGAATCATTGTAACTTTCATTCTTTTTGGAGCGTTCATGGCCTATTTTTACATCAATATGTCCCATGAAAATATCGAATTGGTGGGGGAAAACTATTATGCGGATGGTCAAGCATACCAGGAAAAAATTAACTTGCAAAATCAAGTGATCCCACCGGAACATCAGATTCAAGTCAAATCTATTGCAAATGATCAGTTTGTCCTTGTACAATTGCCAGCGGGCTGTGAATCTGCTCGTGTACAATTTTTCCGTCCATCCAATTCGAAACAAGATAAAACAGTTTCATGGAAAAAGGGAAGCAATTTAAACTGGACATTTTCAACATCCTTTTTGGTAGGCGGGCCTTGGAAAAGAACGATCAACTGGACTATTGCAGGTAAAAACTATTTACAAGAGGATCGAATTGTTATTGTCTCCAACGAATGAATTCCTGGTATTATGCGTTCTTTATCGGTTTAGCTGGCAGTTGGCATTGCGCCATCATGTGCGGACCGATAATGCAGCAGATTGAGCAACGAAGCCAGCAGCCCGGTCGACTTTTTATCTATACCTTAGGCCGATTATCGATTTATGCCCTGTTGGGATTCTTAGTAGCTAAAATGGGCTCAATCTGGCTTTTCCCGGCTTGGTGGCATGTTTATTACCTGTTTGCAGGAGTCCTATTAATTTTACTTTTAAAAAAGAAAATCAGTGATAATTTATTGAAATTCTTACATCAGCATGTAGGAAAATTCTTCATTCAAATTGGGAAAAAGCTCGGCTTATTCGGGTATTTTTTCTTAGGTATGAGTAATGGTTTGTTGCCTTGTGGGTTGGTTTTGGGCGGATTGAGCATTGCCTTGTTGCAATCAACTGCTTGGTTGGGGGCATTGAGTATGATCTCTTTTGGGATAGCGACATTACCAGCATTGAAATTGAGCCTTTGGGGTATTCACAAAATCACTCAATATAATGCGATGTTCCAATATTTAGGTTGGGGAGTAGCTTGTTTGTTATTATTTCGTGGTGCTTGGGGAATTGCAATGACGCATTCCGCTTATTTACAGCATTCACCTTTAAGCCCGATTATTTGCCACCCGTTTCCTTAATATTTCAAATTTGCGAGTGCTTCGGGTTTAAGAATAGTCATTTCGGCACCTTTGACGTCGATTAAACCTTCTTTTTTGAAATCACTTAAGGTTCTTATGACTGATTCTGTGGCTGTACCAACACGAGAAGCGAGATCCTCGCGGGATAAACGCATGCTGATGGGACCCATTTCACTTGACCCATACGTTTTCACTAATTCAACCAATGCTTGTGCAACCCGCTTTCGTAAGGATTGATAGGCCATAGAGAATAAAATCGATTCATTTTTTAGTAGATACCCTGTCAGGGCTTTACGGAAATGAATTTCAATGTGAATATTCTCATTCAATTTTTGTTTGAAATCACGAACAGGAATGCTCAAAATTTGAACTTCCTCTAGCGCCTCCGCGGATTCCCGATATAATTGATTCTCTAAAATATCAACAAATCCAAAAAACTCACCTGGCTTAACAAAAGAGGTGATAAAATATTTGCCTTCCCGATTTGTGTGATAGGTTTTAATTTTGCCTTTTACTAAATAATACAAGCGATTCGGAGAATCTCCTTCTGCATAAATGATGGCTTTTTTGGTTAAATTTTGTTGCTTTTTATCCGCCTCCACATGCTCAAAATCCAAAAATGCAAGCGCCTCCTCAGCAAAAGCAAGGTCGGCCTGATTTGTTTGTGATTCAGGCGTATATTCTGGCCTTTGTTTCTTCAAACGCGATTCAATGGCTTTTAAAAGCTCTACCTCTTGAAATGGTTTGGTTAAATAGTCATCAGCACCCATCTCCATTCCTTTGCGCATATCCGCACGATCTGTTTTGGCCGTTAGAAAAATAAAGGGAATACGTGCTAATTCAGGTTGATTTGAAAATACTTGCAAAACACCGAAACCATCCAAATTGGGCATCATGATGTCACAAATCACGACATTGGGCAAAATACTTTTGGCTAATCGAACCCCTTCGATTCCATCAGAAGCCGTTTCTACCTGATAACCGGATAATTCTAATAGTTCGGCCGTATTCTCACGAATATCGACATTGTCTTCAATGATGAGTATTTTAGTTTGCATAGTTTAATCGGGGTATTTGTATTGTCAATGTAGTTCCTAATCCCATTTCACTTCTTAATTTCAATTCGCCACCCAACAGACGCATGTAGCGATCCATCAGATGAAGCCCTAATCCAGTTCCTGGAATGACATTTGCATTGCCTCCGCGGAAGAATCGTTCAAATAAATGTTTTTGATCAGCTTCACTAATTCCGATGCCCTGATCAATAATTTCAATAAATAAGTCTTGCTGATGCAAAGAAGCCTTCAAAAAAACATCTTTTTGAGAGAATTTTAAGGCATTTGATAGTCCATTCAACAGCACTTTGCGCAACATCGATGTATCGGAAACAAAATCATACAGGTTGGATTCTATCGTCAAGTTGATGTGCTGGCCTGGTCTACGCATACCATCCACTTCAGTCACTAAATCGGTTAAAAATTCCTCCACCATAATCATATCGGGGCGGACTTCTACCTTTCCAGATTCTAATTTACCCACGGATAGAAACTCTTCGAGTATTTCAGTTAAATGGGCCACCGATGACTTAATTCGCTGAATATGTTGGCTTCTTTTAGGTTGATCCGCAGACTGACTGTATTTTTCAATCAGCGAAGCCGATGAGAGAATAGAGGTTAAAGGGGTTCTAAATTCGTGGGATGCCATGGAAACAAAACGAGTTTTCAAATCCCCTAATTCAATTTCTTTTTGAAGGGAATGTTCTAATTCTTTCGTTTGGAGTTCCAGTTGCTCTAATGTATTCTGCAAGGCTTGCGTGCGGGCCTCAACTTCGGCTTCAAGCGTTTCGTTCAATTGATTGATTTCTTGATTACGTAAAATCAATTCCATTTCAACTTTTCTTTTGAGGGTCACATCACTGACGAAGGCAATATAAAACATTTGCTCATCTGTCTTAAAATGGCTCAAAGAAATTTCGATAGGGAAGAGGGATTCGTCTTTGCGTTTGGCTTTTAGCTCTAAGCCAACTCCCATGGGGCGAGAGACAGGCTTATGATTAATTTTACTCAAATGGCCTTCATGCTGACCTTTTAGGTGATTAGGGATAAGAATAGAAATATTTTGACCCAATAATTCTTCCCCAGAATAACCAAAAAGTTTTTGAGCGTAATCATTTGATAAAATCATTTCGAATGAAGCATTCGTCACAATGATACCGATGGCGGCTTCATGAAAAATGGCTTCAAAATGTTTGGGTTCCGAAAATATGTTCGTAGACATCAGCATAAATTGAATACTAATTTAATCATAAATAGGAGGAAGGCCAACAAAAAAAAGCTAACTCTCTTTGAGAATTAGCTTTAAACAATCCTAGTTCTAAAAATGTCAAAATATTACAATTCTTTAATCAATATCAGAGTGGTTGGAGATCCATTTTGCGTAACATGTAATATGTATTGCCCCGCACGAAGATTAACAAGATTAGGGATTTCAATTTCTTTAATCATTGAAGTGAGTGTATTCTCAATAATTTTATTTCCACTTATATCAAAAAGTGAAATTTGAGTTTGACTAACTACTACATCTGAAAATGAAATCTTTACATGATCATAAAATGGATTAGGATATGCGGTAAATGTAATGATAGGTTCTTGGGGCTGTTTCGTGGTGCTTATATAATTAATGGGTTGCGTTTTATTTATGACTCCTATACCGGGCTGTTTAAAACCCTGTCTAACGGATAGATTGCCATTCTGATAGGTTCCAGCAACACTGGTTTGCCCTATCACATGCGAAAAATACCGACCGTTTAACATTTGGGTTGCGCCCCCAGCGCTTAAAGTTGAATTTACCAACTTTTGGGCGCGGGAGCTTAAACCTATTATTAAACATAAAACACAGAGAGTAAAGTTTTTATTCATCATGATTATTAGTAGTAATAATAGAATTCAACATTACCTGGATTTCCATTGGAACCTAAGGTAACACTCACCGTAGTTCCTGAAATTGATACTCTGGAAGCTTTAATTTTAGCTCCAGTATTATCATATACTTTAATCAACGTGCCCGCAAGTGGTGTGTTTGCTAAAGTAAATACATGCACATTTCCAGAAGAAGATGTTTCCGTCAGCGATTCAACTATTTCCTGAGCCCAAACAGCACCAGTTGAAGTTCTTATATATATATTTCCGTCTGAGCCTGAGGTAGGCGTTGTGAAACTATTTGCTGAAACAGCACGATCAACATAAGCAGTCGTTGCGATTTGGGTCGAATTTGTATTAGCAGCTGCCGTAGGGGCAAGAGGAGTCCCAGTTAATATAGGTGATACCAAAGGTGCTTTAGCCAAGAGACTGTTGTCAACATAGGCTTTGTTGACCTTAGCCGACAAACCGCCTTTTACAAAGGCAGTTGAAGCTATACTTGAGGAACTATCTGTCGATGCTGAAGTGGGTGTTTCTGGAGTTCCACTAAAAATAGGTGATACCAAAGGTGCTTTAGCCAAGAGACTGTTGTCAACATAGCTCTTATTTGCTTTTACGATCAACCCTTTGGCAACAAATTCAGTTGTTGCAATTTTAGTTGTTGAATCTCCTAAAGCTTGTGTCGTGGATGAAACGGCAGTTGCTGCGGATCCCGTTGTATTTTGATTCAAAATAGGGAAGTCGGCAGCTACGGCAATGGAAGGTTCTCCCGTAATAGTCGTATTTTTTAAAATCCCCGTTGCCAAAGATGCCAATGTAATTCCGTTGATTCTACCCACAACTGTAGCATCCTGTGGTCCACTAACATCTCCTGATAAATTACCCGTAAATCCTGCGGAATTCCCAACGCTATAATTGGGAATATTTAATTGACCATTCAAAAAGGTGGCAGCTCCTGAAGTCCCATTAGAAGTTAGTGAAATTGCATTTTGTTTGGCATTAAAAATGTTCCAATCTGTTTTGGTCAATAAACCCGTTGAATTTGCGCTTGCTGTGTCTATTAATGCGGTTAAATCTGATGAAAGGTTTTCAATCGGAAGGACCCCTATCACTTTTGTTGATAAGTCAATGTCTCCGGCCAACATTTCATTGGTGACTTTTCCAGCACCAATCGTAGAAATCCCGCTAACATTGGCAGTACCGTCAAAGCCTGCACTCGTCCAGGTTACATCGCCAGTCATACCAATAGTTTTCGCAGAGGTCAATTTTGATGCGGAATTAGCATTGCCATTTAAGCTACCGTTGAAAGTTGTGGCAGTCATTTCGGCTAGGCCCGATAATATTGAATAAGTCCCCCCTAATTCCAATTGACTTGTACCAATTGTAAAGGAATTGTTCAATAAATCCTCATTTGCTATGCTTCCATTACTAATTTCCGAGGAACCGATAGCATTTAAATTTATGCTCGTTGATCCTAGTTGATTAATCGTAACATCTCCTGACATGCTAACAGCAGCGGCGATGTCTGAAGCATTTCCAACAATAATTTTACCCATGGCTAAGCTTGATCCCACGGCAGAAACACCGGAATTAAGTGTTGTTTGTATAGTCGAAATACTTGAATTCAGCCGATTAGTCAATTCAACGATTGCTGTTGAATCTCTTGTAATTTCTGCTTTTCTCGTATTTGTTTCCAAAGTAATAGCTGTTGCATTTGCCGTAATGGAAGTCTGATGAGCTAAGATTTGTGAGGCTTGAGATGCTATGGATAAATCAACTGCCTGATTTTTAGCCTCTTGTGTTGTTTTGTTTGTTGTAATTAGTAGATCCTGCCGATCAATTTCACTTTGGGCAGCAATTGATATTGGTTTATTCAAATCTGACGTATTGTCCACAAGATTGATATCTAAATTTTCTCGTGCCCCAGTTTTAGATGAAGCCCCGGTGCCTCCATTGGTAAGGCCTAGTAAACCTGTCAATTTTGTAGCCGACATCGATTTAATCTTTGGATCTGTTACATTTTCATCTAATATTTTGACTGTCGTTATGGCATCTGCTTTAACCAAAGGTTCATCGGCTGTTCCTGTTAAATCACCTGCTAATCGAATAATACCATTAACAACAGTCGTCGCATTACCTGTTTTCGATGAATTAATCGTATTGCTAACAAAATTCATCACCGCATTCGTTGTTGGATAGGCAGCATTGGAAGCATTTTCAATTACATCCACTTTATTTATTGTATTTTCCTTTAAGGCCAAATCAGGTACGGTTGGAGATTCTGACGAACCACCTAAATCACCGCGCAATTGAATTAATCCAGCTATTGAGGATGTGGCATTCGGCAATGTTATTGAACTTGAACTTTCTCCGCCAGTCAGCGAGATGACGTTCTTCGCATCATTTAGACTAATTGCTTGTCGTTCTACCGTCAATGAATGAATCGTAGCATTATCCACGTAGGCTTTTACCGCCTTAACGGAAGGGTATTTATTGTCGGATCCTGCATCAGTCAATACATTCGAAGATTTATTTGAAACATTTTCTTTCCCATCAATGATCAATTGGGTATCGATTCCTAAGGACGATTCGAGTACATATTGTTTTACAGCAGAAACTGATGGATAATTAACATTGGGATTAGGATCTGTTTTGATATTTCCTGATTTATTCTGTTTATCCTCTTTTGAATCAACACTCGCTTGTAATGCGATACCCATGGTTGCTTGATCAACATATTCTTTTACTGCTTTGACAGAAGGATACTTATTATTGCTTAAGCGATCATCTTGAATACTCAATGATTTGTTTGCTAATTGCTCATAATTATTCAAAGCAGCATCCACCTTATTTCGAGTGACACTCAATTCATCGCTTATCGATGTAATTTGATTTTGAACGCGGACTTTATTGTTTTCAAAAAGCGTTTCCTGATTGGTTAATTTGTTCTCTTGATTTAAGACTGCCAAATTAATTTCTCCAAGTTTTTGAGCATTTTGAGCGATTATTTTTTCATTTTCAGAAATTGACTGATGAATGATTAAAAACTTTGAAATCGCATCTTGTTCATTTTGATCAATTTTTAACTTAAGCGGATCTAAATCTTTATTAACAATAAACCCCATATCATTTTGAAAATATGAAAGTGTCTTAGGTGATTCTCTTACATTTTTATATTCTACAGACTCCGCATAAAGCGCATAAGCCATATAATTAAATGGTTGTACACTAGCCGTATGATAACTTTTCCCTGAGTCAAAACTCAAATCAACACGTAATTGCTTCACATTTGAATCCCATTTAACTGCATCAAAAGACCGGTAAGTTGCTGTTGTTGCTTGCGTAGATAAACCTGAAGCTGAACCAATTAATCCTTTCCCTATCGTAAGATTAATTAATCCATATTCGTCCGTAGTTGCTTGGTGAAATTCTTCATAATCTACTGAGCCCGATTGAGACAATAAGACAAAACGAACATCTACTTTTCCTTTCTTTAAGGGTTGGCCGGTTATCGAAGTACCTGGTATCTCGATCGGTTTGGGATCCATAATAACGGCTTGATAATTAAGGCTTTTCGACTGACCTAAGGCCAAAATCGGAAGAACTAATAGTCCCAATATTCTTACGAATTGTTTCATAATTTTAGGCTGCTAAGAAGTGTATTTATAATAATTTAATCCCGATACTGATCGTATTATTTAGAAAGTTGAGTGTAGGTTTACCTAATGCTTCCCGATGAAAAGTTTGCATCCGTTGAAAATTCAAAAAAAGCACTAAATTTTCATTCACTTTTTTTTGTAACTGAATACCCAATCCAGCAAAAAGTTGAATAGGTGAAAATTGACTGTCATGCGTTAAGTCAATAAATTGATTACCTACTTCTTGATTTCCTTGAATAATTTTATGGCCAGAAATCTTACTTTGAAGATTTAGTGACCATTGTTTAATCTGAGGCGAATTGAAACCGAGACCACCTGATAGGCCACCAAAATTAGTTTGGTAGGAAAAAGGAATGCTTTGGTTATCCCCAACAGCGTTCAATTGATTTGCTTCCACTTGAAAATCTATGTGAAACATGGACAACAAACTAGCGATTCGAGGTTTCTGAGAGAAATAGATAAATTTTCTACTGGAAGAACTAATGTCCTTCGTGGTATCTAATAGTTTATATTCAACTCCTAACTTAAAAGAAGAACCAGATCCATTTTTCAGAAAGTCAATATCTGTACCTTCTGAATTTCTAAATTGAAAAGAGGTAACATTTGTACCCATCTCCAACTGGTAAGTTTGGGCACGTAGATCATTTAATACTCCACAAATGAGGACTAGTATAATTAGTACCAAAACAATTGCTTTAATAAAAAGTAGTGAAATTTTCATGGTGTTAAGAATTTGTAATTCTTACAACAAGGAAGAATTAGGTGACGAAGCGAAACAATATGTTTTCGTTATGAATCTCGACACAAACCTAAAGGATTAAAAAATGGGCAAAAAGGTGTTAAAATATCGGATTTGGACTAATTCAAAATTTTAGTACTTCTATATGGCTTCAAGTGGCTTAAAAGCAGGTTTTGTACCTGCATTTTTCCAATAGGAGTACAAATCAAGGTGTGTTCGAACGTGATATCACGCATATTGTACTTAAATAATGTGCTATAAATTCTGGAATTCATAGCATTTACTAAGCTGATATGCAAAATATTAATCTAAAATGGTTGAGTTTCTCCAAATCCTCATGACTTACCAATCAATGGAAAAATGAAAGCTTTCCATCATTGGGAATTATTGTAGTACATATAAAGTATCAAACCCCAGGATGCTTGGTTTATTTACAATAAAATAATCATGTTATTTGCTGTAAAAACATAATCAAGCATATATATATCAACCCAACAGGATGCTGAGTTCCTATAAAATCCCAAAAATTAAGCTTGAAAATGAGAAGAAGAAGAATAATTAAAAAGGTTGCAATCGGGAAGGAAGTAGAAAAGCTGCAAATTGAACTGCATGGGCAGCAGCCTATTGAACACTTTTTAAATATTCAGAGGGGGTTAAGCCGGTTTTCTTTCGAAACGAATTAACAAAATTTGATCTTGACAAAAAACCACAAGTGATAGCGATCGACTCAAGCGTTAAATTCTTTGCTCGCCCATCATTAATTAATTCAATGGCATGATCAATGCGAGCATTGTTTTTCCAATCATTAAAGTTGATCCCCAAATAATTGTTATAATACGCTGTCAATTGATGATATGGAATATTGGTATCCTGGGAAATAGTCGAAAGCGTAAATCCAGACTGTAGGTACGGTTTGTCTTGAAAATACAGTGCTAATTTTCTAGAAATTTGATTAAACGTACTTTCAATTTCAGTTGGATCTGTGGGAAAGTTTGTAATTGATGCTAACGTATGATCTTGAATGACCAAGGTCGTAGGATCGTATTCTCTTTTGACTGTTTTTCTTCGGTATCCACCATATACCATTCGAGGAAAAAAGAATATTGAAATGTTTAGGACTAATAAAAAGAGCGTAGGTACCAACATGAATAACTTTACTTCATCAACATTTTGAACTTGATAGGCACTATATTTTGCAAAGAAACCAATCAATAAAGAAGTAAGAAAATTCATTCCAATACAAATGATCAGGAATAGAAACCAATTTAACCGAGCAAGCGAACGATACTTATCTTGATGAATTAAATGCTGGCGCTGACCTAGATATATATTTAAAGCCATGATACTGTAGATGACACCCAACAGAGGTCTCAACAATAAATTCAATTCAATCGGGTAAAATAATGTATTAACTTGAATGAGACTAAATGGATTTTGAATCAATGCTTTTATAAATGCCAATTTCAATTCCATACTTAGCAATAAATGAGGCAATATATTGATGAGTGATATAAAAAATGGTAAAAAATGCCAATATTCAATTCGTTTCAGATGTTCTGGCTCTGAATTAATAAGCGACTTTTTAACATATAAATAGAGAATAGGAGCAGATAAATAAAAGAAAGGAACTGCCCCAGGAACAAAATAATATAAAATGTAAGGATAGTTTGTGTAGAAGATGAAATTTCTGGTAAGCGTAAAAATACTGATTGTAAGAAACAATAGGCTTAGGTAAATGCTCAACTTATTTGTTAAACTTGAATTGACAATGATTATAAAAGACACCATCAAACCTAATAATGAAACAATTACAAACATATACTAATATTTAAATAGAACACAGAGTAAATAGAACTTTAAATTCTATTCAAACCTCCACATTAAAAAGATATAAACGATGCGATGACGTTCTTAAAATTGTATCAAATTTAGAATTCGAGTCAAGCTCAAAGTACTAAAATTAAATTTGGAAACATTTTCAATTAAAAAAGAGTCTTAATTGGACATATTGGCACTTTTGACAAATAAGTAATTTAATTCTGATACAACCAAAAGTTCCAACTTTAAGTCAATGGCTTAAGAATTCATGAAAGAATTCAGGTTGAAATCTACTTTTTATTGTAAGAAGCCAGGTATTCGGATGGTGTAATTCCCATTACCTTTTTAAAGGCTAGAACAAAGTTGGCCCGAGAACGATACCCACATTTTTGAGAAATGGATTCAAGGGTTAAATTATTTGCCATCCCTGCATTAATCATCCCTACAGCATACTTAATCCTTTGCTCATTTTTCCATTCATTAAATGTTAAATCAAAGCGATTTTTAATATAGTAAGAAATCTGATGAACGGGTAATTTTGTGCCATCTGAGATCATATTCAATGAAAATCCATCTTTTAAGTAGGGCATTGATTCTATATACTCACCAAACAATCGATCGATTTCATGCAAGTCATACTTCATTGAATCTGATTCAGTTAGCGAATTATTTTTTCTATTCAAACGTGCCTCATGCAACGGTTTTTTGGTAAAATATTTCTCAAAAACCAATTTAGGATAAAATAAGGCACTAACAATAAAAAGTGAATTCAAATAACCTGCATAGCTAATTTGATCGTTCACATTACTCCCAAATAGCATATTTCCACTTTTTTCTGGATTAATATTTACACTTACTAGTAATTCCATTAGGTAGAAACCTAAACCAAAAATGAAACAGTAGCAATAATATTCAAAATGATATCCTTGGGCATTATTCGCACTAAATCTGTGTTTTTTGAAATTTTTATAAACCAAAATTGCAGCAGCAACCATATATAGGAAAGCCTGAAGTTTTCGAAAAACGATATGAGTGAAATAAGGAAAGGATAATGTGGGTACACTAAAAACAACGCGACTGTCTTGTAAATAATTTATTATAAAACTCTCTTTTGGAAGATCATCTAAAAATAAATAGGGAGAGCTATTGATAAAAAAGATGAGAGAAGGAATAAAATGGAATAAATATCTCTTTTTAAACTTAAAATCCTTTTGAAATACCGATTGAAAATATAACAATAAAATGGGCCCTTCTGCAAAATTAAAAAGATTCGAAAAAGGATAAATTCGTGCCATCATCCACCTAAAATTAAAAGAAACATAGGAGAAGGTCGAAATAGAAAAAATGGTATGGCAAAGAAAAAATAAGGCGAAGTAAAAATTAGGGCCAAAACGTTCATCTCGGTTGACGAATATCAAAATGGAGAGAACTAATCCAATAATTGTAACAAAAAATATCAAAATAAATAGGCCACTAGGCAGAATAAATGATTAATAATTTGATGATGAAGTAATAACTCAAAACTACTACATAAAGTTAATCATTCTCTACAATTACTTATTAAACGGTAAATTAATTAGAATTTCGCTCTCCAGGATTGTATTTATTAACATACTTATTTTTGACTTCCGTCTCATAAAAAAGCACCTCTTTAAATATTCCTTTCACATACATCTCCGATTGGTCAAAGAAATGAGATGAGTGCAGATTCCCGCTTTGACCACCTGCTAATAAACTATACGCTTTGATTGTTGGCCCAAATTCTATGGCTGCAATAAAACTATTTCCATTGACTCCGTACCATTTTTTAGAACCCATAAATGCTTTACTTGTGTAGGAGGGTAATTGCCCCCAAGCAGATGATGTAAACGCCACGGGTAAACTCGGCTTGTTATCATCAAACATCATCGTATTGGAAATACGTTGGAATCGATTCACCTCTCCCCAAGTAATTTTCCAAGTCCCGAATTGCAAGTCAAGTTCAGCTTTTACTTGACTCAATGCTTGTAGTAATTGACTGCCTGCAACATGCGCAGCGTAGCTTGTAAAATTTATCACAGGATCCGTTTCTCCTCCAAATTGTCGAATCTTCGGAATTTGAGGCAAAAGTTTATTGGCGAATCGAATGGCGATATGCTGTGCTATAGAATTAATATTCGCGTGATAGTCCCAAGCCGAAAGACTATCAACCATTTCTTTTAATTCATTCTTCGGCTCGCTCTTGAAAGCACTCATTAAAGCTGGTATTAACACATCAAAGGCACTCAATTTTCGATCATATCCTAATTGAATCAAATCATTCAAGTCCATGTCCTTCGCTTTGGTAAACATTCGAACCGCATTCTTATCTCTAAAATTTTCTCCATCTGGCGCCATATACACGGGATAATCAGATCGCAATGGACTCGCGCTACCCGAAACCGTAAATGGAGTTGAATTGCAATTTTGTATCCAGCCTGTAACGGGGTTCAAAACATGAACTATTTCTTCTACAGGATGTAAGCCCTTCCAGTCATTCAGGGAACTCGTCCCATCCTGTACCAATGACCAATCCTTCAGGGAATCCCTTTTAGGCACAAAATTACCGTGCCAGTAGGCAATGTTGCCTTTATTGTCGGCATATACCGTATTATTCGAGGTGTTAGCCCGCATATCCATGATGCGTTTATATGAGGCAAGTCCTGTGGTTTTGGTACGGAGCCAACTCTGCTCCAAACTCCTTAAAGATCGATTATAAGAACGAACCGAGATCCATTGTCCATCACGTTGTGCCATCACGGCACCACGATGTGTATAAAACGAATTAATCGAACGAGGATTCAATTCACCCTTGACTTGCAACCTGATTTTCTTAATGCGCATGGGGCGCCATTGACCGTCCAACAAATAATAGGGGATACCCTTTCGCATTTCAACCTTTTCGCGATACATATCGGAAACATCCACTTGGCTTGACGTATGCATCCATCCACCGTATTGATTGAATCCTTGGTAAACAAAAAATTGGCCCCAAGTAACGGCACCATATACATTCATGCCAGTTTTACTATTCACATGAATTTCCGGCCTAAAATAGAAGGTAACGTGCGGATTGATGTACAGCAAGGAGTTTCCCGATTTAGACAATGGTTTTCCCACTGCAAACCCATTAGAGCCCGTTAAATCTTCATCAGGCACCGTTTCTCTTTGGTGTGCAAGCTGAATATTGAGACCATAAAACGCAGCCACTTCTTTTTCTGTGATATCCCCCGTAGAAATAGCTCCAATTGACCCATCTGTCCAAAGCAAGGGATACCAAGGTTCAAAATGAGTTAATAGCGCTGGTTTAACCTCAGGATGTTTGTACAAATAGTAATTGATTCCATCTGCAAAAGCAATCAGCAATCGCTTTAACCAAATAGGACTTTTTTGAAAATCAGCTTTAGCTTCTTCTGAATCGATGATTAACCTCAGATATAAATCATTCGCTAATTGCTTTTCTCCATCTACTTCTGCTAAACGACCTAATTTCTCAATGTAATTACGCTCAACTCTGGCAAAGTCATCCTCACATTGTGCATATAACATACCAAAAACGGCATCCGCATCTGATTTTCCATAAATATGTGGAACACCAAAGGAATCCCGATAAATAGTCACCCGTTTGGCTTGTGCTATCCAGCGATCGTGTGGCGATGTTGCAAAAACACTTGAAGAAATTAGTAAAAAGACGATTAATTGTTTCATAGTTGATGAGGTCAAAACAAAAATAGAAAATTTGATGAAATACAAATATCCTTAAATCAAAAAAGCACGCTTTCGCGTGCTTTTAAATTTAAAAGCTATATGTTATTGTACTTCTAAATAGGCTCTTTCTACTAATCCAGCTTCTTTTCCTAACCCTTGAACGCCTGAATCTAAGTTGGCAATGCGCCGCGTCACTTTTTTCGTTTTCCCCTCTTGCGTAAACGTAAAGATTAAATCAAAAGGAGCCGCTGAAGCGATTTTTGTTTGCAATAATAAGTTTGCCGGAGGACCCTTCATTTCTTTTTCGGGTGCGAGTAAAGTTTCTAAAACTTTTCCCGTTGTATCTGCCACTTCAACGGAAACACCTGAAAATGTCACTTCTCTGCCTTTTTGAACCAATAATACAACTGCATGTCCATTTGTCGAGTCTAATGTTTTCTTCTCAGCAAAATTCACTGTGCTTGGGCGCTTAGCTCCACTTGCAAAAATACGACCAAATTCAGCTATGGGTTCTAAAACCTCTGTTACTGATAATACTAAGATAATACCTGTAATCAAGGACGCTACCACTAATTCTTTCTTGATCGATCCACTTTTGCGATCCTTTGAATATCCTTTAATAGAATCCCAGTTATTAATAATATGAAAAATTGCGAAGCCTATAAATAGCAAACCAAAAATGGTATGCGTCATTTCGATAAAGTGTGCCTTTTGTTTGACAAAGAGTAAAATTCCAGTTAATGATAGGAGTACAAAGGCAATTGCTACGGTTAAGCTAATGAGGTTTTTGTTTTTCATGGGTTTATTTTTTTTTCAAAATTGGTAACAGTTTTCAAATTTTAAGGAACAAATTCGACAAAAGGCCGAAATTCTCCAACATAAACCGATAAATAGGTATAAATAATCGGCAGATGTCTTTTTAACTTGCAAGTCTATATAAACCTATACTTTTGAAAAATTTATACATCTTTTTATTCCTAGGAGTTTCATTCATGGTCCTAGGCCAAAACGCCTCCAGAGGAAAATTAAGTGGCCAAACAATTGAGGCCAACACGAGCAATCCTATTCCTTTTTCGTCCATACGCATACAAACTTCGAACCCAATTAAATTAATTACGGGAGCCATTTCGAATGAAAAGGGAGAATTCAGCATCGATGTCAATCAAGGAGTCTATGATGTGATAATCGAGAGTGTAGGTTTCGAGGCGCTATCCTTGAAGCAAATTCAAGTCGGTAAATCAACCGCCTTGGGGCAAATTCAGATAAAGGCGAGTACACAAACCTTAGCCGAGGTAACTGTTAAAGGCCAAAAATCGAGCATGGAACTCGCATTAGATAAACGAATTTTCAATGTAGGAACGGATGCGGCAAACAAAGGAGCAACGGCAGCTGAAATTTTGGGTAATCTGCCCTCCGTTCAAGTATCTGGAGAGGGAGGTGTTAGTTTACGTGGAAGTGAAAACGTCCGCATTTTGGTCGATGGAAAGCCTTCTACGCTCGTAGGAATCAATGGTTCTTCCGGGCTAAATTCATTACAGGGAAATTTAATTGATAAGATTGAAATCATCACGAATCCATCTGCGCGCTATGAAGCTGAAGGTATGGCTGGAATCATTAACATCGTTTTGAAGAAGAACCAAAACCAAGGATTTAACGGCGCGATAGAAACGACATTGGGCTATCCAGAGAATTTTGGAGGAACCGCCATCATCAATTACCGAAAAAACAAATTGAATTTCTTTCTAAATTATGGGCTTTTCTATCGCAGATCCCCAGGGAAAGGTAATTTATATCAGGAAGTATATACTGAAGAACAAACCAACTACCTTCAACAAACAAGCCAAAACAATGTGACTGGTTTAGTGAATAATATTCGTGGGGGAGCCGATTACTTTTTCAATGACAAAACTATTTTAACGGGTTCCTATATTTTCAGAAGTACACATGTCCGACGGATTACGGACTTCAACTATTTGGACTATCGGAAATCCTTAAGCGGTCTATATTCGAATACAGATCGCCAACAAGACGAAAAGGAGACAGAGCCGAATGCGGAATATGCCTTGACTTTTAAAAAGTCTTTTTCGAAAAAAGGAAAAGAGTTTTCGGCCGACTTGCGATACTTGGATTATTGGGAGCAGTCGGACCAATTATATACCCAAACAAGCAAATTTGGTGATGGAACACCATATCCAGCCAATTCATTGGTTCAAAAAGCGCTAAATGATGAATATGAACACCAGTGGATTCTCCAGGCTGATTATACGAATCCTTTGGGGAAAGATGGCAAATTAGAAACAGGATTGCGTACCAGTTTTCGCGATATGACAAATGATTATACGGTGACTCAGCAACAAGCGGATGGGAGCTTTACTGTCATGCCTGGCTTACAAAATTTGTTTGTGTATAACGAAAACATTTCAGCGGCATATTTAATATTGGGCAACAAAAAGAACAAATTTTCCTATCAATTTGGTCTTCGTGGCGAATTAACGGATATCCAAACCGAGTTGAAGCAAACACAAGAAAAGAATCCACGCAATTATGCGAATTTATTCCCAAGCGCCCATTTTACATATGCGATAAATCCGAATAGTTCTTTCCAATTAGGCTATTCTCGTCGGGTTCGTAGACCTACATACAACGAATTAAGTCCTTTTGTGACCTTATCAGATAATCGTAATTTCTTTTCGGGAAATCCCAATTTGAATCCAGAATTTACAAATTCATTTGATTTAGGGCATTTGAACTATTTTGATGCGGGAAGTTTAAGTTCTTCCATCTACTATCGCTATACGACCGGTAAAATCGATCAGATAAGAACGGTGGATGCGCAAGGGTTTTCGAAAAGTTTGCCACAAAATTTTGCGGACCAACAATCCATGGGGGTCGAATTGACGAGCTCTTTCAATGTGTCGAAAGCCTACAAAGCTGATTTAAGTTTCAATGGATTTCGGTCAATTATCGATGCAAGCAATATTAACTCAACATATTTAGTAGATATGTATTCCTGGTTTGTTCGTCATACCTCTCGGATCAAATTAGGAGGCGGAATCGACGCCCAAGTACGGGCAAATTATGAGGCAGCTCAAAAAACGGCACAAGGAACACGTGGTAACATCGCTTGGATGGACCTATCGGCGACCAAGGATGTCATGCAAGGAAAAGGAACCTTGAGTTTAAACGTACTCGATGTATTCCAATCGCGAATTATGCGAACCGAAACAAATGGAGCAACATTTTATACAAACAGAGAAATGCAGGGAAGATTAAGACAAATAAATATTACTTTTAACTACCGATTTAATACGACCAAGCAAGCCGCAAAACAGCGTCGGAGCATGATGGATGAAGAAAATTAAGATATAAACCTATGAAACAAAAGATTTTATTGGCTGCAGGTTTCATGCAGCTATTTGCTATTGCATGTACTAGTTCCCAAGAAAAAGCAACGTATCAGGTCATCTTTGAGGATCAAGATCAAATTGCCGAACGTGCGAAAGCGGCCAAAGATAAATTACCCATAAAAATTGCTTCCGGCATGGCTATCACACGCTGGGCCTCGGATAGTTTAGCTCCTGACCCAGTAGCGATAGATATTGATGATCAAGGTGCTATTTACTTAAATAGTACGAATCGAGGCAAAGCTTCTGAATTTGATATTCGAGGACATCGGGATTGGATGACAGAATCCATTGGCTTTAAATCGGTGGAGGATCGCAAAGCGTTTTTACATAAAACATTTGCCCCCGAAAACTCTGATAAAAATGCTTGGCTACCGGATCTGAATGGGGATGGAATTCACGATTGGCATGATTTAACAATCGAAAAAGAAGAGATTTGGAAATTAGAAGATAAGAATGGGGATGGTTATGCGGATCAAGGAACGCGCGTTTTAAATCAATTCAACCAGGAAGTTACCGACGTAGCAGGTGGACTATTAGTACGTAAAAAAGATGCATTCGTTGCCGTAGGACCTGATTTGTGGCGTTTAGATCATACGAATAAGAAAGGTTTATGGACTAATGCCAAATCAATCGCAACTGGATTTGCTGTACATATTGGTTTTGGTGGACATGGCATGTCGAGTGTCATTGAAGGACCCGATGGAAAAATATATTGGCAAATTGGGGACATTGGGGCTAATATTACGACAGTAGATGGACGCAACCTACCTAATCCGAATTCGGGTGTTTTAGTCCGTTCAAATCCGGATGGTACCGATTTTGAAATAGTGGCTTATGGCATTCGAAATACACATGAGTTTGCCTTTGATCATTATGGCAACATCATCAGCTCGGATAACGATGGGGATCATCCCGGGGAGAGCGAACGTTTAGTGCATATTGTTGAGGGGGCGGATATTGGATGGCGCTCCAACTGGCAATATGGAAAATACACGGATCCAAAGAACAATTTATATAAAGTTTGGATGGATGAAAAGTTGTATTTACCACGCTGGGAAGGCCAGGCGGCATATATAATTCCTCCTATACGCAATTACCACAACGGACCTACTGGTATGGTATTTAACCCAGGAACGGCCTTGGGAAAGAAATGGCAGAACAAATTTTTCTTAGTGGAATTCGTGGGTAATGCAAATAGATCACATATTTGGTCATTTGATTTAAAGCCCAAAGGGGCAAGTTTCGATTTTAATTCAGAAGTGGATGTCGTGAGTGGAATTTTACCCACCGGGATTCGTTTTGGTCCAGAGGGGGCTTTATATGCCGCCGATTGGGTGAATGGATGGGATGCCAAAAACTATGGTCGGGTCTGGAAATTGGATGTTACACCGGAAACCAATGATTTGGCAGCGGAACGTCAAAAAACCAAAGAATTGATTCAAATGGATTATTCGAAGGCGTCTATTAATCAATTAAGCGAATTGTTATCATACGGCGATATGCGTGTGAGACAAAAAGCACAATTTGAATTAGTAGAACGCGGTGAGTATTCTACATTCTTGCAAGCGATTAATCAAAGGGAAAATCAGTTGGCACGCGTACATGGAATATGGGGTATAGGACAGTTGGCCAGAAATAAACCTGCCTTAAACGAACAATTATTACCCTTATTACAAGATGCTGATCTTGAAATTCAAGCACAAGCGATTAAAGTTTTGGGCGATAACAAGTTTCAAATGGCTTCAAATGCCATTATTCCGGGTTTAACTTCAAGCTCGGCCCGAGTTCAATTCTTCTCGGCTCAGGCATTAGGACGAATGGGAGCGGAGCAAGCAGTAAATCCTTTGTTAACATTAATCGAGCAAAATCGGGATCAAGATGTGTATTTACGCCACGCTGCCGTTTTAGCACTAAGCCGGATTGGTCAAGTAGCCCCAATAGCCGCTTTATCTACTTCCTCAAATCGATCATTACGCATTGCGGCTGTTTTGGTATTACGTCGGATGAAAAATCCAGCAGTAGCTAATTTCTTACAAGATTCAGATGAATACATCGTCACTGAAGCGGCTCGTGCCATTCACGATGATGAATCAATCCCAGAAGCTTTACCAGCCTTAGCTCAAACATTAGCCGTTTCCAAATGGAAATCGGAGGCCTTGATTCGTCGGGCGATCAATGCTTGCTTGCGTGTAGGTAGTCCGAAAGAAATCGATTTATTAGTTGCTTACATCCAGCGGCAAGATATACCAGATGCATTACTTGCAGAGGGCATCGCGACGCTGGGAACCTGGGGAAATCCATCGGTTTTGGATCGTGTAGATGGGCGTTACAGAGGCCAGTTAGATCGAAAATCTTCCGATGTTGTTGATAAGGTAGCGGGAATAATCCCGGGATTTTTAAGAAGTAAAAATTTAGAAGTATTGATTGCTACGGGTCAATTAATTGCAGAGTTGGGTATTCAAGACGCCAAATCGGAGCAAACACAATTGTTCTTAAATCATCCAAGTCCAAAGGTTCGTACAAGTCAATTAAACTCTTTAATTGCCATAAAAGATAGCAATCTTCCATACCTTCTTCAAAAAGGAATAGAAGATGTGGATCGAAATGTTCGGGCCATGGCGATGGGCTCATTGGATAAAATCACGATCCCTAAAAATCAATTACAAGGGATTGTTAATCCGATTCTGGAAAAAGGGAGTGTCGTAGAACAGCAACAATTGATACAAAGTATTGCGAAGATGCCAGCTGCGAATACACAAGAGGTATTAGCCGATTTGATCGCTCGCATGGTGGACAATAAATTACCCGCGGGCATTAAATTGGATTTGATGGAAGCGGTCGAGGCGACTCAATCGGAGCAATTAATTGCCAAATTGGATGCTTTAAAAACAAAGGGAACATTAACGGATGAATTTAAAGACGCATTATTTGGAGGAAATATACAGGTAGGTAATGCCATTTTCTTCCGCAATCAATCAGTTGAATGTGTGCGTTGTCACAATGTAGGCGGAGAAGGAGGCATAGTAGGACCCTCATTAAAGGGAATTGCTAGTCGGCTTTCACGCGAACAAATCCTTCAAGCGCTTATTGAGCCAAGTGCGCGCATCGCACCGGGCTACGGAATGATTTCGTTGGTATTAACGGATGGACAGGAGGTGACGGGAACTCTTATTCAAGAAACTGAAAGCGAAATTCAGTTGAAAACGAGTGAGGCGGAACCTTTGCGTATTGCAATTGGTCGGATTAAATCACGCGAAAATTATCCATCAAGTATGCCACCGATGGGTTCATTAATGAATAAGCGTGAGATTCGTGATGTGGTTGAGTTTTTATCTTCGCTGAAGTAAGACGTTGGACGTTGGACGTTGGACTTTAGACGTTGGACGTTAGAAGTAAGAAGTGATTTATAGCCCCAGGTTTTAACCTGGGGTTCATATTTCTGCTAAAGTTAGACATTCGACCTTAGACGATTGACTTATTACTCCGGACTTAGGACTAACGACAAGCGACTGTCGACTTTTTCCTTCGGACTTTGGACTTAGGACTTAAGTCGCAATATTTTGTTTATATTTGCACCATGCGTTTGTTAAAACTCTTCATTTTATTTGTTTCTGTATGCTGCTTCACGACCGTTGCGTCCGCGAAGCAGGTATTCGGTTTACAAGAGGCTACAACAACAGCAAAGCATGAACAAATTAAAAAAACGGAGCCAAAAACGCTTTCGTTCATCAATTTGTTAATTGAAGAAACAGACAATAGCGAAGATGAGGATGATACGCATGAGCAAAGTTTCTTTCATTTATCTCTTTCAAGCGAATTTACCTACCCACATGTGGGGGCGATTGCTGCTGCAAATGCCCATCTTACTTTCACTAAAGTAAGCCACAATTCAACTCCCTTATTTATTCAATTTAGGAATATTAGGCTGTAGGAATATCCCACCGAGGAATTCTTTATTCATTCGCCTAAACTAGTGGATTTTTGTCCCTTATATTCTTATGCAACACAAATTTAATTTGCATCAAGTGATTCATGAATTGAAGCACTTTTTGCCTGCACAAGCACCGTTAATGGACTTTGTGCATCACAACACATTACATGCTTTCCAAAGTTTACCTTTTCATGAGGCCTTAGAAACAGCCCACGTGAAATTAGGTTATCAAGTATATTTCTCTTTAGAAACGTTTCGAACCTTACATCAAGCAGGACGTATTTCGGATGAAATCATAGATCGTACTTTAGCTCAAAAAAAGGGTAAGAATCAAGAAATTTGGAAAGGAAAATTGCTCCATGGGCAATATAATGCCATGAAATCAGCGCGAGTAGGAGCCATGCGAGGACAATGGAAGAAACAATACAACATTGATTTGGACGCATTGGTGCACCCTACTTTATTTCGTTTGCTCGGAAGTTATTTAGATCAGGGTATCTCGATATGGAATTTTCCCATTGATGATTTGTCCTTTTTAGCGGCAATTCGCAAAATGGAAACGAATAGTTGGGTCAGCATTTTTAATAAGAAAACGAGCCAAGCTTTGCTATTAGATGAAAATATATCTATTCAAGATATTTTAAAATTATTGGTCGGTAAAAACGAAAAGAATTACGAACAATATATATACGATCAACAATTTGCACATCAAGGCTGGTCGGGAATGGTTTCAACCGTTGAAGATTTACCTCAAACTTTATTAGATAAGCGTCAAATAAAACTAGAGGAATTAATTCTTTTGGAGTTAATCCTGGAATTTGACGCGCTTAACCATAAAATCGGAAGCCATTGGAAGCCATTGGACGAACACTTAACCCAGAAGATTCCTGAATTACATGATCCGATCGTAAAATCTGAACTTTTAGAGGTTTTGTCACTTTGGCAAGAAGCCTTTGAATGGACCTATTACGATCAAGTATTGAAAGGGTTACAAGCTGAACGAATTGAATATTTAGCTCCTCATCAAAAATCATTCCAAGCTTTATTTTGTATTGATGACCGCGAATGTTCTTTTAGGCGTTATTTGGAGAACATTGACGCTGCCTGTGCGACTTTTGGTACACCTGGATTCTTTAATGTTGAATTTTTCTACCAACCGATTGGAGGGAAGTTTTATACCAAATTATGTCCAGCGCCCGTAACTCCTAAATACCTAATTAAGGAAACAGGAGAAAATAAGAAGCGCGAGAAGGATTTACATTTTTCAAAACACAACCACAATTTTTACAGCGGTTGGTTCTTTTCTCAAACGCTTGGATTTTGGTCGGCCGCTAAATTATTTATCAATTTATTTAAACCGAGTATGAGTCCTGCGACAGCATCATCATTGCGTCACATGGATAAGTTTTCGGGTTTACAAGTTGATTTTGATGCCTTACATGCTGAAGAAAATGGGCTTCAAATAGGATTTAAGATGGAGGAGATGGCAAATCGAGTTGAAGCACAATTACGCAGCATTGGTTTGGTTGAAAATTTTGCTCCGATTATTTATGTTGTAGGACACGGTGCTAGTTCAGTCAATAATCCGCATTATGCAGCGTATGATTGTGGGGCATGTTCGGGTCGAGCTGGTTCTGTCAATGCACGGGTGATTAGTCAAATGGCAAATAAGCCTGCAGTACGAGCCATTTTAGCAGAACGTGGTATTCACATACCTGAGACGAGCATCTTTGTAGGTGCATTGCATGACACGACCCGTGATGAGATTGTTTTTTACGATGATCAAATCAATTCGGCCGACTACAAATCTCTGCATGCGCAACATGAGCAAGTGTTCCATAAAGCATTGGATTTAAATGCGAAAGAACGTTCAAGACGATTTGAATCGATTAATTCGAAGGAAACAGCGGAATCTATTCACGAAAAAATACGGATACGTTCTGTTTCAATCTTTGAACCGAGACCAGAACTAAACCACGCGACAAATGCATTGGCAATCGTAGGAAGACGAGAATTGTCGAAAGGTCTTTTCTTAGATCGAAGGTCATTTTTGAATTCGTTTGATTACCGAGTTGACCCTACAGGCGAATACTTATTTGGTATTCTCAAGGCAGCAGCACCAGTCTGTGGAGGAATTAATTTGGAATATTATTTTTCACGAGTCGATGGGGAAAAATTAGGAGCGGGTACTAAACTTCCACACAATGTGATGGGCCTATTTGGTGTGGCAAATGGTATCGATGGGGATTTACGTCCTGGTTTACCTGCACAAATGACAGAAGTTCATGATCCGGTTCGTTTGCTGCTTATCGTAGAACACTTTCCTGAGGTGATCTTGAAAACCATCCAGAAAGCTTCTGATACTTATGAATGGTTTATCAATGATTGGGTCAAATTGGTGGCTGTTCACCCAGAGACACAGGCATTATTTGTGTTTGAGGCAGGAGCGTTTACACCTTATGTTCCACTTATTAAATCCTTGGAGGTGATTAAGGATGTTGAATCTGTCATCGAGCGCCATCAGGAGAACTTTCCCGTTTACTTAATAAATCAAGACTAAATATGACCATAAACACGCTATTACCCATTTTCATTTGGGTTCCGATTGTAGGTTTTTTGGTAAGTCTTATCTTACCTAAAATGAATGAAAGGCTCATCTCGGGTGCTGCCTTCCTAACGATGGCGATTCAAATGTTTGCTGCAACGATTTATGTGGCAGATTGGATCTTTACTGGAGCGAAAACCTTTCAAGTAAAGGAAATCATCCTGTTTCAAAATGAGGAATATGTTTTTCAAATCGATTTCTTATTTGATAAAATTACGGCCGTTTATTTGCTTGTGGGTGCATTATTAACCTTTATGGTGACCCTGTATTCACGTACCTATTTACACCGTGAGGCAGGATATAAGCGCTTTTTTAACACGACACTCTTTTTTTACTTAGGGTATAGCTTTACGACCTTATCAGGTAACCTTGAAACCTTGTTTGTTGGGTGGGAGATTTTAGGAATTTCGTCCTTTCTCTTGATTTCGTTTTACCGGGAACGCTATTTACCTGTTAAAAATGCGGTAAAAGTATTCTCCATTTATCGAATAGGGGATGTAGGCTTGATTTTGGCAATGTGGGCTAGTCACCATTTATGGGGACAAAACATTACATTTTACCAACTTAATAATGCGGAATTAGTGCATGATCAATTGCTGCAACATAGTTTTATCGGTGTATTTATTTCAGCGATGATCTTGTTATCTGCCGCAGCGAAATCAGCGCAATTACCTTTTTCATCTTGGTTACCACGTGCGATGGAGGGTCCTACGCCATCGAGTGCCATATTTTACGGCAGTTTATCGGTACATATAGGCGCATTCTTGTTGTTACGAACATTTCCTTTTTGGGAATACCAAAGTTCAATCAGAATCCTAATTATAGCTTTGGGGTTATTGACAACGTTCATAACAACCGGCATTGCTCGGGTACAATCATCCGTAAAAAGCCAAATTGCTTATGCATCAATTGCTCAAATTGGACTAATTTTCATTGAAATCGCGTTGGGTTTTGAGACGCTAGCACTATTTCATTTTGCTGGAAATGCATTTTTACGTACGTACCAACTATTGGTTTCACCATCCGTGGTGAGTTATTTGATTCGTGAACAATTTTATTCATTTGAGCCACGGGCAAAGACGATCGAAGATTCGTTTCCAAAACGCTTACAACTTAGTGTATATGTCTTGTGTTTGAAGGAATGGAATTTGGATACGATGATGTATGAATACTTTTGGAATCCGCTCAAATGGGCTGGAAACAAATTGAATTTCATTAATGGCCACCGATTAATGTTGTTTTTCATTCCGGCATTTGCCCTCGGTTTTTATGCCATGAAACAAACGCAACTATTGTCAGAAAATCTGCAAGAAGCAACACCTGTCATTTTTGCAAGTTTAGGATTACTCCTGGTCTTTAAATCCTTCACACAAAGACATTCGGTCCGTTTAGCTTGGATTTTAGTCATTATGAACCACTGTTGGATTGCATTGGCTATATCCTTCAATGAAAAATTTGACCAAATGGAGAATGTGCTATACCTCAGTGGGATATTAGTTGCGGGGATGATAGGCTACTTAACACTCCAACGATTATTCCGAATTGAGGGAAAAATCTCCTTAAGCCGATTTCATGGACTTTCCGAAACACATCCCAAAATTGCCCTCGTTTTTTTGTTGGCTTGTTTAGGCATGACTGGATTTCCAATAAGCCCTACGTTTATCGGTGAAGACTTAATTTTCTCGCACATCCGTGAAGATCAGTTTGCACTGGCAGCCATTGTATCATTGAGTTTCATCTTGGATGGCTTAGCTGTTATCCGCATTTATGCACGTGTATTTATGGGACCAAATTCCAAAACACATGCCGAATTTTCAAATCGCTATTTTTAAAATACCTTACCCATGAAAAATCAAAATTCAGTACCTCAAGATGGCTTCGCGGGCCTAAAAGAAAATTTCGCGAGTGATGCGACCTCTGGGTTCATCGTATTTTTATTAGCATTGCCATTGAGTTTGGGCATAGCTAAAGCATCAGATTTCCCTCCAATTATGGGATTAATTACGGCCATTATTGGTGGTATGATTGTGAGTTTCTTTGCTGGATCTCGTTTAACAATCAAAGGACCAGCAGCAGGTTTAATTGTTATTGTAGCTGGTGCTGTTAGCGAATTTGGTGGAGGAGAAACGGGCTGGCACTTGGCACTTGGAGCAATGGTTATTGCAGGGATTGTTCAAATCCTATTTGGAGTATTTAAGCTTGGAAAGTTAATGGATTTCTTTCCATTATCCGCTGTACATGGTATGTTGGCAGCCATTGGTTTGATCATCATTGGTAAGCAAATTCCAGTACTATTAGATGTAAATCCAGCGTTGACCAAAGGAAAAGAACCTTTGGAATTATTTGCTTCTATTCCTGAATTTATTGCAAATTGGGACCCAAAGGCAACATTAATTGGAGTGATAAGTTTAGCGATTATGATGGGATGGCCTTTTATTAAGAATAAAATCATCAAGAAAATTCCTGCGCCATTAGTGGTCTTAGCAATAGCAATTCCAGCAGAGTTATACATGGATTTTCAAACGACTGAACCCAAATATGCCTTAGTTCACATTGGGAATTTAATGGATAATATCAACTTCAATGCGAGTTTTGCTGGATTTGCGCAAACCGGAACTTTTGTAAAATTTGTCATCATGTTCGCTTTAGTCGGTTCATTGGAATCCCTTTTAACTGTTAAAGCGATGGACATGTTAGATTCATTCAAACGCAAATCCAATGCAAATAAGGACTTGATTGCAACAGGAATTGGGAATACATTGGCTGCTTTTTTGGGTGGATTACCTATGATTTCTGAGGTGGCTCGTTCATCGGCCAATATTGCCAATGGTGCTAAAACCCGTTGGGCTAATTTCTTTCATGGTTTTTTCATCTTGATATTCGTATTATTAGCATCACATTTAATTGAGCTCATTCCAAATACTGCTTTAGCAGCCATGTTGATAACTGTCGGCATTAAATTAACACATCCCAAGGAATTCATTCATACATTGGAAATTGGGAAAGAGCAATTGTTGATCTTCATTGTTACGATCTTATTCACATTGGGGGAGGATTTATTGGTGGGTATTGGTGCTGGAATTTTAACGGAAATTTTGGTAAATATATTTAATGGAAAGCCATTAAGCGCAATATTTAAAGCTCCTACCGAGGTTTCATTTACAGATGATTCCTATTTGGTTGAAATCTCAGACGCGGCCGTATTTACAAACTTTTTAGGCATTAAACGTAAGTTGGAAGCCATTCCATCGGATTTCCAAGTAACGATTGACCTTTCCAAAACACATTTGGTTGATCACTCCGTGATGGAAAATTTGGAACATTTTAAGCATGATTATGAACGAGAGGGAGGAAGTGTTACAATCATTGGATTAGATGCACATAAACCAGTTTCAAATCATAAATCGGCAGCACGCAAGAAAATCAAATAACCTATTCAAAATATTGAGTTTAATGAATGTGGAAAGTGCGTCTATTTTAGGCGTACTTTTTTTTGTAGTAGAGGTAAGAGTTTAGAGGTAAGAGAAGAGAAGTCCTGAGTCCGAAGTCCGGAGTTATTAGTTTGTTTATCATGCTATTAATTTGATACTCAGGACTAGCAACTAGTGACTGATTACTGATGCCTTCGGACTCCGGACTAGTTACTTCATGACAATAATTTAATTTTTTTTAGATATATTGAAGACGATTTAAACCTATTTCATGAAACCTTTAATTTGGTCCTTTACCATAGCTATCTGTTGTAGTACATTTTCGAGCATTGGACAGATTTGGATTTCCCAAGGTGCAAGCCAAAAAATGTTAATTGAAAAGGCATTACCTGCAGCTGAATCAGGGAATAATGGGATTCAAATCAATCCTAAACACCAATTTCAACTCATTGATGGTTTTGGTTATACACTTACAGGAGGAAGTGCCCAATTAATATTAAAAATGGCTCCCAAACAGCAGCAAGCCTTATTAGTTGAACTTTTTGGAACCACAAAAAACAGCATAGGTATTTCGGTTTTACGCATAGCGGTGGGAGCAAGTGACTTAGATGCAAATGTGTTCTCCTACGACGATGTTCCCACAGGCCAAAAAGACGAAAACCTGAATTATTTTTCCCTAAAAGCTTCTGAAAAAGATTTGATTCCTGTGATGCAAGCGATCAAAAAGATAAATCCAAGCATCAAATTCATGGCGACTCCATGGTCACCTCCAGCCTGGATGAAGGATAATCAAGCATCAAAAGGAGGGTCCTTATTAGCTCAATATTATGCTGTTTACGCACAATATTTAGTCAAATACTTAAAATCGATGGAATCCATTGGTCTTGGCATAGATTATTTGACACCCCAAAATGAACCTCTGCATCCAGGCAATAATCCGAGTTTGTTGATGCTCGCATCTCAACAAAATGAATTTATCAAAAATCACTTAGGACCGGCTCTACAGAAAGCTAAATTGCATACCAAAATCCTAGCCTACGACCACAATTGTGATAAACCCGAGTATCCGATCGAAATATTAAATGACCCCATTACGCGCAAATTTGTCGCTGGATCGGCATTTCATTTATACAATGGGGATATTTCTGCTTTGAGTGTGGTACGTAAGGCGCATCCCGACAAAGAGGTCTATTTTACGGAACAATGGACTGGTGCGAAAGGAGAATTTGCCGGTGATTTTAATTGGCATATCAAAAATGTCATCATTGGATCCTTACTTAATGATGCAAAAACGGCATTGGAATGGAATTTGGCGAATGACCCTCAATGGGGGCCACATACTCCCGGCGGATGTACCGAGTGCAAAGGCGCAATTACCATTCAATCAGATGGTTCTCTCATTCGAAATCAAGCCTATTACATCATCGCGCAAGCATCAAAATTTATCCCAACAGGTTCTATTAGGATTGCTTTGACGAATCTTCCTAGAGGTCTCAATGGTGTAGCCGCAATGCGTCCTGACAAGAAAATGGCTGTTTTATTGCAAAATGAAACAACCCAAACGATAAATACCTCGATAGGCCTGGGTATAAATCATTGGGATATTGAAGTACCGAAGGAAGGAGTTATTACGGTGATACTGTAGAGACGCGATACCTCGCGTCTTATGAATTAAGAGGTGAGAGGTAAGAGGTAAGAGGTAAGAGGTAAGAGGTGAGAGGTGAGAGGTAAAAATTTAGGCTATAGAAGCCTCCGGACTACGGACTAAATAAATGATGAATTAGACGCGAAGTATCGCGTCTCTACATTCCGGACTACGGACATCGGACTACGGACTAAATAAGTGACAGCTTAGACGCGAAGTATCGCGTCTCTACATTCCGGAATTCGGACTAATTAATAAAAACCTGCTAGCGACTAGTGACTAGCGACTATTTAAATAAACCTATGAAAACATTTAACATCAATCGTCGCCATTTCTTGAAAGGGGCATCCGCAAGTTTGGCATTATCATCATTTGGAGCCTATGGGCTTGATTTGGTAAACCCCGATAAACCCTTACGAGTTGGCTTAATTGGCTCAGGATGGTACGGGAAAAGTGATTTGTTCCGACTGATGCAGGTGGCACCAGTGGAGGTTGTAGCACTTTGCGATCCGGATCGGAATATGTTAACTGCGGCAGGAAAACTCGTTGCGGCGCGCCAAAAGTCCAGAAAAACACCCCGATTATATGGTGATTACCAAAAATTACTGGCAGAAAATGCATTGGATATCGTTTTAATTGGAAGTCCAGATCATTGGCATCCTTTACAGATGATTGATGCCGTGAAAGCGGGTGCAAACGTATATGTACAAAAGCCCATTTCGGTCGATGTATTGGAAGGTGAGGCCATGGTAGCTGCTGCTCGAAAATATGGTAAAACGGTGCAAGTAGGCACGCAACGTAAATCAACGCCTCATATCATAGAGGCAAAAAATAAAATTGTCGATGCGGGCTTACTAGGAAAAATTGCCCATGTGGAAATGTATTGCTATTACCACATGCGCAACAATGGGAATCCGCCAGTTCAAGCAGTACCCGACTTCTTTGATTATGAAACTTGGACCGGTCCAGCACCCTTACGCCCTTATGATGGATTACCGCATACCCGCTGGTGGAGAACGTTCAACGAATACGGCAATGGCATCATGGGCGATATGTGTGTGCACATGTTTGATACAACTCGCTGGTTGCTGGGTTTAGGATGGCCCAAACGCATCTCATCTGAAGGTGGAATCTATGTTCAAAAAGAGGGGAAATCAAATATTGCAGATACACAAACGGCAGTTTTTGAATACGATGGATTAAACTGCGTTTGGCAGCATCGCACCTGGGGAACCCCACCAGATCCCGAATACCCATGGGGCTTAACAATTTATGGTGAAAAAGGTACCCTCCGGTTAAGTACCATGCAATACGATTTTACACCTGTTGATCCCAAAGGCCAAAAAATCCATGGGACTTGTCTCTTCGAAAGAGAAAAATACCCCGAGGATTTAACGGAAGATCGTATCGAACTGAATGCTGCACCAGCAACCCGATTACACATGCTGGATTTCTTGGCAGCAATCGATAAAGGGACAAAGCCTATTGCCGATATTCAGGAGGGACATATATCAACGGCATCTTGTATTTTGGCAAATGTTGCCATGAAATTAGGCCGACCACTTTCTTACGATCCCATTACAAAAACAGTCATGAACGACCCAGAAGCAACCTCATTATTAGCGAGGACTTATCGCCAACCCTGGTCACGAAACGGATTAAATGCATGAAAAAACTAATCTTTCTTCTATTATTATCTCCTTGTTTACTTTGGGCACAAAATGGCCTCCAATTGCTGGAGAAGCTAAAGCAGATTGAATCGACGGGTACGGTTTTGCATGTGGCTGCACATCCAGATGATGAAAGCACACACATGTTGGCCTGGTTCGCCCAAGAGCAACACTGGGAAACCAATTACTTTGCTTTCACACGTGGAGATGGAGGCCAAAACCTTATCGGCGATGAACAGGGCATACCATTGGGACTAATTCGTACCCAAGAACTATTGGCCGCGCGCAAGATCGATGGGGCAAATCAATATTTTTCTCAGGCATTTGATTTTGGTTTTTCGAAATCGACGGATGAAGCTTTAAGTTTTTGGAACAAGGAATTGGTTCTGTCAAATTTGGTCTATGTCATTCGAAAATTGCGGCCAGACATCATTTTTACGCGTTTCCCTCCAGATGCGCGCGCTGGTCATGGGCACCATTCGGCATCGGCAGCCTTAGCGATTGAGGCATATCAGGCAGCTGCAGATCCGAAACGTTTCCCAGAACAACTGAAGGGAGATATAATACCATGGAAAGCGACGCGCTTGCTTTGGAATACCTTCCGATTTGCTGGAACATCGACAGTTTCTGAGGAACAATTCAAGGTGCAAATTGGGAATTTCTTGCCGAGCATCGGTCAAAGTACTGGCGAATTAGCGGCTTTGAGTAGGAGCCAGCATAAATCTCAAGGCTTTGGATTTGCCGTAGATCATGGGAAATCAACAGAATATTTTCAAACTTTGGCAGGAAAAGCTCCTCAAAAATCGATTGATGAAGGGGTAGTGGATCATTGGCAAAGCAGTGCTGCTGGGGCAGAAATTGAACGCATGATTCATTTGATTATCCGAAACTATCAACCAGAGAAACCCTATTTGAGCATTCCGGATATGATTCAGGTTCGTCGGGCCATCAATAAATTGGGGGATCATTATCTACAATCGAAGAAAATTAAGCAAATTGACGAGTGGATTGTACAGGCGGCAGGCATACATTTTGCAGGAAATTCCAGTCGGGGAACCGTCGCTCAAGGCGATCCATTACCTATCAAAACGGAATTCATTGTGCGCAGTCCTATTCATGTGGCATCCTTACGCATTTCAGCAGGAGAAAAAGACACCTTGCTGAAAGAAACTTTAGTTCCCTATCAACGCATGACTTGGAACACGAATCAAGTGATTCGCCAAGCGATTACACAACCCTATTGGTTGGTCAATCCCAAAGAAACCGGTCATTTTGTGGTGAAGGATTTAGGTAAAATTGGCCAAACAGCCCCAGATCCTGCTTTATTTGTTCAAGCTCAATTTACGATTGAGGGAGAAACGATACAGGTAAATAAACCTGTTCAAGAATTAGTTGTTGATCCGGTCAAGGGAGAATTTTTCCAACCGATTACGATTACTCCTCGGAGTGTTTTCCAAATCAATCACCCCAACATTTTATTGCCCAAAGGTTCTGGGGATACCAAAAGGCTGGAAGTAAGCATCAAAGCTATGGGAGACATTGCATCTGGTCGCATTCAAGTAATAAACCAAACTGGGACTAGTTTAGGAACTTTGGAGATACCAGCAGGAATCAAGGCAGGAACAAGCCAAAATATATCCATTTCCATACGGGAGAAGGATCAACAGAGCATGGGAAAAGAAACATGGAAATTGCGATTATCCTATGAAACCACACAAGGCAATTGGGTGGATTCCTTGCAAATGGAAAGCATCAATTATGCTCATATTCCGGTTCAACGTTATTTTTCACCCGTTTCTGTGAATCTATTGCATATTGATTTCAAGAAAACGGGGAAACGCATCGGCTACATCAAAGGCGCGGGGGATAAAGTACCCGAAAGTTTGGAGCAAATGGGCTATCAGGTGGATTTCTTGCAAGAGGCCGACTTGAAAGCAAGCCATTTGGCCCAATATGATGTCGTTTTAACCGGTGTTCGAGCACATAATACCTTGGATTATTTGGGCAATGCACATGCGGAATTAATGAAGTATGTAGAACAGGGAGGAAATTATGTCGTTCAATACAATACAGCAAGTTTTGTGGGGCCTTTAAAAAGTGCAATGGGCCCTTATCCCATCAGCATCACACGCAATCGAATAACGAAAGAAGAAGCCCAACCTAAATTTTTAATCGATCTTCCCATCTTACATTCTCCAAATGAAATAACGGAACGGGATTTTGATGATTGGATACAGGAACGGAGTATTTATTTAGCGGAATCAGCGGATGCTCATTACCAATTTCCACTTGCATTTTCGGATCCAGGTGAAGCCGAACAAAAGGGAAACATCGCTGTTTGTAGATACGGAAAAGGCCAATTTATCTATACGGGCTTGGTATTTTTCAGAGAACTTCCTGCAGGAGTGCCAGGGGCGTGGAGGTTGATGGCGAATGTGTTGGATGGCGGACGATAGGTGTATCTCTATATTTATAACCCTAGGCTTTAGCCTAGGGATCCCCAGACTAAAGTCTGGAGTTATAAAAAGACTAGAGACTTATATATTTCGCCTTCGGACTTAGGAGTGAAACTCCGTGTATCTCTATATTTATAACCCTAGGCTTTAGCCTAGGGATCCCCAGACTAAAGTCTGGAATTATAAAAAGACTAGAGACTTATATATTTCGCCTTCGGACTTAGGACTAGTGACTAGTGACTAGCGACTACCGACTAAAATTTTATAGCAATAAACAAGAATTATATGTTACATCACAGTGTATTTTTAGCATTCAAATCAGAGATTAGTGAGGCTGAAAAAGCCTTTTTCATTGCAGAATCGCGAAAACTTGCCGAAATTCCGGGAGTAATGAATCTGAAAGTTTTGGAAGAGTTCAATGCAACGAATCCCTATACCCATGGATTAGGTATGGATTTTGAGGATCAAGCGGCTTACGACATTTATTCCAATCATCCTCAACATAATCAATTTGTTCAGGAGGTTTGGTTGCCAAGGGTGGAAAAGTGGCAGGAAATCGACTTTAGAGAGTTAAGAATTAAGAGTTAAGAATTTAAAATTAAGTGTAAAAATTTCGACTTCGGACTACCGACTTCGGATTATCGACTAGAGACTATTATATGATTCAAATTTTTCAAAAATCACTTCCATTTGCCCATAAAACGGCGATTATTTCGGACGGTAAAGAATTTACATATACAGAACTGCATCAGGCATCCGAAAACATTGCTCACTTATTATTGGAGGAGCAAGTTGATCTAGCAGAGGCTCGAGTTGCTTTTATGGTGAATCCTGGGTTTGATTATGTCCGTGTACAATGGGGCATTTGGCAAGCGGGAGGAATTGTGGTTCCCCTTTGTTTAAGCTATCCATTGCCCTCTTTGCGTTATACGATTGAGAATTCGGGGGCATCGGTCATCATTGTATCACCCGAATTTGAGTGGATGCTTTCGGAATTGGCGATAGAGCTCAAATGTCGATTCATCGTTTTGGGAAAAAACGATACGGCTAAAAAAGCGATACAACTCCCTGAGATACAGGATGAAAGAGGGGCGATGATACTTTATACGAGTGGAACGACCAATTTACCCAAAGGTGTGGTCAGTACACACGGCAATTTGAATGCTCAAATCAGCTCGTTAATTGAGGCTTGGAAATGGACATCCGAAGATTCAACGGTTTGCGTATTGCCTTTACACCATGTACATGGCGTGGTGAATGTGGTTTCCTGTTCCTTATGGGTAGGAGCTAGCTGTGAATTTATGCCAAATTTCAGCGAAAAAGCCATTTTGGGGCTTATTGAATCCCAAAAGATCAATGTCTTTATGGCCGTGCCAACGATCTATTTCAAATTGATTACGTATTGGGAAGCTTTGGAAAATGACCAACAGGTAGCCTTAACAAACGCATTGGCAAAACTCAGACTCATGATATCCGGTTCAGCGGCATTGCCCGTTTCTGTCATGGAACGCTGGAAACAAATATCGACCCATTTATTATTAGAGCGCTATGGAATGACTGAAATAGGCATGGCCTTAAGCAATCCTTACGATGGACCACGTGTAGCAGGTCATGTGGGTTATCCATTACCTGGCGTTTCTGTCCGATTATCTGAGGAAGGTGAGATTCAAGTGAAAGGACCAACAGTTTTTAAGGAATACTGGAACAAACCGGATTCAACCGCAGAATCTTTCACTACAGATGGCTGGTTTAAAACGGGAGATATTGCCGTTATAGATGAAATAGGAGGTTATCGCATTTTAGGAAGAAATTCTGTCGATATTATTAAATCGGGCGGATACAAGATTTCAGCCCTTGAAATTGAAGAAGTTCTTCGCCAATATCCCGGAATCGCAGATTGTTCGGTCGTTGGCCTTCCTAATGATGAATGGGGTGAATTAGTCGCCGCAGCCATCGTATGCAAAGGAAACATCGATGAAAAAGCCTTGAGTTCTTGGATGCGCGAACAAATGCCTGCTTACAAAACCCCTCGAAAATACGTTGTAATTCAAGAATTACCTCGAAATGCGATGGGTAAAGTGACGAAAAAAGATGTTGTTAAATTAATTCAATAATATGTTATTACGCGGAGTAGCCTTGTTGGCCGGCTGTTACATCCTGGGCCAAATCATTGGAGAAAGTCTTGGACAATACCTCGGAATCAATAACAATGTAGGCGGAGTAGGTTTTGCTATGCTATTGTTAATTCTAGCTCAAAACGAATTGGAAAAGCGGGATCTATTTCATGTTGAAATGGGAGAGGGTGTCATGTTTTGGAGCAAGATGTACATTCCTGTGATTGTAGCGATGTCTGCCATTCAAAATGTACGTGTGGCTTTCAATCAAGGGATTTTAGCTTTATTAGCTGGAATTTTACCCGTGGCGCTTTGCCTACTTTTTATGCCTATTTTATCCAAATCAAAAGCCGAATAACATCATGGAATACATCATCGAATTATTGGATAAAAATGGATTGATTGTGGCGTTTTTGGTCACAGGGATATTGGTTTATTTTTCGGAAGGAATATCTGTCCGACTGACCAATAAAAAACTACCTGGATCAGCCATAGCTATCTTTTTAGGATTAGTGATCGCGTATGTGGGGGGAGTTTTGACGGATGGAAAGAGTGGAATAGCGGATATACCTGGTTTGAGTGGGTTTAAAGTCATGGGAGGTCCCATGTTTCGGGATTTTGCGATTGTCTCTACGGCCATGGGAGCTAGTTTTGCTGTCATTAAAAAAACGGGAGTTGTAGGAATACTTTCGCTCTTTCTGGGGGTTATTTTCTCATTTATCGCTGGTGTGGGGATTGCTTATGCTTTTGGCATGACGGATGCAGCAAGTTTAGCAACCATAGGTGCGGGTTCCTGTACCTTTGTGGCAGGACCGGTGACAGGAACAGCTGTAGGCGCCAGTTCAGATATTATTGCCATCAGCATTGCAGCGGGCGTAGTGAAATCGATTTTAGTGACGATTGGCACTCCATTTATTGCACCTTACATCGGTTTGAATAATCCTAAAGCTGCCATGATCTTTGGAGGATTGATGGGAACAACGAGCGGAACAGCGGCTGGATTAGCAGCAACGGATCCCAAATTAGTGCCTTATGGTGCGATGACGGCTACTTTTTACACGGGATTGGGTTGTTTATTATGCCCTTCGGTGTTGTATTTTGCGTTGAAAGCTATCATGTAGAGACGCAATACTTTGTGTCTATTTTCTTTGGCAAACCTTTAAGGATTGCCAAAGTTTGAGGCGTTTTTCACGCCAATTCCCTAGGCTGAAGCCTAGGGTTATAACCTCAGGTTTTAACCTGGGGTGTACACGTCACTACTCTACCGAGCCAAGGCCCTTAATCCACCACCAATCACCATCACGGCCGCATAAAACGTAAAAGCTAAAGTGAACAAACCATCTGCAGCACTTTG
>JACCDW010450307.1_pt1 | contig 45590 bp, 29 predicted proteins | sample 7449781 | NCBI WGS metagenome assembly JACCDW01 (sample SAMN15323449, study PRJNA562643) | freshwater metagenome | isolation source: river surface water | place: USA:Blue River Watershed | collected 2017-08-18
TCTTTGTGGGAACCTACAGACATTAAAGGTATTCCATATTTTGATTCTAATGATGGTACAATGCGCTGGGCACCTCCAGCAGAACTTCCTAGCCAAGAAATGGCATCAAAATATAAACAAATTATTTTGTTCATGGATGAAATGAATGCTGCAGCACCTAGTGTACAAGCTGCTGCATATCAGTTAGTTCTTAATCGTCGTGTCGGTGCTTACGAAATGCCCGACAATGTTGTTATGGTTGCTGCAGGTAACCGTGAAACAGATAAAGGCGTTAACTATCGTATGCCTGCTCCTTTGGCAAATCGTTTTGTTCACTTGGAGATGCAGGTCGACTGGGAAGATTGGCAAGACTGGGCAGTTAATAATAAAATTCATAAAGACGTTGTAGGTTTCCTAACATTTAGCAAAAAAGATCTTTATGACTTTGATCCTAAATCAAGCAGTCGTGCATTTGCTACTCCCCGTTCTTGGAGTTTTGTCAGCGAACTTCTAATTGATGATGATACCGACGAGTCAACACTAACTGATTTGACTTCCGGTGCAATTGGCGAAGGTCTTGCAATTAAGTTTATGGCTCACCGTAAACACGCTGCAAAGATGCCCGATCCTCGAGATATTCTTAACGGAAAAGTTAAGAAGATGGATAATAAAGAAATTTCAGCTCAGTACTCGCTTGTTGTTAGCTTGTGCTATGAATTGAAAGATGCTTGTGATAAAAATGCAAAAGATTGGAACGATCAAGTTAACAATTTCTTCCAATTTATTATGGACAATTTCGAACACGAACTTGTTATTATGGGTACTAAACTTGCACTCAGCACTTACAAGCTTCCATTGGATCCAGACGAAATTAAATGTTTCGACGATTTCCATGCTAAGTACGGTAAGTACATTGCAGCAGCAACAGAGAAGTAATAAAGCAGTATTTGACACCGCCTTCGGGCGGTGTTACAATTTAAAGACATTAACAAATAGGAATTTCTATGTCTCATGCAGATCCAATTATTGACAAGATTATTGTAGCAAGAGTAGGTCTACTACTTCGCCATCCATTCTTTGGTAACATGGCTACACGTTTAAAAATCATCGAAGGCTCGGATTGGTTGAGCACTGCTGCAACCGATGGTCGTGCCATTTATTTTAGTCGCCCATTCTTCGAAAAACTTACTACTAAACAAATCGAATTTGTTATTGCACACGAGATTATGCATAACATTTTTGATCACATGGGTCGTAGAGAAGGGCGAGATCCAAAGATCTTTAACATCGCTGCAGATTATTGTGTGAATGGCCAATTGGTTCGTGATAAAATTGGCGATACTATTCCAGAAATCAAAATGTTCCACAATCCGAAGTATTACGGCTGGGGAGCAGAACAAGTTTATGACGACATCTATGACGAGATGGAAGATCAAGAACTTGAGGCATTGGGTCAACTTATTGACGAACATATCGACTGGGAAAGCAATCCTAAAGATGGAAGTAGTCGTCCTTCATATTCAAAAGAAGAACTTAAGAAAATACGCGACGAAATTCGTGATGCAACTATGCAGGCAGCACAAGCTGCAGGAGCAGGAAATGTTCCAGGTAGTGTAGCACGTATGATTAAAGAGCTAACTGAACCTAAAATGAACTGGCGTCAGTTGCTTCGTCAACAAATTCAAAGCACAATTAAGAACGATTATACATTTATGCGTCCTAATCGAAAAGGATGGCATATGAACGCTGTACTTCCAGGTCAACAATTTCAAGAAACAATTGACATTTGCGTGTCAATTGATATGTCAGGATCTATTGGAGATGACCAAGCAAAAGACTTTATAAGTGAAATCAAAGGTATTATGCAAGAATACAAAGATTTCAAACTAAAGCTTTGGTGCTTTGATACTAGTGTTCATAATCCTGCAAACTTCGATGGATATACTGCAGACGAATTTGACGACTACGAACCAATGGGAGGTGGCGGAACAGAGTTTGATGTAAACTGGGATTTTATGAAAGATCACGATATTGTTCCGAAAAAATTTATTATGTTTACAGACGGTTATCCTTGGGGTAGTTGGGGAGATGAAAACTACTGTGATACACTATTCATTATTCACGGAAACGACAAAATTGTTCCTCCGTTTGGTGAATATGCATATTACAGTAATGAAACAGAACTTGCATAATGGCCCTTAAACACGGAAAACCAAATCCTTTAAATTATTTTAAAATGCGGAGAGTAGAATTTGCTGCTCCGCATTTTAAATATATAATTTTAGAAAAAAATTCGGTAGCCCGTATGGAAGCATTAAACCTTTGGATTTATGAGAATTTAAATAGCAGATATTATATTGGCCAATCCTTGTCTCTAGATAATACTAATACTATCATTTACACAACTAAAGTTGGTTTTGAATCCGAAAAAGAATTAAGCTTTTTCACAATTGCCTGCCCTTACATAAATTCGAGATAATTATATTGTAGTTTGCTAATTTAACTAGTATAATTATAAGGAGATTTTATGTCAGATTCTGTACAAACCGAAAAAGCAACCCCGCAAAACAACGACTTAACAATTAGTGATTTAAATGCTATGAAAACTATCATTGACATCGCTAGTTCAAGAGGCGCATTTAAGCCAAATGAAATGATGGCTGTTGGTCAAACTTACACAAAACTAGAAGCATTTCTAGATTCTGTAGCAAAGCAAGCTGCATCTGCGCAAGCTCAGTCTCAAAATACAGCTACAACAGAATAAGGAAATGTCATGGCACAAACGTTAAAACATGTAGGAAGAATAAAAGCTTCCGGAAAAAGAGTAATCGTAGCATATAGAACTTTACCAGGAGATGCATATTCTGCATTAGTTATTCCTACCGAAGGATTAACTGATAGTTATCACAATGCACTTATTACAACCGTTGAAAGTTCTGCAGGTCAAGAAGCATATGAATTTGCAGAAGCAATGGACAGAACTGTAACTCCAGATGGTTATAATATGTTACATGCCATGCACCAACTAGGAAAACTAGTTAAGATTTCTACCAATGAAGTAGAAATGATACCTGCACCTGGTTCATCGGTATTGCTATCCGAATTAAATCAGATTATTGCTGAACAAAGAGGTATTCCAGTTGACGAACTTTCTATTAAGCCGGATGTTAAAGATAAGCCAAGAACACGAGATGTAGGCGAACCTTCTATTGCTGAAAATTTAAATGAAAAATCAACAGCAGATGTTTCAAAAACAACTTCTAGTGGTGTAAACGAATCAGACGTTACTGCAGAGCCTTCGGGCACTCCAGAAGAAACAGCAAAGTACTATAGAAGTCAAGCAGATAAACTAGCTAAACAAGCTGCACAATACAGACGTTTAGCAGAAGAGTTGGTACCTACTAAAAAGAAAGCGTAAAAAAAACAGTGGCTAAATCGGGAAGAGTTCTTCCCAAGGAAGTCATTGCGCTTTGGCCAGAAGTGTTTGGTGATATAAAACTAAACGTAATGCCTGTTAGGTACCTACATTCTGTCTTGGTGAATTTTAAAGATGGCAAAACTTGGGAAATAAAGTTATCAGCGCAAGCTAAACGGGCAGGGTGGGAGTCCTTTGAAAAATCTCTATCAGAACTATGTTCATCATATGAAAATAAGATTGATAACATTGATTTTAAATTAGACACACAGTTAATAAAAAAACACGTTGAAGAAAGCACTAAAAAATTTTTAAAGAAAAAGAAATTATAATGAATGTAAAACTTGTATCGTACTCACAGCCAACACCAGAATTCGAACAACTAGGCATCAACGATGCACAAGAGTTAATTGCTTTCTGTGCTAGAGTTTCAAATCCAAGTAATCAATTTAACACAGAGACATCGGAAAAGTTAATAAAATATCTGGTAAAGCATAAACATTGGAGTCCGCTCGAAATGGTTTCGGCTTGTTTAGAAATTACAACTACACGAGATATCGCAAGACAAATTCTTAGACACAGAAGTTTTAGTTTTCAAGAATTTAGTCAAAGATATGCTGATCCGGTTGCAGATCTTAATTTTGTTACCAGAGAAGCCAGGCTTCAAGATCTGAAAAATCGTCAAAATAGTATAGAAACTGACGACGAAGATTTGCAGAAACAATGGGATAGATGGCAGAATAATGTAGTCACAGAAGCACGTATGGCTTATAAATGGGCTATCGAAAATGGGATTGCTAAAGAGCAAGCTCGTGCTGTTTTACCTGAAGGATTAATCGAAAGTCGTTTATATATGAATGGTACTTTGCGTAGTTGGGTGCATTTCATTGAACTAAGAAGTGCGAATGGTACACAAAAAGAACATCAAGAAATTGCAAAGACTTGTGCAGATGTTATTAGTAAAGTGTTTCCGTTGATGTCTGGCTTTGTTGAAACTGAATCATAAGCCAGTCAAAATCGTTGATTAACTCTAATGCTGGTTTAATACCGGCATTTTTTTCTCCGTAGTACCTTCCTTCTAATGCTCCCCGGATAGCATACTCGCCATATGGCTTGTCTCTACCAACACTGCACCAGATTTTTAATCTAGCAGTAGTTTCTAAGTGATCTTGTCTATCAATAGTACTACTAGCAAGTTTAACACATTCTCTAAATCCGCTACGCCATGCACTAAAAGGATCTGTGTTAAACGCAGTGATATTACTAATCTCGCTCATTGGTTTAAATAAATGACTTATACTTGTAGTCATATCAATATTGTTTATATTCATTGATATAGTTAATTTTTTAGGAAGTAATTTAACTCCTCCGTAACCATACTCTAAATCATTTATTGGATTTTTACTACGCCAAACATGAACAAAGTCTAATTGATCTTTTGGTACTTCGTAGTTAAAATTAAAAGAATCTAAAATTTCTGCATCTCCATCAACTACCCAGAACATATTAGTAAAACTTTTTTTTGCAGCAGCAATGTGTGCTTGATGAATTCCTTTAATTCCGTTAACTCTTTTCGCTAGAGGAAACCTATCTTTCAATAAACTATAATTCTTTTCTGCGTTAGGTTCATTATAACTTATAAAAATAATATCATACACGATGCATCACCCTTGGTGTATTCATGTATACTGACTTAAAAAATTTTGAACTATCTTTATCCATTGTACAAAGTTCTAATTTACATTCTGTTTGTAATTTTTCTCCTAAAATAGACAATTCTTGAAGTAACATATCTTCTGAAATTTTACTATATTTTTCTTCCCACTTTTTCGTTAGATACTTAAAATCTCTTACATTTGTATAATCCCAGTCTGTACAATTAGTCAAATATGCACCTTCTCTCGCTCCGTACATTGACCAAAGACCATTTTTTACATCTGCACCAACATTACACCAAATTAGAAGCCTTTGATAATTTTGCCACCATACCTGTCTTATATTAGAAACTTTAGCTCCTTGATTAAGACTCATTTTAACTCCTTCTCTAAACCCAGCTCTGAAAGCCTGGAACGGAGTTTCATTTGTGTAACTTTCGCTATAATTTTCATTAAACTGATAATATCTGTTATCAAAACAAAATTCTACTAACCCTTTTGTATCAGAAGGATCAGAATTTTCATGTGTTCTCATTTCATTTACAAATTTTTTAGTCCACATTTTTAATCCACCATTGCCGTACATTAAACCATTCACATGAACTTTTCCGCACCAACTAAAAACATTGTCTGGTGATAAATTTAATTTGTTTAAATCGACTTCTACTTCAAAGAACTGTGGATCAACTATATTATCAGCATCGACTGTAATAAAATATTCTGTTTCACTGGCTGCTGCACAAGCTTTATGTGCTGCATCGCTACCTTCGACTCCATGCACTCGTTTAGCCCATGGAGCTTTGGTAAGTAAATCAGCATAATTTTTTTCTGCATTTGGTTCGTCGTAACTTAGAAAAATTATATCTTGCTCTATTACTTTTATATTATTCATTGGATACCTTTAAACTGTAAGAACTAAAAACTGCATATGTTGATATCGAGACTTTGTTAATATCGTTTTCAAAATAGCTAGAAAAAGGAATTGAATAGATATCATTCTGGAGAATGTCGCTGGTGTCTATATCAATCATTCTGATTAAAAAATCATAGTTAGAATTAAGAGTAACAAAGAAAAATATTTTTTTAACTATTAACCCTGAATTAAAAAAACCTTTACATTTTTCTGAGAAATTAAAATCCCAAGACTTATTAGATAAATTCCAAGTAACTTGGCAATCGGCATCTTCTAGATAATCTTTTATATTACAATGTGTTTTTCCTCTAAAAGAATAGCTATTAGTTACATTTAGATGTTTCTTAACAATTTCTAAATTGCCCTTTATTAAAGTTACATAATGTTCTGATAAATCAAGTTCCCGGGAATAAAATTTAGATGCAAAATTGTGATCTATTTCAATTGCAAATTCATCTTCGTTAGGTTCTCTTAAAAAAATTCCTAAAGGTTGTCCTGTTTTATTATCATAGAAAAAATAGTGTTGGTGATTAACAGTCATTCTATTAATCCTTCATAAGTTTTCACTAAGGAATCAGACAGAAAATTCTTCTCTACATAATGAACTAATTTAGTTTGTTTCATATTTGCAATTATTAGTTCTCCAGAATTGTTTACATAATAAGGAACTACTTCCGACCACGGTGTTGTTTTTTCTAACCAATTTTGTATGGCAGGTTTCATATGAATAAATTCTAAAGGGCCTACAGAATCTAAAACTTGTCCGTGACAACCTAAAATTTCTATAGTTATTGCAGCAGCTAGATCCATACTAAGCCAATTTTGATAATATTCAGGCGCAAATTTTGTCCAACACCATTCCCAATTATTACACACAAATTCTAAAACTTTATAAAACTCATGTGCAAAATCTGATTTTTTAAAGTAATGTAATGCAAAATAAGGGTTAGATAAATGATTTTTGATAAAAGCATTTCTATGAAATGTATCTTCTAAAATTAATTCGTTTTTATAGTTTTTAACGCGATTGCAAAAAAGCAAATCATAATTGCTACAATGACGCCACCATAAAGAAATATCTTCTAAAAGTAACATGTCTGAATCTAACACAATAGTTTCATCATATGGCGTTACATGATATAATTTCCATCTATTTTCAACTTTCCAAGACGCATCCTTCGCATCGTCTAACCATGGAATAGGAATAATTTGATCAAAAATATGTCTGTATTCATCAGGAATAGTATCATTTGTCATTACTGAAATATTCGATATATCATTTTGGCTATTTTTAATACTCAAAGCAAGAACATACGCTTGTTTAATATAATCGACAGAATCAGTATTTTGTGCTGCTACTAAAAAACCTTTAGACATTAGATGCTCCGTCTAATACTCTACTTAGACTCATTTTATTCATAACATGTATGTCTAAATTAGATGTTTGAGAAAGAAAGTATTCTCCTAGGTATTTTTCTTTTTGTAAAAGAAAACTCATTTTAGTATCATCTATACCTATTAAGACGTCTGTATCTCTACAATAATACATTTTTCCTGGAAGATTAACTGCAAATTCTCCCTCGGTCTTTCCATTCATAATATTAATTGCAATACTAAAGGCGTGATCATTCCTAAACAAATGATGTTTAGAATTGATATTGTACAAAATCTTAAAATATTCCCAATTAGATTTAATATATTCTACTAAATGAAAAAATGATTGAGTAAACACATTTTTTTCGAATACAAAGCAAGTGGCCCAATAAAAAGGAACAGAATAGGGATTTATTCTAACAAACTCGTAACTACTTCTCCATCCTGAAATATCATAACTATTCTTATAAATTTGAAAATCATGGTCTATCTTAAATGCTGTCTTTAAAGTAGAGGAATTAATTATGTAATCGGCATCTAATACCAACGTTTTATCATAAGGAGTTAAATCGTACACTTTGTGTCGATTAGTATTTTTCCAGTCTATAAGTTTAGAAGACATGGCTCCATCATTAATATTTCGTTTTACATAAGGATCCGACTTTATTTCTATGATCTTATCAAACTTGTAATCAGGATAATACTTGTCACACCACTTTTTATTATCAGTTATTAAAGTCACTGGTATATCAAGAAATTTATTAACACGTTTTGCAGCATAAACTGCTAATTTAATATAGTCAATTTCGTGATTGTTTAATGCAAGAATAACGGCACCGTTTGTCATAGATCAACAATATCCTTTATACGTCTTTTTGATTTAAGATCTGCAAATTTTATCGAATACTCATTAAGAGATTCATAGTAGACAGATACTAAATTATCAAAAAAATCTTGAACATCGTCGATAACTACGGGAAAATTGTTAGAATCTATGAAAGGAACTTCATGAGTATGCCCTAACTCTAAAGTTATTTTAACAAAATTGATGATTTCAGGAGTTACTTTAAAAGTTCCTCCATTTTTAAAAAAAACTAACTTTTGTTCAAACTCTTCTAAAATTAATCTACGCTGATTTGAAAGTGTAGCCATCAAGTTGGCTGATTCAAAAGCCTTTTCAATTCTTTCATCCATGATAACTCCGAATATATGTACGTAGTTATCTTAATACGTTTGTTAGTTGTTTTAAAATGATTACAGATCGAACGTGCCTTTAACAGCAGTGATAGTAGGATCAGATAAAAATACAGTATTATTATTAGATACATCTTTACCTTGAGGAATTCTAGCTTGTATTCTGCTTAAAACACCACCTGATTGTTTTTCATCATATCCCCATGTAGTACCAGATACATCATAAGTGTCGACTAATGAGACTTGAAATTCAAGTAACCCTGTTGATGTGTCGAATTTAGCATCAAGATTATAATAGATATAACTATCATAAGCTGTTGTAGTAGGAGGATCTACTCTTAAAATTCTTGAAAAACTATTTCCTAAGTTATAAAATCCTTGTGTTCCATTTCCTAATCTTACATATGTAGTGTTACTACTAGTAGGACTTGCTGTTACCTCGACAGCATTACCTGAGATTTCACAACTTCTTGCTCGTAATGTAAAAGTTTGCCATCCTGCATATATAGAAGACCAACTCCAATCAATTTCAGGAGATTGATTTTGATCTGTGACACTTGGTGTATAGGTTCCTGAAATAGTTAATTCTCCACCTGCATTGAAGAAATATCTTGCTGCAGCTATTTTTTCTGCAACTGTAGTACCACCGAAATCAACAGTCCAATAGTGTGTTTTAGTACCATTCCATCCGCCATTACGTCCATTGTTACTGGTTGGTGCTGGATATATAAGTTTGTCTACTGTGTTATATGTTTTTAAAACTAATTGAGTAAAGGTTGTAGTTCCATTACCTGCTAGTTGATAAACTTTCAATCTATTAGCAAGAGTTTCTATACTTGTTGCATACTGCTTTAATTTAGAATAATCTTTAAATAAAATAAATTGTCCTTTACTTCCTGATGCTGTTGCCTTTATTTGATTAGGAGGAACAGTAGCACTTGTTAAAACTAAAGCTGTAGTTGAACTAGAAGGCGGAACAGTAGAAATTTGTATTGCAGATATGTTCTGAATAATATTAAGAATATAATAGGTAGTACCTAAAGTTATTCCTCCAAAGGCACTGCCTCCTGTGTAAGCTTGATTTTCAAATAAAATCTGCATACCAATGTTCATATTAGCAGTGCTTTGTACTGTAATATAGTTGTTTATAGCACTCGTTGCTGTAATTGTAGTAACCGCAGTAGCAGTATAAGGAAATCCGCTTGTTACAGCCTGCGTTTCAGTATTACCAAGTTGATCACCTATTAAAACATTTTCTGTGCTTACGAAATCTGCTGAATAGTTAGTTCCGTTTTGATGGTATAACACCCTTAACATATCTTGTGTCAGAGCTTGCCAGTCTGACGCTAAAACTGTTGTTCCTGTATCTCGATTGAAACTAATTAACTCTTGGCCATAACCAAAATCGTCGTTTGTTCCTCCAAAAGTTGGCTGATTTGATGTTTTACCTAATACTTTTTCTACTACATCTCGTATTTCTTTATAGTCTGTTGCTGGAATTTGATTATACTGTGGCATAAATTAACCTATTTTATCTATATTTATTTTATAAAATTACACACTCAACAAGTTTAATTCCTGGATCATCATTAGTTTCTAAACTAATTCCAAACACAGCTTGATTAGTATCTTGACTAAATGATAAACCTACGCCGTTGTCTCCGGCGATTACCTGCTCACCTTTTCTAATCGGTCCTGATACAAAAACAGGAACTCTTCCTTTTAATGCAATTGCTACACCGCCTTCTAAGGCCGAATTCATAATGTATGCTGGATCTGTGCTTACTACACCAATAGGGTTAGAACCAAAAGTAGATGCAGTAACTTCTTTTTCTCCTCCGATCATAACTACTGTACCTGGAAGATAATCGTTATCTGGTAAAAACTTTTCTGCTAAGTCAGCATAAAGAGCCGCTGTAGCGGTTCCAACAAAGTAAGTTGCTTTAATAGATCCTGGTCCGCAAGTTACACCGTTTACAATTGTGTTGACATTCGTTCTAGCTGCAATTGTATTAGCAAGCGATTCAGTTGATGCACCTACATATGTTGATCCTACTTTTAAGGCATCTGATTGAGTAGATGGTCCAGCAAAACTGTTAGCATAAATGACGTTATAAGGATTTGTTGACGTTCCGATATTAACATCTGTACTTCCAGGCTGTAAAGTTTTTCCTACTAATCTTAAAGGAGTAACTAATGCACCGCTAACAGTTGTGTTAAATTTAATTTCATTATTAAAAATATTCTGAATATTAGGAATGCCACCTATAAGTTTCATCTCTAAGGTGTAAGTAGATCCTATAGTTAGACCATCATTAGGAAAATGTACTTGTGAATTAAAAGTTGGATTGTCCGATGAAACATAATCTGAAGGTTCTAGTCCACCTAGTCTGTCACTGTTACTAGCAGTTCCCCAAAATCTAAAGTTATTCTGTGTAACGCCTTCTTCGGTTTCGTCATTTGTATAAGCTAAAGTAATACCTTGTTGAACAGTATCAAAACCAGTAATAGCACTGTCTTCATCTAATGTAAATGCCGCATCTGTATTAATGACAAAGACAACTTGATCGTCTACGACTGCTTTGATTATTGTATGATTAACGTTATTTGTATCGAGTACACTGGCCGAAATCATCTGTGTAACTCCGCTACCAGGAACTCCCTCTGGGCCAACTAATACAAATTTGCCTGGGCTAGGTACAGAATTCCAAACATACAGCTGATTGTTGGTTGTATCAAACCAAAAATCTCCTGTAGTTAATCCAGTGGGACCAGGAGGAGGTGCTGCAGAACTTCCGCCTGCTGTTCTCCATCTGCCGTTATTATCTCTAAAATTTAATTTATTATTTTGAGTGTCAAACCACAATTGCCCAGGGAGAGGTTTGTCAGGTCCAGGTGCCGGACTTGCAAAATTCTCTAATAAATAGATGAAATTTTCATTTTGAATTTCACCGTACCCTGCGTAATTTTTACCTACTAGTTTTAAAGATGTAGATTGATCAACTGTTCCATCTGCTACCGTAGCAATTAGCGCACCGGTATATTTATTAATTGAATATGGCATTTTTGGTGTTCCTTTATCTTTGTATTTATCGAAGTATTTGTTATCAGAATGTTGTTAAAGAGCATCGTTTCCAAGTATCAATAGCAACACATACATACAAGTACGTATCGTCCCATGCTATTTGACCAATTGACCCAGGAGAATCCGAAGCTGCCGGAGCATTTCCTGCAACTATTCTAACAACTCCATCGACTGTTAAATCATTCCTCAATCTAGTATTCCCAGACACGTCAAAAGGATAAGTTGGGGCATCAGTATGAATTCCAATGTATTGATTCTCTGCATTTACGAAAAAATTAGGTAGAGAAATTCCAGATGACGGTTGTGTGCTTATTTTAAAATTTTGGTTAATTGCATAGTTCTGATTGGGACCAATTTCAAAACTTTCTGTTGTAACTAAAACTTTATTATTTAAACTTGGTCCTAATATTAGAGGAACTTGATTTGATCCTCCTTGAATTTTTATTGTTCCGTAAACGGATGCTTCGTTCGCAGTCGACGATACAAAGGATCCCGATGTGTTTACAGAAACTCCGTCTGTTGCAATAATTCCGTCTGATTTTGATGTTGTTACATTAAATTTTAAATTTGATAATGTTCCTGCATTAAATCCAACATTAATTGAATTTGATACAACGTTTCCTTCATTTGGTTCTCCTTCTGGTATTGTATAAGATCCGTAACCAGGAATTACATCCATAGGAGTAAATGCAGTTTTACTAAAAATTCCTATTAATGCTTGCGCTACATATAAAAACACACATGTATGAGGAACTTCGTTATTATCTATAATAGTCGTAATATTAAAACCACTTACACCTTGCTCATTTGTATATTGAGGACCTGCTAGGTAAGTTGCTGTTCCATCATTAAAATATAATTGTTTTCTTTCACTATCGATCCAAATATCGCCAGCTGTAATTGTGCTTGGCGCTGTACCTGATACAATTGTTCCTCCAGATACTTTGTAACCTCCTGCAACAGGATCATAAACTTTTAATCTCCCGTCACTTGTATCAAACCATAACTGACCTGTAATTGAACGATCGGGCGGCTGTTCGCTTGCAAAATTTTCTAATAATTTTACAAAATTTTCGTTAATGAATAATCCGTAAGATGGTGGTGCGTTCCTGCCTATTAAAGTTAAATCTGTAGATATTTGATCAATCGATCCGTCTACAATTTTAGTTAATTCTGTTCCGTCAGATTTATTAATTGTGTACGCCATGTTATGTCTTTATAATATAATTAATTGTCAGATAAGGATTTTGCATATCAATCGGAGTTACTGGGTCCGATCCTCCAGAAATCTTTCCACTATTTGCTAAACCATACCCTGTTGTTAAACTATTTGTTCCTCTACCTTCTACTGCTAATCCGTCTGGTAGTGCTCCTGGGATTCCAGGCGCATAATATTGAGCATTGCCACTATTAAGACTGTGTACATGTTGTGGTATATTGGACAACACTAACGACCTCTTACTTGCTCCGCCTCCAGTTCCAACGTTAGACGCAGATGTTTCTGTCACTCTGCCAGCTGCAGAATCAGGAGTTGCAGAAATTTGAACAGCTTGATTTACTTTAGATGGAAGATCAGGAAGATTTGAATTGACCATGTTGTCTGCACCTAAAGCAAATCTTCCTCTTAGGTCTGGTAAAGCAAAAGAAGCAAACCCTTGTAATTGTGTTTCCGGTCTGTATCTGTACCCTATAATTCCAAATAAAACCGAATAAGTAGTTCTGCTCACTTCACTGCCATCGCATAACAAATATCCTGTAGGTGCTGTTACTCCTGCATAAGGTAAGATTGTTCCTGTAGGTACTTGAGATATTCCACCTAGAAATGTTGCCTGAGTAGTTTTAGCCAAACCTGTATAATTTGAATCATTTCTATAAACTAATAATTCATCAGTAGACTTTGAACTAGTTAATACTGTTTCTTGTCCATTAATTGCAGTAGATCCGAGTTTTACAGATAACTCTAATGTTCCTGTTTGTGTAACTCCGTTAAAAGGAGTTCCTGTACTATTAGTACTCTCTACATCGCCTGTAATTTTAAAATAAGTACTACTTGAAAGATATGCTGCAGAACCACTAGTATTTGCTGTTGTAGTTCCAGAGAAAGTACCTGAAAAAGAACCTACAAAAGATTGTGCATAGATGTTTCTAAAAGGTCTAGTCAATGATCCTATATCGTATTTGTTAGCAACATCGCTATCTGAAGAATCTAATGGACCTGGAATAATAACTGTTCCGGTAATTGGATTATTATCTCCATCTACATTTATTGGAATAATTTTTCCATATGTAGTAACATCTTTTCCAAAATAGCTGTTTAAGGCAACTGACATGCCTCCTAAAGTTACTAAACTTCCTTCATTTAAGTTGTTAGTATCTTCTGTGGAGTCGATACTAATTCCATTCTGACTTCTAATATTTCCTAGAACATCTAATGTCGCTGAAGGATTTAGATTATTTTCTCCTATACCAATATTTTTATTAGGATTAATATGCAATAATGTTGAAGTTCCGCCGTCGGAATTTCGCATTTTAACATTTATAGATTTTGACACAGATTGAGAATACAAGTCTACAGAATCTGTTGTAGTAGATATACTAAATCCTAAATCACTTCCTATACTTAAACCACTGTCTGCTTGAATTTGGAAAGCATTTAATGTTTTACTAATTGTATCTGATCTTAGAAAATTTGAAGCTGATACAACCTTATTATTCACATTTAAAGCATCCGACGAACTAGACGTTCCGTAAATTTTGTATGACGTTAAGGCAAGTGCATTTAATCCGATGCTATCACCTGTTGTAACATTGATGCCTTTAGTTATTCCATTAGAAAATCCTTGTAGTGCCGATTTAGGAACAAAGGTTTCCTCGCTTACAATAGCTATCCTGACATTATTTGAATAGACGCTCACAACAGGATGATTAATATTATCTTTATCAACTATGGTTTCGACGATAGGACCGGTATTAGAACCTACACTGAATTGTGGTCCTACTAACAACCATGCACTTCCAGAAAACAAATATAATTGCTGGTTGGTCGTGTCAATCCAAAGATCGCCTCTTATACTATTAGCAACCTCAGGCGCACTGTCTGATTTCTTTACTGCACCTGCTTCTGTCCAGTTTGTTCCATCAAATACTTTTAGTAGATTTATACCGACAGAGCTATCATACCAAAGCTGTCCTTGTACAGGATTTTCTGGAGCATTTGGGCTTGCAAAATTTTCTAACAAATGAAGAAAATTTTCTGCAATTATTGGACTATAGCCTGGATAATTTTTTCCTACGAATGTTACACTAGTTTGACTGTTTAAAGTCTGGTCTTGAACAACTAATGGCAACTTTGAAGGATTATTTGCCTCAGTAAAATTTATCTGATAGCTCATGTATTAAACTCCTGCTGCGCCAGTTAAAGTTTGAATTCTAACAGTGTAATCAATTTGTATTAATCTGTTTAAACTTTTCTGAACTGGGTGAAAAATAACGTGTGTTAATAATGTAGGACTATTAGTTGTATAGTTATAAGACACAAGTCCTAACTCGTCAAATACTGCAGGTGAATTATTATTGTTAGTAACATCAAATGCAGACTGTCCTGCAATATTTTCTCCATAATCTAACAAGCAAGTTACTAAAATATCTGTATAATTCGTACCAGTAACATGGCGTGTTTCCATGAAGTTTCTTGTAGGATCTATATTTAAACTAGAATTAGAATCTACAACTTTAGAATAAGTTTGATTATACAAACTTGCGTTAGAACCAACGGAATTAGGAGTTAAGTAGGTTACAATGCCAGTAGGATCTACATAAGTTCCACCGTTTCCAAAAACCATTTGGTTAATGATTCCTCGTCCACTATTGCTTATACTCTGAGCCAGCGCCTGACTAAAATTTTCATAGTGAATTGCGTTACGTTTATTGACAAAGGTGACTTTTTTTTCAGGATCATGAATATGAATATGACCTTCTATGTAAATCCCTGTAACATCTTTGCTCTGCATAATGATCTCTCTTTATTCAATATTTATCTTAATTTATAATATGGTATTTTAACTTTTACTTGGTTGATGTAATTTCTGTGGCAAAAACTGAAACGTCCAATGGATCTATAGTGCTAACTGGAGTACAAGTTATTTCAATTCTGCTTGTTTCTGAGTTCCATTGACCATCAAAAACTGCTAGTGGCGCCACGCCTGTATATGTAACACCAAAAACACTAACATTGACATCGTCCACGTTATACCCTTTTACGGCTATAATATCACAAGCTTGGGTTTCCCAATCAGGTGCTCCTCCTTCTTCTAACCCTTCCGCTAATACAAATATTCTAAGAGCGTGTTCAAATTCAGCAGAGGAAGTATACACGACAGTCGCTTGTCCGGGTAAGCAGTTTACATTATTATTCGACTTTTGAACAGTTCCACCAACACTTAATGATATTAAATTTCCAACAGATGTTAAACTAGAATTGACAATAGAGGAAGAGAGTGTAGTGCCAGTTAAATTTGCCGCAGGAGCAGATCCGGTAATAGACCCTGATATAGGATTGGTAACTGTAAGAGATGCGAGTGTTCCTAGAGAAGTCAAACTTGAAGTTACAACATTTGGAGCCAAAGTTGTACCAGATAATGATATTGCAGGTGCAACGCCGGTAATGGACCCTACTATTGGATTAGTTACTGTTAGACCTACTAAAGTTCCAACAGATGTAAGACTAGATCCAGTTACATTTGATGCAAGAACTGTTCCGACTAAAGAATTAGCATTGATTACTGGATTAACTGCAGTATTTGTTATCGTCACTACACCAGCATTGTTTTCTACATTAATTCCTTCGCCCTCAACAATACTATTAATACTTTGAGCAGAAGCAAGAGCAGAGTATAATTCGTCAAAATTTGAATTAATTTTTATCCCGGCTTGGCGTAATGTATCTCCTGAGCCGTCGTCTGCTGTTACACCTGTGTTTATATGTTGCTTTGCCATTTTTTATAATCCTTAATCTACTTTGTAGTCTGAACTATCGAAGGTTACGTCACTGTTATCAAAAGTTTCAGCTGTATTAATTGTTAGTGCATAGTTTTCGATACCTGTATACCAAGCACCAGGAGATGCTTTAAGGAATTCTGCAATTTTTCCTGTATCGTTCATTATATTTACTAGAGAATCCCAATCTTTTCCTGTGCGCTTTACTACAGTTATAACAACATCATTGTCTAAAGGAGTAGTTAATCTTAGTGAATTATTAGTTCCGTCTACTGAAAAATCAGCATCAAATTGAACATCGCCGTCTGGACTTGCAGGTGCATTATTAATATTGTAAACTTTATATGGATTTTTATGTAATCTTATATTTGCTATAAAAAAATCCCAGTAATCTTCATCATTTATAAATGTCGAAGAACTGATATGATTTGTATTGCACTTATAATTATATCCGTTTACAACAACTATATCACCTACATTATAAGACTTTCCTGGTTCTCCATTTACAGAACCTTCCCACTCACTAATATTATATCCTCCTACAAAAACTTCAATCTCATCACATTGATTATGTGTTACTGGTATAGTTGACTCGAATCCAGAATCAAATGTCCACTCTCCGTTAGTTTTAGTAGGAACAAAATTAAGATTGCTTACGATATTAGTTCCATTACTAACTATCTGCTGAGTAAGAACTGTATCATTATAGAAAATAGTTTCACTAGTTCCAATATCTTGGACTATACTTCCTAATTTGTGCAACTTAGGAACTCCCGTACCTAAAGTTCCTCTTCTTAATTGTCCTAAGGTATTTCCTTCTAAAATAAAATACTCAATACGCTCTCCGCGAATTTCTATTATTCCTGGTTTGTTTAAAGCAGGATTCGGAATGTCAAAATTGCTAGCATCTTCTACTAAAATTGTAGTATCGGTTTCCCGTAAATCTGCAGCCAATTTTGTCTGTTTATTAGCACTCAGGCGTGTATAGCTAGTTCTGTTTAGCATATCTTTAAACTGCATATAGCTGATACCCGAAGTAAGAATATTACCACCAAATGTTATAATTTTAATTTTATCTGTAACATTTGGCATTTCAGCTAACGTGATACTTCTATAATCGAAATTTAAAACATAATCCATAGCCGGTGTTAATAATCTCTCATTCTTAATTACCCATATATGTTCTTCACTTAATACTTCACTATCTAATTTTAATAATCCACCAAAAATATTCCTAAATGTAAAATACTCTGGACTTTGAGATACCATAGAATATTCAGGTGTTAAATTAACATCAGTTGTCTTTATATCTAATATATCATTTTTATAGAAAGAAATAACCTCTGCATGAGAAGATTCTATTGGCTTTTTAAAATGAATTTTTGGCTTATCAAATTTAGAAGCTGGAGGAATATAAACGTATCCAGATTCAGAAGAAATACTAATAATTAAACTGCTTCCTTCATATTTTAAGTAAGTCGTTTGATATAATACTACTCGTATAGCGGATGGAATAACTTCATAATCTACTTCTTGCTGTAAAATAGTATTACCAACTATAACAGTGATGTTAGTGTTGATAATATTAAATGGTGTGAAGGATCCTGGGTCTATCTCATAGACTAACTGATTATCTTCTAAAGTAAAATAATAATTTTTAGGAGCATTTAAAATTCTATTTCCGTCTCTAACAATCATGTTAGTTTCGTTAGGAAGCAAGTTGCCTACAACATTTTCTAAATCATAAACTAATCTTCCATCGTACTCAATAAACTGTTTATTTGTTATAGCAAAAGTTTGATTATTATCCCCTGTAATCAACATAAAATAAATTAAAGCCTGATTAGGAGGTGCATCTATAAACCTAATCCCGACTCGATTAGCTGAATCATAAGTTGTATCTGTCTCAAATAATAATACAGATGTAGATTCTCCATTTACACTAACAAAATAAGTAATACCGTCGATCCATTTTACATTTGTAACAAACTCTTTTGTAGATCCGTTTCCTACAAAATAATCAAAACCTATAATATTATCTCCACTGAATCCTAGACTAAAGATAGTAACTGTAGTATTTGGATCCAAGATAGAAGTAATTTCTACTTGAGCATTTCTATAATCAACTACATAATCTTCTACCGCTGATAAAATTTGATCTTGATTTTCAAATGTTGTTTTAACTATAATAGCGTCCGAGCTATTAGGATGCTGTCCTATATCAAATATTTTGCTACCTGCAGTATAATTGTAATTTCTTACTAGTACTTTGGCTGATCCAGTACTAGGTCTATCGTATACTTTGATTGCTAAAGTATCTACGATTTGACCTGGAACAACTTCTTCCGGATACGCACTAGTCATTGGCGTTACAAATGCATCTCCATCTACTACTATATCATCTGCCTGTAGTCCCGATGCAGTTGTATAGGCTAAGTTTCCTCCGTCTAATTTTGTATCAAATGTTGTTGTTAGAGGTTCTATTGACCCGTCGCTAGTACTTTCACGTATGATAAATTTGTCTAAATCATTTACGCTAAAACTGTTTGGTATTAAAATTTCATTGCTTATACCATCGGCTACAATAGTGTCCATTACATTATCTTCTCCATCTATTCTAACTGGTGTAAGATAAGAAGATATTGAAAAGACTTCGCCTACTTTAGGAGCTTCTGACAAATCTGTAACACCCGCACCCGAAATTGATATTTTCGGATTGATAGACACACTACGAGTGAATCTAGAATTATAGACAGAAAGATTTAAGACTGTATCATATAAAACATTACTTAATTTTAAAAGTTTACTGTTTACCACTTCAGTTACTTGCGTTGAAACAGAAAATAAACTCAAATCGTTTTGAACTAACGAAACAATGTCGTTAACACGGACATTTGATGTATTTGCTACAGATAGGTAGTTACTACCTTTCGCATTAAATGTAGCGAGAATCGTTTCGTTCTCTACAGGACTTGTCAAATATGTAAATGTAAACGGAGTTCCATTAGCAATATCTGTATTCAACAAAGAACTAATATTAACTTGTGTGCTGCTTATAACATTAATTGTCACATTGTCGGCAAGAGTAATGCTACCTCCTACAATTTGGCTGCCTTGTATTAAAGATTTTGTACTTCTAAATGTAAGGGTATTTGTTCCTTGGTTTGCAGGTAAAGTGGTAGACAGAGACAAACTTATTGGATCTAAATTAGAATCAATTTCAACTAATGTGTTGTTAATAATAGATTTGATGGACGAAATAACTTTATTTGCACCCCCTGCTGTACGTATAATTTTCATTCCTGCTTGTAATCCTGAAGAAGAGCTAACATCAATAATCTGTTTGTTAACAAAAGATATTATGCCTCCTGAAAAATAAAACGCACTATCTGGACTTTGAATAACGATGTTACTATTAGTTGCCGAAAATACCGAGTGTATTCCGTTATAGTATGAAAAACTTGTATTAGATCCAACTGTAGATTGTACACCAGTAATATTAATTACATCACCTGTTTGAAATGGTGCTTCTGTTCTAGTTTCAAAAACTACAGTTACTAAGGTTCCTGTTCCTGATATGCCTGTAATTTTTATTCCAATTCCTTTAAATTGGAAAGAAATTGGGCTATCGATATCGCTATCTGTTCTAATACTAGCAGAAGGCGATTGTTGACGAGCATCAAACAAGAATTGTGTAGTTTCGCCGTCGCCATTATATTCTTCTTTAAAATATTCACTATAATAAACATTTAGTTCTGTTCCAGCAGAAGGAATATAAGGTAAATTAAGTGTATAATCAAAATTTGAATCTATGACTACTATATAATCTTTAAAAGAGCTATCGAATCCGTCCCACACATCATTAAAAGAAGATGTGGTGTCCCAACCATAATTAATATTAAAATCGAAACCACTAACTATAGCTCCTCCGTAATCGACTCCGGTTATAAGCTGTGACAAGTCTTTCCCAGGCTGTCCTGATGTAGGATTATAATAAAATTGAATCCTGTCTTCTGCATTTAACAAATTCCAGTTAACAAGATAATTCACAACTATATCATCATTAAGAGCAGGAGGAGTTTCAAATACAAGAACCCCATATTGTCTAGTGTATCCGGACGATTTAGTTTCCTTAATTGTGAAAGAATATGTATCTTTAAGAGCAGTTAATCCATTTAAAGTAACAGTGCTAGTTCCTACTCGTAAATCTGGAGGATAGTTTAAAATAAATTGTATTTTAGTTCCGATTTGTTTGAATGTTTCTGTTTTCTGTAAAGAAAGCATTGAGAAAGACTTAGACAGTCTATCAAATTTCATTCCTATGTGTGCTGTTCTAACAACTCCATTACCAATTACTGCTATTATTCTAGCTGAGCGGCCATTATCAGAAAATCCGCCATTAACTATAACTTCTGGAGCACTTAAATACCCTGATCCGTTACTTAATAGAATAATATTTCTTATCGATCCATTACTTAAAAAGGCTTTAGCAGTTGCTCCTTCTCCAGAAGAACTTTGAATAATAATCTCAGGAGGTGAAAAATATCCTGCTCCTGGATCTACAATTCTCAATTCTATAACTTCAAAACCTACATTATCTACCCAATACTTCCATGGATAAATGCTATCTACTTCTACATTAGACACACTAACAGAATTATTAGAGTAACTTGTTAAAACAGAATTTAATTGGCCATTTTGATAAATTGTAGGTAAATCAAAATCAGTCACTGATGTGTTGCTTAAATCTTCATTTGTATAATTATCAATATATTCTCTTACTTTAGTTCTATAAGGTTTTACTTCAGAAATGTATTTTTGATAGTCAGCTAAATTATCTGGTTGATAATTAGAAGTTTGATCTAAATTACCTATCAAATGATCTGCCTTAACAAAACTAGTTTTGAAAATCCAATCTACATTTACTTGCTCACTTATAATATATCTAATAGAAGCAAAGAATAGATTTATATAATCTTGTTTTAACTCTCCAGTTAAAATATCATTTTTTAGTGCATTCAAAATGATTCTTAATTCTTGTGTAGCTGCATTATCGAAATTTAAATCATCAAAAAGAGCACCATCAAATCCGTAAACTGTATCTGATAACAAATATAAATCTGAACTCAATTGAATCGTTCCGTTTTGCAGTCCTACAGTTTTATAGCTTTGGGTCCAATCAACAGAATCGTTTTCTGAATATTTTTCTAGTAAAGTCCAGTAACCTGAATTGTTATTTTTAACTTTTACAAGTTCTCCTATTGAAACATTTAATTGTAGCAAATCAACAAAACTGTTAATAAAATAATCTACTGCCGTAAACTGATTGTATCCTGTCGCATACCAGTCGATGTAGTTCCAGTAAGGGCGAACGTCGTAACTTTGTGTAATAATTCTTGACCATTTATTAGTTGCTATATCGTATGTAAAAATACTCCAATAGTTCTGCGAACCACTATCTGTATTAACTAGTACACTATAACTTCTAACAGTAAGAGATGTTGTAGAATCTACATATCCTTCTCCTGAAGAAATTATATCCGCTCCTATAATTTGTCCTAAAGTATTAATCCTAGTTTTCAGAATTGCATCTTTTCCTTGACCTGTAACTGTAATAAATGGAGGATTAACGTATCCTGATCCTGTATTTTGTATATCAACACCAACAATCCTTCCATCTTTAACAATAGGTCTTAAGTCGGGTTTAGAAAAATTTCCAACACTTACAAATCTTAAATCATAGTCTGTATCTTTTACAATGTCATACAATCCTGATAATGCCGATGGCGGTGCATCGTATGAATCCAATGCAGAAATGTCCTTATATTCAGTAATTTGATATTTTTTAAGGACAATATTAACACTCTCTATAATTTGTTTCAGTGCCTCAAATCTATTAATAAACATACTCTGACGAGGTCTATTTTCTATACCATATCTAAGTTTAGAAGGTAAACGGGGATCAGGAACTAGATTACCATTCTTATCTTTTCCACACAAACTATCGAACCATTTTTCTTGAATATAAGACGGCAGCACAGTGTTAATATCGTTGTTAATTATTGAATACTGTCTGTGAATTTGAGCATGTGAAGGATTGTCAATAGTCCAATATTCAACAGACAGCACCATATTCTTATCTTGGAGGATGGGTTTTAGATTAGCTAGACTAAAACTGTTTTCTCCGGTTAAAGCTAGGAATTTGTAATTTTCACCTCTTGGGTTAGCAATTAAACTAGAAATATCTTTAGCAGACATTGTTCTTCCAGTTATATTTGGAACAATTGTCTTATTTTTTACCCAGAAGTAATACGTATTTTTATAACTCTTAGTAATATTATTATATTTTTGTACTCTAGAATAGATAGAGTCGCCGTATAAAGATTGCCCACTGACGTTTTGAGCAAGTCCTGCTACAGTGTCAGCTAATGCATTCCATTGAGATGGTGTATATTGAGATCCTACCCATTCATAAATGTCTATACTTGCACCTGGAAATAAAATTGCCCAACTATTGTTTCTATAAACAACATCGTCGTCCTGTGCATCAATAAATTTTGCAGTTCTTAAATCCCACCATAGTTGCCCAATGTGTTTTTCACTCCATGCTTGTCCTTCATTTACATTTACTGTAGAATCACCGTTAGAATAAATTGCAGGATCGTAAAAAGTTTTAAATTTTAATTCTTGTTCTGCAGGTCCTGGAATCTTTCCTTGCATTGGATCAATAATATCTAAATATGTAACTAAATTACCATTAGTCTTATTATAAACTAATGCTCTCTTAAATTTAGAAAGATCTACTTTAGGAATTTCTTGATGTAAAATTTTCCAACTATACTGATTTGCCTTTTTATTAAATGCAAAGACTCTTCCAGAGCTTTGAGAATTAACATGTGCCGACGGAGCACCAACTAAAATAGTATCATTACCTACACTGAATCCATCGCCGTATTCACTGTTTAATTCAGCAAATTCTTCTAATGTTTCAGAATAAATGTAATTGACATTATATCTATCATATACATCAACTCTTCCATTATTTCTAACAATAGACTTAAACTGCGTTGAATCACCATCAAATGTAGTTCTACGATTATTTTCTCCACTAGAAGGATCTAGAACAAATGCGGATCCAAAATCAGTAAACGAATTAGTATAAACATCTTTATATCTGTCAAAAGTTTGCAAGAAATCAATATCACTATTTTGACTGTACACAACAAGTGTGTGTCCGTCATTCATCCAAGAAACTCTTGATCCAAAATATCCGTTAGCTTGCGGTTTAACATCATTTATTCTTTGAAAGAAATTAAAGTTAGAAGTTGTATCAGGTCGATTATAAATTTTGACCATACCTTGCCCAGAAAACTTCTCGTCTGCTTCGGAATCTCCTATTGCTAAAAATAATCCGTCTGAACTTAAATCTGTGCCTAAACCAAAATTAATAACATCGCCTGTAACATCCGAATCTCTAGATATGACTTGTAACAAACTCCAAGAACTGTTGTTTCTAAAAACGTTAACTTTACCAGGTATTTCATTTTCTACAAATGCCTGTCCCACTGATGTAATTACAACTGTATCTTTTTCAATGTTCGATGTAATAGAAGAACCAAATAAATATTGACCAACTGGAGAAGGAATGAAACTGTCAGGTAAACAACTCCACTCAAAAGTACTAAACGATAAACGACCAGATGGAACTACCGATGGACTGATGTTCACGACAATCGAGTTATTATTGATAACTTGTGAAACAACCTGGTTACTCTGAAAACCTTCACCACTGATGCTCATTCCAGGTTCTATTCCTGATGTGTCAGATAATGTTATAGTAGTTCCTAACACTGCAGTTGCACTAGCACCCGATCCTGATCCTGAAAAAGTTATAAAAGGAGCAGTAATGTATCCTGCACCTGGATCTGTAATAATTACCTTACTCACTCCGATTTCTAAATTAAATCTTGCATTTGTGCCTGACCCGCCTGATACAATATTAGCTAGAACCGGTGGTGCAGCTTCATATTCACCAGGATTAAAAATTGAAACTGTCTTAATAGCTCCTATATTTCCTAACTGAACTTTTGTGTTTACACTAGTTACTTTTAATATTGCAGGAGACGAGAACGTTCCTCCAGAAACAACAAGTAAGTCACCTGGGAGATATCCCGATCCGGCTTGTATTAATTTTACTGACGAGACTCCAATTCTACAAAATGCTTCTGCTTTTATACCGCCTGGGGAAGTTGGAGACGGAATGACTACTGTTGGAGGAACAGTATAATTAATACCAGGAACATCAATGTTAACATCTATAATTGATCTATCGCTACTTCCGTACGGATTATAAAAAGATGATGCTTGAATTACCTGATCGTATTTTATTTCATATACTCTTCCGAGATTATTATTATAACCCTTTGCTCCTACAAACAATGAATAAGAAACAGAACCGTTAGCTTGTACTTTTTGACTAAAATCTAAAGCACTTCCAAATTGTTCATTGCTTGAGAAATTAGGACTCAAAATTGTGTCAACTAATGAAAATAAATTATTATTATCTTTTTTATACAAAGATACTGCACCATGATTTACATTCGAACTATTCGTACCTTTTAAATCAACAGGAATGTAATAAGAAGGTTTCCAAAAACTTTTATTTGACGGTTCGTGATTTGTATTAGCACTTGTAATAGATTTATAAAAATGATTATTATATAAAACTACATCATCTATATCATATTCAATAGTGCTTGCCCAAACCTGCTTATATTTTGTAGCTGCATAACCTGCAGAAGGAGAACCTACTGCTAACCATACTCCGTCGTCTGACAATGCTATAACAGTAGCAAGTTTAGAATCTTCGTTTAAATTTTCTCCAAATGCATTAGACTTAGAAATAGGAATTTCAGTTATAAAATCTCTCTGTACCCACGAAGATGACGAACTTGCTTTGTAATATGTAAGTATTTGTCCTGTTTTAGTTGCAACTGCGGCTATCTTTCCATTTTGACTTACTGCTATTTCTCTTCCGAAACCTAAATCTCTTGTTGGATTAACATAAAAAATTTCATTTCCATCATAGACAGGTTCGTTTTTCCAAGTTGTCCATAATCCTTGTCCATTGTCGTCTGTCCATAAAAGTTCTCCTTTAACAAACTCTCGAGGGAAAACAAAATCGGCATTATCTATACTAGATGCACGTTGTGAAGAAAGTTCAAAATGAACAACATCTTTCAAATAAGCGTAAGAACTTCCTAAAGAGCTTGATAAAGTTACATTACAAGATATTGTTGTAGGAGTAACTTCTGTCACTTTATAAAATCCGTCAAATAATACAGATTGTTTGAACCCAATTATACTACCAACAGAAAAATTATGCACATTATCAAAAGATACTACAAGAGTAGATGAATTATTTTGATACGTAACGCCGTTAATAGAATTTTCTACTCCGGTAAATCTGTAAATGTTCCAACTATTTTTTTCAAATCCACACCAGATATAATTACCTTCTAACAAGTCGTCTATGTCTTCATTGACTATGTCATCTAATGTTTTTAATATTAAAGATACTTCTCCTGGTCTTACATATCCAGCTGATCTTAAATAGGATTTATAATTAGAAATCAATGGCCAAGGTTTGCTATTATAATTTAACGGCTTTATATATAAATCATTAGGTGTTAATCTATTAACAAAGTCGTTAGATATAGATTGAGACTGTTCGACTAATTCATAACCCTGGGGATTACGTTTAGTAAAATCTTCTTCATTTAGTACAAATTCTATTTCATTGTAACCGCTAGCAGTTCCGTATTGACCGGATCTTACTGCCCATTCTTCATAGAAATTCAAACCACTAAGCTGCGACGATTGTAATACTCCGAACAATTTATCAAAGGAATTTTTAGTTCCTTTGTCATAAATCATTCCTTGATAAAATTTAAATTCACCTACACTATCTTGTATGATATTTTCAAGATATTGCCTTTTTTGATATCCAATCAAATGTTGAGACAGTTCTTGTTGGCCGGCATCGAAATTATCACTGTCTAAACTATAAAAGTCTGTAAATTGAGTAGCTTTATATGTCCAATTAGGTATAAGTTTAGGTGTTGGGCTAGAATCTAATTTAATCCATAATGTATCTCCTTTTGAAGACGTTACAGAAAATTTATCTGTGCCTGCAATAAAAGTGTTAGCGGAATAATAGTACTGCTGATACAATACCACATCACCTAACGAATAATCTTTGTAAGCCTGCCATTCTTGAATAATTGCTTGATCTACTATAAATCCTGGAGCATTCAAACTTCCGTTCCAGTTGATACTTGTATAGCCCGATATTTTTAATCTTTCTCTTCTGTATCCTGTTTCAGGATTGTAAATTAAATCATTGAACATAGTTTCATTGTCTAAAATTAAAACTTGTTCTTGCTGAATTAGATAAAAAGTTGCCCCAAAGATTCCTTCGTTGTTATTAGATCCGTAGACAACTCGATTACCGTTTCGATAAGTGTCTATGAACTGAGGTTGCAATGGGGTTCCATCTACTTTAAAGACAGAATAATCATAAAATCTATCTGTTAGAGAATTTACTATAGATAAATCAGCGGTAAATGTGATTTTATTTGCAGAAGGACTTAAACTGATTACAGAACTTCCTACTGTATCTAAACCTGATAATTTTACATACAAATTCTCATTAAAGAATCCTGTAAATGTCGCCTGTGAAACATCTGCAGTATTCTTTTCTGTTAGATAAATTGTAAAGGGTGCAAATCCAGAAATAGACTGAACTAATGCGCCATTGCCTACTCCTGAGCCCGTTACTTTCATTCCTATGTAGATACCATCTACATTCTGAGCAATAAGTGTATAGCCCTTGTCTTGTCCTTCTACGGATAAATTAGTAACAGGAGATGAAGATGTTGCGGGTATTTTTTGTAATGCTTGATAATACTCTCCGTTATATCTTACAATCTCGTCATATTCTACAGTTTTATTCGGTGACCAGTCTGTCCATTTTTCATTACTGGCAGACCAATTCTGAGTTGTCCAAAATAAGAATTCTTTAGCACTTGTTTCCCAGTTAGAAATAGTCGATAGATTATTATTAAAATCTTCAAAAACAAACCCTTGGTCCTTTAAATACTCACCATATCCTAAAAGAAAATCTACTACATCTTGAATCTTTGATAACTTCTTTCCATAAAATATTGTTGCAGGCAAAGATATGTTCCACTTTGACTTAAAATTAGAATTTACTCCTCCAAGAAACGGCAATCCTTTTAACAAAGCATAGGCATTGTTGACAAAATCACTAACAACACTTTGAGGAGTAACAACTCTATAAAATTGTTTATTATATCTTACAATTTGTCCTGTATAATAAGTACTGCCTGTTGACCATTCAACATAACTTTCGCTTATGCCACCAACGTTAACAGTAGTACCTATATCTAAAGGTTCATAATATTTAAAGTAAGGTTGATCTTTACTATAACCTGAAATAATGAATCCGTCTGATACTCTTGTAATAATTACACCACTATAAACAATCTTTTTAATAGGACTAGATGTATTGAAAATTATATCATAATTTTCTTTAGGAACAAATACACTGTTGCTAGAACTTAACGGTGTTCTTGATTCTAAAATAATATCAAACTTTTCTTTGCTTGTAAATGCACCTAACCGATAAGTTAATCTAGGCTCTATTCTTCGTAAATCCTGTTTATAATTGTTATAAGACTGCAAGTTTTCACTAAGTGTATAATTTACAATAAAATTAATTAACCCAGCTGTTCTTACTTCTTTGTCGCTAGAATATATGCTACTAACATTAAGCTCACTTGGTTTGACTCTTAATAAAGTTTCAGAATAAACTAACTGACCTGCAGGATTTCTAAATATCCTCGATTTATCAAATAATACGCCAATAGTTTTAGCAGGATGTAAAAGTAATGTAGTTAATAAAATAGAATATGGATAATAACTACTTCTTCTCCAAGCATTTTCTACAGGACCTATATCACCAAATACATAATCGTTTCTTATAGATGTTGTGATTGTTCCTCTTACTAAAGCAGAGTTATAAGGGCTTAATAGATTACCAGATTCGTCTACTGGTACGTTAGTTTTTAAAATAGGTCTTGCATAATTGTTTAAAATTTTAACTTCTGAATTAGGATCTCTAACAATACCTTCTGCTAAATCATTCCATAAAATTAAATTATTTCTTGTGTAAGGTGCAGGACCATATTGTTCTTCCCACCATGTCGGTTTGCTAGTAAATCCTAACATCTCCCATGGATGTGTATTCGGCCTATCTGTATCAAACATCCATTTATAGATACCTCTCCAGAATCCAGGAACAGATTCTCCATTTAAGGCATAATTTCCTGAATAGTTATACGTGAACGGATTTCCTGAATCAAAACTTAAAGGCGTAGAAAAATCTGCATTAGTCAGCAGTATCCACTCTTGGAAATAATAAGATAGCACTTCATTAAATTCCGATAACGAATAATCAGTATCCCTGTTATACCCGGGCAAAATGTCATACAAATCAAAAATACTTGGATCGTACGATTCTTTAATATTATTAAAAATTCTTTTTTCTAATTCTAATAAAATTAAATCTCTTCTATCTCCGTATGTAAGAATTAAACTGCCGTCGTGCCCTCTAATCATTTGTTGAGGTGTTATTAACGTATTATCAACAAATATTTCAGGCTCGAATGCAGGATACAATCCTAATTTAGTTGGTGTTTCTGGAACATAACATGCATTTGTATTATCAAATTCATAAGTTGTTAACACATCGCCATTTGTAATTTCTAAATAATCTGTTAAAATAAAATTACTGTTTAATGAATCAAAGGTATAGTCTCTACCATGAACTAATTGTTCTCCGTTCAAATAAATTAGTGCTGCGCTTGAACTTAATTTTGACAAATCAAAAGAAGTAGTTAGAGGATAAGTTTTTATTCTGTTATCTAAAACTGTAATATTAGATACTAGACTGGCACCATATGGAACCATGTCACTAAAATAATAAGGTTCAAATGTAGATTTATTCTCATTAATCTTTCTTAAAATTTGATCAACTGCCTCTATAACTGTGACATCGTCGTCTATATTAAGAGACATATTAACAAATTTTCTTTTAAATGCAACATAATCGTTTTTAGTCTTTTCAATAGCACGTATTACATTATTGTCTTTATTTGTAATATGATACAAAGATAGACTCAAAGGACCGCTATGTTGTACAAATTTTATTCCAAAGCTTGTTACATTTCCTAGGTCTCGTAAATTACTTCCTCCTATATCATTCTCAGAATAATTAGGTAAATTTTCTACTATAGAGTCAACGTGATCTAATACTTCGCCTAATGTAAAACTAACAATTTCACTATTTGACGGATTATTTTGCAAGTTTGCAGGAATCTCGTAAAATCCGTTCTCATTTATTCCTTGATTAGCATACGACTTAATAGTAAGGATATCTTCTGAACCAATGTCCTCATTTAGAGAAACATACTTGTAAACAGGACCATTTAGAATTTGATATTTGCTAAAATCAATACGTCTTCCATTTACATATACTTTTACAAACAAATCATCTAAATCATTAATATTATCAAATAAATCTATATCAAAATTATTTGTTTTATTAGAATTTTTATAAATTCTTACAGATCCTTGAACGTTATTAACAGAAGATATTTCCCAGCCGTTAACAAATTTTACTTCGTTCGAATTGTATTTTTTAAGAAATCCGATATTCGTAACTTGATTTACAACTTGAGGCCCTGACTTATAAACAAATGTATCATTTGTAATATTAAAATCAAAGACGATATCTCCAATATTATTGATGTTTTTATATGTTAAAGGAAATCCAAGAACAGGATCGTTTACTCCGTCTCCTAAACTATAAGAGAATAATTTTGTTCCTTTAAAAGTACTGCCTTGATATTTTTCTGTGTTAGAGAAACTATGTCCATCTATATCAAATAAATCAAATAAAGGTTGCTGATTTGTTGTTGTTTTTTGCTGAGCAAAAACCCAAGTTGAGCCGTTGAACCAATAACTGTTACTTTGATTTTTTACACCGTTCTTTATTAAAACATTATCGTTCAAAGAAGGTGTATGTATTAATTCTAAATGTATCTGCTTTCGGGCACCAACATTTAAAAATTGAACTCTATAAACATTACCTCTTACTAAATTGTCAGTGTCGGCTGTAAACAATACATGATGCCCAGGTGCTAAATCTATACCATCTATGTTGTATCCAAGACTTCCTTCTATAATAGAAAAAACATCAGTGGTAAAATCATCTATCAGATCGACACTTACGGGAGAAATAGATCCAAAATTGTATAGCTGCAAGCCGGCTTCAAATTCTATAATTGGACGCACTGCTCTTGCCGATTGATCTAAAACTGGTGTAGTATTATTAAGAGCTGCACTTGTTTCTATAACATCTTTATGAAACCATCTATTATAACGACTCCAAGGATTTTTATCCTTACTAGCTCTGTTAATTGTGATATAATCTTGTTTACCTGGGTATGAATCGGCGTTAGCAAAAGGAAGTGCATCAAACGGATCAGTATCAAATAATACTTCTACATTTTGTACATAAGGAGAAATAATTTCTAAAGATTTATCCTCAATCAATACAATACTTTCTCCAACACCTTCAACATAATATTGATTAGAAGAATAAATTTCAGGTACAATATTACCTGTAAACTTAACCTTCATACCGTTACTCAATGAAGTTCCGTTTGATAAGGTGTATGTCTTCTTACCTAAAATATCTTTTTCTACATCTAAAAAAGTATTTTCTTCTATATTAAGAATCTGAAAAACACCCCCTGCATTTAAATCATTTGAACTAAAGTAATACAAAACATCAGGAGCATCATAAGGAACTTCGAATATAATAGTTCCTTCGGAAATTGCGTTACTATCTAATCCGGGTGCTTGATACAGTTGAACAGGATTAACACTTCTTACAGTAGACAAAGTAAAGGGATGACCGGGGCTATTGATCTCAAAAATATAAGTTTGTCCTCTGTACAATTTTATTAGAGGATTAGGAGATAACCCGTCCGGAGTTAGTACCCATTGATTGCTCGATAATTGCTCTTCTATTCTTACCTGGTAAGTGCTTATTACATTTAATTGTTGTCCGAAAATTTCAATAGCATCAGGACCGTAAGGTAACCAGTAATATTGCTGATAATTTGAGAATTTATCCCAATCAATATGTGGGTTCCAACTATAGAACTCTTGACGATTTAATCTGTTGTGATTTTTTACATTGCTACCAAAAATTGATAATTCGTTTATATAATCTTGATAATCTTTAAAAAAAGTAGTATTTCCTAAATCATCGGTAATAGTCAATCCTGGCTCTAGCTGATAATTCTGTCTCAAAACACTAGCAGAATCTAAATAAACATCTTTTCCTTTACTAGCTTTTGCGTTCTGTCGACCAATATACCCGTTAGTTTTTTTAACGGTTCCTGGTTTCATTAACTGATCAATAGTAGATTGTAGAAACTTTTTATTGGCATCAGATTGAAAGATGCCAGGTATTAGATTAGAGGTTAAATTATCGTTATCTTTTGGGTTAAACATTATTGATTTCCATAATTAGAGCTAGATATAACTTGACTTGATGTTACGAATGAATTAGAAAGAGATCCTGGAACAGCTTTTATTCCGGACGGTGTTATACCTGAAACAATTACAACATCCGAAACTGTTGCTGTACTAACAAATAACTGATTGCTTAAACAGGAAATTTCTAATAAGCTACCAAAATTTAAATTTCCTTGTTTAGGAACAAGTAAAAATATACTAATATAAGGACTTAATCTGTTCATTACATATGTTGATAGTTCTGTAAAGTAAAACGTATCTCCAAAGTCCCAGTTCTCTAAAGCGAAAAATTCATTAATTGCATTAACTACTCTAGTTTGAACTTCACTATCTGATATAACTTGTCCTGTCGTTTTTACTACTTGAAAAGTTGCTTGATACGCAGGATCTGCATTAGATCCAAAAAGAGGAGTATATTTTACAGGATGGTAAACTATTTCATCACTTATAGATTTAATAGAATTAAGAGTAGGATTTAATAAATCAAATAATTCAGCACTGCTAGGTGGCAACGGTTGTGTACTCACTGCACCTTCGATCCACTGTCTATATAAAGTATCATAATTTTTAGTTAAAACATAAATGTCAATGATATTAGTCGAACCAGGATTTATTCTAGATTCATAATCTGCGTTATGAACATACTGAAATTTTAAATTATCTCGCCCAACAAATACTTTATAATCTAACGATGCTGAATATGTAGACGTAGATAAATCTAACTTTTGTACAGTCTCGCTGTCTACAAAATAATAGTATTGCCCGTCTATCGCTCCTTCTAATATAGCAGAAGGTTTAGAATCTAAAATAATTACTTTCTGATCGATGTTGCTAACATACCTGTAATCTTCTTGTCCTTCAGTAATCTGATATTTTTCGAAAACTAGATGTTTTTTCTGCAGAACAGATTGATTAACTTCTGAAAGCAGTGGAGGATTAACTAAAATATCAAACAGTTTAGGATTGTCTACTATTCCATTTCCATCATTCTCTGAGAAAGAAATCACTAACTTTTTATTATCAACAAATCCATCAAGGCCAATGTAAGAATCTACTACATCCCATGAATAATCAATCGTAAATGATGTTAGAGCATCCGGTTTTTGATTGATACTTAATATATTCACTGTATCTTTTAATACCGTGTTGTTAGTTACATCGTAAATCTTTTTACTGTTATCAAAATAAAATGTTAACTGTTTATCGCTTTCAAAAACATATCTCTGTTTTCTTGTAGAAACTGTATAAGTTACATTATCTGTACTAAACAATAATAGCCAACTAGCATCTGCTTGTGTATTAGATTTGTCTCCTTGTCTAGATAAACTAAAAGGAAAAACTATGTTTAAATTAGTTTCAAATATAATTTGCCATGTCTGATCTATTGCATTATAAGATAAGCCAAAAGGCTGATTTGATGCAATTAAGTCCGTCATTGTAGAAATAGTAGACAGACTTAAAGAAGAATTCCAAGCAGGAATAACACCGCTTAAAATAGCACCGGTTGGGACTTCTTTATTAAGCATGATTGGTCCAAATCCTGAGGAAAGCAGACCAGTACCAAATGCTGTGCCATCATCCTCGACAGAAACAACTTGTGCCCAAATCTCTTTGACAAATCCCGCACTCTCCGATGATGATGTAACTAAACTATTATAGTCATTAATATTAAAATACTTTCCTTCGGGTGCAACAAATTGTATCAAAGAACCAACTTGAACATATTGTAGATTGGTAGCAGTAAATGTTCCTACCTTCACTGGTATCTGGTTTTCTCCGCCAATGTATCCTGTTGACATAGTAGTGTCTGCAGTTGTCTGAAACCAAAATACATCTAAACTAGAAATAATTGAGACAGAGTAATTTGAATAATAAAAGTTTTTAAGATTAGAGTCTTTTAAGATTTCTAAAATATCATTATATATGATACCTTGAATATCTATTTTAGTTAACCATGAAAACAAAAATTTAGAAATATATTTTTCAGTATAAATGATACCGTCACTTCCATACAATGTAGTCGAACTATATTTTCCAGTAGGATCTAATAAATCAAAATATCTGCTTATGCCGCTACTTAATCTGTTTATTGCTTGTACTTTTAATACTTGATTACTGCTAGATAAAGGACTAATATTGTAATCCTCTGCAGTAATCATTCTATTTTGAGTATAATAAGTTTGTGGTGCATTACGTTGAATTTCTTCATTAGTTTCAGAAGCAGACGCATTCGTAACAGAAGATGCAAGATTCAATGTAAATGTAAGTGTTTCTGGTTGATTCGTTGCACTTAAATAAGGAAAAGAAATAGTCACACTTGTAATATCTGCAGGATTGATAGTATAATCAAGATTATTACTTGTTCTATAATATGCCTTGAAAGACCCTAAAGGCAAATTGCCAAATGCTCCGTTGCTAAATTGCAAACTAATTGCATCTTGTGTTCTTGTTGTAACTGCATAAATGTCTTTTATATTTTGATTAAGACTATTGTATATTACATTATTTCCTTGTAAAGAAGGTACTTTTGTCCAAAGCGTTTCTTCTTGTCCGTCAATGTTTAACCTGTATAGCCATACGTCATCATTATTAATATTAGGTGTATCTATATCAACAGACTCGTGGTTGCTTGGTTGAGATATAGTAAAAATTCCTTGATTCATTGATCCTTGAACAAAATGAAAAAAGAACCCATTTGAAGGACTTCCTGCACCTTTTCCATCGTCTCTGTATATACAGGAAACTGTGTTACCTTCTTTAGGGGGTTCTTCATAGATATAACTTTGTCCAGAAAAAGTAGCACTGGTAATTTCAAAATTCATAGATTGGCCGCTAACAATTTTACTAAAACTAAAAATTGGAACACCAGTTAGATTACTATTAAATCTATATTGTTGAGTTGGAATGTTGTAAATAGTAGCACTATCAAAAGGATTTCCGAACTTCTGTTGTGACGGTAAAGCTGCATTAAGTATAGAAATAAATTGATCAAACCAATTATTATTACTGCTATCATTCCATGCAATAGACTGTCCTGCTAGATTCCTTCCATTAGAATCTAAAACTGCTTCAGTAGTAGAAATAGTAGATATTTTTAATAATCCTTTAGCTGCTACACTTCTTTTAGGGTTATAAGCTACAAGATTAGCCAGACGTATAATCGATTCTCTTCTTTCTGCTAATTCTAAGAAATTATCTCGTGCGTTTAAATCAATCCTAAAACTTAGACTTTGTCCTAAAAATGCTATCAAGTCAATCAAAGCTAGATATTCAGAGCTTTCGATATAATCGTTAAAGTCCTCAGGATAATTAGTTCTAAGATAATCTATCATTGTTCTACGAATATTTTCAAAATCGTAGCTACGAAAATCGGCTCTTCTAAAAGATTGATATATTTTTTTCCAATCTTCTGAGATGATTAAATTATTTTGTCTAGCAGTTGAAGTCATATTTTATCTCTATACCTATATTTATTTTGGATTAAAATGTGCGCACTTTATGTTAACAACAATCCATTTACTTGATCAAATTGCAACTGTATTTGCTCGCTTATGTTATAAGGAAGATATGTTACTTTACACGCAATTTGTATTCCAGAATCATAGGTCGTAATAATAATCTCGTCAGATTGAATCCTAGGATCAGCGTTTAAAATATCTTCTATATTCTTCTGTACTATAATCTTTAACTCTTCAGTTAGCGGCTCGAATAATAGTTCCCAGACTACACATCCAAATTCTGGGTTCATTAACTTCTGCCCTTGCCTTATGTAAAAATGATTAAGTAAATCTTGTTTTACTAACGCAAAGTCGAACAATTTAAAATTGGAAGTATCTGCACTTATTGAACTAAATCCTCTATAAATTTGACTTCTTACAGGTGCCAAATTCTCAGGAGTTGCAGATTTAGGAATAATTGTTTTATTATATAATCTTGAGGACGATGTCATTTATTTTCCTTAATTTAAATTATGGAGGATCTCTTCTAAAAGTGTCTACCTTTGTTGTATACTTTTGCCATGCATCAGGAATAGCAATACTTTCTGCATTATTTCTATCTGTTTTTTCTAAAGTAAACAACGATGGGTTCAAATTTTCATGATGCGGCCATGGCTCATGTGTAGGCACTCTTTTCATTATAGAGCTATAGGCATCTTCTCCTAATTCATTAGGAAGAACGTGAAATGTTAACGGTGTTGCTGCAGTAGCAGCGACAGCTTTTGTTCTACTGTTCCAATAAATTCTTCCTGCTGTTCCTACAATTGCGCTAGCTGAAATATCAGTTCTACCATTGGAACTTAATAACGCCGTTCCTACTGTTGCTAAATTTAAATTACCTACAGTTGTAATTTTGTTGTTTTGATATACGATTGTATTAACATCCTTTGCTATCATCTCATTTTTATTATTAGCAACATTAATGTTTAAGTCTCTTCCTGCTTCTAAATTAATATCTCTATCTGCTTTAAAGTTTAAATCTGCATTAGTATGTACAGAAATACTATCCTTCGAATAAATGTCTATTTTTCCGTTACTTGTTAACTCGACCCACGCTGTTCCTTTAGCATTACCAATATAAATTAAATCTTCAGAGTTATGCAATAAAATCTGATGTCCGGTCCTTGTCCTTATTCTAAATAATTCATTATGTGGAATATTAGGATTAGACGGCGGAGTTTCGTCTTCTTCAATAGATGCATAATCAGGAGCAGTATCAGATGCTGATCCTTTTCTTAAAAAAGCAGAATCACCATCATCCATTACTAAAGTTGTTCCGCCTAATCTGCTCATAAACTGATTTACTTGATCATCTAAAGTTCCTACTTTAATAGTAGGACCATCTCTGTCTAACGGTCCTGGAGTTGAAAATCCGAAAACCATACTAGGAACATCTCTGCGAGCTGAACTGCTTGTTATTCCTCTAATATCATCTAAAAGTAATCCTTGATCTACAAGAGTATTGGTTATCGGATGTACTGGTTTTGGAATAGCATTTACATGTGCAGCACCAGATGATTTAAAAATTTTCTTATTGTATTCTGCAACAGGTACTCGAAACTCGGAATTAGATTCATTATAAGAAGTTGCAGCCAATCCAGGGGTCATGAAATTCATAAATGTATCCGGAACTACTCCTAACCAGAAACCCGACTTAATATTTCCATTAATAAAAATTACTAAACCAACTGTTCCAACATCTGGTGGAACCATCCACATTCCATAGCTTTTTTGAGTATCAGGATAACCTGGATTATCTGTATTAGGTGTTTGCCCCCAGAAGGGCGTTAAAGTTTTTACAAAAATTGTTTGTCCTACAATAAGCTCATTGCCTACTTCTCTTAGCAATTCAACTTGCAGGCCTCCCATGAATCTAGGATCTAAATGACTAACAATCCTTGCTAATTGAGGATAAGGACTAACTTCAAAGCTAGAATTTTCTGGTATGTAATTATTAAACTTATCTGCCATAATTTTTACGCAAATTTCGAATTTTGATCAACAACATTCAAAGTATTGCGATTAGTATCTAATAGCGAGCTGTTGAAAACTTGTTTATTCGTTGCTTCTTTTTCTGTGTCAACGTCTTGGTTGTTGATTCTCATTCCTTGTATTTCTTGTGTAAATTCTCCATTTTTAAAAAAATGTGTTACTGAATTTACCCGATAAATTCCTCTAAATCCAATAGTTGGATCTGAGAATGGTCCTCCAAAATTATATAAACCAGTAAATTGATTTATATCTAAAGGACTTTTAAAAATAACATCTATATAAACTTCGCCTGTTTCCCAATTTACAGAATAATCAGCATTCACGTTTATATAATTTGTTTTAGAAACACAATGGTTGCCCATTCCTGAACTAGTGATCCAGAAAGGATCTCCTAAAATTTTCATATTCAGCATAACCATATCAAGAGAATTTGTTAGTGCCGCTTGAAATTGTTTTGCAACTTTTACTGATGAATCTTCTGCATTAGTTCCGCCGTCTTTCTGATTTTGATAATTTGTTCCTGTAAATGTAACTACCGGACTGCCAACATTGTAGAAAAATTTAGATGGATTTTTTGTAGGTTCATACCCTTTTGATACTTCCGACTTAGAATCAGACGCAGATCTGTTGTCTTGCAATTTTTCATCTTTTCCTCGATTGCCTTTGTCTGTTTGAAAAGCCGTTAAAAATCCATGATTAAAATTAATGTCAAAACTTATAATTTCTGAGTTCTGACCTGTATAGATATAATTGTATCTTTTAGCTATTTGATTACGAAGTGCATTTATGCCTTTAGGTCTTACTCCTGGTGCCATTAGCCTTGAAGTATGAACTGCATATGGTATCACTCTAAAAACAATTAAGTTAGTTGGTTTATTGGTTGTAGCTTCGTTGTTGCCACCAATGTAATAAACTTGTGAATCAATTCTCCACCATATTCTATTTCCATAACTATCTACGTTATCTTCTTGTAACGCCTTTTCTGCATAGGCAGAATTTAAAATTACTTCGTTAATAACCGATGCTACATCTGTTCCTTGCGGAAAAGTAAAAGAGCAAGTGTTCTCATCGATAATAACTGAAGATCTCTTCATCTTGTTATCTTTATACACCTTGTTGTATAAGGTAGCAGTCGCATCTGCTAATCTTTCATTGTTAAACGACATAGATGCTAGACCTATATCATTTATACCCGATTGTTGAACTTCGTTTTCAAAACCATTTACATTAGTTGTATTTGTGCCTAATTTCTTAAATATGGATGCCGATGCTTCGGCCTGAGATTCACCAGGCGACATAGTTGGTTTATTTCTTGAATTTTTTGTAGCAGTAGTTCCTGAAGTTATTTTAGTTGGAAATAAAATTAAAATTTTATCAGGTTCACTTTCTGCTAATTTAGCTTCGTCTTTTTTAATAGCATTAAGATTAGACTGCAAACTAGTCTCTAAACTTTGTAATATTTCTTGAACTGTTTTTCCAGAAATTGTAATATCTCTTGTTAATTTTGTAAAAATAATACTTTGAGCATAAGAACTTAATACGTTTGCTTTAACAGTATACTTAGATCCTGCTTCATTGGCAGATACATTAACAGAGTTAATCATTATTGGAAGATATTTGGTAGAAAATGGAACTGTTTCCAAGGTTCCAAATTCTCTATTTCCTTTAAACTCTATTTTTAACAAAAAAGGAGCAACATTCATATTTCTAAAACCTTGCTCCAACGCAGCCTGCTGACATGCTGCTAGAAATCCTCCAATACTATAAGGCTCGAAAACTTCAAAACTAATAAGATTTACATTACTATTTTTTCCTTTTCTAAATCCTATCATCGAGTGCATTTCTAAATTATCAATATAAAAATCATACTTTCCTAAAAAAGTTTGCACTCTGTTATTGGGATCTGCTCCTGCAGATTTGCAAATTATTTGAGTTTCCATGCCCTGCATGTATGTGCCGTCGGGGTCGTTGACCATATCTTTAGATATGGCAGACAGAGTTAAAAAATAATTTACTGTACCGTACCTAGATAAAAGATTAGTTAAAGGAAGTAGATTGTTAGGTAAGGTGGTATTATCTGGTGAACTTATAGACATATTAATATCCTATCATTTGTCGGAGTTTACTTCCTTTTGGAATGTAAATTTGTACTCCAGGAACAAAATCAAAAATAGGATCTTGAAGTATATCCATATTTCTTTGTATAAACACCCACCATAGTTGTGCTGACCCGTATAAGTCGTAAGCTAACAAATCTGGTCTGTAAGTGTACTGAGATTCTATTGTATACAAGAAATCATCTTGTTCGGCAGGAACTGGTCTTATTTGTAAAAAATTAAGATATAGGTCGTTCTCTACTCTAGTATTATGATACGGACTTGTTGTTGGATAAAATATTTGCATTTTAAATATACCCAAAAATTCCAGAAACATAACCGCCAGTAACAAATCTATCTAAACTAAATGTTCTTGATGAATTTCTACTGTAAGTTGCTTCTAGAGTTAAAGTAATAGTGCTTTTTGTTGGCACATAAGCAAATCCAGCTGGGGTTGATCCTCCTAGCCCAAACGTTCCTGCTAAATTTGCAACACTACTAACAGCACCTAATGCATTGCTCAAGCCGCTAGTATTGGCAGCTAAACTTCTAAGTTCAGGAACTCCTCCTACGAGACCTCCTATTGTATCAGTTAATCCACCTAAAGAATCTGCTATATCGGCAATTGCTCCGGCCATACTGCCTACTACATTAACACCAATATAATCACAATCGTTATCTAAATTACAAGAAAACTGTGTTGCAACTACTGGTATATTTCTAAAAACATACTGACCATATCCGTTCAAATAAACAATAGGAGGAGGATTTCCTGCTTTAGGATCAGATCCTGTAAACATCTTTGTTAGTGATCGTAAATAATGAATAGATGCTATCCAATATAACGCTTGAGTAGGATCCTCGACATTCATAGGTGCAGTGATTTCAATTGTCCCAGGTGAACTATTTTTATAAACCCTATAAGGATAATTGGTATGAATTCCTTGCTGAGAAGAATAGTTTGCACTAGACTTCATTGTAATTTTTGGAGTATATGGAAAAATCAAACCTCCTGCATCTTGTAAAGGTTTTAGCACAGGGCTTGTTCTAAAGCTTGGCCATAATGGCAAACTCAATCTTACTCTCCAATCGTTAGGATCAGCATCGCCGCCAAAGGCTGCAACTGCGCTAAATAAATCCCCAATGGCTTCTCCGGCGGTAGGTAAACTACTGCTTCTTAAAAAACTAGCCAAGTTTTGAGAGTCTTGAAATCCACTTCTTACTACTTGTGCTGCCCTTACAGCAGAGTTAGCAGACGTTAAGACTTGATTTGTTTTATTAATTGTAGAAACTGCGCCACTACCAAATGTACTATTTCGATTGACAGGCATAGATTTATCCCCTTTGGCAATTATTTATTTGATTTTAATATGTGCGTAGTTTATAATTTTGTTAACATAGGAATGAAGTATGACACCAACCCAACCAAAAATAAATTACTTAAACAATAAAGATTTACTATCCGAAATACACAAATCAAAAAGCTCATACTGCAGCTTTACCAAACCAGAATATCATCAGTACGATATCATCTTGCCTAGCTTAGAAAAAATTAATATCAGAACTATTGCCGAAGCTAAAAGAAACAAAGCAAAAAGATTAAGCGAGCAAGAATATCTTAAAAGAAAACAAGCAGGAGAAAAAGTTAGGCAAGCAGACTGCGAAGTTGACTATAAAAAGATTGCAAAAACAGAGTTAGTTTTTAGAATTATGACTTACGATCATATACCAATGAATAATACTCGTAAGAAAAATCCTAAAACAGCAGCAGATCACAGAGATAAAGTAAACTTTCCTCCATTTCAGCACTGGAAGTTCAACGACGAAGACGAACTAGAATGTGTAGGAAAAAGTCACTGGAAGGGCACTATAGCAAAAGGGCACTTCGACAAAGACAAGGGCCAAATAACAAACAACCTAGCACGTATGATGTTAAAATTGTGCGAAAGATACGCAACAAGAGGAAACGTTCGCGGTTACACATATAACGACGAAATGAAAGGCCAAGCTATTCTTCAACTAACACAGATAGGTTTGCAGTTTGACGAAAGCAAAAGCGACAATCCTTTTGCTTATTTTACTGCGGCAGTTACTAATAGCTTCGTACGTGTTATTAACATTGAAAAACGTAATCAAAATATACGAGATGATATGCTAGAAATTAATGGAATGAATCCTAGTTATACCCGTATGACCGACGGCGAATATGCAGCAGCACTAAAAAGATACGACGAAGGATCAGAATAATGGCATTATTCAAAAAAGCAGCTTGCTTTACAGACATACACTTTGGACTAAAAAGCAACAGTCAAACACACAACCAAGACTGTCTAGATTTTGTTGAGTGGTATATTGCAAAAGCAAAGGAAGAAGGGTGTGACACTGGAATTTTCCTTGGCGACTGGCACCATAATCGTAATAGTCTTAATATCACTACTATGGATTACAGTCTCAGAGCGTTAGAAAAGCTTGGTAGCAGTTTTGATCAGTTTTTCTTTTTTCCTGGCAACCATGATTTATATTATAAGGATAAAAGAGATATACATTCAGTAGAGTTTGGAAAATATATCCCAGGAATCACAATCGTTCACAGCCCTATTACCATCGACGAAGTAACTATGTGTCCGTGGTTAGTAGGAGATGAATGGAAGAATATCAGTAAAAAAGGCGGTCGTTATATATTTGGCCACTTCGAATTACCTAACTTTTTTATGAATGCCATGGTTCAAATGCCGGATCACGGAGAAATACAGCTAGCAGATTTTAAAAATTACGAATTAGGGTTCAGCGGTCATTTTCATAAAAGACAGCGGCAAAAGAATATGATTTATATCGGAAATGCGTTCCCTCATAACTATTCAGATACGTGGGATGATGACAGGGGAATGATGATATTAGAATGGGGACAAGAACCTGTATACCATTCATGGCCTAATCAGCCTACATTTAGAACTATAAAATTAAGTCAACTCATTGATGAAGCGGATACCATTATAAAACCAAAACAACATCTACGAGTTTCTTTAGATATTGATGTCAGTTACGAAGAAGCTAGCTTTATCAAAGAAAAGTTCTTATCTGATTACGATATTAGAGAACTTACACTTCTTGCAGAACGCAAAGAAGCACAAATTGATACCACTTTAGAAATACAAGCATTTGAAAGTGTAGATCAGATAGTAGCTAATCAAATCATAGCAATTGAATCCGATGCCTTTGACAAAGTTAAACTATTGGAAATTTATAATAACTTATGATAAAAGTAAAAAATCTTACTGTAAAAAACTTCATGAGCGTGGGTAATCAAACCCAGGCCGTAGATTTTAGTAAACAGCAACTAACATTGGTGTTAGGTGAAAACTTAGATCAAGGCGGCGATGATAGCGGAAGCCGTAACGGTACCGGAAAAACTACTATTGTAAATGCATTAAGCTACGCTCTATACGGAAATGCTCTTACAAATATCAAAAAAGATAATTTAATAAACAAAATCAACAATAAAAACATGTTGGTTACATTGAGCTTTGAAAAAGACGGCATAGACTATCGTATTGAACGAGGACGCAAGCCTAATGTTCTTAAATTTTTTATTGACAATCAAGAACAGGAAGAAACAGACGATTCTCAGGGCGACAGTAGAGAGACTCAAAAAGATCTAGATAACTTGCTAGACATGAGTCACGATATGTTTAAGCATATTGTTGCACTTAACACATACACTGAGCCGTTTTTAAGTATGAAGGCTGCAGATCAAAGAACAATAATTGAACAGTTGTTAGGAATTACGCAGTTATCTGAAAAAGCAGAACGTCTTAAAGAAATTATTAAAGAAACTAAAGATATTATTGTTCAAGAAACTGCTAACATTGAAGCAACTAAGAAAAGTAATGAAAAAATACAGTCCAGTGTTGACAGTTTAATAACAAGACAGTCTGCTTGGTATGCTCAACAAAAAACAGATCTACAAAAAATTGCTACTGCTATCGTTGAATTAGAGAGCGTAAACATAAATGAAGAATTAGAAAATCACGCAAAGTTAAAAGAGTACTTAGAACAAAGTTCGATGCTCAAAAGTTTACGCAAAGAAATGGCTACAATCGAAAGTGCCATGGGTCAAGCAGACAAAACTGTTAAAAAATATGAAAAAGAACTGAGTTTATTACTTGGTAACAAGTGTCCTGCTTGCGATCAAGACTTACAGGACCATAAGCACGAAGAAATGATGCTGCTTGCTCAAAATAACTTAAAAGAATCTAAAGAATATGTAAGAAAGTTATCTGAAGACTATTCTACACTAAAAGGAGCCTTAGATAACACGGTAGAAATTACAACTAGACCGAGTACATATTACGAAACAATAGAAGAAGCATTAAAGCATCAACATAATTTAAAAACTTTAGAATCTCAATTAGAAACTAGAGCAGCAGAAGTTGATCCATATCAAGAGCAAATAGACGAACTAAAAAATACTGCAATGCAGGAAATATCTTGGGATAAGATTAATTCTGCTACAGAACTAAAAAATCATCAAGAATTTTTACTTAAACTGTTAACTAACAAAGATAGTTTTATCCGTAAAAAGATTATTGATCAAAATTTAGCTTACCTAAACAATAGACTATCATATTACTTAGATAAGATGGGTTTACCGCATTTAGTTTCATTTCAAAACGACTTGACTGTTGAAATTACACAGCTAGGACAAGATTTAGACTTCGATAATCTATCTCGCGGTGAACGTAACAGATTAATCTTAGGATTAAGCTGGGCGTTTAGAGATGTTTGGGAAAGTTTATATCAAAATTGTAACTTACTGTTTATCGATGAGCTCATCGATAACGGCTTAGATGCAGCAGGAGTTGAAAATGCATTATCTGTTTTGAAAAAATTTGCTAGAGAACGTAGTAAAAATGTGTACCTGATTAGTCATAAAGATGAATTGGTAGGGCGTGTAAACAATGTTCTCAAAGTTATTAAAGAAAACGGGTTCACAAGCTATGCAACAGATGTAGAGATTACAGAGTAATGTCCAAAAAAGTAGAGCCATTAGATTATCAAGATGAAGAAACACATGATCTTCTTATGGCTGCTTTTAGAGAATATTTCAAGGCAAATCAAGAATGGATTAACAAAGGCACACGAATTTCAGGCGAACGAACTAGATATTGGTTGGCTCAGATTCGTATTATAGCAAGAGACAGGCGAGATAAAATACAACGCTACAGGGTACATTTAGACACATCCAAGGCTCAAAAGAAGGCGTCCGAAAAAAGCAGTACTGATACATAATTGATGTCATGGTATTATGAAAATCAATTAGTAGAAGAACTCCCCGAAGATTGTGTAGGATTCGTATATCTTATTACAAATCTTATCTCAGGACGTATGTACATAGGCAAAAAGCTGGCAAAATTTAGCAAAACTACCTATAAAACAGTCAAATTTAAAAACGGCAATAAGAAAAGGCGCAAAATAAAGTCAAAAATAGATAGCGATTGGCGAGATTACTACGGTTCTAATATAGAATTAAACAAAGATGTTGAAGAATTAGGGCCGGAAAACTTTAAAAGAGAGATACTTTTTTACTGTTCTAGTAAGCCAGAAGCTAGCTATATCGAAGCACGAGAGCAGTTTTCTCGTCGTGTTTTAGAGTCAAATGACTATTATAACGGGCATATTCAAGTACGTGTGCATGGTTCACA
>JACCDW010072446.1_pt1 | contig 45542 bp, 44 predicted proteins | sample 7449781 | NCBI WGS metagenome assembly JACCDW01 (sample SAMN15323449, study PRJNA562643) | freshwater metagenome | isolation source: river surface water | place: USA:Blue River Watershed | collected 2017-08-18
ACTTACAACGGCAAGCCGGTGAAGGAAGATACCTACGTTTACAAACTCGTCCTTACTACCACCAAGAACCAAACCAAGAATTACAACGGCTGGGTCGTTGTGTTCCATTAGTCTTTAGCGGTTACTTGATATACTGCTTCTTTAAAACTGATAAAAGTTAATTCGTTACGGTTGGCTTTAAGAATATTATTCATTAATATTACAGCAATCGAATATGATGAAAACCTTTAAGAATTTTTTATTGGCAGCCTTTGTTGTTGCTGGAATAAGTGCAGTTGCACAACCATCCTTTTATGACCTTACGTTTTTAAGTGATTCTACCACTTCGCCATATGCAGCAGAAGGGACTTATGTCTACATGAAGTCCAAGAGAGGGGATGCTGGAATGCCAACAACTGAAGAGGGTGATGCCATCAAATCTTCAGAGATTACCAAAATTATTTTAGTGTTTTCGGAAGACAGTCCCGAAGCTCTCGAAAACCGTGAATCGTATAATCAAGAAAGGTGGGATAATTTAATCTCAACTTATCCAGAATATTTCCAAGAAAAAACCAAGTACAAAAATATATGCCAATGTTCGCCAGAAGCTGGAGGCGATAATTTCAAAGCAGTACAAGGATTTTATATTTTTTACAAGGGAGCTGGGCCAGCTCCAACAACCCCACCGCCAGCAGAGCCAAAGAAAGAACCTGTAGCTGTTGCTAAAAATGACCCACCAAAGGCAGATCCACCAAAGGCAGATCCACCGAAAGCAGATCCACCCAAAGCAGATCCACCGAAAGCAGATCCACCGAAAGTAGATCCACCGAAAAGTGAACCCGTACCAGTTAAATCAGAACCTGTTGTAAATAATGACCCTCCAAAGTCTGAAGAAACACCTGCTCCAGCAGTAGCTCCTAAGGCACCAGCAAAAAAAGCAGCATCGGATGATGAGGAAGTTGTAGAGTCGAAATCTTCGAGTAAAAAACGGGCAGGATATGGCAACAAGCCGCGTAAAGCAAAAGACCCTAAAGCGTGTCGTCCTGCTTGTTATGGTTATGGCGAAGAAGATTTAGTAGCGTTTTTCAAAGACATTACATTAACAAAAAAGCAGAAACGTAAGGCAAAGAAATACCAAGCTGATTTAAGGATTGCGCTTCATTTTGATGGTACCATTAAGAAAGTAACCTTGACAGGTGGGAATAATGATGAATTGAATGCCTTAATCAATGAAGCCCTCAAGAGCATGAACCCATGGAACCCTGCAGTTAAAGGAGGCGTGGCGATTAAGTCTGAAGTTAGAATGACGATTAAGTTTGATAAAGAAACAAAAACATTCAAGCCATTCAATATTTTGATTAATCCAAAACCAAATCCAAAATGTAAGTGTGCCTCAGACTCTGAAATATTTGGTTCGTAATCGAATCAATCTGTTTAAAAAAAAGCTGCTTTTTAGCAGCTTTTTTTTATGGTCACAGCATTTCAAAATACTGTTATTTCAACACTGCTTTTAATTCATTTGGGTTCCATGGTTTATGGATAACCTGAATGGGGTGTTTCTGTTTTAAAATTTGAATGTCTGGATGATTATCGTGCATACCAGTCAGGATAAACAATAAATCGGACTCAAAGCAAAGTCGAAAATGAGTGATAATGTGTTCGGGGTGACCGTCTGGTATCATTAGGTCACACAGTAGCGCATCTATTCTTTTTTCCGCCGAATGGTAACTATCAATAATCGTGTGAGCCTCTTCCTCGCAATCGGCTAAAAGGACATTGACTTGGTGGTTGCCAAGGCGTTCTAATTGACTTTTAATTGACTCCAAAATAAGCACTTCGTCATCTACAACCAATATGTTTTTAGGTTCATTCACCACTTGTTAACTCGTCGATAATCGTGAACAGGTCTGCTTCTTTCCAGGGTTTCTGAATGATTTTTAGTACTAGTTTTTTTGAATTTAACCGTTTTGATATTTCAGGGGTAATGTGTCCAGTAAGCATCACAATATTAACAGAAGGAAATTCCTTGGTTAATTTTACAATCAATTCATCGCCCTTCATTCCGGGCATTAGAAAGTCAGTTATTACGAGTAAGGTGCCAATCGCCATATGAGATAGGTCATCCATGACCTCAAGCGCCTCTTCGGCACTTTCAGCAAACTCAAGGATGAACCGATCACCGTATTTTTTTTCCAGTTGACTTCTTAATGAGTCAAGAATCATGCGTTCATCATCAATGGCAATTATAGCGAGATTACTCATGATAGAATAGGTAAGGAAATAATAAATTTTGTTTCAATTTCATCACTCGTACAAGCAATCGTTCCGCTATGTTGCTCAACGATGTTTTTTACAATATTCAATCCCAATCCGGTACCTTCTCCTTTTTGTTTTGTTGTGTAAAAGGCTTCAAAAATGCGTGTTAGTTTATCTGGCGCAATAGGCGCTCCATCGTTGCTAATTTCAATAACATTGTTTTGATTCACTTTTTTGTAAAGTATTTTTAATTGACCATGACCGTTGGTGGCATGGATAGCATTCTTTATGATATTAGTCCAAACTTGAGAAAAAGCATCAGCATTTCCAAATAATACAATGTCATTTGGTATGTCAATTGCAAGATTTATTCCGTGTTTGACTTGATTCCAAAACAAAACTACCGCGCTGTCTATGCTTTCTTTGAGATTAAAGGAGTGCCATTTGGTTTGCGTATCTGTGTGCGAGAAATTATTGAGTGCTTTAACCACACGCGTAGCGCGATCAGAGGCGATTGCAATAGTTGAGGATGAACGTTCAAGTCGTGAGAGGATTGACCCAATCAACAGGATTTCTGAAGCATTTGGCAGTTGAAGTAGTTCAACTAATTCGGGTGTGATTGTGGTGTAACCCAAATCTATGATTTTTCGGGCTAATCGAGGAAATAGTTCTGATTTTTCACTGTACAGAAGCAAATCCGATTCTATTTTTTTTAATAATATCCGTTCTTCTCGCGTGGTATGGCTGTTTTTTATACCGGGGGAATGTAAAAATAATTTAAATCCTTTGCTTATGTTTTCAGGATCTATCGTTACCCCGCGTGCAGCTAGTTCGTGTCGCAAGGTGTACGCGATGTTATCAGTAGAGGCACTAATTGCACCTAAAGGGGTATTCAATTCATGAGCAATTCCTGCAATTAACATGCCTAAGGTAGACATTCTCTCTTGCCGAATTAGTTCTTCTTGCATGGCCACTAATTTGTCCAATGAAGCCTGCAATTGTTCGTTTTTAGAATGAAGTTCTGCTTTAGAATTTTTTAATTCTTCTGCATCTACTATAAGCGTTATAGCATCGGCAACTGAGCCTACAAAGGACATGTCCTCTGAATCAAAATTATCGATTTCATGGTCGTACTCAATGCTAATAAATCCAGATGGGGATTGATTTTGTAAAATGGGAGCAAAAAGAATGGAACGAATGCCTGAGGGCTCTAAATAGTTTTGTTGAAATGAATCAAGATTCGCTTCTTGATTTCCGTTTGTAATGCCTACAATTAATTCCTGTTCCAATTTTTGAAAGAGATCAGGTAAGCGTTTGCGTTTTAGCGTAGGTATATCGTTGTTTTTAAGCGGATTTTTATTTTGAAGTTGTTGAGTCACTTTAAGATCGTTTTCAGGCCCATGAAATTCCCAAAATTTGCAATTGGCACAATTAAGTTCGTCGGCTGTTAATCTTAGAACAACTTCTAATTTTTGATCAAGTGTTAGTGTTGGGTCGATGTTTCTCATGCTTAATAAGCACTTTTGACGACGAACCAATCGTTGTGATTTCAATCGTTCAGCGTGTTCTTTTATGCGAATTTTTGTAATGTTGTGCAGGTAGAGCCTGAAATTAGCTTGGCCTGGTATGTAGTAAGCGTTCCTTTCAAAATATTCGCCCTCAAAATAGAATTCTCCCGTCGGAATTATTTTCTTGACTAAATTTTCATGGTTTAGTTGTAGTAGGTCTAAAATTTGATCGTAATTAAAATTTCTGTTTTTATAGATGTGTTGTCGTGCTGCTGGATTACAATAATTAACTATTTTGTTTTCAAAGTCAATTTCAAATACAGGGTTGGGGTTTTGTAATGGAAACAGGGCTAATCGAGCTATCCGATCTGTTCGTTCCTTTATTTTTGCTTCTAAAGCCTGATTAGTTAGTTGCAAATGGGCTTGTTGACTAAGTAGCTCTTCATTGAGCTCTAACAAGTCCCTTTTTTTTACCCTGTCGATTTCTGGCTCATTAACTATGGTATTCTGTAGTTCTATAAAATGAGAAAAGAAGCTGTGATTGTTAATGTCGCTAGGAGTTAAATGGTAGTTGGTTACAGGAAAGGCACTGTTAAACACAGGCATAACAAATAACTTTATAATCCCATTCATGTCCTTCATTACATGGGTTTGGTAGCGTTGAGTTCCTTCAATATTTCTAAAATAGAGTAGGTCTTTTGGGAGAATTTCTTCTCTTAATTTTTCACTGAAGCTCTGGTTTTCCCAAATAAAGTAATGCCCAAAAACCTTTCCGTTATTGAACCCTGGAATGGCTTTTTTCCAATATTTACCGGACTCACGAATTTCTTCATTTTTTCCTATGAATAGAAAAAATGGAGCCGCTTGATTTATAGCATCGGTGTAATGATTCCACGATTCACGCAATGCGTTGTTTTTTCTTCTAATCTCTATTAAACTTGTAACATGAGAGGCAAGTATTCTTAGACTTTTTAATTGGTATTCAGTTAGCGTTCTTGGTTTGTGATCTATCACACACAAGGTGCCTAAGGCATACCCGTCTTGGGTAACGAGAGGCACTCCACCATAAAAAACGATGGGTTGTGGACCCTTTGTATTGGGGTTGTCGATAAAACGTTCATCCTTCGTTGAGTCGGTAATAATCAAAGGGGACTCTGGTTGCAAAATGGCATGTGAACAAAATGATTCGGCACGGGTTGTTTCATATACTTCTAGCCCCTTGCGTGCTTTTATCCATTGTCGCTGCTCATCAATTATGGTAATTAAAGAAATCGGCACTTCACAGATAGCTGTTGCTAGCTCGGTAATATCACTGAATTCGACTTCATCTCCAGTGTCGAGAATGTGACTTTCCCTGATGGCGCGGATTCGATCGGATTCATTATGAGGTAATGGAGCAATTTGCATACAGCGATGAATGGTGCCTTAAAATCTACTGCCTAAAACAATTAGATGCTACTCACATACTGGTGGTCTATCTGGCAGCAAGAGTTGTTCTTTAACCAATAAATATAAGATTCTTGATAGATATTTCAAAGGATAAACCTCATTAATCAGGGTTTTTCTCCTGTTAGGAAACCTGCTTAATATCGTACAGCCAATTCTGGAATATACTCTGGGAAATGGTTACTTTTGGCATGATTGGGATAGTGGATACGAAGAAACATACTGCAATACTTCAAAAGTTCGATTCAAACGACTTACACCCCTTGCTTAAGTCAAAACTAATGTCTTGGATGAAGGATAATCCAATGCCTGATGAAAAATTGATGGCGTTGATCCAAGAAATCAATAACGATTACGAACAGTTTGATCACTTGGTGCCGATAAATCGTTTGTTTCGAACCTCAGAGGAATTACGATTTGAAGGACCATCGAACATGGTTGTTGGCTCACTTACTTCGGATGTTTTTAAGAATTATAAGCGTCTAATAGAAGAGACGGGCATGATCACTGTTACCGATGCTAAAGGGGCAATCCGCTTTGCGAATAAGAATTTTTGTGAAACTACTGGTTACACTGAAAGTGAATGGTCAGGTAAAACGCACGCAATAATTAAATCAGGTGTTCACCCAGCTTCGTTCTACCAAGAACTTTGGCAAACAATTACGCAAGGATATGTTTGGAAGGGAATTGTCTGTAATAAAAAGGCTAATGGTGACTTATTCTGGGTAGAAATGTCAATTGTGCCATTTAAAAATGGTGATAGTGTTGAGGAGTACTTCTCTGTTGGTTTTGATGTTACAGAGAAAATAAAGGCAAATGTTATTATTGAAGAACAACGTGCTTTTTATGAGACCATCCTTGATAGCATTCCAGTCGACATTGCAGTGTTTGATACCCAACATCATTACTTATTTGTAAATCCAATCGCTGTAAAAAATACGACCGTTCGTAAATTTTTAATTGGTAAAACGGACTTTGATTACTGCAGGGAGTTTAACCGGCCATTAGAAAGGGCTCAAGAGCGGTCACAAATATTTAATGAAGTGTGCCAATCAGGTTTAATGAAGGAATTTGTTGAACAGATTGAAAATAAGGACGGTCAGATCGAGATTCATTCGCGTTGTTTTGTGCCTGTTTTGGATGCCCATCAACAACTAAAGTATGTTATCGGATTTGGCACTAATGTCACCGAGAAGTACATGCAGGAAGATCGGTTGCGGAATTCTCTCGAAGAGAAGGAAGCGTTATTAGGAGAAGTTCACCACCGTGTTAAGAACAACCTAGCATTGGTTATGGGGCTGCTGGAGTTGCAAAGTACGCGAACAAACGAGCCCAAGGTGCGGGTTGAATTTAGCGAGATGCAGAATAGGATATCGGCTATGGCTCGCATACATGAGATGCTATACCGGTCGCAAGAATTTGGAAAAATTGAACTCGGCGGCTATACACAAGAATTGGTCAACTACCTCTGTCATTTTTATGATAAGAATAAAAATGTAAAGCTCCATTTTGAATTGGGTACTGTAATGCTCTCCTCCAATAGGGCTGTGCCATTGGCATTGTTGACAAACGAATTGGTCACAAATAGTTTTAAATATGCACTCAATGAGGGTGGAACGTTAAGCTTTAAACTAAGTCAAAATAGTAATAACCGGGTAATACTAGAGATTCGAGATTCTGGTCCGGGTTTGCCAGAAAGTTTTGAAAAAAGTAAATTGAAGTCCCTTGGCTTCAAGTTAATTGAAATCTTTGTAAGACAAATAAAGGGAACGTGTAAAATGCACAACGATTCTGGTCTAGTTGTAATAATAGATTTTCCAAATGAATAAAAAAGTTCTCATAGTAGAAGACGATCACTTGATTGGATACATCATGGCCCGTTACATTACTGAAAGTACTGATTATGAGGTGTTGGGTCCGTTGGATAATTCTGACGAAGCGTTGCAAGTGGCTTTAAAAGAACTACCAGTGTGTGTATTAATGGACATTCGCATCGAAGGCAGCATGGACGGGGTTGAAGCGGCTATTGCCATAAATAAGGTACATCCAATTCCCATTATCTATACATCTGGAAACAGTGACGTTAAAACGATGAATCGGGCGAATCAAACGAATATACTTGGCTTTTTATCAAAACCTGTAGTCCGCGATGAGTTGGTCCAGCTTGTAAGAAGCATACAAGTTACTTGATTAATTTCAAGACAGGTTACTAACGTTTTAATATTCTCAAAAAGAAGATGGCAAGTGTTTATGTGCAACTTGTCGCAAACTATCGGGCAGATACATGTCATTGACTTATTAGAGCCTCCTTATACCTTTCTCTTCCGCAGTATCTCATGATTCCAGTATTCCTTTATATCTTAACCTAAACGATTTCCAGATAAACCTTTGCGCTGAATTCTAAAATTTGCAACTCTTTGGATAAGAATGGAGTTAGGGTTATAGATGCTCTTCAAAAAACTGGGGAGGATAAAATTTCAATGAGTCGTTTGCCTTTTTATTCAACAAAGTTTATGGCATACGTGTAATGATTTAATTAGGTACTAGAGTCGAGATTAAGGTGTTTAAATTACTGCAGGTTCAATTTTAGAGTGTGTTTTTACTAGATTCGTTTTAGTGGTGAATGCCTTGCAATTATGATTAAAAAAAATTGGCCTTTTAGAACGTTAGAATTTATAAGACAGACCAATACCAATCACATCCTGGTTGTTTGTCATTTTTTTAAACAGGTTACCGCCTGAGATGTGTGAAACCGTAGCGCTGACACTTATTTTTTTCTTTATAGAATAGGTAAGAGCAAAAACATGGTGGAAACTGAAACCCATCGACTGGATGCCATCATTAACCTGGCGATTTACGACCTCACACCAAACAACACCTCCTTGATAACTGGCATAGGTGTGTTTAAAGAGAAGAAAACTGATGCGTTCACCCATGCCTAGGGCGTAATTAAAATGGTTGGTGTGGTGAATGACAACCACAGTATTGAGTTTTATCAGTTTTTCGCGTGCTTTTAGATGGACATAACTTAAATCGTATTGAAATGGCAAGCAGAAAAAATAACTATAAGCCATTGGTTGAAAACCTTGTAAAGCGTAATCACGGTTGCGATAGCCGCCAACGAGCAATTCCACCGACGGTGGGGTGATATATAGACGGAACACGCCTCGTTCTGGCTCACTGGCGGAATTAAGGCTGTCTAATAGTCTTTTTTGTTCCTGACCCTTAACGGTGAAACAAATTAATAATAGAAGTGAGCAAGAAAGAATAGGGTGAAGTAAACGATTCATCGAAATTCAATTATGGATGCTTAATGCACTTATACTGTTGCTTGCTTTCTCTACTCGTTACAGTAATAATATAAACTCCTGGTTCAAGTGCTTCGGTAGTAATGATTGCTGTTGTGCTTTCAGATTTGGAGGCCAGAACAAGTGAGCCAGTAACGGTACTAATTTCAAAATGGAATGGTTCGTTTCCGCAAATTCGAAGCGTATTGTTGAACGGGTTCGGATAGATGTTGTAGGTAACGGGACCTAAATTGTCTTTTTTAATGGAGGTGGCTAAGTCGATAGGCAAGTAACAAGATTTCAAGATACATCCACTACTATCTTCCATAGTAACCCAATAAGTTCCGCTTGTAGTTGGTAGGTATACAGAATCGGTGGCTAATGGAATCTTGTTTCCGGACAAATACCATTGGTATTTTGTAAACTTTACTGGTGCATGTAACTTACCGTTATACTGAATGCCTGAACTCACCACGCCATTCAAATTGTATTTTTTGATAGAATTCGTGGAACTAATGACTGCATTAGCACTGTTCTGTAAAAACAAAGAATTGCTTGAAGAAATACCTGCATTATACGTGTTATTTTGCCCACTGATTTGAAACATGGTTTGAAATAATACCAATGCTGTAAGATAACTGCCTTCTATTGATGGGTGCATTTCATCAGTTGACCAGAGGTCAATCGTACTTTGATTTATACACGTTTTCCATGCTTCACCTATAGGGGCAATGGTCTCTTTGGCTGTGCTATTCAGGACGGTATAATTAACGAGAAGTTTGTTGATCATGCTTATACCAGAAGGCCAATTTGGTAATTGTCCATTCTTGAGTCCCCAGCCCGCAAACCAAATCATTCGGGCACATGGATGGTAATATTTTACTGAATCCATAAGCATGAGATGGCCAGCTATCACGCGACTTTTGTTTGGAAAAACTGCCGAGTCTAAAACGAAGCGACCTTGATTGTCTTGCACAACAACAAAGTGCCAGTGTTTACTTCGAATGAGGTTGTATACGACCGGATTGTCCATATGGGCATCCGACTCCTTCCCAGTGTCACCAACGCTTATGCCGCCTGGCGCATGCATGTAATGCCAAACTGTTAATTGGTTGTGTTTAGCCAAACTATCAACCATGTCGGGCATGTTATTGAAATAGGTAAAGCTATTGCCTATATACAATACCCTTATTGTATCACTTTCAGCTCCAAATAAGCCATTAATAACTACAAATGGTGTGGTAAGAAAAAGTAATAGCTGACGCCAATTCATCAATTAAAGTTACACAAAAACACCTGTCTTCTACCAATGAAATTTAAAAACGGCGTCTTTTGGAATTTGGTTACTTATGCAAACAACCATCTGAATAGAATGTATAGCGATCCAGATAAAATGATGGTAACAGGTAAGGTTAAAATCCAAGTTAGTGCAATGGTTTTGACAGTGCCTTTTTGCAAGTTTTTTAAGCCTTTTTTTGCTACCATTGAACCGGCTATACCCGACGAAAGCATGTGGGTGGTGCTAACGGGCATGCCCAACCAACTGGCTGCTCCAATTCCCATAGAAGCAACTAATTCAGCACTGGCACCTTGCGCGTAGCTCATGTGTTGTTTGCCAATTTTTTCGCCTATTGTTTTCACAATTCTTCTCCATCCAACCATAGTGCCGAGTCCAAGACAAACGGAAATTAAAATCAACACCCAACTTGGGGCATATTCAACCAGTTTTTTGGTCTCCTTGACTTGGGTACTAAGCACTTTCTTTTCGCGAGGTGAGATGGCGAAATTGGGACTCTTCATCAGCTTTTCGGCGCCCTTTGTTATTTTGATAATACTTTTACGTAAATCAAAACGTTGCTTGGCATCAACTTTAGAGGCAAATGAAAAGTCCTGGACCATTATGCTAAATTTTACGGCATGTTCCTGAACTTGGTTGTAATACTTCATTTCATCAACACCAAAATTGGTTGTATCGGTACCGGCAATGATGGTGCTGATCTCAATAACATTGGCCTTTGAACTTTGTAAGTTGACACTGTCATCTAAAGAGAATTGTGAAGGTAAAATGGCAATCAAAATCATCATCATTAATCCTACGCCTTTTTGTCCGTCATTCTGCCCATGGAAAAAGCTCACTAATCCACAGGTCGTCCATAATATCATACGAACCCAGAGGGGTGGCTTGTGGCCAGCTACGGGTTCTTTATAAATGACTTCATTTTTAACAAGGGATTTGAAAATGAACATCACAATGATGGCGACAGAGAAGCCTAATAAGGGCGATACCAAAAGGGCAAGGCCGGTGTCTTTTGCCTTATCCCAATTCACTGCTTTGTCCCCTAAATCACCTGGTAAAAAGTAAAACGAAAGTCCTATTCCAAGTATAGAGCCAATTATGGTATGTGAACTAGACGATGGTATGCCAAAATACCACGTACCAAAATTCCAAATGATGGCACTAAGCAATAGGGCTAATATGAGCGCTACTCCGTTATAAACATTAGAATCTATTAGTAAATCCATCGGCAATAAGTTCACTATACCCATGGCAACAGCTATTCCACCTACATTGACCCCAATAAAATTAAGTATGCCACTATAGATAACAGCGGTGGTTGGCTTTAAGGAATTGGTATAAATAACTGTGGCTACTGCATTCGCGGTGTCGTGGAAACCATTAATAAATTCGAAAAAACAGGCCAGTAAAATGCAAAGAATTAATAAAATCGCTAAGGGGGTCTCTAATCCAAACATGTGTTATTATCTTGATTGGGTGAGGATGCATTTCACCAGAACCCAATGCGTTTATGGCTTCAAAAGTAATGTTAAATTCGGACTTAACCTTTTCTTTACAAAAGAGATTTAAAACTCTATTGGCTTGATATTTAAAGGTGTAGGTATTGGTTTTGCTTAATTACAGCCATTGATGGTACCCATAATTATTGATTCATTGTATCGAAAGGGCTTGCATACCGGGGCTCAATTCACTGCCTGAGTAGGTGTCTATTTGAGGCGTATTATACCTTAGTTTTGTTTCGGGAAAGAAACGGGAATGAAGTTGAAGCTATTCTATAAGCCATCATTCCGCGCTTGTAGCGTATTCAGTTTTGTGGTGCGCCCGACTCAATCCAACAAAACAATTTTCGCCTGTCCTTAAAACTTAATGGTGCACTTACAGGCATATCTTTTCTTTCACACACTCTTTTCTTTAAGGAGCCATTATTGGCCTTGCCTTTTAGACCTATATAGGTGCTGAAGTCCCCATTTGCAGAACTATTGGCGTGACAACCAACAGCGCTGCAATTCGCTGTAATAAGTGGTGAAATGTCTTCTTGATAACTGACATTCATCTTACTACAATCAGTATGCTGGTAGCGGTACTTGTCACATCGAGTGCAAAGTAATACTGCAAACAGGGGTATCAACACGTGTTTCATTATTCGCTTACTTCAACATCAGCATCAATCATGTCCTTGCGTTCTTTCCAAGCGATGCTAACAGAAGTGCCGCCTTTCACAGCTTTGCCAGTTGCTGTGTTGGTGCCAGTAGCATAAAGGTAGTAGTCACCGGGACGAAGTCCTTCAATGTGAACATGGTTATCGGTGGATTCGCCATGCGCCATCATGTCGTAATTAGTAGTTGGGTCACTTGGCTGTGTTGTTGTACCAAACTTTATGTACACATGGGCGTTGTTGATGGGGGTACCATTATTGGTGATTTTGGCGTGGACTTCAGCATCGCCGCCATCCGAGTTTTTTTTACAGGCTGGTAATGCCAAAATTAATAACACAAGTGTAGCGTTGAGTAAATTAGTTTTAATGTTTTTCATGGTTAGAAATTGTAATTGATGGAAAATAAAAGGGTTTGAGTTAATGGCATTTGTGTGCCTTGGTATTTTTGATAAACGGGATATCCTCCCTCAATGGCCAGGCGCAGTTGCTCCAGCCATTTGCCTTCAGGTTCATAAACAACACCGAAAAAGCCAATAAGTCGCTGAAAACCATAATTGGCTGAGTTGGCAGCTGGTTCAAACGTGGGATTTAAGCTGGCGTCATTACCAACAAGACGGAACTGTTGAGTGAACTCCGCACGAAGACTGCTGCTCCAACCGTGTCTCCATTTACGGGCAACCCATGATTGTAGCGACCATTCGTTGCCATAACGGTAATGCAACACATTGCGACCAAGTCGAATCAAGGCATTCACTTGTGCACTGTAATACCACTTACCATTTATCTGGGCGTAATTAATAGTGGCTGGCAGTTCAAAGGAGCCTGAACTCGTTTGCATCATATATGGCATACGTTGGCGTGGATACATCATGGCATTGGCTGCACCTTTTAGGTTGATTTTACCGGTAGGTAAATTAATACCCGTGCTCATGAGTAGCTGTTGCGTTTCGGTAGTCTTAAGGGCATAGAGAACAGATAAACGGGTATCACTAATTCCTTTCGCGGCCATGTTATGGGTATGCACATGTTGTCCCATGGTCATTTTCATCTTCATCCAGTTGGACGAATAATTAAACATGCCCATAAGGGTGAGTTTATCAGTTAAGCCATACATCAACATACCCATGTGCATATCCATTTGCATCTCCAAGGGGGCAGCTGTGTATGTGGCAAGAACATCTGAAATTGTTATAGGGCTTTGACCAGAAACAATTCCTTCCATTTGCATATGCATGTACCGATAAGACACCATCCATTCGCCCTTGGCGTGAACATGACTTATCATAACACCGGCTGGAGACGGATCGCCGCCACAACACCAACTGCCTGCATGACAGCTAATGTAGGTCGAATCTTTTTGGGCGTTTAAAATGCTAGCCCAGCATAGTAGGAGTAAGGTGAATCCTTTCATCTAGTTGATTTTAAAGGGTAAGGAGAGGTGGCGAATTACCACTTCACCAGTGCCAACTTAGGTTGGAACTTTACTGTCTTTTAAAAAATCAAATGGAGTAAGTGGGGGGATGGAAAATATCGGAATTAAAACGTTCCGGTATAAAGGCGAAATCTTCCTTCTTTACTAGGTTAAACAAGGTTTGCGCAGGGGTGGAAAATGTAATAGTGGTTGCGACATGAACATAGTCATTAACAACCTTAATCGTAAGGTCCGGTAAATTTTCTTCGTTGTTATCGGCTTGCTTCAAATTTTTATCGAGCACGCATTGTCCTTTACAAACTGGAATTTTATCCATCCTATTCACGCACATCTCACGAGCTATGGCCTCACGGTTTAGATGAAAGACGGTTAAAATAAACAAGCGCGATATGCTTTGGCCGACAAACAGGCACAAGAAGAATATGGCAATGGTTTTTTTCAACGGGGCAAATTTATAGAATCTACTATTTCTAAACTAATTGAATTTATTTCACGCCCCACCTATAATGACCGTATATTAAAATCAAGAACTGTGCCTATAGAAACAATATACCTGTTGTTACCGAAAAACCCTACTTGTTTGTGAGAAGGCATGTCAATCATTAGTTCCGACCAGCCACCTCAAATCGTCAATTAACCGTTGCGTTTCAAGTGAGTCGGTGCCATCATAAACGCCCCGTGTCAGCCCGTTTTTGTCCAATAACAAAAGTGCGCCACTATGTGCTAATCCCCCCGGAGCTGTTGAATCTTTATAAGCCGTTAACGAGTAGTTCATTGAGCAAATTTTAAGGATGGAGTCTTGATGGCCAGTTAAAAAATGCCACTTGTTGCTGGCAACGCCTAATTGCTTGGAAAAAGCTTTTAATCGGGGTATAGTGTCCTTTTCTGGCTCAATGGTATGTGAAAGAAAAACAACGTCCTCTTGCTTTTCAAACAAACGGTATACTTTAAGCATGTTTTGATGCATAATGGGGCAAATTGTGGGACAATCCAAAAAAATGAAATCAACCACAGTAATTTTGCCTAAAAGAGTTTTACTGTCAATCTTACTTGAATCTTGATCGGTCAGTTGAAAATTGACGCCTTTTTCATAAACGGTATCACCACCTCTAATCTCGAAGGTATTCAAAATGGGGAGTGATTTCTTGGGCTCACAACCTAGAAAAAGCCACAAAATCCCTATCCAATAAAGCTTTTTCATGTCAGATCCCCAAAGTTAACAAGTCTATTTCTTGTTACCCCTACTACAAAAAAGCGACTATGAACACCCTTCTTTTCATTACTAGCGGTTATTTTTGGTCAAATATTGGAGGAAAGTTGTTAATTTTAGAGGATATTTACCCTTTTATGAGAAGAATGTTACTGGGGACGACCCTATTACTTTTGGTAATCGCCACCGGCTGTAGCAAAAAGAAGTCGATTAACGGCACCGTTCTGGTGAACGTGATGCTGCGTGATACTGTAAGACCGAATGCTACCGTGTATATGAAGGGAAATATCACCAACGATACCCTGCTCAACTTTGCTGCCTACGATGCCACTATAACCACGAACTCCATAGGACAAGCCGTGTTTACTGATTTGTCAGCCGGTCGATATTATTTTATCGCTGTAGATACTACTAAAAATCAATTGAATGTGGGCGAACGTTTCGTTACGGTAGAAACTCCCTTGGTTGATCCTAAAATCTCTGGTGGAAACCGCTACGAGGCTTTGATTCGCTTGGATTAATTACTGTTTCTTGCCTAGTTAATCCCTTAAATCACGGATTACAAAAATCACAATACATCGGATCTTCTTCTCTTTTGCCAAGTGGAAATTTATTTTCTTCTGAAAACTGGCATTTTGTGCAAGTAGATACATGGGCCAGGGTTGATCGGGTCGGAAGTAAACAATGCCCGCAAGGTAAACCTGGAATAGATTGTGTTACACTATAACCGGGGTGCTGACAAGCTGGACAAAGACACTTAATTTTATCAATTAGCTTCACAACCGTTTCTCGGATGACTTGCATTCGTGTGGGATTGTAATGGGCACGCATGTCCGTTTCAAGATGAATCACAGAATGGTTCTTCAGTAGTTGATGAAACAATTGGCCAAATGTACCGGTAGTGTCGATACCCTTATAAAGTGTGGGGGTGTTGGGTATTTTTATTATGACCGCGTGTTGAGGAAAACCAATTTGTTTAAGAAATTGGGTAGCGGCCTCAAAACTGCTGACCGTAGTAAGACTAAAATTCGTAGTCGTGCTACGATGGGTCATGCTGAATTCTAAATCATTCTTGAAGTCCTTCAACAACACTAATTCTTCGTCACATGGCAAAAAACCATACAGAGGGTGGGGACCAAAACTCCCCTCACTTGCGATTACTAAATCCAATTGGGTTAAATCAAAAGCAGCCAGACATTTCTGCCTGGCTGTTTCGATCGGACTATTAATCCGCTCTTTTTCACCACTAAAGGTACCGAACGCGTCTGTATTCAGAGCGTCGGCTGTTGTGTAAGTAACTTCAAAAGCCTTTTCAAACAACGGCCCAATCATGCTTTCCTTTTTATGCATGGTGGCCACGCATACTCTCCGTCCCTTGAATAGATTCACTGCTTGCTTTTTTATCTATAACCGTTAGTTTTACCTGGCAATCTAATTGCACCAAGTGTGCATCATCGGTTAATTTTTCGATTAATTCTTTCAATCGGTTGAGAGACTCTTTCAATTCTGTTTTCCTGTTATTGTCCTCATCCGACTCCGAACCGGTTCGAATAAAACTGTTGAAGGTCTTAACGTTATGAAGTTGAATTTTACTTGTAAATAACGTAGACAGAATTTCAAGTGCCCGCTCCCGTTCAAAGGTGCCCCGTATCAAGTGCTCTTCAAGTAATGGTTTCATAACACAATTTCTCCGTTCAATTCAATGGTTTTCTGTTGTTTTTCGATGAATACGCGCGCTTCATAAAGTTCTTTTTGCAATTGGCGGATGCGTTTCTCACGCATTTTCACATCTTCTTCATTGTCGGTGCGATGAATCTTATCCTCATGGAATTTGATTTTAGCATCAACCATTTTTGTGAGTAAACCAATAGCATCTTGTTTCGTGAAGGTGCCTTTTAACAGTTGAATTTTATAGTTTTTCATAGCTCTTATTGGCCTTGTCCAAGTGAATAAGCAGGTTTATCGTTAATGTTGTAAAGATTTTCTGTTTTGATGACTTCAAGTTTTGAATCGTTGGTCTTAGATAACAATTCAATGATTTCTTTTGGATCAATGATTTTGCCATTTTCTGCCTTGTATCGGCAACGCCAGTGGTCGGTGCAAAAGGTTTCTTTAATGCCATTTGGAAAAACTTTGATGCCGCGGTTACTGATCATGTTTAATTTTAGGTTGGTCGATGTAATACTATTCATTCGATGCCCAATTTCGTTGGCATCGGTGCCCGACCAGTGAATAAAGAGGTCAACGCCAGTCAGCTCCTTTTTAGAGGCCGCTTTGCGTTGGTATGGCTTAAGTGTGATAGGCTTATTGTTAATCTTCACGGCTTTCAACTTAACGGGTTGTTGCGAAAGGCGTTCAATGATGGCGTCTGCAAATTCGTTCGTGCCTACTTTTTGTTTACTAATGCCCTCCTTGTAGATATCGTAAGTATGTATGCCATCTTCAATTGTTTTTAACCAGGCGTTTTGAATTTTTTCTGCGGCCTCTATTTCTCCTAAGTGCACCAACATCATAATGGCGCCCTGTAACAACCCGGATGGATTGGCCATGTTTTGTCCAGCCCTCCTGGGCGCAGAGCCGTGAATAGCCTCAAACATACTGCACGTTTCACCAATGTTGGCAGAGCCGGCAAGTCCTACCGATCCAGCAATCTGTGCCGCTACGTCTGAAAGCACATCGCCATAAAGATTCAGAGTGACAATGACATCAAATACTTCGGGCGTGTCGGCCATTTTAGCAGCCCCAATGTCAATGATCCAATGTTCTTTTTCAAGCTCAGGATACTCTACACCAATTTCATCAAACACTTGGTGAAACATTCCGTCGGTTTGCTTCATGATATTGTCTTTTGTGAAGCAAGTGACTTTTTTTCGTCCGTTTTGTTTAGCATATTCAAAAGCATAACGAATGATTTTTTCGCAACCGGGACGACTAATCAGTTTTAAACATTGCACAACTTCGTCGGTTTGTTGGTGCTCAATACCAGCATACAAATCTTCTTCGTTCTCTCTTATTATCACGAGGTCCATGTCTTGGTGCTTGGTAGAAATGTAGGGATGGAAACTCTTGCAGGGACGAACGTTGGCATACAAGCCAAGCATTTTACGAGTAGTTACATTTAAACTTTTGTAGCCACCGCCTTGAGGGGTAGTAATGGGCGCTTTTAAAAAGACTTTGTTTCGAATAATGGTCTCCCACGACTCAGGACTAATACCAGACGTATTGCCCGATAAGTAAACCTTTTCGCCAACTTCTATTTCTTCGTAATTGATTTGAGCGCCAGATGCTTTGATTACTTTAAGTGTAGCATCCATGATTTCAGGACCGATTCCGTCCCCTTTTGCAATTGTGATTGTTTTCATCGTGATTTTAAATTATTCTATAGATGTTTTTAATTGGTAATACTGCACCGCTACTCAAGCATACATTTTCTTCGTCTACATGCCACAGAAAGGCAATCGTGTGTTTTTTTACCCCACCATCGAGGTAGTGGATGATTGTTTGGCCTGCTTTTGTTTGTTGTTGACGCAAGGCTCTTTTTAAATCGTTCAAACGAGCAGATCGGTCCAAGGTGGATGCTAAGACTTCTTGTGGTTGGATACCCGTTTGAAGCAGTTCTTTCGGACTCGTATACTGACTGCTTCGTTGCAATCGAAACAACAAACGCTTCATGCGTGCCCCAAATGGCTTAGTTCTTGTGGTTCTGATGTATTTTAGATGAGTGATTTCCTTTTTAGTCTGATGAGCTTTTACTGCGTTGTCAATTCGGTGAATCAATACTACGGCAATTACCAAGCAACAGAAACCAACGAGTAGATAGTGATGACGAGCAAATTCACCCAACTGGGCTGTTATTCTTTCTGGTGAGATTTGAAAGACAATACACAAAACACCTATTAATCCGAGACAAGCACTAATTACTAGGAGCAAGGGTAGGTGACGGTCTTTACTGGTGGGATAACTGATATTCATAACGCTGTTTTTGATGAAACAAATTTCTGTACTTTAGTTCATTATTTTTTATTTATTAAAACTATATCGACTATAACTTTTGTTTATGAACTATACCTTGCATCAATTACACGTTTTTACCAAGGTGGTAGAGACGCGTAGCATTACGCGGGCCGCCGAAGAGCTGTTTATGACTCAACCTGCGGTCTCCATTCAATTGAAAAAACTACAGGAGCAATTTGAAATTCCGTTGACAGAGGTGGTAAGGAAACGAATGCGTATCACTGAGTTTGGAATGGAGATTTACCGCATGGCCGAGCGGGTGCTCAATGAAGTACATGCTATAAATTACAAAACACAAGCGTTTAAGGGTTTGTTAACGGGGCGTCTGTCGATTAGTGTGGTGTCGACAGGGAAGTATGTGATGCCCTATTTTCTGGCAGATTTTATGAAAAACCATTCGGGCATTGAATTAAGTATGGATGTGACCAATAAATCGAAAGTCGTTGCAAGCTTGACCAGTGGTGACATTGATTTTGCATTGGTATCGATTTTACCGGATAAATTAAATGTGTATGAAGAGGTGTTGTTGGACAATGAAATTTATTTTGTTGCGAACAAACACTATCAATTGAGTAAGGAAAAACTAGCTAAAGCAACTCTTGAAAAGGAGCCACTTATTTTTAGGGAAGAAGGTTCGGCAACACGCAAGGTGATGGAAGATTTCTTCGAGCAAAAAAATTTGCGCGTTAGAAAGAAGATTGAATTAACAAGTAATGAAGCGGTAAAACAGGCTGTACTCGCAGGTTTAGGCATATCGATGATGCCCCTTATTGGTATTCGCGAGGAATTATTGCATAAGCGCATCAAAATTGTACCAGTAGCCGGGATGCCTATCAAAACTAAATGGCGGTTGATTTGGTTAACCGAGAAACCCTTGAGTCCGGTTGCGAAAGCGTACCTCGACTACCTGCGACAAACAAAAAGTACCTGTATCAAACAGCATTTCAATTTTGATAAAATTAAGAATAGCTAAAGTGATAGAGCGGTCAAGAAGGTGATTTACCAACCTGTTAAAGACCAAGTTACGATAAACAACAAGTGAGTTATTTTGTTATATTCGTATAAAATAAGCAACATGAAATTACGTTTATCTACACTTTTAGGGCTTTGCTTCTTTTGTGCTATGGATTTGTTTGCTCAATGTCCATTACCTACAACGGTTTCAGATGTTACACTCAACTGCTCAGGTGGTACTGGTAATCGAACGGGGGTGGCTTTCAATCCGAATCAAAACTTGTACTATTCGGTCAATGCTGGAAATGCTTCCTATCCTATTGAAACATTCTCAGTGACAGGTGGAAATTCACTTTCATCAACAACGCAAAGTGCTGATTACCGTGGTATTTGGTGGAACAGTGTAACTGGGGCCATCGAAGGAAATACATTTAATTCAAACGGTCTATATCAACATAATTTGGCTTCTGGTACTTTTTATGCAGCAGGAACCGTAACCAATATTGCTTCGGCGAACATGCCTAATACCCAATCCATGGGCCATGCGAATGTAGCTGGAAATGTAGTGGTTTATTATAATGCTGGGACACTTTACCGGTATAACCGAGCCACGGGTGCATTTATAGCCTCGATTGGTATATCGGGATTACCGGTGGCTACTTCCAACCTTAATAATTATGCAGTGGCTTATGTGGGCGTTCCAAATGGCGAGGCGCTTGTTTACGATTATGTCAACAAACGGGTCTACTTCATTAATGTAACCACTGGAGCTTACCTTACTACGTGTCAATTACCGACTACCGCGCCAGCTGCGGCTTCTTTCCAGTTTGGATTTGCTAACGAACGGGTTTTCCTTTATAATTCGTCAGCTAGTCAATGGTATGGTTACAAAGTCGTAAGTAATTCAGCGGTTAACCCACTATCCACACCAGCTGTTATTTGTGTGGGTGGCACCGCTGTTCTTACGAATACCGGCTCTGCAACGTATACGTGGGTGGGTGGACCATCGAATGCGAGTTTAGCAGTGAGTCCGTCTGTTACAACGTCTTATTCCATCATCGGCACGAATACTGCCGGTTGCACAGCCTCTGCTGTCATTACCGTTTCTGTTAACAACACATTACCTACATTAACTATTACCCCAAGTGCCACCACGGCCTGCTTAGGGCAAACAGTGGTGCTCACAGCTTCTGGTGCGAATTCGTACACATGGAACAACAATGTTATCAATGCAACGGCCTTTTCGCCAAGTACTACAAGTAATTACATCGTCAACGGACAAAATGCTTGCGGTACTACTACTGCCTCTATTTCTATTCCTGTGGCCCCCTTGCCAGTGCAGGTGGCATCAGCTGCTTCTGTAGTTTGTGCGGGTAATGCTGCGCAGTTAACGGCAACAGCCGTAGCTACCACGTACACGTGGTTACCAGGCAATTTGAGCGGCTCGGTGGTATTAATTGCACCTACAACAGCAACGTCTTACACAGTAATTGCATCGAACGGCCAATGCTTGGGCACAGCCACCATCGCCATGGCAGTGAATCCAGTACCAACAATTGCCATTGCTGCTAGTGGCACCAATATTTGTGCTGGTGAATCTTCTACTATTTCTGCTTCAGGGGCTACTTCTTATACGTGGCAAGTTGGTGGTAATGGTACGTCTATTGTTGTTACGCCTACTAACAATACCTTGTATTCTGTCAGCGGTACCAATAGTCTGGGATGTGTGTCATCTGCAAATATTCCTGTAATTACAAAACCGTTGCCTACACTTGGGGTTAGTGCTACCCAAACCTTGCTGTGTACTGGTTCGTCTGCTACATTAAATGCAACAGGTACCGGCACGGCCTACAGTTGGAGTAGTGGAGGTACCGGAGTTAGTGAAGTGGTATCGCCTCTTTCCAATCAAACGTATACCTGCATTGCTACTGCAGCAAATGCTTGTACTGCAATGGTAATAATTCCTATTGGCGTGTTCTCTCCTACAGTAAGTATTGCTGGTAATACGGCTGTTTGTGTGGGCAAATCCACCACGTTGGTTGCTTCAGGGGCCGATAGTTACGATTGGTTGGGATATGGACCGTTTCAATCAATAACCGTTTCCCCTTCAATACCTACTACCTATACATTAAGTGCTACTACCGTTTCAGATAATGTGACGTGCTCAAAGGACTTTTTTGTAAATGTCATTATCAATCCATTGCCTACTCCAACAATTGCCGCTACCCGAACAGTAATGTGTACTAAGGAATCAATCACCTTTACTGCTAGTGGCGCCACATCCTATGTGTGGAATAATACGACCACCTTGAGTACTAATTCCTTCACATCTAATGTAGCTGGTAATTACGCAGTGTCGGTGGTTGCAACCGATGTGAATGGCTGTGTTGGTAGTTCTACGGTTAACATCCGTGTAAATTCATGCAACAGCATCGAAGAACAAACTTCAACAGCTGTAAAAGTCTACCCTGTGCCGTCTAACGGCGATATTACTGTAGTGGTAGAACAGGATATGGATGTGAATTTAATAGATAACGCTGGACGTTTAATACGCACCTGCCAATTAAATGCTAGCAATGACCGAACCATGCATGTTCAGGGACTCTCAGCTGGTGTCTACTTTCTTACTTCACCATCACTTGAACAAAGCCGAAAAATCGTGGTTATCGAATAATCGTAAACGAAGAGTTTTAAAAGCGGTTTAATTGTATTAAGCCGCTTTTTTTGTAAAAACATGAGGTTAGAGTAGGGGGGATAATTACTATAACTCTGCTTGAATGGGTTATTCGTTAGCTGGTGATAGAATTCACTTACCACTTTAACAACACATGCTGATTAACACCAACGTGCTAAGACTTGTTAAATAGAAATCGTATTAATTTTCTGAAAAAACTTTTTCCTACATTTAGTTAATAGGGAAATTGTAATGTGTTACTCTAAAGTTTGCCTAGTATCTTCCGAATTGATAGCATTAAAATGACAAGCAGTCGATTATATTTTCTTCTCATTGGTCTCATTGCAAGCTTGCTTTCATATGGTCAGAATACCATTCCGCAACATTTCAGCACGCGTGAAAAGATTGGTTGGATACCATTTGATGCGAAAGTAGATGATCCTAATTTCAAGGTTTGTGATGAATTGAACATCGAAGAATATTACCAGGTCAATCCGCTTTATGGTGAAGGAATGGCGAGCATCAGAAACTACTTCTTTTCGCATAAACAACAATTGGAAACGCTTTGTCAAAAGGACGGTTATATTATCGTGCGGTTTGTAATCAATTGTCAGGGACAAACAGATCGTTTTCGCTCAAGTTTTATGTCGATGACCTATAGCGATGAATCGACTGTAAATACCGAGTTGCAGCGAAAAGTGGTGCAATTGGTACGTGCCATGGGCATTTGGACGCCAGGTACTAACAACGGTAAAACCTACGATTGTTACCAGCATTTGAAATTGATTTTTAAGAATTCCCAATTGGTAGACATTTTGTTTTAGGATGGTAAGGGGCGTCAATAGGAAGAAGCACTTTTTTGTTGCAGTCATGGTTGTTTTTGTAACGTTAATTGCTTGCGCACAAACGCCGCAAAAAGTAGCGATTACAGATAAGTTACTCGATTCGCTATCGGTATACAAGCAGCTTACCTTGCAAAATGATTTGTATTTCAAATTGTTTGCTGAAATGTACCCTTCTACACATGAAGCCTATATGGGACGTTCGGTGGCTTACAATAAAACAGGTTCGCCATCTGTGGGTTTTGCGCTATTAAACAAGGCAGTTCAAATAAACCCCCAACTCAATTTGGGTTACCGTGCTTTTGTGAAACTATACATGATGCACGATTACGAAGGTGCCTTGTTAGACTGCCTTCGCTTAGATTCCCTTACACACTTTGCTAAACCAGGGGTGTGGGGTGAAGAAATGGATATGGTAATAGGGTTATGTTACTTGCAACTCAACGACCTACCAAGAGCGCATGAACGTTTGACCAATACCCTATTGTCGGTCACTAAAGCGCATGGTAAGGATTGGGTCCCCCCACGTGCCTTGTTGTATCTTGCTATAACGCTCATGAAAGAAAATGCCTATACGCAAGCCATTAGTCGGTTCGATGAGTTAATTCAACTGTGCCCGAATTTTTCTGAAGCTTACTACTATAAAGCGGTTTGCTATAAATTACAAAAGGATACAAAAAGCGCCGAAGCAACCCTTACAACATGCCGACAAGTATTTGCAAAATTCGGAGCAGAGAAAAATCCCTACTTCGAATTACCATTTCAAATCTATGCCTCCATGCTTTCTGAATTTTCGCTTCAAAACTGAGGATTTGCCAATGGTGCGGCTCAAAGAAAATTACGAATTATACTATTTTGGCGAAGTTAGAGGGGGGGGCCGAAGTGGAGATAGGATGGTAAAAAAAATTGTTTTGATATTTTCTACTGAATTAACTAAGGTTTTTTGCCATGGTATAGAGTAACCGAGCGATTTCATCCGCCAGGATTTCGAAATCGATATATTCTTCTTCCGTAATTATAGCCTCATCTTTTAACGCGTCAAGAGCAGCAATACATTCATACAAAGAACCACGTGCGGTTAGGTAGTAATTTCGCCTGTCTGGTTTTGAAAATTTTCCAGAACCTTCTGCAATGTTGAGCATAATACTAAATGATGCACGGCCCAATTGATCTTTAACAAAACGGTCCAATGAATGTATTCCAATAGTTCTTTTACATTTTCTATGAAAAAGTTTCGCTTTCTGATAAACTTGTAATTTCTGAAAATCAAGCATTTTTCAGAAAGATAAAAAAGTCCTTTGCAGCAGTCTTTTATTTCCGATAATTAGACCATGAATACCGAAAATATAGGCTAAACTTTTAGATGCATGTGAAGTGCATTAATGTTGAAGAAGTGAAAAAATTAACTCAGCTAGAATTGTTCTGTAAACTACTCCTTCCGTTCAGCGTTCAAATCTTGTAATAAAAGAATGGTTGTAGGAGCAAGATTAAGTTCAAAAGCCAGAGCAAGAAGCGCTAGTGTCATTTGCTCTGCCACTGTTTCTTGCTCTTGCTCTGTTTTTGTACCTCGGGCGGGACTTGAACCCGCACGGACGTGAGTCCAAGGGATTTTAAGTCCCTCGTGTATACCATTTCACCACCGAGGCAAAATTAAAAAAGCCCGAAGTCCGGGCTTCTTGAGCGGAAAACGGGTCTCGAACCCGCGACCTTAACCTTGGCAAGGTTACGCTCTACCAACTGAGCTACTTCCGCTTGTCTGCTCGCGCAGGGAGTGCAAATGTAAGAAATTTTTCACCCCCAACAAAATTGTAGTACCCGAAATACTACAAAACTTCTGAAAATCAGGCTTTTTAATTTCATCTACCCCCCTTACGTCTACCCAAACAGTGGTATTTATTAGCATTTCAGCGTTTCCCACAAAATAAACTCCTGCAAATACGGCACTTTTACAAAAACAATCCAGACCCTATGAAAAAAATCCTCCTCCTTACTGTTCTATTGGCCTTCCTTTTGCAAGGGTGCCAATCGTGGACCTTTCTCGATATGAAACTTGGGAATGAAAAGACAGTGCATAAAATTAATCCTATGAAGGTGATAACAAATGGTACCACCCTCAATGATATTGGTAAATCTTACTTCTTCCTACACGAAATGAAGTACAACGTATGCCAACTTACACCAGAAGATACGCTGCGCTTGGATAAGGAAAATATCGGTACCGTGAGTTACCGCTTACTAAAAGATAAAAATCGCCGCAACCCGCTTTTGTTTCTTCTATTTATGCCCATCGATTTGGCAACCCTTTGTTTACCTGCTGTAGTTGGTATACCCGTGGGTCACCGCGTTGGGGTAGTTAAACTGGCAGTAGATGTAAAAGATGCTTCTGGAAATATTATTAAAACCTATATCGCTAAAGGAAAAAATACTACCATGCTGGCCGGCTGGTGGGGCTACAAACGTGAAGATGCAGAGGACCGCTCACGTGATAAGGCTTTTTATAAGGCTCTTCTGAATATTAAACAACAGATGGATGACGACGCCACCTTCTTGAACTCTCGCTTGCCCAACGCGACTTTAACGCCCGATGAAATTCAAGCGAATAAGTATATCGCAGAGGGTAACAAAGCGTTTGAAGCAAAAAATTACCCCGATGCCATCGCTTCTTATACCAAGGCGCTGCCCCTCTTGAAAAACACAAAGCCGTCGCATGCCTTGATGTACTACCGATTGGGATACAGTTACTCGGATCAGGACAGTGAAGCCGATAACGCTATCAAGTACCTTAAAAAGGCACTCGAAATAAATCCAACTATTGATTACATGGCGCCCGTTAGCATGTACATCGCTTACAAGAATAAAAATGATTTCCGCAATGCCATTGTTTGGCTTGATTACACCATTGATCAGTTTGGCTTGAACGAAAAACAAAAAAACTTACTGCGCGAATGGAAAAAGGAATGCGAACGGGCCATCCCACAAATCGAAGCGGGTGCTAAATTAAAAGAACAACCAGTAAATGTGATTGTAAGAAACATGGGCAACGTTATCAACGGCGTCTCGGGTGATTATTTTCCTTCGATTACCGCCGATGAGTCGATGTTGCTATTTACTTCACGCAGAGCGGGCTCCACGGGTGGTTTAAAGGATGGGAAGTACGACGAAGATTTGTGGTACAGCACCAAGGATTCTACTGGCAAATGGTTGTCGCCAAAGAATTTTGGAACACCGGTGAATACACCGCAAAACAATGGTATTGCCTCGTTTACAGGCGATGGCCAGTTTGTGGTTTGTGGCCGTTGTAATGAAGTAGACGGATTTGGTGGTTGCGATATCTACGGCGCTACGCTGGTTGGTAATACCTGGAAAACGCCAGTTAATATGGGTAAAGTGGTTAATTCAAAGGAATGGGATGCGCAAGTTTCTATTAGCGCTGATGGCAAAACCTTGGTGTTTTGCTCCACTCGTGCCGGTGGGTATGGTGAAGAGGATATTTGGATGACCAAGAAAAATAACAACGGCCAATGGAGTGAACCACGCAACCTTGGCAACATGGTGAATACAACTGGTTCTGAGTTTTCACCTTACTTGCACCCCGACGGCAAAACGTTGTATTTCGCATCGAATAACCGTTCGCCACGTATTGGTGGAACAGATATTTATAAAACAACCATGAACGACGATGGTAGCTTTACAATGCCTGAAAACTTGGGCTATCCAATCAATACCGAGTTCAACGATAATTATTTTGTGTTGTCTCCTTCTGGTTTAAAAGGCTACTTCGCTTCCAACCGCCCAGGTGGCTTCGGTGCGGATGATGTTTACGAAATCACCTTCCCCGAAGAAAAGAAAACGAAGTTGACGACTTTTGTTGGGTACGTTCTCGATGATGAAACAAAACAACCGCTCGAGGCGGGCATTACTATTGATGACCTCGATAGTGCGAAGGTGGTGGGCACCTACGTGTCGAATTCTGCTTCTGGAAAATTTGTGGTGATCTTAACACCGGGTCATAATTACGCACTTACCGTTAGTAAGGGTGGGTACTTGTTCTATTCCGAAAACTTTAATATCGATACCAATCATGCCTTCCAAGAGGTGAACAAGGAAGTGCTTTTGCAACGCCTCAAAGAGGGAAAAAAGATTGTGTTGAACAACATCTTCTTTGAAACTGGAAAAGCAACACTGACCGATGCGTCAACGGTTGAAATACAAAAATTGTACGAGCTGCTTCAGCAGAACCCGCTGATAAGGGTTGAAATATCGGGACATACCGACAATGTGGGTAACGACGATGCCAATCTAAAACTTTCGCAAGACCGCGCCAATGTGGTGGTGCAAGTGCTGATTAGTAAGGGTATTCCGTCGGCGCGGCTGATTGCCAAAGGGTATGGCGAAACACAGCCATACGGTCCTAATGATACCGATGAACAACGCGCATTAAATCGACGCACTGAGTTTAAAATTATCAGTGCACAATAATTGCATCTTCTAAAAGAAAGCTGGTTGATTTTTTGACCAGCTTTCTTTTTTTGGCATGTATAATTTAATAGGCAATAAAATCAGGCGGTGCGATTGGCATTAGTGACATGGAAAAGCTAAGTGAAGAAAACCATCGCCAACAGAATTGTTGTTGAAATTAACACTTCTTTTACGCGTACGATTTAGAGTAAGCAACACGAGCAGTGGGGTTGTAGGCCGCAGTGCGCGTGAGGGACACGCAAGGCTTGGTTCTTCTCGTTCCCCGCACAAAAGGGCGAAGGTATTTTTTGGTATCGACCCTTTTGTTGCGTGGGACGAGAAAACCGCAGCGAAGCGGAGCCTGGAGTGGCCCGACCCCCGCACAAATGCCGAACGTATTTCTTCAGAAAAACAATTTGCTGCGGGGGACACGCCCAACTACTCATTAACTAGTTATGAATTCAATAATGTAGCGTTGTTGTTTCAAGCGTAAGAGCAAAACGTTAGTTCAACGTATACGACTTGTTTTGGGCGCCCGGGCACGTCTTTCGGCTGTAGTGGTCTCGTCCTGCCTAGCCTGCACTAAGCCGTGCGGGGTCACCGCTGCTACGCGCGGTGCCTCCGCCAGCCAAGTGCAGGCAAGTCAGGCCATCAACCAGCTGCCGCCTTCAGCCGTTGGCGCACTTTTACACCGTCGTAATCATTGCCTACTTAAAATCAATTTCACTGCTTTATGGCTGATTAACGCGAGGTCTGCAATGAACATACGGACTAATAATAAAGAAGCGAATGCCTTTGTAGCGAGGACAAAAAAAAACGCCAGTGATAAAAGCACTGGCGTTACAATGGGCGTTAAGTTATTATTAGTGACTCACCACTAATTTTGAAATAACCGTTCCTTCTAATAGTTGTGCAGTTACTACATACACACCCGACGGTAATTCATTGACATTAAGTTCTTCAGGCAATTGGTTTGATTCGTACACGGTGTTGCCGCGAATACTTTGAATGGTTATGTGTTGCACAGATGCAGGATCAAAGCCCGATGTTTTAAATACAACGTGGTTGTCGGCAGGGTTTGGAACCAGCGAAATTTCTGAACTTCCTTCTTGTCCTGCTTGCACGGCAATCCATGGATAGTCTTTGCAAACCCCGTCAAAATCACATTGTTTTAATCGGTAGTAATTGAGGCCGTTGTAGGGTTGTTCATCGATAAAGCGGTATTCAACTTTAGAGCGGGAATCACCTTGTGCTTTAACAGTACCAATCGTGGTTAAGTTCTTGCCATCGGTAGTACGAATGACTTCAAATTGATCGGCATTTTTTTCAGAGGCTGTTAACCAAGTCAATTTCACAGTTCCAGCTACAGGAGTGCCGTTAAAGTCGTACAATTCAACTGGTAATGCGGAGGCATTTCTGTTCTTGGTGCCAATGTACCATGAATTAGAAACGTTGGCGTTTGAAAGTGCAGAGCGGTTAACTTCGTATGTTGTATTGACATTGGTAGCAGCACCATGAGTTCCAACAGCCGAGGAGGCGAGTGATGCATTAAGGTCAGTTAGGTTGTTAGTACCATAGCCTTCACCACCGTAACGTAAAACGCCAGTACTTCCGTTAATAGAGAGGCTGGTGCGGGTGATGGTCCAATACGAGTTGGAAACCCCTTGTACGTCATTACCCCAGCTGGCATCGGTGTAAGCCACAGTGGCATTGGTAGCAGGGTAGGTGTAATTGTGTCTTACATTAAGTTGACCAGCTGTTGTAAGGTTACTCGAAGAACCAAACCAAAGAGGGCGGTAATGACCTTGATTGGTGCCAAGCGGGAAAAGTCCGGAGGTAGCAGGAACCGTTACAGCCGTGGTTGGAAACCAGCGGCTAAATACGCCATCGTAAAGAAAACCAGACGATCTTACCAAGGTACCAGCAGCTGCAGCGGATGTGCCTAGCGTAAGTGTGGTCGAGTTTAAATACATATTACCCTGCGTCATGGTCAAGGTACCCGATATGGTGGCCGCTGAGGTTAAACTCAGGGTGCCAGCGGATTTGTTTATTATCAATCGACTTGGCGTATTCTGGGATAAGCCGGCGCCAGTGATTTGATCGGCTGTTCCGAAATACTCGTAACTCGATCCGGTAGAATAGGTGTAAGAGCCACCAAAACAAACGGTAACTGAATAAACGATAGAGCTTACGCCAGAAGCCGCGGTGGTGGTAAGCCCACCGGGTTTCTCAGTACGAATCATCCCAGTTGAAGTCACTCTTAAGTCACTACCACCAGAAGGATTGGGGTCGTATAATAAACCACCAGAGTTAACAGTCAATGTGCCATTGATGGTGAAAATACGGTTGGTATTACCTGCATCATAAGCCATGTAACCCGACAAAGTACCAGAACAAGTGGTAGAGAGTGTCATGACTAACCGTTCACCACTAGTACCAATAGTTACCGTGCTGCTCGAGGGTACTAACATACTGTTTCTCAAAAGCAAGGTATTCCCAGAATTTTCAGCACGTAACCAGCAATAACCCGTTCCAGTAAAGGTTAAACTGTTTAGGGTGATGTCCTGCACATCATATATGTAGTTAGAGGCGCTTGCATACAAAGGAATGATTACATCGTCGTTTGCAGCTGGCTGACCTGATGGCGACCAGTTGCCAGAGGACTCCCAATCACCAGTACCAGTTGCAATCCACGTTTTGGTTGCAGCCTGGGAATACGATGAAGAAAGTAAAACAAAAAGAATCAGAGCAACGCGAAAGTTTTTGATAAAAATGTACAGTTGGTTCATGATTGATTTTTTGACTATTATCCAAAAGGTAAATTTACGATGAAATAAATTAAACGATTTTGCAATTACGCTCATTTATAAACTATTAAATCTCAATTATTAGGTTTTAAAACAAAAATACACTTTTTTTATCCTAATTGACGGAAAATCAGTGCAAAAACACATTTTTTCTGACTTTTTTACGTGCGTTTTTTCGAGTGCGGAATAAACATCATTTGTTCACAAGAAAGGTAAAAACTACTGGGCTTATTAGTTGGCAAAGGCGCCAATCTTAAAGTACTTTTTAAGGGTATACAAGGATGTTTGCAAGCGGTTGAATGGAGTTGGGAGTACATTGGTCATAACTTTTAGAGAAGAACAAGGCATTCCAATAGCGACTCAGCCCGCCAGTATGACAAGGGAGTTTATTAATCAAGCAGATGGATTTAACGTGATGTTAGGTTAGTTTACCTAATTGAAAATGCTTCTCAACAATTTGCTTCTTGTTGCTTCTTAAAAATTTCACAAAGGCTTCTGCCACCGGCGATAGTTGTTTGTTCTTCAGCCATATCAACCGCCATTGTGTTTTGATAGGTAGTCCCTCCACCTTTAACAAACGTATTTCTCCTGCTGCTAATTCGTGCCGAATACCGGTAGTGGGTAAAATGCTATAGCCCAATCCGGCAATTACAGCTTGTTTTACAGCTTCATTGGAAGTGAGGTTGATTTTGCGTTTAATTAATCGAATATCTGTACCAAAATAGTTTTCAATCATCTGCCGGGTGCCCGATCCCTCTTCGCGAAAAATCATTGGCATGGCTGCAAATTGTTCTTTTTTAATGGGTTTTGTGGTCTTTATACCATCTGCTGGTCCCACGGCTCGTAACTCGTTTTGCATGATAATTTCTGACTCAACTTCTATTTCGTTGGGTAGGACATAACTCAGTGCAAAATCAAATTCAGAGCGCAATAAACCCTGAAACACCTGGGTTTTGTTGGTCACATCCATGGTTAATTCGATGGCACTGTGTTCGCGCATAAATCCCGACACAAAGTAGGGCATCACGTACTTCCCAGTGCTTATGGTGGAAATAGATAAACGCCCACTTAACAACCCTTTATACGAAGCGGTTTTGTAATTGATAGCATACATTTCATTGATGATCCGCTCCGCCAATTGGTATATCTCCTTCCCAAAATCGGTAACATACAATTGCCGACCAATCAATTCTGTTAAAGGAATATCAAATTGCTCCTGAAAATTCTTTAGTTGAATCGAAACGGCCGGTTGCGTCATGAATAATTCTTCTGCTGCCCGCGTAATGCTGCGTGTTTGAACCACTTTCGAAAAAACTTGAAGTTGATGCAAGGTGTAATTCATAACAATTCTTTATGGGTTTGATAACAAATATAAATAAAAATAATAATGGATTCTGTGCTATTTTTGAGGGAGAACCCGCGGAAAGTCCCTAAAACCGCTACGAATGAATCAATTTTAGGCAGATAGTTAGTAGTTATGTATCAAGATCAATCGATAGTAGTTGCCGTTGAAAATGAAGAGGATGTAGTAATGACCCCGTTGCTTTCGCAAGCTTTAGGGATGCATTGTAAGGTAGGGATGGGACCAATTCAATCGGCTGAAAATGATGTTTACCCAGCCTCAGAATTGCTGGCAGCAGCGCGCGAAAAATGCAAGGCGGCGATGGAACGGTTTCAAATCGACCTAGCTATTTCATCAGCAGCGGCGTTTGAATACGACCAAGAATTCCCCAACAAACGCATTCATAAGGAAATAATGGTGTTCTGTGACCGGAAACGGCAAATCGAAATGACGGTAAGCGAAACAACTACCGAAACTAATTTTCAATCGGTGATGCTGAATTCGATAAAGGACTTACAGGAATTTTCAGAAACAACCGGGTTTCCTTCACACGCACTGAACGTGGTGGTTGTGAATGGTAAAACAGAAATAATAAGGGGACTTAATAATTGGAAACACCTTGCGCTAAATTTTAACAAGGCGTTTAAGGAAAAAGGAATTGTGAACGTCCACACCGATATGCGGGCAGCTTATAATCCAAGCCGAATGAAGGTGATTCGGGCGTTAACATATAAGCTGATTGAAAAAATAAAGACAGCTTGTCCTCAATGCCAATCGCCAGGTTTTACAGTAACGTCGATTCAAAAGGGGCTGCCGTGCGAGGTTTGCAAACGCCCAACAAATTCGGATTTAATCCATCATTGTACCTGCACCAATTGTGGTTACTCGCGTGAAAGAAAGTATCCAAAGGGTAAACGGGTAGAAAATGCGCTGTATTGCCTGCACTGCAATCCGCGTTAATACATGTAATTAAGAATAGGGATAAATTAGAACTTGAGGAGTTCTTCGTACAACAACCTTACTGGCAACCCAACGACCGTATAGAAACTGCCTTCTATTTTTTTGATGCCAGTGTAACCTATCCAATCTTGTACACCATAACCACCTGCTTTATCGTAGGGGTTAAAATTGGTGAGGTAGTACTCGATTTCGTCGCTTTGAAGCTGCTTAAACGTGACGTTGGCTACATCGTAAAATACAACGTGTTTACGCGCACTTCGTAAACAAACCGCTGTATACACTTGATGGGTTTTTCCGCTGAGGCTTTCCAACATTTTTTTTCCTTCTGCAAAATTAGATGGCTTGTTAAATACGTTTTCGTCGCACCAAACAATGGTGTCGGAGGTTATCAGTAATTCGTCTTCCTCTAACTCATCGGGATAATTGTTGGATTTTAATTCAGCTAACCAAAGGGGGATTTCTTCTGCTTTCAAATCTTTTGGCCAACTATCTTCATCGGCTTTTATGGGCTTTACACGGAATTCAAATCCAAGACTTTTAAGTAATTCCTGCCGGCGAGGGGAAGCCGAACCAAGTATTATTCGATAAGGATAATGTTCAAGTTGGCGTTGTAAGGCTGTCATAATTAATAGTAGTAATAAACAAGGGCGTAACTTAGCCCGGCTAACATAATGAGTTTAAGGGTTAAACTGGCTCGTTTGAAGTCCTTGCTCTCCTTGGCTCGCAAGAGGTATAATCCTAATACTACCAACGGTAGTACAAGCAGAATCAGCAAATAAAGGTTGTGAATGGTGAGAAACTGGTGTTCGGCTCTTACGGTGTTGTAAACAACAAACAAGATCAATAAGGCAGTAATAAGCAAAAGGAAGAAGGCAACTAGTCTACCGGCTTGCATACCCCAACTAATGGGTAAGGTGTGTCCACCGGTTTGAGAATCACCATAAACGTCTTCCATGTCCTTAATTATTTCTCGCGCCATACTCGTAATAAAGGCGAATACAGCAAACAGCGTGGTCATTTTTAAGGCATGAAGGAAAACATCGGGATGATGGGTGATATACCCTGTCTGCATTTTTTCGAGTACCCCAAATTCGTACACCAATGGCATAAAGGCGACCGCGGCGGTTAAAAGTGATACAACGAGATTGCCTATCAAAAGTGATTTTTTGAAATGCGTGCTATAAAACCATAAGAGTATGGCTGCAATAAAATGAAACAAGGCTAATCGTAAATAACCGGTTTGCAGTGCTGCATACATGCCAATGAACAATCCGCTATTCGTTAGGACAAAGTGAAGGGTAATGGCCCAACGCCGTTTAATGACTTTGTCTAACACAACCGTGTCGGGGTGGTTTAAGAGGTCTGTTTTTACATCAAAATAATCGTTGATGATATAACCACCTGCTGCAATCATAACGGTACTTAACACCACCAAGGTAAAAAGACCGTTTTCTAAACCGGGCGTTAACCCATTTGCCAATAATACACGCTGAACAACGAGGTAACGAAGCATGTACTGTGTCACCACAATCATTAGCAAATTCTCAAAGCGAATGAGTTTGAGAAAGGCAGGAAGGGGATGGTTGATCAATCGGCTCACAATCGGTAAAAATAAGATATCTAGGGCATCTCTAATAATTGATTATGAACTTCATCCAAATAAAGGCTTTCGGTAGAGGTTTTGGTAGGTGATTGAATTAACTTGCTACCGGAGTGCGTTGCTGGACTTAAAGTGGAAGGGCAGGGTGACTACTGAGGGGACTTTAAGCGACGGTCCCACCCATATTTTTCAGTCCGTACTAATTTTACGCAGCGCTTGAAATCCGGATGACGCGTGTTGATGAGGTAATTCTTCTCTTGTTCGATAATTATGGAGGGTACTCTCAAGAGCACCGAGGATTGGTTTTTGTACCAGCTGCTGCCGATGCCTTGTAAATCGGGAATGGATTGAAAGTGTTTCCAATTCGCAGGTAGTTGGTTCACGGAAATAGATTGCAAGGGGTACTGCTTTTCATTGACCGAAAGAACCAACATGGAATAGGTATCAGCCAGGCTAGCTTGATCGAGATGAACTAATTGCTCTAGTGCGGCTAAGGACCTAGAATTAGCTGTATAAAGCACGTGTTCGCTTTCTCGGTTCCAGCGGTTTGCTCGTCCAGAAGCAGTAATTGTGCCTGCAAATTTTGAACGTACTAAACGGTAAACTTCCATCTTATACGTTATCGCCGTATTCGATGGCGGTGAGTCGGTCATCTATGAATTTTAAACCACTTGAAGTGGTCATAAAATCGAGTGGCCGTTTGTTGTCGAAGAAAAAATTGGTGTTAGTTATCCAGGTATGAAACCCTTCAGCACTGCCAAAAACAGAGGTGCCGTGTTTTATAACAGCAAGTAATTTGAGCACACTCTCTTGCAGTTGCGGTTTAAGATCTAAACTTTTTGCTTGTTTGTAGTTGGCATAGGTGCGCTCACTTACCCCCAACCATCTCGAAATTTCCTTGTCACTAACAAGGGTAGAATCTTTTAACGTTTTGAGATAGGGTTTGCCCTTGTTGCCATCAAGTTGACCTTCTTGTATTAGATTTAAGATGGTTTGCTCATCAATTTGATTTGGTATCGACTGGTATTTTGGGTGTGATGGACTCATAACACTTGTTTACACAAATTTACGCAAATTTACGATAGTGTGCGCAAATTTACCGATAGGTACATGCAAATTTGCATGTTTTTAGTCTAAACTATAGCGAGAAGAAAAGGCTCTTTATTAACGGAAGCTAAGAATCGGTACTGGCGGGTAAAATTACCCTCGTTTAGCTTGTTGTTCAGTAATTAAATGACTGACTGATTTATAAATTGAATGCAAGCTTTTTTGCTTTTTCAGCAATTTCAAGTGGTGGCGCATGGTGCTTTTGTCGTTGCGTTTAGCAGGACCAGTTTGCGCGGCAAGTGGCGAGAGTAGTGCTGTTTTTTGAATGGTAGTTAGAATGAGTGGACGAAGTGCCGCAAATTTTTTACCTGCTAGGTCGTTAGCTGCTACCAACATAGCATTGGTAAAATTGGAAGCAAACACGGCTGCTAAATGCAGTTGATACCGCTCTTTATCTGTAACATCCAACGCCTCTGTACCCAATTGAAGCGCCAGCTTTTTTAAATGGTGTTGCGTTTTTTTGTCCTTTGCTGTTACAAATACCGGAACCTCCTTCCATTGAATGGGTGTGCCTGCAGTAAATGTTTGCAGTGGATAAAACACACCCATGTGCTGTGGAATTTTAACTTCAGCACCGCCACTGGTATGCGCCATAATGGTTGTTTTGGGCAACGACAGTTCTTTGAGTAGGGTTGAAATGGATTTGTCAGGCACACATATCAAGCAATACATCGCTTCGTTAGGGAGTTCACTTTTTTTTGTTGTGACCCTACAGCCCATTTCTTTGAATAATTCAAAGCGATTGTTTTTACGATGATTGAATACGGTTATCTGGTAATGCTTTTTTAATCCAAACGCTAGATGCCAGGCAAGATTTCCTGCTCCTACAATAATCAGTTGTGGCGCTTTCAAAGCCATTACTCCTCGTTTTTACGTTTGAGAATACGCAAACGTTCACGCACTGCCACTAAGGTGCCAAGTCCCATAATGACACAACCTGCCCACAGCACATTGATATACGGAAACAGATAGGCTTTGAGTACAATGAAATCCTTAGCATTGGAGAGTTTTTCACTCATGGTAATTTCAAGTGTTTCGTTTTCTGGATTGATTTTCCAAAACACAAATTTTAAACCGAGCGAAGGTTCTTCATAACTTAATGGAACAATGGTGTTGTTTTTAATTTGAAACTTGGGATAAGCGTATACGGCCTTGCCAGTAACATCAATGCATTTGAGTACGGCTGTTACCGAGAGTTCACTGTCGTTCTTTTCGTATTCTTCTTGTGTACGATCAGTACGTACTGAATCGATGACTATAATAGCATTACTTGCAAAAATAGAATCCCGCACATGCCCAACATAATTCTTGGCTTCTGTATAACCTTTTTCAATGGTGATTGTATCGGTATTTAAATCGGCATAGGTAACATGGGTGTAAATGTCCCTACCTAAGTAATGGCGTGTTGCAGGTTCTGGCGCCTTTCCCATACGTGGATTATCTTGTACGTGTGGCACTAAGGAAAAATCAAATTCTTTTTTGCCTTCTGCTGTTTGTTTAAAATAGTCAACCGTAAAGTAAACGTCTATGCCCTTGCGTTCTTTCTTGGTATAAGTTACCCAATAAGGACCCATTGGTAACGTATCCCCCTTGGTGAGAAGCAAACTCTCATTCTCATCAAATCCTTCACCTAACGCAGATACTTTTTTAGTTGAGGTGTTCTTCGATAAGGTGACTTTTTTTGATGTCGATACCAAGGCGCCAACAATTACCAATGCAAAGCCCGCATGTGCAATGGCCGCACCACTTTTAGAGAGTTTGCCTTGTAATACGGTTATTATATACTGGTTATTAGCAAAGAAAGCGAACAGGCCACTGAACAACAAAAACGAATAAGTGATGGCTTGATTAGTGCTAAAGCCTTGAGGGGCGCTGAGAAAATACATAGGTAAGGCAGATGCCGTTGCAAATAATAAGGCGGCAATGGCACTGATGCTAATTTTTTTATAAAAGGCCTTCGCCTCTGTTTTTTTGTATTTCAAAAACAGCGCAGCTCCAGAGAGTAACATGAGCACGATGGCAAATGGCACCATCCAGGTATTGTAATCAGCGACTTTCAAAGGGGCCACATCGGTTCCAAAGAGTTTATTAAAAACAGGAGACGAGGTGAAAAAGGTGATAAGTACAGCAGACAATACCAAGGTCAACGCACCAAGGAAAATCCAGAATTCACGTGAATAAAGCGCTTCTTCTTCTTTTTCTCTTGGAAAGTAGAGGTAGTAGGCTAGAATAGTTATTACAAACGATGCGCCTAGCCAAACTAATAATAACGTAGCCGTTTGATCATACACGATAGCAGCACCAAGTAACAAGAGGGACCCAACAATGTAGGAGGTGCGGAACAAGGCGTCTTGTATTAAAAGTAAAATGGCTAAGAACAAAAATGTAAGCACGTAAATCACCAATTGACCGGTCATTCCTAAATCTGTAAAAGCGTGCACGGATGCATTACCTAGTACGCCGCTGCGCGTAAGGAAGGTTGAATAAAGAACCAGTAAGAAACTACCGATAGACAAGAAATGGGTAGTGAAAAGCGAGCCGCCCTTGTTTCGGTTGATTAGCATGGTGTGTGCTGCGGCAACTAGAAGTAACCAAGGGACTAATGACGAGTTTTCTACTGGGTCCCATGCCCAAAAGCCGCCAAAGCTCAACGCTTCATAAGCCCAGGCGCCGCCCATTAAAATACCGATACCAAGAACGAATACGCCAAAGAAAGCCCATGGCAAGGCTATTTTTTGCCAATCTTCATACCGTTTGTTCCAAAGGGCAGCCAGTGCGAAGGCAAAGGGGATAAGGGTACTGGCAAATCCAAGAAACAAGGTGGGTGGGTGAATCGTCATCCAATAGTTCATTAACAAGGGGTTGAGTCCCCTGCCATTGAGTTTGCTCAGGTAATCGGCTTTGCCGAGAAAAGGGGCACTGCTAAAATCAGGATGTTCGCGTAACAATAAAAAGGGGTTGGTGCCAATTTTATAGTCCAACACATAAACCCCAATAATCATACTAGCCAAGAAGACTTGAACCAGCGCAAAAACCGCCATAACTGGCGCCTCCCAAGGTTTATTGTGTAATTGTTTTCGAAGGACTAATCCTAGTACCACATTCCAAAACGTCCATAATAAGAAGCTACCCTCTTGACCTTCCCAGAAACAAGAAAGGATGTACTTCCTATCCATTTCTGTGTTACTGTGTTGCCAAACGTATTGGTATTCGAAATAATGGTTAAATAGCATGAAAAAGAGCGTGCCTGCAATACCAATTACTGCAAAACAATGCACATAATAAGCCCTACGCGCTAATGGGAGGTAGTCGGCATTCTTAGTTGAAAGAAAGAAGGTAACCGATGAAAGCAGTGCCGCAACAAATGATAAAATAATAAAAGCATGTCCCAGTTGTCCGGCCCAGAGGTGCTCACCAATGTACGCAATCGTCTCCACAGCTTACTTTAATTCGTTTTTACCGTCGTTGTACTTACTTGGGCATTTCATGAGAATGTCATTCGCGTGAAAGGCATCGCCATTCATTTTACCAATGAGGACAATTTGTTCGCTTTTTTCAAAATCTTGTGGCTTGCTTTTGTGCAAGACAACAGGTTTACTTATTCCTCGGTTGTCGATTAGGGTAAAGTAAAATTTATCCGGGTCAACACGAGGCTCGAACACCTGGGGTTGTGTTTTATCAAGTTTGCCAACAACATGGTATTCTTTATCGGGATTTTCGGTGGCCTCTTTAAAATCGGCGTAGGTGGTAGTGCTTTTAAGCGAAGTAAGAATCATGCCTATGGCAACGGCAATAACAACGATAGCTAAAATGTGCAGCTTTTTCATTTTTTGTCAGGACTTTGATTTACTTGCTTTTCAAGTTTAGCGACACGCCGCTCAATAAGGGTAAGAAAAACGACCAGGGCTAAAAAAATAAGCGCGAGCACGGTTATAACAACGTAAATTTTTCCGTCGGCTCTCAGTTGATCGGCCATTGCAGGTTCTGTTGTTTGGGCGTTCAGCGACCAACAGGTGCTTAGCAACAAGAGAAGGGATAAAATGAATTTCTTAGTCATGTAATTTCTTTTGTAGGTCAGAAACACGGTTAATGAGGCGGTAAATCCACCAACTAAAAAGTACCCAGCCAATAACCGCTGGATAAAAAACAGTCCGCATTTGGTTGTCGAGGTCGTACTTGCCAAAGGCTGGATTACCGCCATTACCAGGGTGTAAACTATCGGTCAAACGCGGGAGAATCATAATAAAGATCATCATCATCACGTAGGCAAAAATATTATACACCGCAGCTATGCGTGCTTTTTTTAGTTCATCATCAATGGAACTACGTAAAATGAAGTAGGCAAAATAAATCAGTAAACTAACAGCTACTCCATTTAATTTGGGGTCTTGGAAGGTCCACCAGGTACCCCAAGTGAACTTAGCCCAGAAAGCCCCCGTGAGCATACCAGGAATACTAAAAAAGATACCGGTTAGGGCGGCATTGCTTGCTAACAAATCGTACTGTTGGTTAGAACTCGACAATAAGCGAAGACTGTTCACGAATGACACGGTGAGCATAAATAACATGGCAAACCAAATGGGGACATGGTAATACACATTTCGAATGGTTTCATTGAGAATATCCAAACGCGGAACAGTGTTTTGCATACCCCATACAATGGTATAGGTAATCAATAGAACAGAAAGAATTTTATACCAGTGTTGTTTCACAGTTTAAACCGAAACGTTGTGTAAGGGAAGCCTCCCTAATTAATCCCGCCAAAGATACGGAAATAATAGATAGGCGAGGGCAGCGGTGAGCACGTTCAAGGCGATTAAAATGATAAAATACTGGGGATTTATGCCGGCCCATTCAATGCCGTCGATAGCTAATTTGCTGATTTTGATTGAAACCAAGATCAAGGGCATGGCAACAGGGAAACTGAGAATACTCATTAAAGCAAACCCAGAACCGGCTTTAGCGGAGATAGCGCTCATGAGACTTAGCACGGCCGATAATCCAGCACTTGCTAAGAGCAGGACAAAGAGAAAAAGTGAAGGATTACCCACTTCAGCGGCGATAAAGAAATTATAGAAAATGAACGTTACCAAACTAAGCGCCATCATAAAGGCCATGTTGTACAGCATTTTGGCCACAATAAATTTAGAGGGAGGGTAGGTTAGGTAGTTAAATAAGGCTTGACCACCGGTTTCTTTTAAAAAGCTTTTCCCACTTATGGTAACTGAGGTAAACAAGGTAATCACCCAGAACAAAGCATTCCAAGTGGGTTTATCGACCTTACCAGCAAAACACAATGCACTGGTAAAAATAGTACCCGTAATGTAAATCAGTACCCCACCAAGCGTTGATTTTTGGCGAAATTCTAAACGGATTTCTTTTTTAATGAGCGAAGCAATCACTGGGTAAAGATACGTTTTGATTTTGGTCCATTCAATTAACCGTGTATCTGCCCTATTTTGAGCAATAAGGGGAAGTGCACCGGCATTGTTTCGGTAATAAAAGCTTTTCGAAGGTCCTCCGTAATCACCCTCACAGGATCTTGACCGGTTGCCTGGGTGTATTTCTTAACAGCGCTCCACGTGCCCAGATAACCTAACAGGTGCTCAGCAGTCCACTTAAACGGCGTGGTTAATTGTAAATTAGCAGGCGGGTACACTTGTTTGAATGGAAAGGGAATTGTTTGATAATTAGCGTCTATGTGACGGCGCTCAACGTCCCAATAGGAACCAATGATGTCATGGTAAAAATGGGTGATAAGGTCATCGATTGTAGGTGAAATGGTTGGTCGATTATATCCAATTAGAGCGAGAATACCATTTTTTGCAGAGGTGCGGCGCACTTCCTGATAAAAGGAGTCGAATTGAAACCAATGTACGGCTTGGGCAACAATTACTAGATTGAAGTGGTGGTTAGGGAAGGTGGTTGACTCAGCAGCTTGTTTCGAATAACGAATTGCCGGATACGGAATGGCTTGCTTTAACTGCTCCTCACTTATATCAGTAGCTTCAACACTTGTAAAAATAGTTGCGAGTTGGATAGCCGCTTGACCATTTCCTGTACCTACATCCCAACAATTTTGGTTGTCTGTAAGGGAAGCTAGCCATTGAAACAACCCGATAGGGTAATTCGGCCGAAAATGGGCGTAGTCTGCTGAATTTGAAGAGAACCTGTCCTTCATGATGCAAAGTAAACAAAAGAATTTGGCGAACCTTCAGCCAAATGCACCATCTCTTGAACAGGAAATGGCAGAAGGAGAAGTTTTTTCATGTATCTGTGATAATTGTTACCTTTAAATTCAAGTACCTTTAATAATTTTGCAGAATGCGTCGGGCACTTGTATACCTTTTACTTTTTAGTTTCATCAGTTCTATTTCAGAACTGCATGAAGTTTTTAAGTTGCCTGAATTGATAAAACATTATCAATCGCATTGCAGTAAATCACCTGATTTAACTTTTGCTGAATTTTTGAGTCGGCATTATTCAGAAGAAGAAGAAGGTAAAGTGGTTTCTGAGCATGAGAGATTACCCTTCAAATCGCACGATGAATTTTGTCATATGCCTGTGATGAAAGCGCTTCCTGCGATGGATAAGGAATTTATACAACAAGAATTTTCAGCCACTTGTGGTGTTTTGCCTGTGGATGAAACCTTTATCTCCCATTTTCTATCTACTATTTGGCAACCGCCTAAATTGGTTTAAAACGTTTACCCCTTAGGGGGCTATCCCTGTTTTATTTACTAATTGTGCGTGTATGCTCAACAAAATAATTGATTTTTCACTAAAAAATAAATTAGTCATAGGGCTATTGACCTTGTTGCTAATTGCGGTAGGTAGTTATGAGGTCACCCAACTACCAATTGATGCCGTACCTGATATAACCAATAACCAAGTGCAAGTAATAACGGTTGCACCCGCGTATGGGGCAACAGACATTGAACGCATGGTCACGTTTCCAATCGAACAAACTTGCAGCAATATCAAGGGAATTGAGGAAATACGCAGTATTTCAAGGTTTGGATTGTCGGTGGTTACCATTGTATTTGATGATGCTACTGACGTTTTCTGGGCTCGGCAGCAAGTAGCCGAACGCCTACAGCAGGTGCAAGCTGAAATACCTCAAGGTGTTGGACAGCCTGAATTGGGTCCGATAACAACGGGACTAGGAGAGATATACCAGTACGTGGTGAGACCATTGCCGGGTTATGAAAAAAAATTCAATCCTATGGAATTACGAACGCTTCAAGATTGGGTCGTTCGACGGCAGCTTCTTCGCGTTAAAGGCGTAGCTGAGGTCAGTAGTTTTGGTGGACAGCTAAAGCAATATGAAATTGCCATCGACCCCGGAAAACTCCAAGCAGCTGGCCTAACCATGCAGGATGTGTTTACGGCCCTTGAAAACAACGACCAAAATACCGGCGGCGCTTATATTGAAAAGGGACCTCAAGTTATGTTCATTCGTACTGAAGGGTTGGCTCATAGTGAAGAGGAAATTGCCCGCATCGCCATAAAATCAACAGCCACCGGGGTGCCTGTATTAATAGGCGATGTAGCCAGTGTTCACATGGGTTTTGCAACACGTTACGGGGCCATGTGCTATAACGACGAAGGTGAAGTGGCTGGCGCAGTGCTCATGATGCTAAAAGGTGCCAATAGCAAGGAAGTTATTCAAGCAGTAAAGGCGCAGATTGAAGAAATTCAAAAGCAATTACCGCAGGGGGTGGTGATTGAACCCTTTTTAGATCGATCGAAAATGGTTACAAACGCTATCGATACGGTTGAGAAGAATTTGATGGAGGGTGCTCTTATCGTGGTGTTTATTTTGGTTTTGTTTCTAGGCAATGTAAGAGCCGGTTTGTTAGTGGCTTCGGTTATCCCACTGTCAATGTTATTTGCCATCATCTTAATGAATGCATTTGGAGTGAGTGGCAATTTAATGAGTCTCGGTGCATTGGATTTTGGGTTGATAGTGGATGGTGCCGTAATCATTGTTGAAGCGGTATTACACAGGTTAACGCATACTCCGTTGGCCAATCCTGCTGCCGATAAAAAACAGACGGATGGCATTGTGAAGGAGTCGGCGGGTCGAATGATGAACAGTGCTGTATTTGGGCAAATCATCATACTTGTTGTGTACTTACCCATCTTCTCTTTAAAAGGAATTGAAGGAAAAATGTTTAAACCGATGGCTCAGACGGTCGCCTTTGCTTTAACGGGGGCTTTTGTGTTGTCACTGACTTACATTCCGATGATGAGTACGTTGGTTTTAAAAGCTCACAAGGATGGCATGGCGAAATTATCGGACAGGTGGATGGCAGCAATTTCAGGTCGATTCCGACGTGTGTTTCTCAATCTGTTGCATCGTCCACGCCTTGTTGGTTTTACTGTTCTGGTAGCCTTCTTACTTGCAATAGTTACCATGTTGCAATTAGGAGGGGAATTCATTCCTGCATTAGAGGAAGGCGATTTTGCAGTGGAATGCCGACTGATTCCGGGTAGCAGTTTGAACACGACAATTGACTACACACAAAGGGCGGCCCGTGTGCTTAAAACAAAATTTCCAGAAGTCATTAAAGTGGTAACCAAGATTGGTTCAGGTGAAATACCAACCGACCCTATGCCAATGGAGAGCGCTGATATGATGATCATTCTTAAAGACAAAAAAGAATGGACCTCTGCCAACACGTTCAATGACTTGGCAGATAGTATGAGTAAGGCCTTGAAGGCTGTACCGGGGTTGCTTACTGGGTTTCAATACCCAGTGCAGATGCGGTTCAATGAACTAATGACGGGTGCTAGACAAGATGTGGTGTGTAAACTATTTGGAGAAAACATGGATTCATTAGCCAATATGGCAAAGCGACTTGGTGCTATTATTGAAGAAGTACAAGGAGCTGAAGATCTTTATGTCGAGGCTGTTTCAGGACTCCCACAAGTTATAGTTTCCTACAACAGGGATGTTTTGTCAGCTTACCATCTTTCGGTGTATGATGTTAATAAAGCTGTGAACATGGCTTTTGCAGGGGTGAAGGCGGGCATGATTTACGAGGGGGAACGCCGCTTTGATTTGGTAGTGCGCCTGCAAAAGGATTTGGTGCATGGTGTGGATGCTGTAAAGAATTTATTGATTCCCATACCAGGAGGTATTCAAGTGCCCTTACACGAGTTAGCCGATGTACAAGTAAAAGAAGGGCCTTCTCAAATACAACGGGAAGATGCCAGTAGACGTATTGTCGTTGGTTTTAATGTGAGAGGACGGGATGTTCAAAGCTTAGTAGACGAATTAAAAATAAAAGTCGATCAGCAACTGCAACTTTCAAATGGCTACTATCTAACTTACGGTGGATCATTTAAAAACTTGATAGAAGCGAAGCAACGCTTAGCGATCGCTGTTCCGATTTCGTTATTATTAATTTTTCTGTTGTTGTACTTTGCCTTTGGCTCCATTAAGCAAGGGGTATTGATTTATTCAGCCATTCCACTGAGTGCCATTGGGGGTGTTTTTGCTTTGTATGTGCGTGGATTACCATTTAGTATAAGCGCCGGTGTTGGTTTTATTGCCTTATTTGGTGTTTCGGTATTAAATGGAATTGTTTTGATTTCTGAATTCAATCGCTTAAAGCAAAAGGGTGGCTATTCTTTGAGAGAAATTGTCACTGAAGGCACGCTGCTGCGGTTGCGTCCGGTTTTGATGACCGCCTTTGTTGCGGCCTTGGGCTTCTTACCAATGGCTATTAGTAATGGGGCAGGGGCCGAGGTTCAACGCCCGTTAGCAACAGTTGTAATTGGTGGCTTATTGTTGTCGACACTCCTAACCTTGTTTGTCTTACCGCAGCTTTACTTGTTCTTTGATACATGGAACGTGAAACTTTCGGTTAGAGCATCGATAGTAATTGTTTTTTTGGTAATAGGGGCGAATCAACCGGCAAGAGCCCAAGTAGTTACCTTGCAACAGGTATTGGACTCGGCCAATAAAAATAATTTAACGCTCAAGCATCATCGGTTGCAAGCCGACGCCAAGAAGGAACTAATTAAGTCAGCTGTTTATTTACCACCATCTGTTTTCGGCATGGAAGGTGGTCAAGTTAACAGTGCCTACATGGATTTAAAATTTTCATTGGCCCAGAATTTTCGTTTGCCAGCGGTGTATAACAGAGAAAAAAACGTTCGTGAAAACGAATGGCTTTTAGCCAAGGCTGGTGCCGAGTTAACAC
>JACCDW011241849.1_pt1 | contig 45480 bp, 39 predicted proteins | sample 7449781 | NCBI WGS metagenome assembly JACCDW01 (sample SAMN15323449, study PRJNA562643) | freshwater metagenome | isolation source: river surface water | place: USA:Blue River Watershed | collected 2017-08-18
CCCAGCACGCCCAGCGCGGCGCTGGCCGCCAGCAGGCCGGCCACGGTCTGCGCATTCAGCGGCTGCAGCAGGAAGGCCGAGCCATACAGGCTGGCCAGCTGGCCGACCGAGGTATTCAGCAGGCCCAGCGCGCCCAGCACGGCCAGCAGCGCCAGCCCGCCGGCCGTCAGGCCCAGCACCCCGCCCATGTAGTAGAACGGACGGGCGACGAAGGCATCGGTGGCGCCCAGCAGGCGGGCCACGCCGATCTCTTCATGCTGGGTCACGATCTGCAGGCGGATCGTGTTGAACACCACCGCCAGCACCACGCCGCACAGGGTCGCGGCCAGCAGCGCCAGCACTGACGAGGCCAGCTGCAGCAGCGCGGCGAGTCGTTTGACCCAGTCCGCATCCAGCTGCACGGTCTCGACGCCGGCGATCTTCTGCAGCGACGCGGCCAGTTTCTCGATGCGCGCCGGCGCAGCACCTTCGCTATCGTCGGCATGGCCGCCGCCGGTGATATGTACCACGTACGCATCGGGCAGCGGGTTGCTGCCGAGTGCAGCCACCACGTCACCGAGGCCGGCACGCGCCTTCATCGCTTCCAGCGCCTTTTCGCGCGGGATGTAATCGAGCCTGGCTTTTACGCCGGCCTGCTGCGCCGCCTGCCGAATGTCGTCGGCAATCGCCTGTGCCCGGTCGCGCGCGACCTCGGTCGACAGGAAGACGCTGATCTCGGGCTCCACCACCAGCTCGCGCGACACCGGCCGCAGGTTTTCCAGCAGGGTCAGGCCTGCCAGCGGCAGCATCAGGGCCAGTGCAATCACCAGCACGTTGAAGCCGAAGCTGCCCGGCATGCTGCGAATGCGCGCCAGCGCGGCGCCCAGCGCCATCGAATGTTCTCGGAACCAGGTCTTCATGCCCCCACCTCGCTGCTGGCGTCATGCATCGCGACGACCTTGCCATGTTCAAGCAGTACCACGCGGTCGGCGCGTTGCAGCAGCCGGTCGTCGTGGGTAGAGATGATGCAGGTGACGCCGGCAGCATTGAAAGCCTGCAGCATGTCGAGCACCACGCGCGCGCTTTCGCGGTCGAGGTTCGCGGTCGGTTCGTCGGCCAGGATGATGCGCGGCTTGTGCACGACGGCGCGCGCAATCGACACGCGCTGCTGTTCGCCGCCCGACAAGGCCTGCGGCGGCAGGTCGCCCTTCGCGCCCAGTCCCACGCGGTCCAGCGCGACCTTCGCGCGCTGCTCGGCTTCGGCCGGCGTGGCGCCGCTGACCATCAGCGGCATCATCACGTTCTGCAGCACGCTGCGGTCATTCAGCAGCCGATGCTGCTGCAGGATCAGGCCCAGCTTGCGGCGCAGGTAAGGCAGCGTGGCGCGATTGAGCTTGCGCATATCCTGCCCGCTGACCAGCAGCACGCCGCCGGTCGGACGCTCGATGCCGGCAATCAGCTTCAGCAGCGTCGACTTGCCGGCGCCGGAGGGACCGGCGAGGAACACCAGCTCGCCTTCGTTGATGTCGATCGTCACGTCGGCCAGCGCCGGGACATTGCCCGGGTAGGTCTTCGAGACATGGGAGAAAGAGATGATGGACATTGTTCTTGGCTAGCCTTCTTCCGTGGCGGCAGTCGGTGGGGGGCTTTCTCGTGGCAGTGCTCTGGATGGATCCTGTCGGTCAACCCAGCAGCGCATCGACGAATTCTTCGGCGACGAAGGGCTGCAGGTCATCGATGCCTTCGCCGACGCCGATGAAGTACACCGGCACCGAGCGCTGCTTGACGATCGCAGCCAGCACGCCGCCCTTGGCGGTACCGTCGAGCTTGGTCACGACCAGGCCCGTCAGCGTCAGCGCATCGTCGAAGGCCTTCACCTGCGCCAGCGCATTCTGGCCGGTATTGCCATCGATGATCAGCAGCACCTCATGCGGTGCGGTATCGATCGCCTTGCCGATCACGCGGCGCACCTTCTTCAATTCATCCATCAGGTGCAGCTGCGTCGGCAGGCGGCCTGCGGTATCGATCATCACCACATCGGCGCCACGCGCGCGGCCGGCCTGCACTGCATCGAAGGCCACCGCTGCCGGGTCGCCGGATTCCTGTGCGATCACGTCCACGCCATTGCGCTGGCCCCAGATCGCGAGCTGCTCGCGTGCGGCCGCGCGGAAGGTGTCGCCGGCAGCCAGCAGCACCTTCTGGCCGTGCGCCTGCATGTGCTTGGCCAGCTTGCCGATGGTGGTGGTCTTGCCGGCGCCATTGACACCCGCAATCATCATCACCAGCGGCTGTTCGCGGCCGAGCACCAGCGGCTTTTCCAGCGGACGCAGCAGCTCGATCATCAGCGCGCGCAGCGCGGCCTTCACCTGCGCGGCTTCGGCCAGCTTTTCCTGCTTCACTTTCGCCTTCAGCGCATCGAGCAGGTACTGGGTCGCGTCGACGCCGGCATCGGCCATCAGCAGCGCGGCCTCGAGCTCGTCGTACAGGTCCTCATCGATCTTCGTGCCGGTGAACAGTGTCGCGATGCCCGACGAGGTGCGCGACAGTCCGGCCTTCAGGCGTCCCAGCCAGGAAGTCTTCTTGGCCGCAGCTGTGGCCGGGTCGGCGATCGGGGCCTTGACGATTTCAGCATGAGCCTCGGCATCAGCTTGTCCGGCATGGGTCGGTCCGGCCTGTGCCGGTGCCGGGGCTTGCGATGTTGGCTGAGCCGAAGTTGGAGCACTGGTCTGTGCGGCCGCAGCACCCGGGCTTGAAGTGTCCGGCGCAACCGGCGCAGCAGGTGCAGCGGTCGGGGCTGGCTGTACAGGTTCTGGCGCGGTGGCGGGCGCGGTTGCGGGCGCTGGCGTGGGTTCTTTGGGTTTGCGCTTGAAGAAACTAAACATCGTGGCCCGGGGCTGCGCTGCGAGGAAAAAAATTGGCGGCTACAATCCGGCGGCTGGGGTCAACTGACCGCACAGCGCTGAAGCAGCGTTTTCATTTGAATTCAGGCCGTGATTTTAACAGAGCGAAGACCATGATTTTCCGACCCGGATCGCTGGTGCTTGCCAGCTTGTTCAGCTTCCTTAGCTTCCTTGCGCTGGCGCTGCTGCCCGCCACTGGAAGCCTTGCCGGCCCCACGGCGCAGGAGTTCCGCCTCTCGAATGGCATGAAGGTCATCGTCAACGAAGACCATCGCGCGCCCACCGTCGCGCACATGGTCTGGTATCGCGTCGGCAGCATGGATGAACAGAACGGCGTCACCGGCGTCGCGCATGTGCTGGAGCACATGATGTTCAAGGGCACCAAGCAGCTCAAGCCCGGCGAGTTCAGCGAGCGCGTGGCCAAGCTCGGCGGCCGCGAAAATGCGTTCACCAGCAAGGACTACACCGCCTACTTCCAGCAGGTCGAGAAGAGCCGCCTCGAAAAGGTGATGGCGCTCGAGGCTGACCGCATGCACAACCTGACGATGGATGCGGCCGAATTCGGCAAGGAGATCCGCGTCGTGATGGAAGAGCGCCGCTTGCGCACCGACGACCAGCCCCTGTCGCTGCTGAACGAGGCGCTGAATGCGACAGCCTGGGTCGCGCATCCCTATCGCAACCCCATCGTCGGCTGGATGGATGACTTGCAGAACATGAAGGCCAGCGATGCGCTCGACTGGTATCGCCGCTGGTATGCGCCGAACAATGCGACGCTGGTGGTGTCGGGCGATGTCGATGCGAAGCAGGTGCTGGCGCTGGCGCAGAAATACTATGGCCGCATTCCGTCCAAGCCGCTGCCGGTGACGCGCCCGCAGCAAGAGCCGGTGCAGACCGGCATCAAGCGCGTGACGGTGAAGGCGCCGGCCGAGAACCCCTACCTGATCATGGCGTGGAAGGTGCCCAAGCTCAATGATGTCGAGAAAGATGACGAGCCCTTCGCGCTCGAAGTGCTGGCTGCCGTGCTCGACGGCTATGACAATGCGCGGCTGCCGGCGCGGCTGGTGCGCACCGAACGGCTGGCGAACTCGGTCGATGCCAGCTATGACGGCATGGAGCGCGGGCCGGTGATGTTCGCGCTGTCCGGCGAGCCCACGCAAGGCACGTCGCTGGAAAAACTGGAGGCGGCCTTGCGCGCCGAGATTACGCGCGTGGCCAACGACGGCGTGTCCGAGCAGGAGTTGCGCCGCGTGAAGGCGCAACTGATCGCCAGCCAGGTCTACAAGCGCGACTCGGTGTTCGGGCAGGCGATGGAGATCGGCACCATGGAAATGGCCGGCATCTCGCACAAGCAGGTCGACCGCATCATCGAACGCCTGTCGGCCGTCACGCCGGCGCAGGTGCAGGCGGTGGCCCGCAAGTATTTTTCCGATGACCAGCTGACTGTGGCCACGCTGTCGCCGTTGCCGATGACAGAGCAGGCGCCACGGCCGGCCAGCGTCCCCGGCCTGCGTCACTGATAGTGAGCCCACCATGTCCCTGTTCAAGATCAAGAACATCATCATGCCCATCGAGCACGCCATGTCCCTCTTGTCTGCGTTGCGCGCGACAGCCGCCAAGGCTGCCAAGGCAATCACGACCACCAAGGTCATCGCCACCATCGTCGCCGTTCCGGCGATCGCCAGGCTCACAGTCATCACCCTCGTCGCCAGCCTTGCTGTCGCAGGGCAGGCGCATGCGGCGCTCAACATCCAGCACTGGACGCTGGACAATGGCGCCCGAGTCTATTTCGTCGAGAGCCATACCATTCCCATCCTCGACGTCAGCATCGAGTTCGATGCCGGCAGCCGGCGCGACCCGGCCGGCAAGGCGGGCCTGTCGTCACTGACGAATGCAATGCTGGCGCGCGGCCTGAAGGCCGCGACCTTGCCGGATGGCCGGCAGGAAGCGGCGATGACCGAAGCCGAGATTTCCGATGCGCTGGCCGACGTGGCCGCGCAGCGCGGCGGCGGTGCATCGACGGATCGCGCCGGCATGTCGATGCGCACGCTGGTGTCGAAAAGCGAGCGCGAGGTCGCGCTTCGCATGCTGGCCCGCCTGCTCGCACAACCGAGCTTCCCGGCCGAACTGTTCGCACGCGACAAGGCGCGCACCGTATCGGCGATCCGCGAATCGCTGACCAAGCCGGAGTCCATCGCCAGCAAGGCGTTCTGGCGCCTCGCGTATGGCAGCCATCCCTATGGTGTCGAGGCCACGGTGGAATCGGTCGAGTCCATCACGCGCGACGAGTTGCAGGCCTTCCATCGCACGCACTATGTGGCCCGCAATGCGGTGATCTCGATGATTGGCGATATCTCGCGCGCCGAAGCGGAAGCGATTGCGCGCGAACTGACGCTGCGCCTGCCGGCCACTGCACCGGATGGCAAGCCCCTGCCTGCGCTGCCGGAGGTGACGCTGCCGCGGCGCGCGGAAGAGCGCATACCGCACCCGGCATCGCAGTCGCACATCCTGATCGGCATGCCGGCGCTGTCGCGCGGCGACCCGGATTTCTATGCGCTGACAGTCGGCAATTACATCCTCGGTGGCGGCGGCTTCGTGTCGCGGCTGACCAAGGAAGTGCGCGAAAAGCGCGGGCTCGCGTATAGCGCCTACAGTTACTTCAGCCCGATGCTGCAGCCGGGGCCGTATCAGGCCGGCCTGCAGACGCGCAAGGACCAGAGCGACGAGGCGCTGCAGGTGGTGCGCGACAGCATCGCCACCTGGCTGCGCGACGGTCCGACCGAGGCCGAACTGAAGGCGGCCAAGGACAACCTGATCGGCGGCTTCGCGCTGCGCATCGACAACAACCGCAAGATCCTCGACAACATCTCGGTGATCGGCTATTACCAATTGCCGCTGGATTACCTCGACACCTGGACTGATAAAGTAGCGAAAGTGACGATTGCCGATATTCGCGCGGCCTTTGCGCGCAAGCTGTCCATGGATCGCATGGTGACCGTGGTCGTCGGCGCCGAAGCCGATGCCAGGGCCAAGGCCAACGATGCCAAGGTCGCCAAAGACGCCAGCGGTGCGCAGGCCGGCACCGCCAAGACTGAATAACGAGGAAACGCGCTTTTGAAAAAACCAAGCCCTGCGCGGCACGCGGGAGCGCCGCGGCAGGTGCGCATCATCGGTGGTGACTGGAAACGCACGCCCTTGCCAGTGCCGGAACTCGAGGGCCTGCGCCCGACGCCAGACCGGGTGCGCGAAACCGTCTTCAACTGGATCGAGCACCTGCAGCATCGCAACTGGACCGGCCGTCGCTGCCTCGACTTGTTTGCCGGCACAGGCGCGCTCGGCTTCGAAGCCGCCAGCCGCGGCGCGGCGGAAGTGACGATGGTCGAATCCCATCCCGCCGCTGCCCGTCAACTGCAGGCAAGCTGTGACAAACTGCAGGCAACATCGATCAAAGTGCTGCGCGGCGATGCGGTGCGCCAGTTGGCGTCACTGTCCGGGCCGTATGACCTGATCTTCCTCGACCCCCCTTACGGACTCCGGCTGCTGCCCGAACTGCTGCCGCGCTGTGCCCGCTTGCTGCTGCCCGGCGGGCTGGTCTATGCTGAATCCGACCAGCCCTTTGCCGAGCCGCGTGCCGACTGGCTGCAAGGCTGGCAGGTGGTGCGGGCGGACAAGGCCGGGCAGGTGTATTTCGGCCTGCTGATGCCGGATGACAATGCCGTTATTTAGGGCATAATTCGCCTTCCTTGAGACAGGGCAGGCAAAGATCTTGCCCGCATAAGAGAAACCAGAGGGGCAGCACCATGGTCACAGCCGTATATCCCGGAACCTTCGACCCGCTGACGCGCGGTCATGAAGATCTGGTGCGTCGGGCCTCCGGCCTGTTCGACAAGCTGGTCGTCGGCGTGGCCGACAGCAAGGCCAAGCGTCCTTTCTTCACGCTGGAAGAGCGCCTCGATATCGCCCGCGAAGTGCTGGGGCATTATCCGAACGTCGAAGTCCAGGGGTTTTCCGGGCTGCTGAAAGATTTCGTGCGCATCCATGATGCGCGTGTGATCGTGCGCGGCCTGCGCGCGGTGTCCGACTTCGAATACGAATTCCAGATGGCCGGCATGAATCGCTACCTGCTGCCCGATGTCGAGACGCTGTTCCTGACCCCGTCCGACCAGTACCAGTTCATCTCCGGCTCCATCGTGCGCGAGATTGCGCTGCTGGGCGGCGATGTGTCGAAGTTCGTATTCCCATCGGTCGAGCAATGGCTGAACAAGAAGATCGCTGCACAGCAGGCGGCATCCCAGTCCTGAGCGAAGCGCTTGCCGGCGCTCCCAGGGCGCTCGCCTGCCGTCACCGGATCGACGACCCTGACGAATCACCGAGGCGGCACCCATGGCACTGATGATCACCGACGATTGCATCAATTGCGACGTCTGCGAACCCGAGTGCCCGAACGAAGCCATCTTCCTGGGGCCCCTGATCTACCAGATCAACCCCGACAAATGCACCGAGTGCGTCGGCCATTTCAATGAGCCGCAATGCCAGCAGGTGTGTCCGGTAGCCTGCATCCCCATTGACCCGGCGCACACCGAAACCCGCGAGCAGCTGCAGGCCAAGTACGAACGGCTGCAGTCCGGCAAGCCAGCCGCCTGATCTGAAGCGCGCAGTCGCGCGCTGCCTGTTCACGCCTTGTTCATTCGCAAGCAGGAAAACAAAACCCCGCAGGCGTGGTCTTATCTGCCTGCCGTTGCACTCTAGTTAGACGAACCCAGGCGAGTGGACGGGTGCGCTTGCCGTACGCGCCCGACCGGGCCGCAGCACCTCGACGTACGCCCTGTTCGCTGCGGCGTGTCCGTGCTGCAGACCGCGATTCCGTGCTTTCATCATCGGAGCCTGTCAGTGATGAGACCCGTGTTGCGTGGCGTGCTGCTCTGCTCGGCCTATGGCGCCTTTGCCGGCATGGGCATGGTCTTGTCGCAGGCGCTGGTCCATGGCTCGGTGTCGCCGGTATGGCCACCGACGGGCCTTGCGATCGTCGCATTGACGCTATGGGGATTGCCCTACTGGCCGGCGATTGCCGTCGGTGCATTCGCCGGCCACTACCTGCATGCGCATGATCCGCTGCTGCTGTCGCTCGGCATGGCTGCCGGCAATACGCTGGAGGCCGTGCTCGGCGCGGCGCTGCTGCGGTACTGGCAAGTGCGCGGCGAGATTGCGTGCCTGCGCGATGCCATCTTCATCTTTGTCGTCGCGCTGCTCGCCCCCTGCGTGTCGGCCCTCATCGGTATCCTCAGCCTGACGCTGGCCGGCGTCTCCCCATGGTCGGAATTTCTTCCGGCCAGCCTCATCTGGTGGTTTGCCAATTGCATGGGTGCGCTGATCTTCGTGCCGCTGCTGCTCGGCTATCTGGGCAGCGGATGGCAGATCAGGTTTCCGGTGCGTGTTGTCGAATTCGCTGCCATCTGCCTCGTCGTGCTGTTACTGCTGAGGCTGGCCTTGGTACTGCCCGGCGAGTTCGCCGCCACCGACATCAGCCGCTTGCCACTGAGTGTGTTTGCATTACCGCCCTTGCTGTGGGCCACCTTGCGCCTGCGGCCGCGCGAAGCAGCGGCCGTACTGGCCTGGACCTGCATCCTTGCCGTGAGTTTTACCGTGCTCAGTGAGCCCCGGACGGCGACGGGGCCGCTGATGGTGCTGCAACTGGAATTGTTCGGCATTGGCGCCAGCACGTTGGCCATGGTGGGCGTGATCAGCGAACGCACACAGGCGCGTGAAAGCGAGCGTGAGGAACGCGCGCGGCTGGCCGCCATCCTTGCCAGCCTGCGCGAAGGCGTGATCGTTGCCGACATGGCCGGCAACGTGCTGGAGATGAACCCCGCCGCGCTCGAGATCCATGGCTTCAACCATGCGGTGCAGGGGGTCGGCAAGATGGCTGATTTCGCTTTCGACTTCGAGCTGTGCGACCTGTCCGGCGAACTCATCCCCTTTTCCCAGTGGCCGCTGGCCCGCCTGCTGCGCGGCGACGAGTTCGCCGACATGGAGGTGATCGTCAAGCGCCGCGACCGCCGGGATGCGCTCATCATCAGCTACAGCGGCCGACATGTGCGCGATGGCAATCGGCAAGCCGTGCTGTGCGTACTGACCATACGCGACGTCACCGAGCGCAAGCAGGCCGAAAAGCGCGAGCGCGAAGCGGCGCTGCATGATCCGCTGACCCAGCTGCCGAACCGGGCGCTGGTGCTCGAATACGGCAGCCACTTGCTGGCCGCAGCCAGGCGCAACCACTGCAACAGCTCACTGCTGTTCGTGGACCTCGATCATTTCAAGCCCATCAATGACCAGTACGGCCACGCGACCGGCGACCACGTACTGCAAGTCGTCGCCAACCGGCTCAAGGAATGCACGCGGCAGGAGGACCTGGTCGGTCGGCTCGGTGGCGATGAATTCGTGATCCTGCTGCCTTATCTCGATGCCGGTCGCCAGTGGGCGGCCGTGGTGGCGCAGCATGTGGTCGACAGCATCAGTCGGCCCATTCGCGTGAACAATCTCGAGCTGACCGTCGCACCGTCGATCGGCATCAGCATCTTCCCGGACCATGGCACCGATGTGGCGGCCTTGATCCATGCCGCCGACCTCGCGATGTACGAAGCCAAGCAGAGCGGGCGTGCGTGCTTCCGGGTTTATTCGCCAGGTACCGGCGGGCAGTCGCCCTTCGCCGTCGGCGCCGGTGCGCGCAGCCAGGCGATCAAGGAAAGACGCGCATCGGATTGATGCGCGTGCCGTTCTCGACAGATGCCGACAGCCGTGCTGCGCCTGCCGACACGACCACGGACATCAGTCGATCATTTTTGGTGTGCAGACGCCGGCATAGCCCAGATGGTTTTCGCCATTGGCCAGCGTGTAGAGGGTATGCACGCCCCAGATGTGGCGGTTGGCTTTCACGCTGACAGTGGCGATCGTGCCATTCATTGCAGGCTTGTTGAGCCTGACCTCGCCTTCGAACCATTGCACACTTTCCTGCAAGTCAGCAACGACCGGGCCGCCGTAGAGCGTGTTGAAGCTGATTTTCTTCGCGGTGGTGTCGATCACGAGGTCGATCGGATCTTCCTTCAGGCTGCTCATCTGCTCGACGCGCTTGCCCCAGCCATCGTATTCGACGTGGGTGCCACTGCAGATGTAGCGGATCTTTTCGGCATGGGCGCTGCCTGCCAGCAGGCACAGCGCGAGTAAGGTGGAAAGTCTCGTCATGGTTTTTGGTCGGACGTAGAATGAAATCAGCAATTTTTTGCTGCACGATGTTGCAGCACCCCCAAGTTTACCAAGGTCCCATTGACAGCCATTCATAATCCGAGTGGGCGGTACGGCGGTACGCGCCTGTGCGACCGTCTGTGCAAGCAGGACAGTGACAGCGAGGTGACATGATGAACAAGAACACGGTATGCCTCTGGTTTGACGGCACGGCCGAAGAGGCGGCGCGATTCTATGCCGATACCTTTCCCGACAGCACAGTGGGCGCTGTCCATCGCGCGCCCGCCGACTACCCCAGCGGCAAGGAAGGAGACGTGCTGCTGGTCGAGTTTACCGTGATGGGCATCCCCTGCATCGGCCTCAACGGCGGCCCGGCATTCAGGCATAGCGAGGCCTTCTCCTTCCAGGTCGCCACCGATGACCAGGCCGAGACTGACCGCCTGTGGCACGCGATCGTCTCCAACGGCGGGCAGGAAAGTGCCTGCGGTTGGTGCAAGGACAAATGGGGGCTGTCCTGGCAGATCACGCCACGGGTGCTGACCGAGGCACTCGCCGATCCGGATCGCGCGGCGGCCAGGCGCGTGTTCGAGGCGATGATGACGATGATGAAGATCGACATCGCTGCGATTGAGGCAGCCCGCTGCTGACCCGGTCACCGTACCGCGCGCTGTTGCGCAGGTACGGCAGCCCTTTGCTGGCTGCTGCATCTCCCTGATCCTGATTTGCGTTTGCTCAAGGAGGTGTTGCCCCAAGGACTCACATTGTGAATTCCATCACCATGTTCCGGGGAGCAGCATGCAGACCTTGGTCGAGTATGTCGTGGCGCGCCTGGCTGCCGGACGTTCGCGTGCCGACATTTTTGAAGAGTTGGTGGCTCTCGGCTGGACCGAGGGCAATGCGCAGTCCGCCTACCGCGAGGGACTGATCGCGCTCGGCGCGCCGGTGCCCACCACCGCAATGCCGGCAATGGCTTCATCGAGGGTGTCGACCGGCGAAGTCGTCGGCAACATCTTTTCGTTCATCCTGCTCCACATCGTGATCTGGTCGGCGACCTATTTGTCCTTCGGACTGATCGATCTGGCGCTGGTGTATGCAGGGCATGCAAATGATGCGAGCCTGGTGGCAGACAAAATCGACTCGATCAACCGCTGTATTGCCGCATTGGCGATTGCCTTCCCTTTGTATGTGCTGGTCATGCGCCACTGGCTGCGCGGATTCCAGGGCGCCGAGCCGCGGACCGAATCGCGGCTGACCACATGGCTGACTTACATCGTGCTGCTGATCGCATCGATCATGATGGTGGGTGCGATGATCAACGTGCTGTATTCTCTGCTGCAGGGCACGCTCAGCATGCAGGAGTCGATCAGGGTGGCCGTCGTGTTCGGTTTGTCGGCGCTGGTATTTGGTTTCTATACGTATGAGCGCCAGTTGGTACGGTACCGCAGGCAGGCACCGTATCTCGCGCGGCTTTACTTCTGGATTGCCGTCATTTTGCTGGCAGGCGCGGGTGCCGGATTCTTTGCCGTGGGTGTGCCGCAGATCATGCGCGACCTTGCCTTCGATAGCAGCCGCGCGACGGCGTTGAACAAGCTGTCTGGCTGCATCGAGCAGCATGCAGCGAAACATGGCAGGTTGCCAGAATCCCCGGAGGCGATAGCGCGCATGAACCCATCGCAGGATTGTCCGGTCGCAGATCCGCAGACCGGAGAAAGATATGGCTACCGGATCATCAGCGCATCGCAGCAGCAGGGCGGCAAGCGTATCGGTGAGTTCGAATTGTGCGCCAACTTTGTGTTCTGGTCAGGCTTGCAGACCACGGAAGGCAAGAAAAGCCCGAACTGGCTGAACCACGACGCACATCGCAGCTGCAAGCAGCGACAGGTGCCGCTGCTTGCGGGATGACGCCGGCACTGCAGCGCCGGCGCGATACGTCAGAGGCTGGTCAGACCTTGGTCAGACGTTGAACAGGAAGTTCAGCACATCGCCATCCTTGACGATGTATTCCTTGCCTTCGGCGCGCATCTTGCCGGCTTCCTTCGCGCCGTTCTCGCCCTTGTGCGCGATATAGTCATCGAAGGCGATGGTCTGCGCGCGGATGAAGCCGCGCTCGAAGTCGGTGTGGATCACGCCGGCTGCCTGCGGTGCGGTGTCGCCCTTGTGGATGGTCCACGCGCGCACTTCCTTCACACCGGCGGTGAAGTAGGTCTGCAGGCCCAGCAGGCTGAAGGCTGCGCGGATCAGGCGGTTCAGGCCCGGCTCGTCCATGCCCATGTCGGCCAGGAATTCCTGCTTGTCGGCATCGTCCATGTCGGCGATCTCGGCTTCGATCGCGGCGCAGATCGCGACGATGGGCGCGTTCTGCGATTTTGCGTACTCGGTCAGCTGATCCAGCAGCGGGTTGTTGGTGAAGCCCGAGTCCGACACGTTGGCCACATACATCGCCGGCTTGGCCGTGATCAGGCACAGCGGCTTGAGCATCGCCATCTGGTCCTTGTCGAGGCCCATCGCGCGCACCGGCTTGGCATCGTTCAGGTGCGCCTGCACCTTCTCCAGCAGCGCGCACAGCGCGATCGCTTCCTTGTCGCCGGCGCGTGCCTTCTTCTGCTCGCGGTGAATGGTCTTTTCAACGGTGCCGAGATCGGCCAGCGCCAGCTCGGTCTGGATCACATTGATGTCATCGATCGGGCTGACCTTGCCCGCGACGTGGATCACGTTCGGGTCTTCGAAGCAGCGCACCACGTTGACGATCGCATCGGTTTCACGGATATGGGCCAGGAACTGGTTGCCCAGGCCTTCGCCCTTCGATGCACCGGCCACCAGGCCGGCGATATCGACGAATTCGACGGTGGCCGACAGGATGCGCTCGGGTTTGACGATCTCGGCCAGCTGCTGCAGGCGCGGATCCGGCACCTCGACGATGCCGACATTGGGCTCGATGGTGCAGAACGGGTAGTTTTCAGCCGGGATGCCGGCCTTGGTCAGAGCATTGAAGAGGGTCGACTTGCCGACATTGGGCAGGCCGACGATGCCGCATTTGAGGCTCATGGTAATCCTTGGAAATCGAAGCGCGCATTATACCGCCCGGGGATGGCGTCCCCGGGGCGACCGGGCGGTCTCTGGCAGGGGCTGCTCAGGGCAGCGCGCGCGGCAGTTCGACGTTCCGCAGCAGCAGGCGCAGCGCGTAGAGGGCGGTGAAGATGCCGAGTACGTCGGTGCTGAACTGGCGCAGCATGTCCTGCGCGAGGTCGACGGCGGGTTGGTGCAGGGTCACGATGGCCACCCGCACCACGCTGTTGACGCAGGCGTAGACCAGGCTGAGCATGAACAGCCGCTGCCAGGTCAGGCCCGACAGGTCAGGCATCAGGTAGTGCTCGAACCAGTGGCAGACCATCAGCGGGACCAGTCCGGCGGCAAGCGCGACCTCGGCCGACAGCACCCAGTTACCGGGGAAAATGTAGAGGACACTCCACGCAAAGCAGAAGGCAGCGATGGCGGCCGAGCCCAGCCAGCCCAGCAGCAGGACCAGCAGCAGCTTGATGCCGCTGGAAAGGCGGAACAGGTTCGCTCCGGGAAGTTCGTCGAAACTCTGGATCAGCGCGTCGTTGAGGCTGTAAAAAAGCCCGTAAAACGTGACGGCAACAATGAAAATGCCGAAGGACTGCGTGATATTTTTTATTTGCGCCATGTTCCGAGTCGATCAGCCATCGACGCGGTCAGAGTGCCTGAAGCCTTGCGGCTTGTAAATACGTAGAACTTTTCGATTACACAAATGTCATTTTCCGGAACGCGTGCTGGCCTCGGCAAGTTCCGAGCGCCGCGTGTCGGCATTGGCTGCGACGGACAGCAACTGGTCGACATATTTTTGCGCGGCAGCCTTGTCGCCGGCTGCGAGCGCGGCGCGCGCGGCACCGGCAATCGTGTGATACCGGTTCGGGTCGCGCGCCAGTGAGCGGCGGAATTCGACCAGTGCATCGGAGGGCTTGCCGTCTTCCATCAGCATCTCTGCCAGCAGCTGGCGCGAAGGCACGACATTGCCCGGCGTGACCGGATGCTTGTCGCTGGCTTCTTCCATGTCAGCCGCTTCGCGCATCAGGCGCAGCCCTTCCTCGTGGCGGTGCTCGGCATAGGCCGTCCACGCAGCAATGGTCTTGATCTGGAAATCCGCCTGCGAAGGCCAGTAGCCGATCTTGGCAGCGAGCATGGCCGCTTTCAATTCTTCCAGCCGTTGCTGGTCGCGACGTGCCGCGACGACATCCCCCATGCGCGCCGCACCCAGTGCGCGACTGAAGACGAGGATCGCCTCGGCCTGCGGGAATTTTTCCCAAGACAGGCCGGCCGGGCTCAGCGTGAGGTTGGCAGCACCCTTCCAGTCGCGACGCTCGAGCGCAAAGCGTGAAGGAATCGCTGCGAATGCATAGGCAGCGGGGAAGTTCTCCACATTCACCTTCTGTATGCCCGCGGTCTCCTGGACGATCTTCGCGGCAGCCTGCTCGCGCGCCTGCTGCAGTTCGCCGAACACCATATAGTCCATCGCATGCAGCGCATCATAAGCACCAATGCCCAGCGTCTTGTCGCTCAGTTCGGCCTTCGCGGCCTGATATGAGCGGCGATTGCCTTCCACCATGTCGGGCCACAGGCCCACGCGCGAATAAATGTGCGAAGGCATGTGCAGCGCATGCGGCACTGACGGTGCGATGCCGGCATACACGCGTGCGGACGCCAGTCCTTTCTCGGCCAGCTCCGCATAGTCGTAGGAATGGATCAGGTAGTGCGCCACGCCCGGATGATCGGGGTGCTTCTTGAACATCGGCTCGAGGATGGCGGCTGCGCGTAGCTGGTTCGCAAAGGTTTTGTCGGTCGGCAGGGCGGTGGCATCCAGCAGCAGTGCATGCAGTACCTGTGCTTCGTCATCATCGGGGTAGCGTGCTGCCAGCGCTTCCATCGATTTCTGCAGCGCGACGGCGCGCGTGCGGTGCGGCACATTTTCCCAGTCGCGGAAGAAGCCGGCCAGCGCCGCAATATAGGCTTGCTCGCGCTCGGTTTTGGCGCCGGTGCGTTCGGCGTCGGCGATCGCCGTCGCGCCGGCTTGCATGGCCTTCGGATTGGCCGGCCATGCGAACGGATTTCCGATGGACATGAAGGCGATGCCCCAGTGCGCCATCCCGCAACGCGGATCCTGCGCGAGCACGTTCCTGAACGACTTGATCGCCGGGTCAAACCAGAACGAGTGGAACAGCGCCATGCTGCGATTGAACTCGGCCTGCGCCTTGGCGTTGCAGCTGACGCGAAACTCCACATGGCCGAGTTTCTCCTTGCCGGTATATGGCGCTTCATCGTCATCATGGGCCTGGACCGCCGGCTGCCACGCCAGCAAGCCGAATACCAGCGTGAACAGAGGGAAGCGCAGGGAAGAGGGGAAAGGGATACTCACGGCATCCTCCGCAGTCGATAGGGGAAAGACTCGCCGGGCTTGCGGCGGGCGTCGCTCGACATTAATCCGCAAATTGGGATGGGGTTTAATCCAGATCAAGAGGTGCGGGCAGTCATGCATCAGCAATGCATCGCCAACACAGCGTGATGTGAAGATGCCACGCGAGGGTATGCGCGGCTGCAGATTGTTTCTGCAAGGCAGGCATCGAGCGCGAAAATGTTTATGATGCGCGACGGGTCGCTTCCGGCCTGCCCTTCCAATTAACGCCGCCTGATCATGAAACGTGCCGTCGATATTGTCATTGCGACCCTGCTGTCCTTGTTGCTCACCCTGCCCGCGCTGCTGGTCGCGCTGGCCATCAAGCTCGACAGCCGTGGTCCCGTACTGAGCCGCCCGCATCGGGTCGGGCGCAATGGCCGCATGGTCAAGGTCTGGGAATTCCGTACCGCGATCGCCGACCCGGACGCGATGGAAACGGTCGGCGGCTGCCACGGCGAACAGGTGACGCGGGTCGGTGCGCTGCTGCGCAGGCTGGGCATTGCGCGTTGGCCGCTGCTGTGGAGCGTGCTGAAAGGCGATTTTTCGGTGGTCGGTCCACGCGCTGAAATGCCGCGTTATGTCGGCGTCTATCCGCCGGCACTGCGCAAGGTGGTGCTGTCGGTGAAGCCGGGGCTGGTGGATTTGTCGAGCCGTGAGCTGCGTGCCGAACGCGCACTGCTGGCCGGGCTTGAGGGCGATGCGCTCGAAGAAGCGTATGTGGAGAAGGTACTGCCGCGACGCCTCGAGCTGGGCAAGCAGTATGTCGAGGGTCGCGGATTCTGGATGGACCTGCGCATCCTGCTGGGATGCCTCGCCGGTCCTTTGCTACGGTAAGACTTTTTAAGGACTATTCCGATCGGGCGGCTGAAGCCCGCCTTCCGCAGGTCTGCTTGATCAGGCAGCCTTGTTGATCAGGAACTGGGCCTTGTCGCGGCCGGCCATCCATTTCGGCGGCTTGCCGCGGCCGCTCCAGGTTTCGCCGGTCGCGGTATTGCGGTATTTCGGCGCCACGGTACGGCGCACTGCCGGCTTGGCGCTTTTTACGCGCTTGCCGCCGCCAAAACCCAGGTCTTCCGCCGAAATGCCGAATTCCTTCATTTTCGCGTGAATATCTGCAATCGCATTCGCGAGTTCAGTCTTGCGTGCCTGTTCGGCTTCCTTTTGCAGTTTCTCAATCTGGCTTTGCAATTCCTTGTAAGTGGACATTGAATTCCCCCGCTAGGTTAGGTTTCTGGTGAACAACGAGCTTCATCCTGAAGCGTTGCCTGCCCGCGCATTATAGGCCAATTATTAGCATTAAGGTATCGGGCTATTTTGGTGGCTTGGCTAATAATCTAAGCCTTTGATTTTTTGATGAATTCGCGAATCAATTTTAATTTCAAGAAACAAGTTGCTCAGAGTTTCGAAAGAGTTCGCTCCGAGTAACCTGATAGATAATTGGTTCGATTATTGGAATGGTTTTGTTATAATTGAGCGATCGAAAATGCCGGGTGCAAGCATTCACCGGCATTTTTTCATTGCCCGGGCGGAATTGCCTTGATCTTTATCGGAGGGAATGCGGTGCGAATATGCGCACCGCCATGCGGTTGACCTGAAATGCGCAAATCGGGCGCATATCGAGCACGATTGGAATGACGGCAGCGTGGCGCATGCCGCGCCGGAAAGGCACGGCAGGAATAATCCGCTCAGGCCTTTTTCTCGGTGTGCAGCACTTTCATCGCCAGCTCGAACTGGCCTTCCACCAGTTGCGGAATGACGGACAGCGACTTCGCAATCGCATCGTCGATGCCGGCCTGCTCGTCCTGCCGCGGCCGATGCAGCACGAAATCGACGACGGCCTGCTGCAGCTTCAGTTCGCGCGGATGGCCAATGCCTATCCTCAGGCGCCAGTAGTCCTGCGTGCCCAGCGCCGCGGTAATGTCCTTGAGCCCGTTATGGCCGCCGGACGAACCGCCTTTCTTCAGCTTTGCCGCACCGGGCGGCAGGTCGAGTTCGTCATGCACCACCAGCACTTCATCCGGATTGATCTTGTAGAAGCGGCACAGCGCACCGACCGACTGGCCGGAGCGGTTCATGTACGTCTGCGGCTCCAGCAGCCAGACCTCATTGCCGGCAATGCGCACCTTGGCGACCAGCGCATTGAACCGCACCTCGCGCTTGAGGTCGCCGCGCGCCAGTTCATCGACCAGCCAGAAGCCGGCATTGTGGCGAGTCTTCTCGTACTCGGGGCCGGGGTTGCCGAGGCCGACGATCAGGCGGATGGGTGCGCTGGGCATGGGTGGGTTATCTGCTTGGGTTTGAGCGGTTCTACAGGGAGCGGCTGCCGCATTATCAGGCAAAGCCGCGGGGCGTAAAAAAGCCCGCCACGTGGGCGGGCTTTTCGCCGCAGGTTTTCGCGAGAAAGGAAGGATTACTCCTTCGCTTCGCCTTCGGCAGCTTCCGACTTCGCGCCGCGCGGGATGACGGCGGTAGCGATGGTCGGGTTGTCCTTCGCGTGCACGGCGACGACGCCAGCCGGCAGCTTCAGGTCGGCCACGTGGAACGATGCGCCTTCGGTCATGCCCGACAGGTCGACTTCGATGAACTCCGGCAGGTCTTTCGGCAGGCAGGTCACGTCCAGTTCGTTCAGGACGTGGCTGATCACGCCGCCCGACAGCTTCACGACCGGAGCGATGTCGGCGTTGACGAAGTGCAGCGGCACTTTCACGTGCAGCTTCTGGTTCGGGTCGACGCGCTGGAAGTCAGCGTGCATGACCAGCTGCTTGTAAGCGTGCATCTGGAAGTCGCGCAGGACGACCTTCTCCGACTTGCCGTCCACTTTCATGTCCAGGATGGACGAGTGGAAAGCCTCTTTCTTCAGCGCGTGGTACAGCGCGTTGTGATCGAGCGAAATGGCGACCGGGGCTTCAGTGCCACCGTAGATGATGCCGGGGGTCTGGCCCGCACGGCGCAGGCGGCGGCTCGCTCCGGACCCCTGCTCGGTACGTGGGAATGCTACGACTTCCATGGTTTACTCCTGTTGCGGGCTTGCGCCCTCAAGTTAAGTCCCCCGCGACCAGGGGACCGTCAAAAAGGACCGTGCTTGCGCACAGTCCCGAATTCATTCGCCCGCGGATTCGTCTTCGGCGAACAGCGACAGCACCGAGTCACCGCGGCTGATGCGGCGGATGGTCTCGGCCAGCAGCGGCGCGCACGACAGTTGGCGGATCTTGCTGCACGCCTTGGCTTGCGCGTTCAGCGGGATGGTGTCGGTGACGACCAGCTCGTCCAGCGGCGACTTCGCGATGCGATCGATCGCCGGGCCCGACAGCACCGGGTGCGTACAGTAGGCGACGACCTTCTTCGCGCCGCGCTCTTTCAGCACTTCGGCAGCCTTGGTCAGCGTGCCTGCGGTGTCGACCATGTCATCCATGATCACGCAGTTGCGGCCTTCGACTTCACCGATGATGTTCATCACTTCGGACACGTTGGCCTTCGGGCGGCGCTTGTCGATGATCGCGAGGTCGCAATTGAGCTTCTTCGCGAGCGCACGGGCGCGCACCACGCCGCCGACGTCCGGCGAGACCACCAGCAGGTCTTCGTAATTCTTGTGCACCAGGTCGCTCAGCAGCACCGGCGATGCGTAGATGTTGTCGACCGGGATATCGAAGAAGCCCTGGATCTGGTCTGCGTGCAGGTCCATGATCAGCACGCGTTCGACGCCGGCATCCTGCAGCATGTTGGCCACCACACGGGCCGAGATCGCGACGCGCGCCGAGCGCGGGCGGCGATCCTGGCGGGCATAGCCAAAATACGGAATCGCGGCGGTGATGCGGCCGGCCGACGCGCGCTTGAGCGCATCGACCATCAGCATGATTTCCATCAGGTTGTCATTGGTCGGCGCGCAGGTGGACTGCAGCACGAAAATGTCCTTGCCGCGGACGTTCTCGTTGATCTCGACCATGATTTCGCCGTCGGAGAATTTCGACACCTGGGCTTTGCCCAGCGACAGGCCCAGCTGGCTGGCGACGCCGGCGGCGAGGTCCGGGTTGGCGTTCCCGGTAAAGACCATCAGGTTCTCGTGGACCATGGGATCCGAAAGCCTTCTCTCAAAGTTTGAAAAGCCGGCTGGAGGACTGGCGTCCTGAGCCGGCTTTCTGTCATCGCCATTTGCACAGGCCCGGGGCCGTGAACACGTGGCGGAGTGGATGCGATTTGCTTTTTTTGTATCTCGACCGTGCCCGAACGGGCGACGGTCAAAACTGATGGCAGGGGAACAAGGATTCGAACCTTGGAATGCCGGAATCAAAATCCGGTGCCTTAACCAACTTGGCGATTCCCCTACACAACCTGTTGCCGAGCCAGACAGCCCGACGAATTCTTCACGATGGCAGCAGCGAGGCCAGTGGGTGTGCGTCCAGCGTCCTGGTTTTCCAGCCCCGCCATACGGTAGGCAGGTCGCTGAGCGCGGCATCTGCTTCGGATTCCGTGGCAAATGCGGCAAATACACAGGCGCCGGAGCCGGTCATCCGGGCTTCACCATGGCGCGACAGCCACTTGAGGGCGTCGGCGACCGGCGGAAAAGCACGGGCGGCTACTGCTTGCAAATCGTTTTTCCCAAACCCGGGGAGGCGATTGGAAAAGTCCGACATTTTGACGGGTTTGCTGTCCCTTGTCAATTCGGGATCGCGGAAAATCACCGGCGTCGGTACCGACACCCCCGGATGCACCAGTACGAACCAGCTGGCCGGGGTTTGCACCGGCGTCATTTGCTCGCCTATGCCCTCGACAAAGGCATTCCCGCCCGACAGGAAGAATGGCACGTCCGCGCCCAGTTGCAGGCCCAGTTGCATCAGTTCGGCACGCGACAGGCCCAGCTGCCACAGGTGGTTGAGCGCCATCAGCGTGGTCGCCGCATCGGTCGAGCCGCCGCCGATGCCGCCGCCCATCGGCAGCCGCTTGGTGATCGCGATATCGGCACCCGGCGCCGGCAACCCGCGTGCCTCGGCTGCCGCCTGCAGCAGCCGCGCCGCGCGCACCACCAGGTCGGCGTCGGCCGGCACGCCCGGCAAATCGGTGGTGCGCACGATGGCACCATCGTCGCGCACATCGAAGTGCAGCGTGTCGCCGAAGTCGATCAACTGGAATACCGACTGCAGCAAGTGGTAGCCATCGTCGCGACGGCCGACGATGTGCAGGAACAGGTTCAGCTTCGCGGGTGCGGCGCAGTCGTGCAATGAGCGCAGGCGGGCTCCGGGGTTGGCGCTGGTGACACTCATTGGCCCTCCGGCCGCCAGTCGTCGATCACCAGCCGCAGGGCGATCTCGCTGGCATCGGCTTCCAGCCGCGAGAAGTCGATGCGTTTCGGGCAAGTGCGGCCGTCGATCTGCTGCCAGCCCACGTACCGCACGCGCCAGCCATCGCCTTCCTGTTCATTGCCGTCGCCCACCGGCACGGCCAGCAGTTCGCCGGACAGCGTGCGCAGGTAGCCTTGCAGCCAGTAGCGCAGCCCTTCGACCGGCAGCGGCCAGCCCAGCACGGCCTTGGTCAGCGCGCTGGCGTCGGTGGCTTCCGCGGTCGGCTGGCCGGATTGTTCGAGGATGGCGCTGCCCGGCAGCAGCGTGATGCGCGCCAGCGTCTGGCCGAGCGGCGACGACAGTTCGATGTCGGTGCGGGTCGCCGTTTGCTGCCACAGGAACTTGCCCTGCACCGATTCCGGCTTGCCCTGATGCTGGTAGCGCACCGACAGGCGTCCGCCGACGCTGATATCGTCGTGGAAGCGGCGCGTGCTGTCCGCGCCGGGCGCAGGGGCGAGCGTGCCGCAGCCGGAAAGCGCCAGCGACGCCAGCGCCGGTAGCGCCAGCGACAGCAGGAAACCGCGACGGGTCAAAGCTTCACCTGCAGCCGCTGCAGGGTGCCCTTCAGGGTCTCGTTCTTCGGATCTTTTGCATTGGCATTGCGCCACAGCTGCTTGGCTTCTTCCTCGCGGCCGCGGGCCCATAGCACTTCGCCGAGGTGGGCGGCGATTTCGGGGTCGGGCTTGAGGCCGTATGCGCGGCGCAGCGTCGCCTCGGCCTTCTCGAAGCGGCCCAGACGGAATTCGACCCAGCCCAGGCTGTCCATGATGTACGGGTCTTCGGGCGCGATCTCGCTGGCCTTCCTGATCAGGTCATACGCTTCGGGCAGGCGCACATTGCGGTCCGCGAACGAATAACCGAGCGCGTTGTACGCATGCTGGTTATCAGGGGCGACCTTCATCATCTGGCGCAGCGAGCGCTCCATCGTGTCGAACTGCTTCAGCCGCTCGGCCAGCATCGCATGCTCGTACAGCAAGTCGGTATTGTCCTTGCTGGATTCGAGCGCGTCATCGATCAGCTTCAGCGCTTCCTGCACCCGGCCGGCGTCGCGCAACAGCTGCGCCTCGGCCACGATCAGCTTCACGCGCTCGTCGTCGCTGTCGACATCGGCCTGGCTGAGCATGGCGCGCGCCGCATCGAGCTTGCCGCTCTTCGCGGTCAGCTGGGCGCGCTTGAGCAGCGCGGAAAACGCATTGCCCTGGTTGCTGTTGTCGACCAGTTCCAGCCACTTCAGTGCAGATGCGTAGTCACTGCGGTCCTCGGCGATCTGCGCCAGCACCATCAGCGCCTGCGATGAATCGCGCTCGCGGTCCGGCTTGCCATCCAGCGTCTTGATGTAAGCCGACAGGTAGGTCTCGGCATCCTTCAGGTCGTTGACCTGCACCGACAGCAGCCCGAGTGCGTACAGCGTGGTCTGGTCCTTCGGGTACTGCTGCAGCAGGGTCTGGAATTCCTTCTTCGCGTCGGCCACCTTGCCCTGCTCGAACAGCATGCGCGCATGCGCCAGGCGCACTTCGCGTGCCTTCGGATTCTTTTGCAGGAAGTCGGCCAGCGACTTGGCCGCTTCGGCCTTGTTCTCGATGATCTGCGCCAGCGTCAATGCGGCGAGCTCCGAGTCCGGGAAGCGCGCCAGCGCATCACGCGCCTCGCGCTGCGCGGTTGCCCGGTCGCCGCTGATCATGGCCACTTGCGCCAGCGTGAGCCGTGCATCGAGTGAATCGCGGTAAGGGTTGAGCAGTTCGCGCAGGATCGCAATGGCGCGCGCACGGTCCTGCACGCGCGCCAGCTGGCGCTGCACGCCGGCGATCGCGATCGGCAGCGTGATCGGCGTAGCTGCCGCCAGTTGCTGCGCCAGCGCCTGCTTCGCTTCATCGTAGCGGCCATTGGCCAGTTGCAGGCCGAGCAGCGCTTGTGCGGCCTCTTCCGATTTCGGCGCCAGCTCATGCCACAACTGGCCGGCCCGCAGCGCTTCGGCGGGCAGCGAGCCGGACAGCGCAAATTCCAGCGCACGGCGCGCCAGCCGCGGGTCGCCGGAGCTGCGTGCTATCGACAGCATGGTGGCATAGGCCGCGAAATGCTCGCCGCGCTGGTGTGCCAGCTCGGCCGACAGGAACTTGAACATCAGCTCCTCGGACAGCGCGACCTTGGGCAGGCCCTCGTTTGCAGTGGCGGCGTCCGCGTTGGCAGTATGGGCGGTGGCCGGCGCCGACCAGGCGGTGCCTGTCGCAGACAACAACGCAGACAGCGTTAGAATGAGCGAAAAATTTTTCAAGAGGTCTTCCTGCGCGGCCGGGCCACGGTAGGGTGCAGCGAACAGATGCAGCAAACGGATGCAGCAAACGAATGCAGCGAACGAAAAAGAATTTTACGACGAAAGCCCGATTCGCCGCGCCGCCCGCCCCGACCGTCATTGACCTGTCCTGCATGAGCCGCTGCGTGCCTGATTTCCAGCCTTCTTTCCCGCCTGTTCTTGCGTATCTCCCTGCGCCTTCGGGGTCTTTCCTGACTGCGACCAGCCATGCCTGAATTGCCCGAGGTTGAAGTCACGCGCCGCGGCATTGCGCCGCATGTCGAAGGCCGCACCGTCACCGGCGTGGTGATGCGCCGCAGCGGCCTGCGCTGGCCCTTCCCGCCGGATTTGCCGGCATTGCTGGCCGGCCGTCGCATCGAAAGCACCGGCCGACGCGGCAAATACCTGTTGATCCGCTTCGCGCATGGAACGCTGATCGTTCATCTCGGCATGTCCGGTCATTTGCGCATGCTGGCCCCCGGCGTGCCGCCACAAAAGCACGACCATTTCGACCTCGAACTGGGCAGCCAGGTGATGCGCTTCACCGACCCGCGCCGCTTCGGCGCCGTGCTGTGGCATGCGGCCGATGAGGGCGACATCGAAGCGCACATGCTGTTGCGCAGCCTCGGTGTCGAGCCGCTCGGCCGGCTGACGGCGAGCGAGCTTGCACAACGGCTGCACCGGCAAACGCGCACCCGCAGCGCCGCCATCAAGCAGGTGCTGCTGGCCGGCGACATCGTGGTGGGCGTCGGCAATATCTACGCATGCGAGAGCCTGTTCATGTCCGGCATCAATCCGAACACGGCGGCGCGCCGCATCTCGCTACCGCGCTACGAAAAGCTGGCGACCGCAATACAGCAGGTGCTGGCCGCCGCGATCGACAAAGGCGGCAGCAGCCTGCGCGACTTCATCGGCGCCGATGGCGCGTCCGGCTATTTCCAGCAGAGCTATTTCGTCTATGACCGCGAGGGCGAGCCCTGCCGGCAGTGCGGCACGACGGTGCGCCGCATCGTGCAGGGGCAACGCTCGACCTTCTATTGCGTGCGCTGCCAGAAATGAAGCTTGTTCCATGAAGCCTGCCCCATGAAGCGTGTCCTTCCAGCCTCCGAAGGCAAGCCTGTGCGCGGCAAGGGAAAGCTGCAGTCCTCGGATGACACGATGTCGCCCGAGCTCGCCGATCCCTCGTTCAGTCGCGCGCTGATTGCCTGGCAAAAGCGCCATGGCCGCCACCAGTTGCCCTGGCAGCAGACGCGCGATGCGTACCGCATCTGGCTGTCGGAGATCATGCTGCAACAGACGCAAGTGGCGACCGTGATCCCGTATTACGCGCGCTTCCTCGAGCGCTTCCCCGATGTGCGTGCGCTGGCGGTGGCGCCGGTCGGCGACGTGATGGCGCTGTGGGCCGGCCTCGGTTATTACACCCGTGCGCGCAACCTGCATCGCTGCGCACAGGCTGTGGTCGAGCGTCATGGCGGTGAATTCCCCCGCGAGGTCGAATTGCTGGCCGAGCTGCCGGGCATCGGCCCGTCGACCGCGGCCGCGATCGCGGCTTTTGCGTATGGCGCGCGCGCTGCCATCCTGGATGGGAACGTCAAGCGCGTGTTCTGCCGCGTGTTCGGCATCGACGGTTTTCCCGGTGCTTCGCAAGTCGAGAAGGCCCTGTGGCAGCGCGCCAGTGCGCTGCTGCCGGAGCAGGATATCGAGGCCTATACGCAGGGGCTGATGGACCTCGGTGCCACGCGCTGCACCCGCAGCACGCCCGACTGCGGCACCTGCCCGATGCAGACGCGCTGCGTGGCCTATGCGACCGGTCGCACGGCAGAGCTGCCAGCCCGCAAGCCGAAGAAGGCTGTGCCGGAAAAATCGACCGTGATGCTGGTGGTGCTGCACAAGGGCGACGTGCTGCTCGAGCAGCGGCCGCCTCACGGTATTTGGGGCGGATTGCTGTCCTTGCCCGAACTGTCGCGACTGGGCGAGGAAAGTCTCGCGCCCGACATCGGCGAGATAGCGCTGGCGCTGTCAGATTTCGGTGAGGTGCAGGCGGCCGAGCCGTTGCCGGCATTCACGCATGCGTTCACGCATTACCGGCTGCAGGTGCAGCCGCTGAAAGTCACGCTGGCCAGGCGCGCATCAGGCGCAGCGCAAGCGGCCTATGCGTGGCATCCACTGTCTGCGATGGCGGGGGCGGCCTTGCCGTCACCGGTGCGCAAGCTGCTCGACCGTCTCTGAAACAATCGCCGAGGCAGCCCGGGAGGCGGCTTCCTGAAGGTCTCTGATCGACCTCAATCCATTTCGCGGTGCCGCACCAGCACGCGTGCATGGTCGCGGAAGTGCGCCGCCAGCCGCTCGACCATGAACACCGAGCGGTGCTGGCCACCGGTGCAGCCGATGGCCACGGTCAGGTAGCTGCGGTTGTCGCGCTGGAAGGCCGGCAGCCATTTCTCGACGAAGCCGCGTATGTCCTCCAGCAGGCTCATCGCATCCGGTTGCGCGGTGAGGAATTCGATCACGGGCAGGTCGCGGCCCGTCAGCGGGCGCAACTGCTTGTCATAGAAGGGGTTGGGCACCACGCGCACGTCGAACACCAGGTCGGCATCGAGCGGCACTCCGTACTTGAATGCGAAGGACTCGAACAACAGCGTCAGCGGCGCCGGCTTGGCCTGGTGGATCAGTTCCTTGATCCATGCGCGCAGCTTGTTGGCCGACAGGCCGGACGTATCCAGCACATAGCCCAGGCCTTCGATCTCGGCCAGCATTTCGCGCTCTTGCCGTATGCACTCGATCAGCGTCGGGTCTGGCTGCTGCGTGTCTTGCGCAATGCGGTGCGACAGCGGATGGCTGCGGCGCGTTTCGGAGAAGCGGTTGATCAGCGACTCGGTCTTTGCGGTGAGGAAGATCACATCCAGATGGTGGCCCTGCTCCTTCAGCCAGGCCACGTCGGCCGGCAGCGCATGCAGCGACGACGCGCTGCGCGCATCGACGGCGACGGCGAGGTGTTGCGCACCCTCCGCCATGCGGGTCGCGACCAGCGCGCGCAACAACGAGGGCGGCAGGTTGTCGACGCAGAAGTAGCCGGCGTCTTCCAGCGCATTCAGGCAAACGGATTTGCCGGAGCCGGAAATGCCAGTGAGGAGGATGATGCGCATGGCTGCATCATAGCGGAAGAAGCTTACTCGCCGCCCATCGCGCGCTGCTGGCGCTCCATGAAATTGGCCAGCGTGTCGATGCCGCGCATCTGCAGGATGGTATTGCGCACCGCAGCTTCCAGCAGCACCGCAATGTTGCGGCCGGCCTCGACCGGGATCACGACCTTGCGGATCGCCAGCCCCAGCACTTCCTGCGTCTGGTGGTGCAGCGGCAGGCGCTCGTAGTTTTCTTCCAGCGTCTTGCGGCGCACGAGGTGCACGATCAGCTTCAGCCGCATCTTGCGCCGCACTGCCGTTTCGCCAAAGATGGTCTTGATGTCCAGCAGGCCCAGTCCGCGCACTTCGAGCAGGTTTTGCAGCAGCGGCGGGCAGCGGCCTTCGATCATGTTGGGCGCGATGCGCGAAAACTCGACGGCATCATCGGCCACGAGGCCATGGTTACGCGAAATCAGTTCGAGGCCCAGTTCGCTCTTGCCGAGGCCGGATTCACCGGTAATCAAGACGCCCACGCCCAGCACATCCATGAACACGCCATGCATGGTCACGCGCGTGGCCAGTTTTTTCGACAGGTAGACACGCAGGTAGTCGATCACCTGCGCAGCCGGCATGGTCGTGGTCAGCAGCGGGATGTTGTGCTCGTTGCAGAGCGCCACGATCATCGGGTGCGGTTCCAGCGATTGCGCAATGATGAAGGCCGGCGGTTCGCCATTGACCAGTTCGCGCGCATGCGCGATGCGGCTGTTTTCGGAAATGCGGTGCAGGTAGTCGTTTTCCTGCGTGCCGAAGACTTGAATACGGCCCGGGTGGATCAGGTTCAGGTGGCCGACCTGGTCGGCGGCCGATGCGGCATCCCCATAGATCAGTCGTTCGCCGCCGGACTGGCCGGCCAGCCAGGCCAGCTTCAGCGCTTCGAGGTTGTCGTCGTACAGCTGCTGTATCGACAGCGGGGTATTGAGGGGCATGGGGTCGTGTGGCGCCGTATCAGGCGACGCTGCGCTCCGGCGGATGCCAGTTCACGAGGCGGGTGTGCAGCAGGGCTGCATCGGCTTCCTCGGTCATCGCCAGCCGGAACGCCTTGTCCGAAAACATTTCTGCGATCTCGGACAGTATCTCCAGATGCTGCTGCGTCACATTGTCGGGAATCAACAGGAAGATCAGCAGCTTGACTGGCTCGCCATCGGGCGACTCGAACGGGATCGGCTCCGACAGGCGCACAAAGGCGGCCAGCGGCGCTTTGAGGCCCTTGATACGGCCATGTGGCACGGCCACGCCGTGGCCCAGGCCCGTCGAGCCGAGGCGCTCGCGCGCAAACAGGTTGTCCGACACGGTCGAGCGGGCGATGCCGCAGTTGTTCTCGAAGATCAGGCCTGCCTGCTCGAATGCGCGCTTCTTGCTGGAACACTCGAGGTCCAGCATCACATTCTTGACAGGGAGGATTTGGCTGAAGTGAGTCATGGTGCGTTGCACAATAATACGTTCGCCGTGAATTATAGGAGCTTTTTCAGAGGACGGCGAAACGCGGTCATGGTTGCATCAAGACTTCTTCGGGGCTGGTGTGCTGCATAGCAAAATTGCCAAGCCACTCGTTGTTCGTCGTCCTGATGCCAACTATTGCCCGGGCGCTAAATCTATACCTGTGCCCGGCGGAGTGCAATCGCTTAGTGTTTAAGTGTTGCTTGCGGTGTTACTTGCGCCCGATGGTCGCTTGCCTGTTCGGACGTTTACTGGCGGGCATGGCGCACATGGGCCGGCAGCTTCGATATCGAAAAGTTACTGCGCCAGGGGTTGATGTCGATGCCGCCGCGCCGTGTATAACGGGCGCTGACCAGCAATTTGGTCGGCTGGCACTGGCGTAGCAGGTCCATGAAGATGCGTTCGACGCACTGTTCGTGGAATTCCTGGTGTGTGCGGAAGCCGATCAGGTACTTCAGCAAACCTTCCTGATTGATCGGATTGCCGACATAGCGGATCTGCACGCTGCCCCAGTCTGGCTGGCCGGTGACCAGGCAATTCGACTTCAACAAGTGGGACACCAGCGTTTCCTCGACCGGTGCTTCGTCATGGTTCACGGTCAACAGCGCCGGGTCGGGTTCGTAGCCGTCGACTTCAATATCCAGCCGGTCCAGCAGCAGGCCGTCGAACTCGCCCATCTGCAGCTTGCCGAAGTCCTCGGGCAAGATCAGCTTCACTTGTACGGTCGTCCCGATCGCATTCGACAAGTCGGCGCGCAGCAGCTCGACCAGCGCCTCGGGGCTGGCGACCTTCGATTGGTTGAACGAGTTGAAGTACAGCTTCATCGATTTCGATTCGATGATGTTCGGCGAGTCGGCCGGAATCTGCATCGTCGCAATCGCCACCTGCGGCTTGCCGCGCATGTTCAGCCACGACACTTCATATGCATTCCACACGTCCATGCCGAAGAAGGGCAGGGTACCGGTTGCTGCCAGCCCGAGTTCGGCGCGCTTGTCGGCGCGCGGCAGCGGGAACAGCAGGCCGGGGTTGTAATGCGCTTCATAGGCGCTGGCCTTGCCCAGCGGCGAATCGGATGGGGTGTGGGGCGAACTCATGCTGGGTGACGGATGCTGTCTGGTGCTGATGGGTGCCGATAGGTGTTGATCGGTGCTTGTGCGTACTGAAGGATGCTGGTCAGTGCAATGGAAGACGGGAACGGCTTACGGGACCAATTACAGGAACAACTTGTAAGCCGGGTTCTCGCTCTCATCCCATGCACGATAGCCCAGCGTCGCCAGGAATGCACGGAAGGCCTTCATTTCCTTCTTCGGCACTTGCAGGCCGACCAGCACGCGGCCGACATCGCCGCCCTGGCTACGGTAGTGGAACAGGCTGATGTTCCAGTTCGGCGCCATGCTGTCGAGGAAGCGCATCAGCGCGCCCGGACGCTCGGGGAATTCGAAGCGGTACAGCAATTCATCCTGTGCCAGCGCGCTCTTGCCGCCGACCAGATGGCGGATGTGCAGCTTGGCCAGTTCGTCATGTGTCAGGTCCAGGTTCCTGAAGCCATGCTTGTCGAACTGCTTGCTGATCTTGCCCGGTTCATCGCGGTCCTGCACCTGCAGGCCGACGAATACATGGGCTTCTTTCGCATCGCTGATGCGGTAATTGAATTCGGTCACGGAGCGCGAGCCGACCAGCTGGCAGAAGCGCTTGAAGCTGCCGCGCTCCTCGGGAATCGTGACCGCAAACACCGCTTCATGCGCTTCGCCGACTTCGGCACGCTCGGCGACAAAGCGCAGGCGGTCGAAGTTCATGTTCGCGCCGCAGGCAATCGCCACCAAGTGTTCGTCGCGCAGCGGCTTACGTGATTTCGCTGCGCGTTCCACATAGGCTTTCGCGCCGGCGACGGCCAGCGCACCCGCAGGTTCGAGGATGCTGCGCGTATCGATGAACACATCCTTGATCGCTGCGCAGACGGCATCGGTATCGACCAGGATGATTTCATCCACCACCTGCTTCGCAAGGCGGAACGTCTCTTCGCCGACTTGCTTGACGGCGGTGCCGTCCGAGAAGAGGCCGACGTCATGCAGCATCACGCGGCGACCGGCGGCCAGCGACTTGGCCATCGCATCCGAGTCCGTGGTCTGCACGCCGATGACCTTGATGTCCGGGCGCACGGCCTTGATGTACGCACCCACGCCACCGATCAGACCGCCGCCGCCGATGGCGACGAACACCGCGTGGATCGGGCCTGCGTGCTGGCGCAGGATTTCCATCGCAATCGTGCCCTGCCCGGCGATCACATACGGATCGTCGAACGGATGCACGAAGGTCAGCTTGTGTTTTTTTTCGAGCGCCAGCGCATGCTGATAAGCGTCCGAATACGAATCCCCGGCCAGCACCACCTCGCCGCCGCGCGCACGCACCGCTTCGACCTTCACGGCCGGCGTGGTGGTCGGCATCACGATCACGGCACGGCAGCCCAAAGTCTTCGCCGACAGCGCGACGCCCTGTGCATGGTTGCCGGCCGAGGCGCAGATCACGCCGCGCTTCAGTTGCGCGGGCGTCAGGTGCGCCATCTTGTTGTACGCGCCACGCAGCTTGAAGCTGAACACGCTCTGCATGTCCTCGCGCTTGAACCAGATGCGGTTGCCGGTACGTGCAGACAAGGTGGGCGCAACTTCCAGCGGCGTCTCGATCGCGAGGTCATACACACGTGACGTGAGGATCTTTTTCAGGTAATCGGTGGTCATGGGGCTCATTATAATTGACCCCCCTCTCCACTCGACCCGGCTTCCCCTGTGATCGACGCCTTGCTGGCTGCGCTGTCCCTGCCTGCGGTCAGCCTGCCTTCGCTATTCATCATTGCCCTCATTTCGGCGACCCTGATGCCCATGGGCTCGGAGCCTGCCGTGTTCGCGGTGATCAAGCTCAACCCCGACCTGTACTGGCCGGCGATCCTGGTCGCGACGGCTGGCAACACGGCCGGCGGCGCCATCAGCTACGCGATGGGCTATGGCGCCAAGCAGGCCTTCGCAAAAGAGAGCGAGACCCGCAGCCTCGGCTGGCTGCAGCGCTACGGGCCGGTGACGCTGGTACTGTCGTGGCTGCCGGTGGTCGGTGACCCGCTGTGCGTGCTGGCCGGCTGGCTGAAGATGCCGCTGCTGCCCAGCATTGCGTGGATGGCCGTTGGCAAGCTGGCGCGCTACCTGACGATGACCTGGTTGCTGATGCGGGTGCCGGATGGCATCTGGCACGCGATCGGTCACTGGTTTTGATCGGCGTGATCGCGTGAGGCCGGTCGGCTGGCTGCGTCTGGTCTGCGTCTGGTGTGTCAAATCCGCACAAAATCAAGGGTTTCTGCCGCGTTTGCGCGGGCCAGAGCCCATTCGTGGTGCGCCGCAGTACGGTAAAATGCGGCTTTAGATTCAGGCATCAAGTCGCCACAATGAACGCCCCAGCGCAGCTCCAAGCTTTGCTCACCGACGCCCCGGAAGGTTCGGCGCGTCTCCGCGAGATTCCTTACAACTACACCTCGTTCTCCGATCGCGAGATCGTCATCCGCCTGCTGGGCGATGAAGCCTGGGAACTGATCACCAACCTGCGCAGCGTGCGACAGACCGGCCGTTCGGCGCGCATGCTGTACGAAGTGCTGGGCGACATCTGGGTGGTGCGCCGCAATCCCTACCTGCAGGACGATCTGCTCGACAACCCGTCGCGCCGCGAGGCGCTGGTCGATGCGATGTACCACCGCCTCGGTGAAGTCGAGTCGCGCCGCCTCGGTGCCGAGGGCGACGAAGGGCTGGATGCCGAGACCCGCCGTCGCAAGGTGCATGTCGCCACGCTGATCCGCCTCGCGACCAAGGCCGTCGAAGAGTTCGCCGCCGAATTCCGCCAGATGCAGGACCTGCGCCGCCGTGCGCAGCGCGTGCTGGGCCGTTACACGGCCGCCGACAACATCAAGTTCGACGGCCTGTCGCGCGTGTCGCACGTGACCGATGCCACTGACTGGCGCGTCGAATACCCGTTCGTCGTGCTGACGCCCGACAGCGAGGAAGAAATCGCCGGCCTGGTGAAGGCCTGTATCGAACTGGGCCTGACCATCATCCCGCGCGGAGGCGGCACCGGTTACACCGGCGGCGCCATCCCGCTGACGCCATTGTCGGCCGTCATCAACACCGAAAAGCTCGAGCAGCTCGGCGAAGTCGAGATGATGACCCTGCCCGGCGTGAACCGCGAATACGCAACCATCTACTCGGGCGCCGGCGTCGTCACCAAGCGCGTGTCGGATGCGGCCGAACGTGCCGGCTTCGTGTTCGCCGTGGACCCGACCTCGGCCGAGGCCTCGTGCATCGGCGGCAATATCGCGATGAACGCCGGCGGCAAGAAGGCCGTACTGTGGGGCACCGCGCTCGATAACCTCGCCAGCTGGCGCATGGTCGACCCGAACGGCGACTGGCTGGAAGTGACCCGCATCGAGCACAACCTCGGCAAGATCCATGACGCGCCGGTCGCGAAGTTCAAGCTCGAGTGGCGCCACCCGGCCGAGCGCGGCCGTGGCATCCCTGCGCCGTTCAAGACCGAAACGCTGGAGATCGAAGGCCGCGTATTCCGCAAGGAAGGCCTGGGCAAGGATGTCACCGACAAATTCCTCGCCGGCCTGCCCGGCGTGCAGAAGGAAGGCACCGACGGCCTGATCACGTCCGCGCGCTGGATCCTGCACAAGATGCCCAAGCACACGCGCACTGTCTGCCTCGAATTCTTCGGCCAGGCGCGCGATGCGATCCCGACCATCGTCGAGATCAAGGATTACCTCGACAGCGAAACGAAGAAGGGCGGCGCCATCCTCGCTGGCCTCGAGCATCTCGACGAGCGCTACCTGCGCGCGGTCGGCTATGCGACCAAGTCCAAGCGCGGCGTGCTGCCGAAGATGGCGCTGTTCGGCGACATCGTCGGTGACGATGAAGACGCGGTCGCCCGAGCGACCTCGGAAGTGATCCGTATCGCCAACAGCCGTGTCGGCGAAGGTTTTGTCGCCGTCAGCCCCGAGGCACGCAAGAAATTCTGGCTCGACCGCGCGCGTACCGCCGCGATCGCGCGCCATACCAATGCGTTCAAGATCAACGAAGACGTCGTGATCCCGCTCGACCGCATGGGCGAGTACACCGATGGCATCGAGCGCATCAACATCGAACTGTCGATCAACAACAAGCTGAAGCTGCTGGACGAGCTGTCGTCCTTCTTCGCGAAGGGCCATCTGCCGCTGGGCAAGAGCGACGACACCGAAGGCTTCGATATCCCGCCGGCCGAGCTGCTGGAAGACCGCGTCGCGCAAGCGTCCAGCCTGATCGCCGCCGTGCAGGCGCGTTGGTCCTGGCTGCTGGCGAACATGAACATGCCGCTGGTCGATGCGCGTCGCCCGCTGGCCGATCTCGGACTGGCCGCGCTGTTGCCCGAGCTGGAAGCGCGCCTCGACGCGCAGCCCGGCGCCACCGTGTTCGACGTGCTGCAGGACCGCACCATCCGTATTTCGTGGAAGGCCGAAGTGCGCGCGCAGCTGCGCCAGATCTTCAGCGGCGCATCGTTCAAGCCCATCGTCGACGAATGCGTCGCGATCCACAAGCGCGTGCTGCACGGCCGTGTGTTCGTCGCGCTGCACATGCACGCTGGCGACGGCAATGTGCACACCAACATCCCGGTCAACTCCGATGACTACGAAATGCTGCAGGCCGCGCATGCGTCGGTCGAGCGCATCATGGCGCTGGCCCGTTCGCTGAATGGCGTGATCTCCGGCGAGCACGGCATCGGCATCACCAAGCTCGAGTTCCTGACCGATGACGAGATTGGCGCCTTCCGCAGCTACAAGCAGAAGATCGACCCCGAGGGCCGCTTCAACAAGGGCAAGCTGCTGAACCTGCCGGGCCTGCACGCCGACCTGCGCAATGCGTACACGCCGTCGTTCGGCCTGATGGGGCATGAATCGCTGATCATGCAGCAGTCCGACATCGGCGCGATAGCCAACAGCGTGAAGGACTGCCTGCGCTGCGGCAAATGCAAGCCGGTGTGCGCCACCCACGTGCCGCGCGCCAACCTGCTTTATTCGCCGCGCAACAAGATCCTCGCCACTTCGCTGCTGGTCGAAGCCTTCCTGTACGAAGAACAGACCCGTCGCGGCGTGTCGATCAAGCACTGGGCCGAGTTCGAGGACGTGGCCGACCATTGCACCGTCTGCCACAAATGCGTCACGCCCTGCCCGGTCGATATCGACTTCGGCGATGTGTCGATGAACATGCGTAACCTGCTACGCAAGATGGGCAAGAAGTCGTTCAACCCCGGTACTGCGGCGTCGATGTTCTTCCTGAACGCGACCGATCCGGCCACCATCAACGCGACCCGCAGCCTGATGATGGGCTGGGGCTACAAGGCGCAGCGCTTCGCGCACGATGTGTTGAAGAAGGTCGTCAAGAAGCAGACCAAGGCGCCGCCGTCCACGCATGGCAAGCCGCCGGTACGCGAGCAGGTGATCCACTTCGTGAACAAGAAGATGCCGGGCAACCTGCCGAAGAAGGCGGCGCGCGCGCTGCTCGATATCGAAGACGACAAGTTCGTGCCCATCATCCGCAATCCGAAGGCCACCACGGCCGAGTCGGAGGCTGTGTTCTACTTCCCGGGCTGCGGCTCCGAGCGCCTGTTCTCGCAAGTGGGCCTCGCCACGCAGGCAATGCTGTGGGAAGTCGGCGTGCAGACCGTGCTGCCGCCGGGTTACCTGTGCTGCGGCTATCCGCAGCGCGGCTCGGGCAACTTCGAGAAAGCCGAAAAAATCATCACCGACAACCGCGTGCTGTTCCATCGCATGGCCAACACGCTGAACTACCTCGACATCAAGACCGTGGTCGTCTCCTGCGGCACCTGTTACGACCAGTTGCAGGGCTATGAATTCGAGAAGATCTTCCCGGGCTGCCGCATCGTCGACATCCACGAGTACCTGCTCGAGAAGGGCGTCAAGCTCGAAGGCGTGAACGGCGTGCGCTACATGTACCACGACCCCTGCCACAGCCCGATGAAGCAGCAGGATCCGCTGAAGACGGTCAACAGCCTGCTGTCCACCGCCGATGGCACGCGCATCGAGAAGAATGACCGCTGCTGCGGCGAGTCCGGTACGCTGGCGATCTCGCGCCCGGACATTTCGACGCAGGTGCGCTTCCGCAAGGAAGCCGAGATGACCAAGGGCGCCGACAAGCTGCGCGCCGACGGCTTCAAGGGCGACGTCAAGGTGCTGACCTCGTGCCCGTCCTGCCTGCAGGGCCTGACGCGCTACAACGATGACAGCGGCACCGACGCCGATTACATCGTCGTCGAGATGGCGCGCCACCTGCTGGGCGAGAACTGGATGCCGGAATATGTCGCGAAAGCGAACGATGGTGGCATCGAGCGCGTGCTCGTCTAAGCGGCAAACATGAGCGGCAAGCGACGAGCGCGTTGAGAGAGGCAAGACCATGAGCATCACGATGGCCGGCTGCGAACTGTGCGAAACGCCCGGCGGCGAAGTGCTGCACCAGGGCACGCAGTTTCGCGTGGTACTGGTCGACGATGCGCTGTATCCGGGCTTTTGCCGCGTTATCTGGCGCGACCATGTGAAGGAAGTCACCGACCTCAACGAGCTCGACCGCATGCTGCTGATGGATGTGCTGTGGCAGGTCGAGCACGTGGTGCGCGACGTGATGCAGCCCGAGAAAATCAACCTCGCCAGCTTTGGCAACATGGTGCCGCACCTGCACTGGCACGTGATCCCGCGCTACACCGACGATGCGCATTTCCCGCAGCCGGTGTGGGGCCAGAAGCAGCGTGAACCATCAGCGGCCTCGCTGCAGGTGCGCGCCGAGCGCCTGCCCGCATTGCGTGCCAAAATGCAGCAACGACTGGCGACTTACCTCTGAAATCACCTTTGAAGTCACCTCTGACGACACCCCCGAAGACCTGCCCCTGAATACCGTGAGCACGACCCAACGCATCCCCACCGCACTGACCGTGCACAAGGCATCCCGCACGCTCGAAATCGCGTTCGGCGACGACAGCTACCAATTGCCGTTCGAATTCCTGCGCGTGATGTCACCGTCCGCTGAAGTGCGCGGCCACGGCCCGGGACAGGAGACGCTGCAGACCGGCAAGCGCATGGTCGAGATCAAGGGCATCGAGCCGGTCGGTCATTACGCAATTCGCCCGGTGTTCTCGGATGGCCACGACAGCGGCCTCTACACCTGGGACTTCCTGTACGAGCTGTGCGTCGACCATGACAAACTGTGGGAAGGCTACCTGCAGCAGCTGGAAGCGGCCGGCTTCACGCGTGAAACCGGCCGCGATGCGCCGATGGTCGCCAAGGGCGGCGGCTGCGGCTCGCACTGACGCACGAACACAGCCGCAGGCACCCTGCCGTCTCAGCCTTGCCCGCTGCTTGCGGGCGCCGTTTCAACAGCGCCGGCCGGCGCCTCCCCACCCTGGATGAACTGCACAAGCATGTGCAGCTGGCGCAGCATCAGCTCGGCGTAGACATCCTGCGCCTGCTTGAGCGCCGGGTCGGGCTGCTGCAAGTTGATGCTCCCGACTTTGAAGGCATGCCGCTCCAGCGTGGCGCCGGGCAGTTTCAGGATGTCGGTGCCCGGGGCATTGATGTGCGCCTGCAGCTCGCGGCGGAAGGCTGCGAGCATTTCCATTGCCCACGGCGTGTCGTGGATATTGATCGCGGGCTGCGGCGCTGGTTGCGGTACGGATTGCGGCACGACCGTGGGCGTCGGCACCGAGTCTTCCGTGAAGGGCAATTGACCGAGGTTGTCGTCCAGGATGAACAGGTCATCGAGGCTGGTATTCCAGTCGAACGCGAATTCACCGGATTGCGCCGCGCCATACTGGCTGTCCAAGGACGCTGCGGGAGTCGAGAAAGCGCCCGACGTGCCGGATGCAGCCGATGAATCCCAGCCGGCTGCTTCGGCGTGCGCGGCAATGGCGGAGGCCGTGCTGTTCCACGCCGCAGCCCATGCCGCCGCGATCTTTTCTGCGAGTGGCGCATAGATGTTGTGTTGCATCAGCATGCCGCTGGTCGCGTCCAGGTCGAATGCCTGCGCGACCGGCAAGTCCTGACTGCCCAGCCATGGCTGTGGCGTCAGCCCCACGCAGAGCTCGAACAGAGCAGAGAAGGCGTCGCCTGTCATGGCAGCTTCGTAATGAATGTTGCCTTCATCCAGGCTGCGGACCGTGTCGCGCGAGGCGGCGGTGAGGGTCTGCGCTATCGCCGGGGACACGGGGTAGTGGCCGTAGGGGTGCCATGCGCCTCGCGTCACCAGATCAGCCTCCAGGTTCGAGAAGATTCCCTGCCACACGGCCTGCGTGAGTGGCCCCCGCGATGCTGCCTTGTTGCCCACCAGGGCAGGAATGAGTGCAGGTGCCAGGTTGATATACGGTACCAGCAGATCAAGCACGGGCTGGGTCAACCCGCAAAGCGACAGTTGTTCCAGCAGTGCTCTCCTGCGCTCCGGTGTCGCGGGGCTCGACACGTAATCGCTCAGGGCCTGGCACGCGGAGAGATAAAGCGCGCTGCTGACCGGGGTCTGCAACTGCGATGACGCGCCCTGGTGATTGCTCCAGAGCCAACTGACCTGCAGCATGTCGCGCACCACGGGATGCTTCGCCTTTTGCAGCGCATCCTTGCGTAGCGTGAGCCAGTCGTCCTGTTGGTGCATCTTTGCCAGCAGCAAGGCGAGAAGCTCGAAGGCGTCGTGGCAGGCGTCATCGCTCTCCAGTCCGGACTGGATAATTTTGATCACGGCCTGCAAGGCGTTCCGCCCGAAGGCGCTCGATTGTCCGATGCGTGCGCCGTGCCGGAGCAGGATATCTGCCAAAGCCAGGTTCCCATGGGCGCATGCCAGCATCAGGGCATCGGCTCCGGAGCCGTCGACATGGTGGAGCGGCGCGCCGTGATCGAGCAGCAGGCGGAGAATGAGTTTGGTCTTCCAGGCCTCGGCCGGTGTTTGCGATCGGGAAAAATCGAGAGCCAGCAAAGGATTGTGCGCCGGCTTCAGTCCGACCGCGCGCGGATCGGCAGGCACGCCCAGCTTCAACAGCAGTTCAACGAGCTCGATCTGATGACGCTCGGCTGCGCGTGCCAGCCTCTTGACGGCGTGTCGGCCTCCGGGTGTGCCGGCGTGCAGCTGCAATCCATGCCGGACCAGCAGTTTGATGATCTCGACAGAGTTGGACATTTCCAGCGCACAGGCGGGACCATCCCCGGTGTCATTGATGATCAGGTTGGGGTCGGCGCCATGCTCGAGCAGGAGCTTGACAGCTTCGATGGAGCCGCGCGCGCAAGCTGCCATCAGGGCCGTCTGCTGGAACGCCCCGGATTGTGTCCGCTGATTGACTTCTGCGCCATGGCGCAGGAGGAGGCGCATGATGTCCGTGCTCCCCATTGCCGCAGCCGCTGTCAGGGGCGCGCCGTATTCCTGGCCGGGACGAGCACCTTGCTGCAGCAAGTACTCCACGATGTGCTGGTGTCCAAACGAACTTGCCGTCGAAAGCGGCGAATTGCCGTCTGCATCCACGATATCCAGTTTGGCGTTGTGCGCCACCAGTGCCTTGCAGGTGGCCAGGTCGCCGGACATGGCGGCATAGACGAGCGGCGCGGAATCGCCCGGTTTCTGCAAGTTGACGTCGGCGCCGTGCCGGATGAGCAAGGTGCAGATGGCGGCGTCGCCATTGCGGGCAGCGTTCAACAGGGGCTCCGTGTCAACGCGGGACTCGTCATCGGAATCTTCGTCGTCCCCCGCAGCGGCAGTGGCGGTGGCGCCCGCCTCCAGCAACAGCGCACACACCTGGTAGTGTCCGCTCGTGGCGGCCATCGACAGCGCCGATTGACCATTCTCGGTCAGTGCATTCAGCTGGGCGAGAAGGTGTGCGGGTCGCAGCACATGTTGCGGCAGCAAGGCATTCCCCGTGTGAAGGTAACGGATGAGCAGTTCGACGATGCTCGCATGCCCGGAAACGGCTGCCAGCTGCAAGGCAGTCAATCCATTCCCGGTGCATGCGTCTGGCTGTGCCCCCTTCTCAAGCAGCGTACGCACGATATCGAGATCACCCCACTGGACGGCAAACATCAGGGTGGTGAATGCCTCGTCGTCCCCGCCCTCCTGCCGCTGCAGGTCAAGCAGCCCCGCCTTGAAGCGTTCGCGGTCGAAGTCGCCGGCGTGCAGGCAAACCTTGCTGTCCTTAGTGTCGATGTCGCTGCCGCTGAGCTCGAGCGCGCCGCAGGCGATCATGAGTGTCTTGACAGGCTGACTGTAGATTTCGATCAGTCGTATGCAGAACTGACCGGCGGGGCGCTTGTCTTGCGGCCCGAACAGCAGTGCCAATCCGTGTTCCCGGTCGCCGCCGGGCGCGAAGCAGGCGAGCACCTGATCGAGCACGGCCTTGGGCAGATTCTGGTTGACTTGCTGTTGCCAGCCCGGCGGCGGCAAGCCCTGCGTACTGCCGGGCGGGGTGGGCTGCGTCACGGCACTGGCACCGGACGGCGTGTCGCCGGCGGCGCGCAGGACGTCGGCCGCCGCGTGCGCGCCGGCGTCGGTGGCGGCCGCCAGCAGCGGCGCGATCAGCTCCGGCGGCGTCGGCAGGCCGGTGTCGAGCAACTGGCGCAGCAGCCCGGCCTCGTCGGCCGCGCTCGCCGCTTGCAGGCAATGGTAAAACTCCGCATAGGCGTTGGGAATGAAGGCTTCCTTGCCGGGGAAGGGCTGCCTCAGGTTTAGCTTGAGCATCTGCAGGCAGAGCAGCGCGACCCTGAATTCGAGGCTGGGCCTCGCTGGCAGGCGAAGCCCGATGGCAAGGCCGCTGGCCTCGCCGGTCCTGCTGCCGCCGTGGCGCAGGATCAGCTCGATGAAAGCCTCGTCCTGCAAGACGTCGCAAGTCAGGGTGGCCGCGCTGGCAGGCACCGGCTCCGGCTCCGGCGAGCCGGGCGCGCGGTTTGGCGACGCCGTGCGCTGGCGCTTGCGCGGCTCGCTCGACGCCTCTTGCGGGCCCTCTCCCCTGTTGGCATGGACCGCTTGCCAGGTGCGTTTCAGGCCGTGGCGGGTGACGTTGCCGCCTGACGTGCTTGCAGCGCTGGTACACGGCAAGTCATCCTCGGCGACGTCCACCTGCATGGCGTCTTCTTCCGGCTGCGGTTGCCGCATGCGCGGTGGCGACTGCTGTTCGCCGGTGGACGTGGCGGGCGAGCCGTCGTCGTCCTGCGAATCGGATGTTTCCGAGCCGAAGGAAAAGATGTCGGACGGGCTGAAGGGAAGCGGCGAACCGTACGCGCGATTCGAATTGACATTGTTCATGGAAGTCCTTGTTCTCGGTGGCAGCGGCGGGCAAGGGCCCGCAAGCCGTGCTGAGTAGGGACTTTCCGGATTTGGTTCATGCCGCCAGCTGGCGCCCCTTGATTGCCAGAGTGCGGTCCGGCCGGCCATCGCAGCGGTGGGTGGCTTGTATAATCCGGGGGATTCCCTAGCCGCAGGCCGCAGCCGCAGAAATCCCCATGACCCAGACCCATTTCGGCTTCCAGCAAGTCCCTGAAGAACAGAAGGTGAAAAAGGTCGCCGAGGTCTTCCATTCGGTCGCGGCCAAATACGACGTGATGAATGACCTGATGTCGGCCGGGCTGCACCGGCTGTGGAAGGCGTTCACGATCACGCAGGCGGCCATCCGCCCCGGCTTCAAGGTGCTCGACATCGCGGCCGGCACCGGCGACCTGACCAAGGCCTTCGCGAAGCGCGCCGGTCCTACGGGCGAGGTCTGGCATACCGACATCAATGAATCGATGCTGCGCGTCGGCCGCGATCGCATGATCAACCATGGCCTCGTGCTGCCGACCCTGATTTGCGATGCCGAGAAGCTGCCGTTCCCGGACAATTATTTCGATCGCGTGTCGGTCGCCTTCGGCCTGCGCAACATGACGCACAAGGACGCCGCGCTGGCCGAGATGCGTCGCGTGCTGAAGCCCGGTGGCAAGCTGCTGGTGCTGGAGTTCTCCAAGGTCGCCGCGCCGCTGCAGAAGCCTTATGACATCTATTCGTTCAAGGTGCTGCCGTGGCTGGGCCAGAAGATCGCCAATGACGCCGACAGCTACCGCTATCTGGCCGAATCGATCCGCATGCACCCGGACCAGGAAACGCTGAAGGGCATGATGCAGGATGCCGGCCTCGACCGCGTCGATTACTTCAACCTGACCGGCGGCGTCGCCGCGCTGCACGTGGGCGTCAAGCTCTGACGCCCCGATGCTGAATCTTCCGTTTTTCGGGACGCCCGTCGTCGCGACCCTCAACCACCTGTTGTCGCGCCAGCCGGCGCTGGCGGCGAAGCTCGCCGCCCATGCCGGCAAAGTGGCCGCGATCGACGCCGGCTTGATGCAGCTGGCGCTGCGTGTCGGCGCCGATGGCCAGCTGCAGGATGCGGCCGGCCCTGATGCCGATGCCGCTGATGCAGCCAACGTCACCATCCGCATCAACCCGGCCGACCTGCCGCAGATCCTCGCCGACATGAGCCGCGCGTTCGCCTATGTGAACATCAGCGGCGATGCCGAATTCGCAAAGACGATCTCGGACATGGCCAATGGCCTGCACTGGGAAGCCGAAGAAGACCTCGCGCCGCTGGTCGGCGATATCGCTGCGGTGCGCTTTGCGCGCGCAGGGCGCGAAGCGGTCGATGTGATGAAGACCGGCAGCCGCAAGCTGGTCGAGAACCTCGCCGAATACCTGCTCGAAGAAAATCCGACGCTGCTGTACCGCGCGGCTGGTGAAGCGTTTGCGTCGGATGTGGCCATTCTCCGCGACGATGTCGAACGGCTGGCCAAGCGCATCGCGCTGCTGGAGAAACAATCCCCGGCCGGAGGTGCGCAATGATCCGCCGCCTGTGGCGCGTGGCCAAGATCGCGCGCGTCGCGCTGCGTCACGGCCTCGACGAGATCGTGCTGTCCAGCGACCGCCTGCCGCGCTCGCTGAAGCTGCTGTCGGCCTTGTTCTTCTGGCGCGACCTGTCCGCGCCGCGCGGCGTGCGCCTGCGCCGTGCGCTGGAAGAGCTGGGCCCGATCTTCGTGAAGTTCGGTCAGGTCTTGTCGACACGACGTGACCTGCTGCCGCCGGACGTGGCCGATGAGCTGGCGCTGCTGCAGGATCGCGTGCCGCCCTTCCCGTCCGAGCTGGCGATCGAAGAAATCACGCGCGCGCTCGGCCAGCACCCGGATAAGCTGTTTGCCAGCTTCTCGCGCACACCGGTGGCGTCGGCCTCGGTCGCGCAGGTGCACTTCGCCGAGCTCAAGGATGGCACCGAGGTGGCGGTCAAGGTGCTGCGCCCCGGCGTCAAGCGCGCGATCGAAAGCGACCTCGCGCTGATGAAGATCCTGGCCGACTGGCTGCATCGCTCGTCGGCCGACGGCCGGCGTCTGCGTCCGCGCGAAGTGGTCGCCGAGTTCGACAAATACCTGCACGACGAAATCGACCTGATGCGTGAAGCGGCCAATGCGAGCCAGCTGCGCCGCAACTTTGCCGATGGTTCGCTGCTGCTGGTGCCGGAGATTCACTGGGATTACTGCGCCGAGTCGGTGATGGTGATGCAGCGGATGAAGGGCATACCGATTTCTCAGACGGCGAAGCTGCAGGAAGCGGGTGTGGACCTGAAGAAGCTCTCCAGCGATGGCGTCGAGATCTTCTTCACGCAAGTGTTCCGCCATGGCTTCTTCCATGCGGACATGCACCCCGGGAATATTCTGGTGTCGATCGAGCCCGAGAGCTTCGGCCGCTACATTGCGCTGGACTTCGGCATCGTCGGTACCCTGGTCGATTTCGACAAGGACTATCTGGCGCAGAACTTCCTCGCCTTCTTCCGCCGCGACTACAAGCGCGTGGCGCAGGCGCACATCGAATCCGGCTGGGCACCGAAGGATACGCGGGTCGATGAACTGGAGTCGGCAGTGCGCGCCTGCTGCGAACCCATCTTCGACCGTCCGCTGGCGCAGATCTCGTTCGGGCAGGTGCTGCTGCGCCTGTTCCAGACCTCGCGCCGCTTCAACATCGAGATCCAGCCGCAACTCGTGCTGCTGCAAAAGACCCTGCTCAATATCGAAGGCCTGGGCCGCCAGCTCGACCCCGAGCTCGACCTGTGGCAAACCGCCAAGCCCATCCTCGAGACCTGGATGGGCGAGCAGATCGGCTGGCGCGGTTTTGTCGACAAGCTCAAGGTCGAGGCGCCGCAGTGGGCGCACATCCTGCCGCAGCTGCCCCGCCTGGCGCAGCAAGCGCTCACCGCTCAGGCACAGTCACCGAATGACGGCCACGAGCAGCTGCTCAAGCGCCTGATCGCCGAGCAGCGCCGCACCAACCGGCTGATCGAGGTCGCGATTTATTTCGGCGGCGGTCTGCTGGCCGGTTTCCTCGCGGTGCAGCTGTTCCTGCGCTGGTACGAGACCTTCTACTGAGCGATGCCGGGCCGGCCCTGGCAGTCCCCTCCCGGCGGGCCCTTCTGATGGGCCGCCCATCCTCCTCTATAATCCCCGCCTACCGCGGGAGCCCGTCGCACGGCGTCCTGTTCCACCGATTTCCCTGCCTGCCATGAATACTTTGCTCTGGTTCGTCATCCTTTACTGGGTCATTTCGGTGGGCATCGGCCTGTATGCGGCGCGCTATGTGAATTCCTCGAGCGACTTCGCGCTGGCTGGCCGCTCGCTGCCGATGTACGTGGTGACCGCGACCGTGTTCGCGACCTGGTTCGGCTCCGAAACCGTGCTCGGCATCCCGGCGACCTTCCTGAAGGAAGGTCTGGGCGGCGTGGTGTCCGATCCCTTCGGATCATCCTTGTGCCTGATCTTCGTCGGTCTGTTCTTCGCGCGCAAGCTGTACCGGATGAACCTGCTGACCATCGGCGACTACTACAAGCAGCGCTACGGGCGCACGGTGGAAGTGCTGGTCACGCTGTGCATCGTCACCTCTTACCTCGGCTGGGTCGCGGCGCAGATCAAGGCACTGGGCCTGGTGTTCTCGGTGGTATCCGGCGGTTACATCACGCCCGAGACCGGCATGCTGATCGGTGCCGGCAGCGTGCTGATCTATACGCTGATGGGCGGCATGTGGTCGGTCGCGATCACCGACTTCCTGCAGATGATCATCATCGTCGTCGGCATGCTCTACATTGGCTGGGAAGTGGCCGGCATGGTCGGCGGCGCCGGTGCCGTGATCAATCACGCGGCCGCCGCGGGCAAGCTGGAATTCTGGCCGACGCCGACTGCGCGCGAAATGCTGTGGTTTATCGCCGCAGCGATCACGATGATGCTGGGTTCGATTCCGCAGCAGGACGTGTTCCAGCGCGTGTCTTCGTCGCGCACCGAGCAGATCGCCGGCAATGCGTCGGTGCTGGGCGGGGTGCTGTACTTCATCTTCGCGTTCGTGCCGATGTTCCTGGCCTACTCGGCCACGCTGATCGATCCCGACATGGTCAATAACCTGATCGACGACGACCCGCAAAAGATCCTGCCGACGCTCATCATGACCAAGGTGCCGGTGCTGGCGCAGGTGATGTTCTTCGGCGCGCTGCTGTCGGCGATCAAGAGCTGCGCCAGCGCGACGCTGCTGGCGCCGTCGGTGACCTTCACCGAAAACATCATGAAGGAAATCATCCCGAACCAGAGCGACCGCCAGTTCCTGCTGACCATGCGCATCGTGGTGCTGACCTTCACGGCTTTCGTGACCTGGTTCGCGCTCAACAGCGAAGCCAGTATCTTCAAGATGGTCGAGAACGCCTACAAGGTGACCCTGGTGGCTGCCTTCGTGCCGCTGGTGTTCGGCCTGTACTGGAAGCGCTCGACCAACCAGGGCGCACTGGCGTCGATCCTGCTCGGCCTCGCCAGCTGGATAGGCTGCGAAATCGTCGCCCCGGAAGGCCTGTTCCCGCCGCAGCTGGTGGGCGTGCTGTTCGCGTTTGCCGGCATGATTGCCGGCTCCCTGCTGCCACAATGGCAACGCGCGACCGGCGCGGCCACGGCCTGAAGGGCCTGCCGCGCGCTGCCCCCGCAGGGCGGCCCGCGTCGCCGGGCCGCGCCAGCCGCCATGGCGGTCGGCCAATTGCCCCCGGCCAGACCTGAAACCCTGCGGAAACCCTTTATAATTCAAGGTTTTCGAAATTTTGCAGGGAGGATGCACCATGCCTATCTATGCGTATCGCTGCGACGCCTGCGGCTTTGCCAAGGACGTGCTGCAGAAAATCTCCGACGCACCGCTGACCGATTGCCCCGAGTGCGGCAAGGCCGAGTTCAAGAAGCAGCTGACCGCGGCCGGTTTCCAGTTGAAGGGCACCGGCTGGTACGTGACCGACTTCCGCAATGGCGGCAGCAGCGGCGCGTCGCCCAAGACGGAATCGTCGTCGGCGTCATCGACGGCTTCGGATTCTTCCTCGTCCGGCAGCACGGCATCATCGTCAGCCAACGACAGCAAGCCCGCCACGGCCAGTAACTGATACCCACGCACTGACATTCATGCGCAAATACTTCATCACCGGCCTGCTGGTGCTCGTGCCCCTCGTGATCACGCTGTGGGTGCTGAACCTCATCATCGGCACGCTGGACCAGTCGCTGATGCTGCTGCCGCCCGACCTGCAGCCG
>JACCDW010165733.1_pt1 | contig 45435 bp, 27 predicted proteins | sample 7449781 | NCBI WGS metagenome assembly JACCDW01 (sample SAMN15323449, study PRJNA562643) | freshwater metagenome | isolation source: river surface water | place: USA:Blue River Watershed | collected 2017-08-18
CGCTTCCCCTCCCACCCCCTTTCGGACTAAAAACCTCTCCGACGGGCCTATAGCTCAATGGTTAGAGCAGGGAACTCATAATTCCTTGGTTCCCGGTTCAAATCCGGGTGGGCCCATTTTACTTTCGTCCCCTGATTTAAAGCAGGATTCTAGCCTTTGTTGGGCCCGAGCAATCCCCTGCTCAGCTGGCTTATCAAGGCATTGATCAGCGCTGCCGGGGAAGGAGCGTCGTGAGCGTGAGCGTCCTTTTCCCGAAGGCTCCGTCTTGAACCTTCACGGGGACTCGCGGAGGAAGGTGCCTTTGTCATCGTAATGGCGGATGGCACACGCGTGGAGTACGCCAGTAGCGTCGCTTTTTTCCGAGGAACTGAAGCTGAGGAAGAGACGGCCTTCCCCCGCGGACTTCGATCCTAACTTGCTGAGCAAGGGCGTGAGGTCTATGCCGACTTCGAGCGGGCTTTCATCCCCTGGTCCAGCGAGCGGGACTTCCCCGACGTTATTCTTGGGCTTTCCAAAGAGCGGCCAGCCATTGAGGAATTGCGGAGCGAGTTCATACTCGGGTTTCATGGCGTCTTTGTCACCGGCGATGCCGATGGTCACCCGCAGGTCGGAGCGCTTATTGCAGGCGAGCTTTAGCTTCAAGGTGCAGCGGGGAACATGCCGGGTAACCTCAATCCGTCCAAGGTAGTTGCCGCGCTGCCAAGTGGGATCGACCATCGCGCTGTAGAGCAGGTAGATTTTACCGTCTTTCGACCAGGTCTTTCCCCATGAGTTGACCACGATAAAAGCCCCGCGCTCCCGATCCGCGAGGGTGACTTTGCCGTCGCCGTTGATGTCGATGTCGTTGGTCACTTTGCCATCACCATTCACATCAAACCCGACCTGGTCATCGTAGCCCACACAAGTGATGCCGTGCCCGTAACCGGTCGGTCCCCAATGGATCCAGACGTCTTCGCCCGCGAGGTAATCGCCTTCGGGAATCGTCCGCGTGACCTTTTTGAGCTCACCCATGCGTCCGTCCAGCGCCAGCAATCCACCGATGGATGCTTTGCCGGCTTTGGGTTGGTTACGATCGAAGAGCCAACCGCGGGCTTCGTTGATCTGGGAGACGGTGGCGGTCGGGGTATAGCGATAGCCGGCGACGCGATACTCCATCGCCTCGCGCCAGATGGCGTAACCGTTCGCCCACGTGCCGATCTTGTCTTTGTCTGCCTCCACGCGGCCGTAGGATTTGACGGTGGGGATGCCGATGTGCTTGGCCGTTTCCCAACCATGATACGCTTCCGAGCCTTGCGCGCTATTGGCCGCGTTGCACATGTTCCAGGAGAAATCCGCAGGGAATTGCGTGGCCTCCGTGCTGGCCTCGGTGCCGTTCAGGAGGTTCATTTCGTAGGTAAAGATCGAGGCGATCGACGTGAACTGACCACAGGCTCCGCCTTTCTGTTTATAAATTGGAGGGAACTGCGGGCGGGTGGAGTTATCGACGCGCGATGGCAAGCGCCTGATATCGACGGCCGTCTCGCCGATGTCAGGGCCTTTGGCGTCACGCCAGGTATCGTAATCCGCCCCCATCGAACCTGGCCGAGAAAACGGCCTAGGATAAGCGGCATGGGCGGGCTTCTCGACTTGGTCCGGCTTGGGCGGGGTACCCCCAACGGCCTTCACGTCTTCGGTCGTAATCTCTGCGGGCCCCGATGCCGGCAAGCATGTCAGCAAACCAAGGAGGACGACGACAATCCAGGGGCGGGTGGTCAGGGGCATAACTTTCTAATACAAGCGCAAGGGGCCGCGTCAATTAGGCAAGCGGGCCGCTACGGGCCTGCCAGCGGCTCCTTCCTTCAAGCTACGCCGACCAACCCTAGCCGGAGAGCTTATCGCACAAGGGTAAGTGCCCAACGAAAGAAGCCGGCACTCAGTCAGACAAGGGAATCGCTTGGAGCGCGTGGGCCAGGGCGATATCCCTCGCTGTAACCTTTACCCCCGCATCGTGCGTGGTCAGGACCAAAGTCACCACATTCCAACAAAGATGGATGTCTGGGTGATGATTCATTTGCTCTGCCACCGCCCCGACCCGATTCGTGAAGGCCAAGGCAGCCGGGAAATCCTTTAGCTTAAAGACTTTCGACACTTTAACCCCATCATACTCCCACCCGTCGAGTCCGACCAACGCGTCACGGATTTGCTGAGGAAGAAGCGGCGAAGCCATAGAGGAGGGTTTTAATCGTAGCCAACCAAGGGCGTCAACAATGGGCCGGGAATTCTCCACCATTTACGAATTCCGGCTATAGCCGGCGAAAAGGCCCGACCTCCCGCGGAAAGGAAGAACCTTCTGGAAAGCGCTCAAGTCCGCCGCAAGATGCCGCCACACCCCTATGCTTAGGCATCCCCTAGCACCGTCGTCCTTAGCCCTTTGGCTCTTGGCCATTACCCCACTCTTGGCCGAACCGATTCGCGTCGAGGTGAGCCGCGACACTTGGCTGTCCTCCTACGTCAAGGAAGTCGAGGGCAACAATGGCGGCTCCGGTAAACTCAAGCTGAAGGGCCATCAGGAGTTCTTCCTGATCGATTTCGACCCAACCAAGTTCAAGGGCAAGCGCGTCACCCAAGCGGTCCTCGCCGTCCACCTCGAAGGCAACGAAACACTCGGACGCATCACCGTTTCATCCGTTGCCCAAGAATGGGTCGAGGGCCAAGGGTCCAGCTACGCCCGCACCCCGGGCGCCAGCTCCTTCCAGTGGGCCAAGACCGATATGGCCCGCTGGGCCGAGGATGGCCCTGACCTGACCTCCGTGATCCTCGGACAGCGCGAATCTATTTGGGGCTTCGGCGACCCCACTCCACCGGACGCTAACCGTTGGCAGCGCATCCCGATTAAGCCGGAGGTGGTGCAAGCCCGCCTCGACGGACGGAGCCATGGGTTCTTCGTGATGGATGACGTCGGCAGCGAATACACGCGCCAAGGGAACACCATCGATTACCGCCTCTTTCCGAACCGTTACGTGACAAGCCGCGAAGGGCCGAAGCGTTTTGCGCCCTACTTCCTGCTCTGGTTGGAACCCAAACCGGCAACGCCAGCCCCCGCGACCATCGCTTCACCGCTGCCGCCGGCGACCAAACCGGCGACCCTCCCAGCGCTCCCGCCCACCCCTGAGCCGCCCGCCGCCATCCGAGCCTATGACGACCTCGGCTCACCGCTGCAGTCCCTCGCGCTCTTCGCCGCCCGCGGCGAGGCCGTGACGATGCTCCTCGAGAAGTCCCCGGAGTCCGTTGCGATCGACCTACCCGTCCGTCGCTTCGACCTGCCGCCCGTCGGCCCACACGTGGACCCGCTCAAGGCCTCCCCACAGGGGCGTTTGTTGGAATTCCAGATCCCCAAGAACGCTCGTCCCGGCAAACATGCGGGCACGCTGATGGTCGAGGGCGTATCCGTGCCTTTTACGATCACGGTCTGGAACTTCTGCCTGCCGGACCACCTGTCGTTCATCGCCCAGATGAATGGCTACGGCCTACCCAACCATGGCCGCGATTTCTACCGGCTCGCCCATGAGCACCGCCTGACGCTGAACATCCTCCCCTACGGCTGGAGCGGCAAGGTAAGCGCGGCCCCGAAGGTCCGCGCCGATGGCACGTTCGACTGGACCCAATGGGACGCAGAACATGGCCCGCTCTTGGATGGCTCGGCCTTCGCCGACCTGCCTCGCGGACGCGTCCCGGTCGAAGCCCTCTATCTGCCGTTGAACGAGAATTGGCCGATGAACCACGAGCGCCACTTCAAAGGCGGCTACTGGATCGAGCAGGCCTATGGCGACGAGTATTGGCGCGAGTTCCGTACCGCCAGCCAGGCGTTCGCCCAACACTTCGCCGACCGTGGCTGGACCGAAACCATCGCGGAGTTCTACCTGAACAACAAAGTGGAGTTCAAGAAGTCGCGGGGCCGCTGGGACGCGACTTCCGCGCCTTGGATCTTCGATGAGCCCACGCACACGCAGGACTTCTGGGCGTTGCGTCGGTTTGGCCTCGAGTTCTGGCAAGGCGTGTCGGCCGCTCCACCCACCCGCCTCGCCTTCCGGCTCGATATCTCCCGTCCGGAATGGCAACGCGACCTGCTCGATGGCGTGACGAACGTCGAAGTCGCCTCCGGTGCGCTACGCACCTACCGTGACCGCGTCATCGCGGGCGCTCGCCGCGACGGCAAGCTCATCTACATGTATGGCGCGGCCAGCAAGCTCGGCACGACCCGGGCGACGGATGTGGCCTGGTGCGTGGAAACCTGGGCCCTCGGCGCCGACGGCGTGGTGCCATGGCAAACCATCGGCAAGGCCGACGCTTGGACCAAGCCCGACGACCTTGCCCTGCTCTACCCCACGCCCGCGGGCGTCGCCCCGAGCCTGCGGCTCAAGGCCTATCGGTCTGGCCAACAGCTCGCCGAGTACCTGACGATTTACACCGCGGTCTCAGGGCAACCCCGTGATGCCGTCGGTGCCGCGGTGCTGGCGCTCCCGGGGATGCGAGCCGGCACGGTGAAGGCCAGCGAAGCCGACGCCGGGGATTCAAGCTTTGCGGCCAGCGCGACCGATACCGTCCGCAACCTGCGAATCCAACTCGGCACGTGGCTCGACACCCAAGCCCCCGCCGACCGGGCACGCTGGCATGACCCTCGTCCGAAAGCGCAAGACCCCACCAAGGTCCCCGTGATCACGCCACTGCCCGCGCCAGCGCGGTAACTGCCTCCCCAGGTAGGGGCGTGGTTTACCGCGCCCTCCTACGATGACACCAACAGGTAGGGGCGTGGCTTCGCCGCGCCCTCCTAGACATGGAGGTCAAGGCGTAGCCTTGCCCCTACCCGTTCGCATGCGCGAACGAACGAATCAAGCTTTGCCATCGGCATTCCATTTAAACCTAAACTCCCAAGCGTCTGGCACCTCACAAAGCTTGGCCCGAACTGGATTCATCAGCACATACCGCACCTTCTCGTCCAGCGCCGGGTTATTCCTGATACGATGATCAAAAGCACCTCGTTGCCAGACGACTCCACCAGAGATAGCCGTCTTCGCTTTGAACAGACGAATGGCTTCACCAATACCAGGTGATGATGGCACATGACATATCAGATGAACGTGATCAGGCATGGCCACCAACAACCTAGGACTCCATACCGCTTGGGCGTGCAGATCGTCGGCAGCCCGCAACAAGGCGGACCATACTTTGGGATTGGCTAACTGATTTGCCGAACGACTTTTACAGCAAATAGTAATAAATATCGGATCGAATAGATCGACCCATGATGGTCGCCTGTGGTGAAGCCGGACACGTGGAATGAAGTCCATCGAGACATTCTGCCTTCACAAGCCCATCCGTGAAATACCTTCATCCCCTAAATGCATCACCTCGGCAACAGGTAGGGGCGTGGCTTCGCCGCGCCCTCCTAGCCATGGAGGTCAAGGCGTAGCCTTGCACCTTTGCAAGGCCACTCCACTCAGCTCCCCCAGCTCCAGCGCTCGGGCACCCAGGCGTACTGGTCACCCTTCGGGACGACGGTGCCGATGCCCGGCCACGGAAGGTGGAAACCAAAGGCACGCGACTTGTTCGCGGCCATGCGGGCAAAGAGTTTCTTGCGAGTCTTCACCGCGGTCTCGGGGTCATGGTCCATCGCGACGGTCCAACCGACGTTCTCGAACATGAGCACGTGGTGATGGACGACGTCGCTGATGTGTACGAGCGATTCCTTGCCGGAGCGGATCTCGAAACAGGCATGGCCATCCGTGTGGCCCGGGGCGGCGATGATCTCGACCGCATCATGGAAGAGCTTCTGGCCGTCCTTCACGATGACCAGCTGATCCTTGAGGATGTCGAAATTCCTGCAGACGGTCTTCACCATGCCGGGCAAGGGCTTCTTGTCGCGCTTCGACTTGGAGAAGTCCGGATTCGGGCCGCGCCAGAAGTCATATTCTTCCTGCAGGAGGTAGATCTTGGCGTTCGGGAACGCGGGCTTATCGCGGTCGACGAAGCCGTCGAGGTGGTCGGAATGCGAGTGGCTGAGGAAACCCGCCACGACCTGGTCGGGCGTGACGCCGACCTGGCGGAGGCCCTCGGCCAGCCAACCGAAATTGGGGTTGGGGTGACGTTCGCCAAAGCCGGCGTCGATGAGGGCGACTTCCTTCCCGATCTTCAGGCCCATGATGTTGACGTACAGCGGCAGCGCATCGAGGCGTTCGCGATTGAAGACCATGGCGTCCTTCATCACCGGGCGGTCCGCCTCCGGCCACATGAGGTTCAGGCCCTCCCGGAAGAGCATGTGGCCATCGCTGATGGAGAAGGCCTCGATCTCACCGATCTTGAACTTGTAGACGAAAGGGTTGGGCGGACGCTTGGTCGGCGCCGGCTTCGGGGCCTCCTGCGCGCCGAGACGCACGTTCATGGCGGCGAGCCCGGCCAGAGCGAAGGCGGCGGCACCCAGGAATTCGCGACGGGAAGCAGGCTGAGGAACGTCAGGGTTCATGCCTGCGTATCCTCAACATGCCTCCGGCCATTTCAAGCCGAACCGCCCGACCCGCGCGAAGTTACTTCTTCGCGTCCGGAAACTCCTTCAAGAGTTCATCCGGCGTATAGAAACCCGCGCGATCCTTCGTCGCGGCGCGCACCTTGGCCACTTGGGCCGGCAAGATGGGCGAGGCCTGATTGCCGTAAGCGTTACGGACGTAGGTCAGGACTCCCGCGAGTTCCTCATCCGAAAGGCCCTTGAAGGCCGTCATCGGCACTTGGCCGGGATACTTCACGCCGTTGACCTCGATCGGCCCCATCAAGCCATGCATCACCAAACGAATCAGGCGATCCGGGTTGCCGCTCACCCAATTGGACTTGGCGATCGGCGGGAACTGCGCCGCCGGGAGGCCTTGGCCGTCGGCTTGGTGACAGGTGATGCAATGCGCTTCCCGGCGGTAGACTTCCGCGCCGAGATCGAAGAGGCGCTTGGCATCACCGGTCAAGGTGGTCACGGCCTTCGGGGCCGCCTCCGCGACGACCGAGCCGCCTTGGAGGTAAGTCGCCGCAGCGGCAAAGACCGGCTTCAACCAGGCATCTTCAGGCTGCTTGCGCGCTTCGGCCAGGACGGCCAACCCGAAGTCCTTGCCCAACCACGTCGCGGCATTGACTGCCTCAAGGCGCACGCGCCCATGGGCATCGGCTGCGGCCCGGAGCAACAGGTCGCGTTGTTCCGCGACGCGGTGGCCATTGTAGCGCAGCACACGGACGGCCGCCGCGCGCACGCGGTGGTCCTTGGCCTGGAGGAGTTTCTTGAGCAGCGCGACGTCGACCTGGTCGAGGCCCCAGCTGACCCAAAGGCCTTGGAGTTGATGGAGCTCGACGCGGGCGTCCGTGGGCTTGAGCGCGGCCAGCCACTTCTGGAGACCGGCCAGCACCTCGGCGGCGGGTCGACCCCGGAGTTCCAGCCGGCTCCGCTCGCGCGCACGGTCTTCGGGGAGCGTGAGGTTGGCGAAGAGCTGATCGATGGAGGCGCCCGCGATGAGCGGAGGCTTCACCAACGGACGCGAGGGATAGGTGATGCGGTAGATGCGACCGTGGGTGTGGTCGCGCAACGGATCGCGGGCGCTGTGCTGCATGTGGCCGATGAGCACGTTATGCCAGTCGGCGACGTACAAGGAGCCGTCGGGAGCGAATTCCATCGAGACCGGCCGGAAGTTGCCATCCTTGGACTGCAGGAGGTTCTGCCGGAAGGTCAGTTTGTAGCCCGTGCCATCCTCGGCGACCGCATGCTGCTTCGTGCCGAGGAAACCGATGGTGTTGTTGATGATCAGGTCGCCCTGGACGTCGTCCGGGAAGTGCCGGCTGCTGATGAAGTCCAGTCCGGCGGTCGGACGGACCATCTGGGCCTTGGGGATAAGGTTGGGGGGCAAGGGCGCGAACTCGCCGAAGGGGACCCATAAGGACGCCGGCGACATCCAGCGGACATTCGGATCGGAGGTGTCGGCGAAGAAGTCCTGACCATAAGCGTCGAAGGCGATGCCCCAGGGATTGGGAATGCTCACGCGCAAGGTGCGCTCCAGCTGTTGACGCTGCGGGGCGTAACGGAAGAAGCCGCCGTTGGTGCTGCGCTCCACACCGTAAGGCGTCTCCACGTGGCTGTGCAGGAACGTCCCTTCGGCCATGTAGAACGCGCCCGAGGGGTCGGCCCGGAAGGCGCTGATCGCATGGTGGGTGTCATGGTCATCGAAGCCGCTGAGGATGATCTGCATGCTATCGGCTTGGCTATCGCCGTTGAGATCGCGCAAGAGCGCCAAGTGGCTGCTCTGGGCGATGTACACGCCCTCGGGGGCGAACTCGAACGACAGCGGCAGGTGCAGACCGCGGGCGAAGATGGTCTGCTTATCCGCGCGGCCATCACCATCCGTGTCTTCCAGGATCAGGATCTTGTCATCCGGCTTGGCGTCGCCCGGACGCCACTGCGGGTAGCTCGGCATCGTGGCAACCCAGAGGCGTCCCCGGTTGTCGAAGGAGAGCTTCACGGGGTTGGCCAAATCGGGGAACTGTTCCTCGGAGGCGAACAGCTCGGCCTTGTAGCCCTCCGGCAAGGACAGGGTCTTCACCGCTTCGGCGCCCGGCAGGTAGGTCGTCGAGCCGTTCTTGGTGTTGCTCGCGGAGTAATTGGTCTTCACCTCAGGCAACACGCGGGTCTTCGCGTCGGCGGCGGGCACGTCGAACGGCTCACCCTTCGCGGCCGCCCAGACGGCGCGGTCGCGGATGAGCACGAGCTGGTCGAGCTTTTCGAGCTCGGCCGGGAAGTTGTCCGGTCCGAAAGGCTTGTTGCGACGTCCGAAGACGTGGACGCCATTCGGGACTTTGTGGAGCTTTTCCCAGAACCAGTTCTTGTCGGCCACCGCCGCGGCCACGGCGGCGGCGTCACCACGCGGCGAACCGGCGGCAAAGACCGCGGCGGCGAGCTTCGCGGCGACGAGCTGTTGGCCCTGTTCGCCGTAAGTCATGCCATCCCGCGCCAGGGGCGCCTTGGCTTCGGCATGAAGTTGCTGGCTGAAGGCGAACAAGTCGACGAAGCGCACGCCACGGCTGGCGGCGGCTTCCTTGATGGCCGCCGCATAGAGCGCGAGGTTGGCGTTCACCGCCTGCGCGCCCAGCGGTCCTTGCGGAGCGGAGCGTGCCTCCAAGGCCAGAGGAGACAATAAGACGACTTCTGGTGCCGTCTTGCCGTTGTACTTTTGCTTCGCGGTGTGGTCGAGCCAGCCAGCGAGTTCTTCCTTGAAGGCGGGTACGCCCGCCGGGCCCTTGAAGGATTCCGCGTAACCGAACCAAGCCAAGATCACATCAGCCTTGAGGCCGGTCAGCCATTGGTCGGGCGACTGCGCGAACCCCACCCCAGCATGACCGGAGCCCCAGAAGTCCTTGGCTTTCGAGAGCGGGTGGAACTTTTCGGCGCCCGGATAGGCAAAGGGCGAGTTGCGACCGGAATGGTCGCGGTAGCCCGGGGTATCGCCATCGTCGCAGAGGTTGCGGATGACGAGATCGCGGCCCACGAAGCGACGCTGCAGCTCGACCTCAAAAGCCGGGTAGCGCAGCAGGCGTTCCCCCTGCCCTCCCCCTAGGAGGACGATGGACGAACCTGGGGCGGGGTCGATTGGCTGGGTGGCGGCGACCAGGGCTACGCCTTGAACCGCAACGATTGAAGCAACCAGCAGGGCACGAAAACTGGACATAGTGGGACAATGTTGAAGGATTGATGCCAGTCCTGTCGAGCCAACCAGCATCCCTTGGCCTACCGGAGTGAAACTTCTTTATCACTCAATTAATGTCCCCCGGCCAGCGCGGAACATCTGGGGCTTTTTCCTTTGAAACCATCCCCCGTGCGCTTTGTCTTAAGAACCCCCATGACTTTGGTTCGCCGACTCCTCCCCCTTTGTCTCTTGCCGTTGGCGATGCAGGCAGCCGACCCGCAATTGGCCTTCAACCGCGACATCCGGCCCATCCTTTCGGAGAACTGCTTCTCTTGCCACGGCTTCGACGAGAAATCCCGCAAGGCCAAACTCCGCCTCGACCTCCCGGAAGAAGCCACCCGCGAGCACAAAGGCGGCACCCCCATCGTCCCCGGCGATCTGGCCAAGAGCGAAGTTTGGCAACGCATCATCAGCGAAGACCCGGATGACGTCATGCCTCCGCCGAAGTCGCACCTGAAGCTCAGCGCCCAAGACAAAGCGACCATCAAGGCCTGGATCCAACAAGGGGCGAAGTACGAATCGCACTGGGCCTTCGTGGTACCCAAGGAAACCCCGGCGCCTACGCGGGGCCATCCGATCGATGCTTTCATCTCCGACGCGCTGAAGAAGAAGGGCCTTACGCCGACCCCTTCGGCGGACCGCGCGACGCTCATTCGTCGCGTCACCCTGGACCTCACCGGCCTGCCGCCATCCGCCGAGGAAGTGCAGGCCTTCGTCGCCAGCCAGGACCCCGAAGCTTACTCGAAACTGGTCGCCCGACTGCTCGCCAGTCCGCACTACGGCGAACGCATGGCCCTCGAGTGGTTGGATGCGGCCCGTTACGCGGACACCAACGGCTTCTCCATCGACGGCGGAAGAAACATGTGGCTTTGGCGCGACTGGGTCATCCAGTCCTTCAACGACAACCTGCCCTACGATCAGTTCGTCCTGCAACAGCTCGCGGGCGACCTGCTGCCCAATGCGACCGACGCCCAACTCATCGCCACCGGCTTCCAACGCAACAACATGAACACGCACGAGGGCGGGACCATCCCGGCCGAGAACCTCGTGAACTACAACGCCGACCGCGTGAAGACGCTGGGCGAAGCCATGCTCGGACTCACCCTCGGGTGCGCGCAGTGCCATGACCACAAGTTCGACCCCATCAGCCAGAAGGATTACTTCCAGATGTTCGCCTACTTCAATTCGCTGGGCGACGCGGGCCTCGACGGCAACGCCGGCAACAACTCCGGCCCATCGGTCAACAAGAAGACCGTCCTCAAGGCGCTCGACCTCGCCGCCCTCCCCGACCGCATCGCCGGGCTAAAGCTCAAGTTGGCGACGCCCGATGACGCCGCCCTCGCCCGCTGGGTCGGCGAACAACAGACCCTGCTCGCCAAGCGCCGGGCCGGCCTGAAGCTCCACCCCATCAACCTGCTGAAGATCTCCACCCCGAACAGCGGTGGCGGCTTCACGGTCGAGGGCAACACGTTCAAGGGCCTCGGCGGAGCCGCCTACGACATCCTCGGCGAAACCCCTAAGACTTCCGAACCCATCACAGGCCTACGTATCGTCTTCACCCCGAACAAGGGCAAGCCGACCAAGGACCCGAAAGACGGCAAGAAAACCGTCAAAGCGGGCGAGAAAGCCGACTTCGTCGTCAGTGCGGTCGACGTGACGACCGACAAAGTCGCGAGCGACCAGGTGAACATCCACAAGTTGCAGAAATTCTCCCGCGTTACCGCCAGTTCGTGGCAGCCCGAGTTTCCGGCCATCGACGTACGTGCCTTCAACCCCCGCCGCGGTTGGTCGCCGGACCTGAAGTCGGACGAAGCGCCCCACCTCACCCTCACCTTCGACCAGCCCATCACCGCGGACAAACAAGCCTACATCACGACCCAGGTCTACTTTGCGATGGGCGGCAAGGTCCCGCAACAAGGCCAGCTCTTCGCCGTGACGGGGACCGATGACGGCACCGACCTCCCCGGCGCCATCATCGCCCTCATCGGCATCCCTGCCGCCCAGCGCAACGAGGCCCAGCGCCGACAGCTGTGGGACTATTATGCCGCCAAGTCCAAGGGCATGGAACCCGTCCGGACCGACCTCGCCAACGCCGAACAACGCCTCAAGGCGCTGACCGAACCCCAGCCGACGATGGTCATGGCCGTTGCCGCCAAGCCGCGCGAAACGTTCATCCTTTTGCGCGGGGACTACGCGCAGCCCGGCGAGAAGGTCAGCGTCGGCACGCCCGCCAAACTGCCCGCCCTCCCCGCGGGAGCTCCGGCCAATCGCCTCGGCCTCGCCCAGTGGATGGTCATGCCCGAGAACCCCCTCACCGCCCGCGTCGCGGTGAACCGCTTCTGGAAGCAACTCTTCGGGCAAGGCTTGGTGACGACGGCGGCCGACTTCGGCTTCCAAGGCACCTACCCCAGCCACCCCGAACTCCTCGACAACCTGGCGGTCGAGTTCCTCCGCAGCGGGTGGGACGTGAAGAAACTGCTCACGCTCATCGTCACCAGCGAGGCCTACCAGCGTTCTTCGGCGCCCACGGCCAAGCAGTTGGAAGCCGACCCCGGCAATACCTGGTTGGCCCGCGGGCCACGTTTCCGCCTGCCCGCCGAAATCATCCGCGACGCCGCGCTCAAATCCAGCGGCCTCCTCGTCCCGCAAGTCGGCGGTCCCAGCGTGAACCCTTACTCGCCGTTCGACCTTTGGCGCGAAGTCAGCCACTACGGCTCCACGCCGGCAACCGCCCAGATCTTCGTCCAAGACCACGGCGACAAACTCTACCGGCGCAGCCTCTACACTTACTGGAAGCGCACCGCCCCGCCCGCCAACATGGTGGCCTTCGACGCGCCGAACCGCGAAGTCTGCACCGTCACCCGCGGCAACACGTCCACGCCCTTGCAGGCGCTCGTGACGCTCAACGATACGCAATTCGTGGAAGCCTCCCGCGCGCTGGGCGAACGTCTCGCGAAGCACGGCGGCGATGACGCCGCGAAACTGCGTTGGGCCTTCCTCGAAGTCGTTTCGCGCGAGCCCACCGCCCAGGAACTGGGCGTCGTCACCAAGACGCTCGCCCGCGAACGCGCCCGCTACGCCGGCGATGCCGCCCGCGCCGCCAGCGTGCTCTCCGTCGGCGAGTCACCGCGGGACCCCCGAATCCCCGCCGGCGAACATGCCGCCTGGATGCAAGTGGCCACCCTCCTCCTCAACCTCAGCGAAACCGTCACCCGCAACTAAGCCATGGACCCGATCCAAGAACGCCTCAACCACTTGACGCGCCGCACGTTCCTCGGGCAGACCGCCCGCGGCGTGGGCGGTCTCGCGCTGGGCACGATGCTCTTCCCGGAACTGCTGGCGGCGAATAAGGGCGCCCGGGAAGGCGGCCTCGCCGGCCTCCCGCACTTCGCCCCCAAGGCCAAGCGCATCCTTTGCTTGTTCCAGTCCGGCGGGCTCTCGCACGTCGACCTCTTCGACCATAAGCCGATGCTCCAGCAGATGGCGGGCAAGGACCTGCCAGCATCGGTCAAGGGCACGCAGCGGCTCACGGGCATGACGAGCGGCCAAGCCAGCTACCCGTGCACCCCCGCGCTCAAGGGCGGCAAGCTCTGCGGCAAGAACGGACTCTGGATCAGCGACCTGCTGCCCCACCTGCAAACCGTCGCCGACGAACTCTGCTTCATCAAGAGCCTCCACACGGAAGCGATCAACCACGACCCCGCCATCACGTACATGAACACGGGCAACCAGTTGCCGGGGTACGCGAGCATGGGTGCCTGGGCCAGCTATGGCCTCGGCACGGAGAACGCCAACCTGCCGGCATTCATCGCGATGGTCTCGCAAGGCACGGGGAAGAACCCGGGCCAGCCGGTCTTCTCGCGCCTCTGGGGGAGCGGCTTCCTGCCTTCCAATCACCAAGGGGTCGGCCTTCGTCCAGGTGCCAATCCCGTCCTCTACCTCCAGAACCCGCCCAGCGTGGATGGCGCCCAGCGCCGGGAACTCCTCGACGACCTCAGCGCCCTGAACGCCGAACGCGCCAAGGAAATCGCCGACCCCGAGACCATCACGCGCATCAAGGCTTACGAAATGGCCTACCGCATGCAGACCTCGGTGCCCGAACTGGCCGACATCTCGAGCGAGTCCAAGGCGACGCTCGCAGCGTACGGCCCCGAGGTGACCAAACCCGGTTCCTACGCCGCCAACTGCCTCCTCGCCCGTCGGCTCCTCGAACGCGACGTCCGCTTCGTGCAACTCTTCCACCGCGGCTGGGACCAACACGTCGCGCTTTCTCGGCAGTTGCCCAATCAGTGTAACGACATCGACCAACCGACCGCGGCCCTCCTCAAGGACCTCAAGGCCCGCGGCATGCTGGAAGACACGTTGGTGGTCTTCGCCACGGAGTTCGGACGGACGGCCTTCAGCCAGGGCGGCTTCGGCAATCCGGGCTCCGGCCGCGACCACCACGGCCGCTCCTTCACCATCTGGCTCGCCGGCGGTGGCGTGAAGCCTGGCTTCGAGTTCGGGGCGACGGATGACTTCGGCTACAACATCGCCAAGGACCCCGTGCACCTGCGCGACCTCCATGCGACGATCCTCCACTGCCTCGGCATCGACCACGAACGCTTCACCTTCAAGTTCCGCGGCCTGAACGTGAAGCTCACCGGCGTCGAGGAAGCCCACGTCGTCAAGGGCGTGTTGGCCTAGACCGACCAAAGAAGCTGCCCAGGGCCGAAGCCATTCGCCGGGCTTCACCTGCACGCATGTCGCCGTTAGCTATCGGGTCAGACTCGCGGTGGTCACCTTGTTCTTCGCAGGGTCGTAGACGTATCCGGTCAATTTGATGTCCGCGACGCTGTAGGTCTGCGTGCCCTTCAGGCCGGAGGCCATCTTCGGTGTATTGATAGTGGCCTGCCCTCTGTTGTTGGTGCGGGCAACCAGCGTACCCGCGAACAAGCCTGAAGCCGCCACCGACACCTCCGCGTTGGCAACCGGCTTGCCGGCCTGGTCGACCACCGTGACAATACCGCTGACGTAGCCGGTGGTATTGCTGCTCTTCACCCAAGACAGGACGATCGTCTTGGTCGCGACGCTCTTGGTGGCGACCGGGACTGCGCCTACCGCCACCAATACGGTCGCGGTCGCAGTGGCCCCTGAGTTGTCGGTGACGGTAAGTTTGACCGTATAGTTGCCGGCGGTCTGGTATGTCTTGCTGGCGTTGGCGAGGATCGACGTGGTGCCGTCACCGAAATCCCAAAGGTAGCTCGCAACGATGCCATCCGGATCGGACGAGTTACTGCCGACGAAGGAAATGGTCAGCGGAGCCGTACCCGAAATCGTCCCAGCGCTGGATACAGCCGGGAAACTTCCGGCGGTCGAAGCGACCGGCGGCTGATTGAAGACCGAAGCGGCTGGCCATTGCGCGGAAAGGCTAAAGCGCCCCAAAGAGCCGTAATCCGTATAGCCGACGGCGGGATCGACGGCGCTGCCTTTGCCGTCGACAACAAGATAATAGGTGCCTTCGGCCACGGGGGCTGACAAAGCCGCCCCCAATCCGACTGAGGTGTTTTGGGCCAATACCAGGCCGTTGGCATCCACCAAGGCCAGCGAAAGATTGAGGTTGGGCGAAGGTTGCGCGACCAAGGCGTCGACGGTCAAAGTACCCGCCCCTGCGGACAACTTAAACCACTCTTGGTCGTTGCGGTCCGAAATGACGCCGCCGGCGGTGAAACTGTTCCCGGCAACCATCGTCGCGGCGGACATGGTCGACGGATGGTCATCGAGGACACGCGGAATGCGTCCGGTGATGAGCGCCACCTGGTCCTGGGTGTTGTTGGAAAGCGGATAGTCGCCCCGCGTCCACTGCGTCACCGCCTTGTAATAGCCGACGCCCATGATGGGGGCCCAATCGGAGTGGCCGGCATAATATTCGACGCCGGTCGTCTGTCCCGAGTGATAAAGCCCCAGGGTGTGCCCGACCTCGTGGGAGGCTGCTTCCGCGATATATCGCCCGTTGTTGCCCAATTGCAGCGGAAAGATGAACGCGGGGACATCGTTCTCCGTCACCGTGGCCGGAACGATGCCGCCATAGCTACCGACATAAGCAACGCCACCGGCGGAAGCGCCGAGCCACTGCGTACTCGAACCGCCGATGACGCAGCGCACACCATAAGCGACGTCCGACGAAGTGGTTCGACGGATTTTCTCCAGGCCGGGATCCTCAGTGGTCACGTCGACATCCCAAGGAGCGAAATCCTCGGCGACTCGGCGCCAGACATCCTGGATGACGGTTCGCTCGACGTCGGAGAAACTCGCCGGAGCGCCATCCAAGTCAAACGCGGGGGTCACGATGTCGGCGCCACTGGCGTAGGAAGAGTTCCACGGGGTGGAACTGGTCGTATGGCCCGTGAAATCCAAGTAAATGACCTTGGCCGCCCCGGGGCGAGAGTGAAGAAGGAAAGTATTGGCGAGCGGCTGCGTAGCCGCAGCCGTGTAAGGGGTGGTGTCGGTCCCGACCTGAACCAAATCACCGAGGCAGATATAATGCGCGCGATTGGATTTATCCAAGAAAAGGTGCTTATGGTTCGCGCAGGCGACGTCGAAGCTCGCCCGATCGACCCGCGCTTGGGCGGCAGCCGCGTTGCGCTGCTGACTCGAGCTTTTCGCGGCAGGGCTTCGGCCAGGGTGAGAGGCAGGTGCAGTAGGCGCAACCGGCGGGGCTGCGAAAACCAGCACCGAACAAAGGATCGCAAGGATGGATGCGAAGACGCGGGTTTCCATGAACATAAATATGAGCAGCCGATTCCCGCAGGCAAGCAAAGGATGGAATGGGGCGGCCTCCCTTCGGGCAGCCTGACCGAACCCAAGCCTTCTGCATCCCCGACAGCCCGGTCAGACGCCAAAAGGGTTGTGGATGTCCGGCCATCATCCTATCCAGATATCCACCCCCATGGCCAACCCCGCCCTCCAACTCCTAGGTCTACTATTGCCACTGACATTCGCCTTAGCCGCGGGCACGGAGTCCCCGCGCCCGCCGAACGTCATCGTCATCCTGGTGGACGATATGGGCCAGACCGATGCGGCTTGTTACGGCAGCCGACTCTACGTCACGCCCCACCTCGACCAGTTGGCCAAGGATGGGGTGCGTTTCACGGATGGTTATTCCGCCTGCACGGTCTGCTCGCCGACCCGGGCCGCCCTCTTGACCGGCAAGTACCCCGCCCGCCTCCGCCTCACCGACTGGATCGCCGGGCATGACAAACCCAAGGCCAAGCTGAAGATCCCCGATTGGCAGAAGTTCCTCCCGTTCGAAGAAGTGACCCTCGCCGAACAACTGAAGGCGGCGGGCTACGCGACGGCGAGCATCGGCAAATGGCACCTGACGCCTGGGCTCAAGGACGGCGACGCCGCCTATTACCCGGAGAAGCACGGCTTTGACGTGAACGTCGGTGGGTACGCCCGCGGGCAACCGCCCTCCTACTTCGCGCCGTACGGCATCCCGACCTTAAGCGAAGGACCCAAGGGCGAGTTCCTCACCGACCGCGAGGCCGCTGAGGCGGTGAAATTCATGGAGGCCAACAAGGACCGTCCATTCTTCATCTACCTCCCCCATTACGCGGTCCACACCCCGATCGCAGGCAAGCCCGAGGTGATCGACCAATTCAAGGCGAAGGTGCAGGCCGATGCGACGCTCAAGCAGCGCAATGCGACCTACGCCGCCTTGGTGAGCAGCGTCGATGACGCGCTCGGCACCATTCGCGCCAACCTCCGCCGGCTCAAGCTCGAGGACAACACGGTGATCTTCTTCACCGGCGACAATGGCGGGCTTCTTCCCATCACCGAGAACAGCCCTTACCGGGCCGGCAAAGGGTCCGCGTATGAAGGCGGTGTCCGTGTGCCGCTGGTCGCGCTTTGGCCCGGGGTGACCAAGCCAGGCACCATCGAGGCAACGCCGGCGATCACGCTCGACCTCTACCCCACGATCCTGGAAATGACGGGCATCAAGCCGCTCGCGGCACAGGTCGACGGACGCAGCCTCGCCCCGGTGCTCCGCGGCGGGAAACTGGACCGTGACGCCATCTACTGGCACTACCCGCACTATCACCCGGGTGGGGCGACGCCCTACAGCGCGATCCGCAAGGGCAACCTGCGCTTGGTCCACTTCTACGAGGACGACCGCGACGAGCTCTATGACCTCGCGCAGGACATCGGCGAAACCAAGGACCTCGCCGCCTCCCAACCCGCCAAGGCGAAGGAACTGCGCGCCCAACTGGACGCCTGGCTGAAGTCGGTGGAGGCCCAATTGCCGACGGCCAACCCGAACCACGACCCCAACGCCGGCAAGGCCAAGGGGGGCGACGGAAAAAAGAAGGCCGCGAAGTAAGGCCTACTTACCCTTCGGAACGTCGTCGAAGCCAGGCAACTCGCCGGTGTGGGTGATCTTCATCTCGGCGATCTGACCAGGGAAGTCTCGCCCAATCGTGGTCACCGGGCCGGACGCGGGATTGAGCTTGGCCGTCCGCGCCCATAGTTCGACGAGGCTGCGCTGACCCAAGGGCTTTTCGCCGACCCTCTGACCATCGAGGTACAAGGCGGCGACGTCGTCCTTGAGGGTTAAGGAGAGCCGCACCCAGCGGTCCGTGGGCACCTTGACGGGAGCTGCGAGGTAGACGAACTCCGTCGCATTCCCGAGGAAGAAGCATGGGGCGCCCTGCTTGGACACGCCCACGCTGAATTGTTCTTCCGTGTTGTCGGCGGAGAGCACCCAGGATTGGTCCCGCAGGCTGCCCGCCGGCAGCAACACCTTGGCGTCGATCGCCAGGTTACGGGCATCGACGACGTGTCCATCGACGCGCAGGCCGGCAGGAGGCGCCAGTCGACCACCCGCCGCGAGCACCGCGCGGCGCAACTTACCGGCCTCCGGAAGCAGGACCCCATCCGCATCGCCCACGAGGTCGCGCACGATCGGGGCATGCGAGCCGTCGAACTTCCAATGCGCGTAGAGGCCGCGGTTGTCGGCGACTTCCTTGGGCTTCTTCAGGAGGTCGGCATTGAGGTAACCGTAGAACAGTCCGCGGTCGAAACGCTCGGTCTTGCAGCCGGTGAAATGGACCTCCAGGTCCTCGGCGAACATCGCCGTTCCGGTGATTTCGGTGGTGGGCGAGAGATGGACCTCGCCGAAGCCACGGATCATCACGTCGCCCGAGACCGCGCCGTCGCCGTCGAGGGTCGCGTATTCCTGCAGCCGCGCGTTGCCGCCGAGTCGGGCCTTGCCGGAGAGTTTGGCGTAGCCGCCGACGTGCGCATGGCCGCCGAGCTGAGCCCTATCGCCGACCCGGGCGTAGCCGCTGACGACGGCGTCGTCGCCAACCTGCGCGGACTGACGCACCACGGCCGAGCCGCAGATCCGGGCCCGTCCGGTGACCCGGGCCGCATCGAGGACCATCGCGGTCTTCGCGACGAAGGCCGTCGCATCCACGCGGGCGGACTTGGCCACGAAGCCGCCGCCATTGGGGTGCGGCGCTCCCGCGACCTTCGGGAAGTCGCGCAGCAAAGGACCATCCGCGCACTCGGCGCCCGTCAGGGTCACCGCATACGGGTAGCGGCGTTTCACCGCGAAGCCGGGACGAAACTCCTGCGGGACGTATTTCGTCGGGGTCGCCGCGATCGCCAAGGCGAGGCGCTCCTTCGGACGCACATCCAACGAAACGCGCCCCGAACGCACGGTCGGGCTATACCGACAACGACCTTGCGGGTCCACCGCGACCATGGTCACCCGCCAGTCGCCGAACTCCGTCGGGTCGCGCAAGCCCTCGAAATCGGCTGCGACGGACTTCGCCCCCAACTGTGGATCCAACCAGACGATGTTCACCCCATACTGCTTGGGCGCCTGCGAATGGAGCGGAACCCAACGTCCATCGGCGCCCTGCTCCAATACCGTGGCCAAACTGGACACGCGTCCCACCTGGGCCTCGAGGCCACGGATTTCCTTCAGCTGGAAATACTGGTTCTGGAAATCCCAACCGACCATGCGGGCCGCGAGCTCGCCGATGGTGTCGCCGAAACCTTCGACGCCGTCCTTCCAGACCTTGCGCTCGACGCCGATGCGCATGATGGCCTGGAAGGGGTCTTCGAGCGCGCCATCGCGCTCATTCCGCCGGCAGGCGGGCCAGATATCGTAAGGGAAAGACCAACCAAACCGCGGGTCTTCGGCCAGCACCTGCAGGAATGGCCACGAGCCATAGTTATGGCGGCTGGAATTCAGCTCGTAATGGGCGCGTTCGGCGTAATGCGCCAACACCGGCGGATAGGCCGGCATGAATTGGTGCGTGCTCCAGTTGGCGTGGCACTCCCAGAACCAACCGACCAAGGGGGAGTCCCGGAAGCCCTTGGAGTAATACTGCACGGAGTGGGTGAACTCATGGATCACCACGCTGCTGCCGTCGCCGAGCGCATTGGGGTGCATGATCACGTCGGCACCCCCGAACGCGAAGCCATCCTTGTGCTTCGCCAGCCCCGTGCCGGTCACGTAGACGTTCAACTTGCGCGGGGCGGGATCATTGACCATCGGCATGGGCGCGCCCAGGCCGTCCAGATGGGTCCACACCGTCTCGAACCATGCCTTCTGGCGGTCCAGGAAGCCGGGCGTGAACGCCTTCTTGCCGGAGCCTTCCTTGTCGGAGCCGGTGTAGAAGGCGAAGTGCGGGCTGACGGCGACGTCGGCGGTCTCCTTCGTGTACCCCTTCATCACCAAGGGATACTCGGTGCGGCGCTTCGGCGAAAGCCCGGCCCGGCGACGCTGCTCCCATTGTTCGGCCAGGGCACGGTCCGCGGGCGAGAGGAGCTTCGCCGGATAGCTCCGCAGGCGGAAGTCGTCACGCAGAAGGATCAAGGCGGCCGTGGAGAATTCGTGATCCTCGCAACGGAGTTCGACGAAGGCCCCCTGCACTTCCCGCGGCCAGTCCTGCATCGGCGACGGGAACGGCGCGAACGTCCAGGTCCGCATCTCGCGTCCCACCGCCATGCGTTGGCCCGCGGCCAGCCGCAAAGCCTCCGTCTCCTGCACGGACCCGGCCAAAGGGAGCCAGACCACCAACCCCAACCACAGCGCGCCCAGCCCTAACCTCATTTCTCCTGCGAGCCGTTGGCCTTCTTCTTGGCGGCGTTTTTCGCCGCCTTGGCTTGGCGTTCTTGGTGGGTGCGCTGGCCCGTGGCGTCCGGGTCATCGACGGCGGGCACCTTGAGTTCGGCCCGGAGGCGCTGCAGACGCAATTCCAGGTCGGCTTGGACGTCGGCGTAGTCCGGTCGCCCGGCGAAGCTCTTCAATTCCAGGGGATCGTTTGCCGAGTCGAAGAGGTCTACCGCGTCATGGCCGATGCCATAGTAATGCACGAGCTTGTAGCGGTCCGTGATGATGCCATAGTGCGGGGATACGCGGTGCGGCTCAGGATACTCATAGTAGTGGTAGTAGAACTCCTTGCGCCAGTCAGCCGGCACCTGTCCGGCGAGCAACGGCCGCAAGCTGCGTCCCTGCATGTCCGCCGGGGCGGGGACGCCGGCCATATCCAGGAAGGTCTGGGCGAGGTCGACGTTCGCGACGAGGGACTTATTGACCGAACCCGGGGGCGTGACGCCGGGCCAACGGACCAGCAAAGGCGTGCGGACCGACTCCTCGAAGATCCAGCGCTTGTCGTACCAGCCATGCTCGCCGAGGTAGAAGCCTTGGTCGGAGGAATAGACGATGATGGTGTTCTCCATGAGGCCTTCATCCTCGAGGAACTTCAACATCCGGCCGACGTTGTCGTCGACGGACTTCACGCACCCCAGGTAGTCATGCATATAGCGCTGATAGCGCCATTTCACGAGGTCGCGGCCTTTGAGGTCGGATTTCCGGTAGGCCTCGTTGATCGGGTTGTAATAGGCATCCCAGACCTTGGCCTGCTCCGGAGTGATGCCCGGGGGATGGACGAGTTTCATGTCCAGGGGATAGATGGTCTTCTCGAGGCTCATGTCCTGATCGCCGACCGAGAAGGCGCGGTCCTTGTAATCGTCGAACAACGTCGCCGGCTCCGGATAGACGCGGCCCTTGTCCCAACCCAAGTCCGCGAGATTCGGGGACCACTCGCGGTGCGGAGCCTTCTGCTGGCACATCAGCATGAAGGGCTTGCTCTTATCACGCTCCTTGACCCATTTCATGGACAAGTCGGTGGTGATGTCCGTCACGTAACCCGAAGTCTTCACGACGCCTTTCGAAGTCTTCATCGGCGGATTGTAGTAGATACCTTGGCCCAGGAGAATCTGCCAGTGGTCAAAACCCTGCGGGTCGCTGTTCAAGTGCCACTTGCCGATGAGGGCCGTCTGATAGCCAGCGGCCTGGAGGAGTTTCGGAAAAGTCGTCTGAGCGCCGTTGAAAACCGAGTTCGTGTTGTTGTAGAACCCGTTCAGGTGGGAATACTTGCCGGTGAGGATGACCGCCCGGCATGGGCCGCAGATCGAATTGGTGACGAGCGAGCGATCAAAGCGCATGCCTTCCTTGGCGATACGATCGATATGGGGCGTCTGAATGAGCTTTCGAGCATCCCCGTAGGCGCTGATGGCCTGATAGGCATGGTCGTCCGAGTAGATGAAGAGGATGTTCGGTTGCTTGGCGGGCGAGGCGGCCGACAAAGCAATCGCACTGAGCAGGAACAGGCAGAATCGAAGGAGCATGACTGAATGGGGGTGAACCGACTTTGCCCCTAAGTTTTAAGATTACAAGGAAACGTCAGGAACACGCCCCGCCCTCGGCTGTCTTTGCTGCATGCCCCTCCTCCTCGTCCTGCTCGCTTGCTGGGCTTGCCCGGCCTTTGCCGAGCCGGACACGCGCCCATACCCCACCACCCCCAACGCCAAGGGCCTCCAGATCCAGATGGTCGATGATGCCCTCGCCCTCGGGATCCATCATGCCGGGCTAAACATCAACCTGCCATCTTTGTTGTCGGCAGAGGTGAAGCCAGGACAACCCACGGTGACGGTCGACGGGTTCACTTTCGGATTCAACGAGGGCTACGCCCAAGGACTCGATCGCACGATCAAGGGGCTGTCCGACAAGGGCGTGGTGGTGAACCTCATCCTCATCAGCTATCGACCCAAGAACCCGCGCCTCCGCGCCATCGCCATCCACCCACAGGCGAGCGAAACCGAAGGCACCGTCATGGCGGCCAACACGGTCACCCCCGAAGGCCGTGCCTGTTATAAGGCCGTGACGGAGTTCATCGCCGCCCGCTGGTCGGGCAAGGATACCGCGCACGGACGTGTCTGGGGCTGGGTGATCGGCAATGAGGTCAACTCCCACTGGGAGTGGCATCAGATGGGTCCCGCGACGACCGCACAAGTGGCCGCGCAGTACGAAGACCAGTCCCGTCTGGCTTGGAGTTCCTTGCGCAAGCACTCCACGAACGCCCGCCTCTACATCTCACTGGAGCACCATTGGACCGCCAAGGGTAACGCCAACCCGACCAAGGCCAGCCCGGGCCGCGAGCTCCTCGAAACCTTCGCCAAGAAAGCCAAGGAGCGCGGTGACTTCGACTGGCATTTGGCGTTCCACCCCTACCCCGCCAACCTGTTCAATCCACGCACTTGGCAGGACAAGGTGACCTTCGATGACCAGACGACCAAGATCACGTTCAAGAACCTGGAGGTCCTGACCCGCAAATTGGCGACGCCCGAGCTGCTCCACCAAGGCAAGCCCCGTCGCCTCAGCTTCACCGAACAGGGTTTCAACGTCGGCAAGGCTCCGAACGCCGAGGAACTCCAAGCGGCAGGTTACGCATACGCTTGGGAGAAAATCCAACGTCTCCCGGGCATCGATGCCTTCCTTTATCACCGTCAGGTCGACCACTCCAAGGAAGGCGGCCTCAGGCTGGGCCTATGGGAAAACAAACCCGGCTCCATCGCCGACCCCGCTCGGCAACGCCCTCTTTGGTTTCTCTTCAAAGCCGCCGGCACTCCCGAATGGACCGCCACCGCCGCCCCTTACCTCAAGACCTGTGAATTGAAGAGCTGGGATGAAGTAATGGGGAAGTGAGGAGCGACGGGGGATGCCAACGGATAGGGGGTGGCGGACAGGAATTCAAAGTCCTTAACCTCAACCGCGAACTTCGCTCGAGCATCCCGGGCATAGGCCATTGGTGACGTTCGCACACGGACTTCCGCCCGCTGACCGCCTCCCGCTTTCACCTTCCTTGTCCACTTGCACCTTTGCGCCGACTTCCCCTAACTCGCGGCCATGCAGGGCTTCGTCCTCGGATTCGATGTAGGTACCAGCGGCGTGCGCGCCTTGGCCGTGGATGCCCATGGGAAAGTCCTCGGGGCCGGTGCCGCGAAACTTCCGCCGACGCTCGTCGCCGGCGCCCGCCGCGAACAACACCCCGACGATTGGTGGTACGGACTGCAGGCAGCCTGTCGCGCGCTCGGCAAGCAGGTCGACTTGAGCAAGGCACGGGCCGTCGCGCTGGATGCGACTTCGGGCACGATCCTGCCGGTGGATCAGTCCAGCAACCCGCTGGCGGCCGGTCGCATGTATGACGACGCCGACACAGGGGACCTCGCGGCCAAGATCGCCGCCCTCGCGCCCCGGGAAAGCGCCGCCCACGGCGCCACCTCACCCGCGGCGCGGGCCTTGGGTTGGTGCGACCTGCCGAACGTGCACCGTATCCTGCACCAGGCCGATTGGCTCAACCGCAAGCTCGGAGCCGACGACTTCGTGACCGACGAAAACAACGCGCTCAAGACCGGTTACGATCCCGTCGCGCGGGCATGGCCAGCTTGGCTGGAAACCCTGGGCCTTCCGCATGCCCTCCTTCCGAAGGTCGTCCCCGTGGGAACTCCCATCGGCAAGGTTGACGCCATCGCGGCGAGTTTCCTCGGCATTCCCGCGGGCATCACCCTGGCCGCCGGCACGACCGATGGTTGCGCGACGTTCCTCGCCAGCGGCGCTAGCCGCATCGGCGAAGGGGCCACGGCGCTTGGTTCGACCATCGTCCTCAAGCTGCTCAGCGACCGCCCCATCTTCGCGCCCCAATACGGCATCTACAGCCATCGCATCGGTGACCAATGGCTGGCGGGCGGCGCGTCCAATTGCGGCGGAAAGACGTTGGCGGCATTATTCGCCGAGGACGAAATCGTGGCGCTGTCCGCCAAGCTCGACGTCGCGCAGCCGACCAACCTCGACTACTACCCCTTGCCATCCCAGGGCGAACGCTTCCCCATCGCCGATGCGCAGCTGGCTCCACGCCTCACGCCGCGACCGACGGACGACGCCACCTTCCTGCAGGCGATCCTCGAGGGGCTCGCCCGCGTCGAAAAACTGGGCTATGACCGACTCGCCGAACTCGGCGGCCCCAACCTCGTCTCGGTCCGGCATGCCGGCGGTGGTGCGCGGAACGCAGCCTGGATGCAGCTCCGCGCCCGGCAACTCGGCGTGCCGCAGACCGCCGCGTGGAGCGAAGAAGCCGCCGCCGGCAGCGCCCGCTTGGCTTGGCGCGCCCTCGGCCACGAACTCCAAACAACATGACTCCCTTACGCTCCATCCCAGGACTCGCCGCAGTCGCCGACCAATACGGCGTCCTGCTCGTCGATCAGTTCGGCACGCTCCACGACGGCCAGACCCCCTACCCCCACGCCGCGGAGGCCTTGGTCCGTTATCGCGCGACCGGCGGCAAGGTGGTCGTGCTCTCGAACTCCGCCAAGTCAGGGGACGACAACCGTGAACGGCTGAAAGGCTTCGGCTTTGATGAACGTCATTTCGATGCCGTCGTGACCTCGGGCGATGCCGCCCAAGCCGCGATGCGCGCCGGCTCGCTGGGCCCAGCCTTCCAGCCCGGCGGAAAGATCCACATCTCCGGCAAGCCCAGCGCCGACTACGGCTTCGGCGCCTTCGGCTTCACCATCGCTTGGCCGGATGACGCCGACGGCATCATCTTGGCCGCCAGCCAAGAACCCGACCGCAATTGGCGGCAACAGATTCGCGACCTCCTTGGGGCCGCCCGCCGCGGGGTCACGGTCGCCGTGTGCAACCCGGACCTGGAGATGCTCACGCCCAAAGGCGTCCGGCCCTCCGCGGGCGCCATCGCCCTGGAACTGGAGCGCGCCGGCGCCGTCTTGCGCACGTTCGGCAAACCGCATGGCGACATCTACCGCACCGCCCTCGCCGCCGCGGGCAATCCACCGCCCTCCGCCGTGCTCGCCATCGGCGACAGCCCCGAGCATGACCTGCAGGGTGCCGCGAATGCGGCCCTCGACGGCGCGCTCGTGCGGACGGGCATCCTGGTCGGACAGGACGAGGCGGCGTTGCTTCCGCGTCTCCCGAAGCGGGCGGACCGCCCTTGGCTGAGCCTGCCGGAACTCCGCTGGTGATCAGCAACCCGACTGCGCCGTGTTGCCGCGCCCCTTGGGCTTACCGTTGATGCAATAGGGGCAGGTTTTCTCGTAGACGTACGCCGGCAAACGCTGCTCGGCCTTGGTCAGCGGCATCTGACAATTGAAGCAGATCACCGACTCCGTCTCGCGCAGGTCCGGACCCACGCCGACGCGGTGATCGAAGACGAAACATTCGCCGTCGTAATGGGCCCCGCCGACTTCCTCGAAATACTTCAGGATGCCGCCATCGAGCTGCAGGATGTTCGTGTAGCCCTCCATCTCCATGAAGGGCCCCGCCTTCTCGCAACGGATCCCACCGGTGCAGAACATCACCACCGGCTGGGACTTCATTTCGGCCGGCAACTTGCGCACCGCCGCCGGGAAATCGCGGAAATTCGCCACGCCGGCCGGCACGGCGCCCTTGAACGTGCCCAGCCGGACTTCGTAATCGTTGCGCGTGTCGAGCAGGACCAAGGGCCGGCCTTCATCGAGCCAGGCCTTGAGCTCGCGGGCGGAGATCTTCGGGGAGGCTTTCCGGACCGGGTCGACGCCGTCGACCCCGAACGCGATGATCTCCTTCTTCACCTTCACCAGCATCCGCTTGAAGGGCTGATGCGAACTCGGGCTCTCCTTCGGCTTGATGTCGGCCAACCCGGGAAAGGTCCGGATGAAATCGACGACCAACGCCAACTGCGTCGGCGTCCCCGCGAGGAAGAAGTTGATGCCCTCCTGCGCCAGGAGGATCGTGCCTTTCAGGCCGTTCGCGCGGCAGAGGGACAACAGCGCTGCCTTGCGCTCCTCGAGGTGATCAAGGGCGGCGAACTTATAGCAAGAAAGGTTGATGACCTCCGTGGACATGCCGGGTCATCAGAAGAACCTCGAGCCACGGACGCAAAGGCGAAAACGTGACTCGCCCTGTTCTTGCCTTTCCCCTGCCCATCCCTAGCCCTATTCCCGTCAGTCCGCCCTGTCATGTCGTCCGACGAACTCTCCCTCCGCCCCATCGGCCATATCCGCTGCGGGAAGACGCTGAAGTTCAATGCCCGGCACCAACCGAACGAGCAGCTGCCGGAGACCAACGTCCTCGAGCTCATCCCGGGCGACAAATACGTCAAAGCGCTGAAGGACCTCGCCGGCTTCGACCGGATCTGGCTGCTCTGGTGGTTCCACCGCAACAAGGACTGGCGACCCGAAGTCCTGCCGCCCCGAGGCCCGGCCAAGCGTCGCGGGGTCTTCGCGACCCGCTCCCCGCACCGGCCCAATGCGCTCGGCATCACGCCCGTGCAACTGCTCGGGATCCGCAAGAACCTCCTCCTCCTCGGTCCCTGCGACCTCGTCGACGGCACGCCCGTCTTCGACATCAAGCCATACATCCCCGCCTACGACTCCTTCCCGGCATCCAAAGCCGGCTGGATCGACGAAGTGGATGCCGCGCTGAGCGCCCCGCCGGCTTTCACGGTCACCTATACCCCCGTCGCGACCGAACACCTGCGTTGGCTCCGCGAAGCCTGGTCGATCGATTTCACCGAGCGCATGCTTGAAATCCTGACCCGCGACCCCTCGCCGCATCGGACGCGCCGCATCCGCAGCCGCCACGGCGACCTTTTCGACATCGGATGCGGGGCTTGGTACGCCGTCTTCAAGGTCGAGGGAACCGCCATCACGGTGCTGCACCTGAAGCCGTCATTCCCGCTCAAATTCCTCACGGACCCAACCCGCCCGGAGCTGCCCGATAAGGACGCGCAGTTGGCTTTTCGCGCAAAGTGGCCTGAGTTCGTGGATTAGCGGGCGCTTACGACTGATTTTAGCGGGGGAATGACGGGAACCCCCGGGCGGTATTTTAGTCTTATGTCCCTTGGGCAAAAGCCTATACCCAAGCCTACCCCACCCCTTCCCATGCGTCTTCCCCTGCGCCCGCTCCTCACGCTGTCCGTCCTCCTCGCCGGTGCCTTCAGCGCCTTCGCCGAGGCGAAGCTCACGCTTCAAGACGGCGACCGCGTCCTGCTCATCGGCGATGTCCTCATCGAGCGCGAAAACAACTTCGGCTACCTGGAGACCAAGATGCGCCGCGAATTCCCCGGCCGCAACTTCGCCGTCCGCAACCTCGGTTACAGCGGGGACAGCCCCCTCGGCGCCTCGCGCGCCAGTTTCGACCCCGTCGCCAAGGGCGTGGACAGCCTCAAGGAACAGCTCGCCGTCGTGAAACCGACCGTGGCCATCCTCGGCTACGGGATGGCGGCGAGCTTGGACGAGCTCACTTACCGCAAGAACGACCCGGTCCTGAATCCCGACCCGGCCCGCTACGGGCTCGACCACAGTCCCGCCAAGTTCCGTCGCGAGCTGCTCCAGCTCATGGACCTCATCACGGCGGCGAGCCCGGGCGGCAAGGTGCGCTTCGTCTTCGTCGGCCCCATCAAGCATGAAGACCTCCGGGCGTCTCGCCCGCGTTTGCCCGACCCCACCGAACACAACGCCATCTTGGCCGAGTACGCGAAGGTGCTCCGCGAACTCGCCGCCGAAAAGAACGCGCCCTTCATCGCCGCCGAATGGCAAAACACGGCCGGCATCCCGCTCGCCCACGGCACCGATAACGGCGTGCACCTGAACGCCCGCGGCTACCGCGCCTTGGCCACGAGCTTCGCCCAGCAGTTGGGCTGGAAAGCGGACTCCGCCCAATGGGATGCCGAAGATGCCGCGCAGGCATCGCTCCGGGCGGCCATCCTCCGCAAGAACGCCCTCTTCTTCCATCGCAGCCGTCCCGCCAACTATACGTACATCTTCGGTTTCCGTCGGGGCGAACAAGGCCGCAATGCCGTCGAGATTCCCAAGTTCGACCCCCTCATCGACAAGGCCGAAGCCGACGCCATCGGCATCTCGGCCGGCAAACCCAGCACCCTGCCGCCCGAACCGAAGTCCGAGACCCAGCTGCAGAAGCTGCCGCCGCTCCCCCGTCCGGACTTCAAGCTCGAGCCGGGCTTGGAGATCACGCTCTTCGCCGAAAACCCGCTGCTCGAAAAACCCGTCCACATGAACTGGGACACGCTCGGCCGCCTCTGGGTGGCGACGTCCAACACCTACCCGCAGGTGAATCCGGATGACCTCGGCGCGCTCATGGAGAACAAGGCGTCGAAGTTCGGCCCTTCGACCGGCAACGACAAGATCATCCTCCTGGAGGACACCAACAAGGACGGCATCGCGGAATCCTCGCGCATCATCGCCGACAAGTTGCTCATCCCGGCTGGCGTCGCCCCGGATAACCGCGGCGGTTGCTTCGTCGGCGCCAGCACCGAACTCCTCCACCTCAGCAAGCCCGGTGCCGACGGTCTGCTCAGCGAGCGTCGCATCCTCTTCAGCGGCTTCGGCACCGAGGACACCCACCACATCATCCACGCCCTCCGCTGGGGCTACGATGGTCGTCTCTACTTCCACCAGACCATCTACATCCACTCGCACATCGAAACCCCGTGGGGCTTGATCCGCGCGAACTCGGGGGCCGCCTTCGCCTATGACCCGGAAAGCGAACGCCTGGAAGTCATCTCCAAGGGCCTGGTCAACACCTGGGGGCAACAAGAAGACCTCTCCGGCCAGACCTTCCTCACCTCCGGTGCGGATGGCAACGGCATCAGCTGGGGCTTCCCGGGCGCCGTGCTCAACGCGACCGAAGGGGCGCGCCGCACCATCAGCAGCATCAGCCCCGGCTCCTACCCTAAGTTCTGCGGACTCGAGATCGTCCAAAGCCCCCTCTTCGGCGCCGAGTGGCAAGGCAACGCCATCACGAACGACTTCCGCGCGCACCGCATCGTCCGCTTCGCCTTCAACGACTTCACGACCGACGCCAAGGCGAAGTCCGGCTACATCACCAAGGCCCAGCCCGACGTCGTGCGGACGAGCGACGCGTCGTTCCGTCCGATCGGCGTCGCGATGGGACCCGACGGCGGGCTCTACGTCGCCGACTGGACCAACCCCATCATCAACCATGGTGAAGTCGACTTCCGCGACCCGCGGCGCGACAAGCAACGCGGCCGCATCTGGCGCATCGCCCCGGCGAACAGCAAGCCGCTCGCCTGGCAACCCCTCGCCGGCCAAACGCCCGCCGCGCTCCTGGCCAAACTGACCTCGCCGAGCCGATGGGAATTCGAACAAGCCCGCCGCGAACTCCTCCTCCTCGATCGCGCCACCTTGCAAAAAGCCCTCAACGGCTGGGCCCAGGATGAAGTCTCGCGGCGCCATGCGGCTTGGTTGCTCAGCGGCCGCACCGACAGCATCGGTGACCTCTTGGGGATGCTGAAGAGCACCGACCCCGTCACGGTGCAGGTCGCCCTCCGCGAGCTCGGGAAGGCCAACCGCCTGGTGCAGCCCACCGACGTGGGCGCCATGGCCGCCGCCCTGAAACACGCCAACCCGCGCGTGCAGTTGGAAGCCTATCGGGCCTTGGCGCGGATCGGCACCTTCGCGGCCGGGGACGCGATCCTCGACAACCTGCCCAACAACCCGGAGGACAACTTCCTCGACTTCGCCGCGTGGACGAGCGTCAACGAAATCGCGCAAGCTTGGCTCAGCGCCGTCGTCGCCCAACCGAACCTCCTCACCGGCCGCGAGGCCAAGTTGGACCGACTCGTGAAGACCGCCGATCCCGTGGTCAGCGGACCGTACATCCAAGCCCTCTTCAAGGGACGCACCATTGATGCGGCGGGCAGCGGGCCGTGGATCGAACTCATCGGCAAGGCCGGTGGCACCGCCGAACTCACCCAACTCTTCGGCCTGGTGACCAAAGCCGATGCCCTCCAACCCGCCGCCCGCGTGCGGGCCGCCGGCGCGCTGGTGGACGCCGCCCTCGCCCGCAACGTCCGTCCCAACGGCGAACTCTCGGCGCTCGGTGCGCTGTTCCAATCCGACAACCGCGACCTGCGCCTGGCTGCGGTACGCCTCAGCGGTGCCTGGAAGCTGACGGCCTCCGTTCCCGAAATCGCCAAGTTGGCCGGACAGGAAAAGGACGCCGCCGCCCGCGACTTCGCCTTCAAAGCCCTGCGCGACATCGGGCAACCGGCCTCGGTGAACGCCCTCAAGGCGCTCGTAGCCGACGCCCAACCCCTCTCCGTCCGACGCGGCGCCCTCATCGGCCTCTCGGTGCACGCTCCCGCTGATGCGCTCAAGGCGCTGCCGGGCGTGTTCGCGCAGCTGAAGAAGAACGAGGCCGTGACGACGTGGCAGGAACTCTTCACGAATGCCGCCTTCGCCGCCCGCCTGGCCAAGAACTTCCCCAAGGACCTCACCCCCGAAGCCTACGCGGCCGCCCTCCAGGCGGCCAAGGGCTCGGGCCGAACCGGCAAGGCCTTGGTCGAGGTGCTCACCCCGCTCACGGGCGGCAAGGTCGGCGAGCGCGACTACAACGCCGAAGTGAGCAGCATGGTGAACGCCCTCAAGCGCGGCGCCGACCCGGTCGAAGGTGAAATCGTCTACCGCAAGAATGGGTGCGCGCTCTGCCACGCCATCGGCGGAGCCGGCGGCAAACTCGGCCCGGACCTCTCGAGCCTCGGGGCCAGCGCGCCGCTCGACTACATCATCGAAAGCGTCCTCAACCCCGCCTCGAAGATCAAGGAAGGTTACCACGGCTTCGCCTTCACCATGAAAGATGGTAGCGTCCTCACGGGCATCCCGGCTCGCGAAACCACCAGCGACATCATCATCCGACCCGGCCCCGGCGTGGAACTCCCGGTGAGCAAGGCCAACCTCGTGAAGCGCGAAAACATCGGCAGCCTCATGCCCGCCGGCCTGGTCGATGGCCTCGAGTTCGTGCCCAAGCGGAGCCTCTTCGCCTTCCTCGGCGAGATCGGCAAGCCCGGCCCCTTCGACACCAGCAAGAACAACGTCGCCCGCGCGTGGACCTTCCAGGACCAGCCCCCAGGCGCGTTGGCCAAGTCCAGCACTCCGGTGACCATCTATGCGCTCATCAACGGGCAACTCCTCAAAGAGTTCAACCCGGGACGTCTCTACGCCGAAGCCCGCTTCACGGCCTCGGCGACGACCACCCAGCCGCTCCAGCTGGCAGGCGTCAAAGCCGCTTGGATCGACGGTAAACCGCTCGAACTGAAGGACGGCAAGTCCACCGTGGTCGTCGCAGCCGGCAACCATTCCCTGGTCGTCGAACCCGACCTCACCTCCCCTTACTTCAAGGCGCAGTGGGATGACGTCACCTTCCTCGGCGACTAAGCCATGACCGCGCCTCGCCCGCTGGTGCTGCTCGGTCTCTGGGTGGGTTGCTTCGGCGTCGCCTGCACGCCCGTGACGGAGGTCGCCCCGGCCGCAACGAAGCCGGCCTCGGCGCAAGCCCGTGAGGCCGCGCAATGGTCGACCACCGCCCGAGCCGCCAGCAGCGCGGGGGATTTCGCGGAAGCAGCCAAAGGGTACGAAGCCTACTTGGCCGCCCTCGCGAAAGACGCCGACCGCGACCCCGCGGATTACGCGAATGGACTCACGCAACTAGCGGGTTGTTATTACCGCCTGAAGCTCTTCGCCCGGGCCGCCGCCACCTACCGCGAGGCCGTCGCCTGCGACACCGGTCGCCTCGGGCCAGACCACGAAGACGTCCTCGGCCTCTGGAGCATCCTCGCCAGCGTGGAACTCCGTCAGGGCAACGCCGTCGAAGCGGAGCGCATCCTGCGGAAACTCCTGGCCACCGAGTACCGCCTGCATGCCCGCGGACGGCGCGAAGCCGCCACCCTCCTGACCAACCTGGCCGAAGCCCTCGAAGCCCAAGGCCAAGACCAAGCAGCGACCCAGTGCCGCCAAGAGGCCAAAGACATCCGCCATAAGCTCTGCGACGAGTGCTAAAAGGGCCTTTCCGGGCCACCCCTTGACAGATTAAAGCCCTTAGGCACCCCTAAATGGGAACCGAAGCGGCCGATTGGGAACTAAATGAGGTTGCCGACCCCCGCTTGACACGCACCCCTTGACAGCCGTGGCCCGAATTTCCCGCAGATCCATCGACGACCTTCGCCAAAGGGCGGATATCGTCGCGTTGGCGGGTGATTACACCCAGATGAAGCAACGCGGCCGCGATTGGTGGGGCCTCAGCCCCTTCAAGTCGGAGAAAAGCCCTTCCTTCAAGGTCAACCCCGATACCGGCCTCTGGTATTGCTTCAGCACGCAGCAAGGCGGCGACGTCTTCAAGCTGGTCATGAACCGCGAAGGCCTCGACTTCCCCGAGTCGATCGAACGCGTCGCCATGCGCTTCGGCTTCCAGCTCGAGTACGAGAACGGCGGCGAAACCAGTTCCGAGCGCTCGTTGCGCGGGCAGCTCCTCGAGATCCACGAACTCGTGACCGACTACTGGCGCCGCTGCTTCCTCGAAGACGCCGTCCATGGCGACTGGATCAAGAACTACTGGACCGAGAAACGGCGCTTCGACCTCGCGGTCGCCGACGACTTCGGCATCGGCTTCGCGCCGGTCGACGACTCCAAGCTCATCCCCGGCCTCCTCAAGAAGGGCTACACCAAGGAGGCCATCGCGCAGACGGGCCTCTTCTTCGGGACCGACCGCATGCCCGATCCCGCCCGCTGGCGTTGCCGCTTCCGCGGACGTTTGGTCATCCCCATCCGCGACATCCAAGGCCGCGTCATCGCCTTCACGGCGCGCACCCTCGACATCACGCCGCAGGACGACCCTTCGCGGGAGGCGAAGTACGTGAACTCGCCGGAAACGGAACTCTTCAAGAAGTCGCGCACCGTCTTCAACCTCGACCGGGCCCGCACCATCCGCAAAGGCGAAGAACCCTTCGTGCTCGTCGAAGGCCAGCTCGACGCCATCCGTTGCCACTCGGCGGGGATCCCCGGCGTGATCGCCGCCCAAGGCACCGCGGTCACGGAGGAGCACCTCTCGCAGCTCCGCCGCTTCACGCAACGCCTCATCGTCTTCCTGGACGCGGATGCCGCCGGCCAGAAAGCCGCGCTCCGCCTCCTGCCGATCGGCCTGCGGGAAGGCCTCGACATCCGGTTCCTGTCGCTGCCCGGCGGCAAGGATCCCGACGAATACTTCGCGACGCATTCCGCCGAGGCTTGGCCCGCGCTGGTCCTGACCGCGCGCAGCGCGATGCAGTTCTGCGTCCAGTCCATCATCCCCGAAGGCACCAGCAACATGCCGCTCGCGCAGCGTCTCGCGTTGCTCGAAACGCTCTTTCCGATCGTCGAACAGGCCGGGGCCGAGGAGATCGTCCGCGAAGCCCTGAACGAAGCCGCCCGGCACGCCGGCATCGGCATCCGCGAGATGCACATGGCCTACGAACGCCACCTGGCGACGGTCGCCGCCCAGCGCCCCGCCGCCCAACTCGGCCGGGCCGAACCGGTCGAGGTCCCGCCTGTCAAGGGGGGGGGCTTGACAACCCCGGAGGAAGACCTGATATTGCTCCTTCTCCGGCATGAATCGTTCTTCCTTCCAATCGCCCAAGCGTTGCCGCTGGAATGGATCGAGCAAGCCGGCCGCGGAGGCAGCCTCCTGATGGCCCTCCTGAACGAAGCCGTCCACGGACACTTCCACGGCGTCCGCGAGGCGATCAATGCGCTGGACGACGACCTGCGCGTTGAAGCCGCCCGCCTTTCGTCCGTCCCCCAGGTGGACACCGACAAGCACGAGGAACTCCTCCTCCGCGCCAACAGCATCCTCAAGGCCTTCCATCAGCGGCAGCTCCAAGGGCAGACCCGCCGACTGGATTCGCTGATCGCCTCGACGCCGCGCGAAGACGTCGCCGCCCTCAATGCCCTGCAGGCCCAGAAGATCGCGCTGCGCAAGGCCCACACGACGCCCCCCACCCTTTCCTAAACTCCATGCCCGACAAGAACGCCAAAAAGTCCACGAGCAAAGCCGCCAAAGCCCCCGCGAAAGCGACTCCGGTCAAAGCCAAGGCCCCGGTGAAGCCCGCCCCGAAGGTCGTCGCCAAAGCGACGAAGCCGGCCGCCAAAGCCCCGGCCAAGGCCGTTGTCGCGCCTAAGGCCCCTGCCGCCAAAGCCCCCGCGAAGGCCCCGGTCGCCGCCAAGACCACCCCGGCCACCAAGGCGGTCGCGCCGGTCGCCAAGGCTCCGGCGACCCCGACCAAAGCCCCGACCGCCAAGGCCGGCAAGCAGGTCGTCCCGCAGAAGCCCGCCCCGGCCCTCAAGGCCCCGACCCCTTCCATCACCAAGGACGTCAACGAGAAGGTCCAGCAGCTCGTCGTCCTCTCGAAGAAGAACGGTTTCGTCACCGTCCAGAACATCAACGAAGTCATCCCGGACAGCGCCACCGACCCGGAGTTGATCGAGAACATCATGAACATCCTCGATAACCTCGAGATCAAGCTGCTCGACGAAGATGAAGTGGAGACCTATCAGCGCAAGATCGACGAGTCCGAGGAAGAAGCCGCGCGCGTCGTACCCGCCGATGCCCCTTACGACCCGTTCAACGTCTACCTGAAGCAGATGGGCCACAAGCCCCTCCTCACCCGCGAGCAGGAAGTCGAGATCTCCAAGCGCATCGAGGACGCCGAACTCCGCGCCCAGGAATTCCTCTTCTCCTGCTGGCTGACGCTGCCGTACCAGCTCGACCTCGCGCTGAAGGTCCTCCGCAAGGAGGAACGCTTCGACAAGGTCGTCATCGACAAGAAGGTCGAGTCGCGCGACGCCTATTACAAGATGCTCCCGAAGGCCACGGAGGAGTGCACCAAGCTCCAGGTCCGCCTGGACAAGGGCTGGCAGAAGTACCTCGAGGAAACCGACGAGGCCAAGCGCCCGAAGGCCCGCGAGGTCTACCGCAAGCTCGAACTCGCCGGCAAGGAAGGCTGCAAGGACATCCTCCGCAAGTTCTGCTTCAAGATGAAGCTCTTCGAAGAGTGGTTGGAACTGCCCGAGCTCAAGGCCGACCTCGAAGACTGCCGCAACCTCGTCGAACCCGCCCCGGTCATGCGCGGCCACGTCCGCGCCAAGCTGGCCCGCAAGCCCGAGATCTCCGCGACCCGCGCCAAGGAAGTCGAACGCCGCTGGCGCCTGCTCCCGTCCGAGCTGCTGAACCTGGTCCGCAACGTGCGCAAGCACATGGACGAAGCCCAGAAGGCCAAGACCGAGATGGTCGAGCACAACCTCCGCCTCGTCATCTCCATCGCGAAGAAGTACCAGAACCGCGGCCTCCTCTTCACCGACCTCATCCAGGAAGGCAACATGGGCCTCGTGAAGGCCGTCGAGAAGTTCGAATACCGCCGCGGCTACAAGTTCTCGACCTACGCCACCTGGTGGATCCGCCAGGCCATCACGCGCTCCATCGCCGACCAAGCCCGCACCATCCGCATCCCGGTCCACATGATCGAGACGCTGAACAAGGTGATGCAGGTCCAGAAGCAACTCACCCAGGAACTCGGCCATGAGCCGACGGCCGAGGAAGTCGCCAACGAGATGAACATGGCGATCGAACGCGTCCAGCAGATCATGAAGATGGCGCAGCAACCGATCTCGCTGCAATCGCCCGTCGGCGACGGCGAAGACACCTCGCTCGGCGACTTCATCGAAGACAAGTCCGCCGAGAACCCCTCGGACACGGCCTCCACCCGCCTCCTGCGCGAGAAGATCGACTTCGTCCTGCGCTCCCTCGCCGAACGCGAGAAGGAAGTCCTCATCCTGCGCTTCGGCTTGCTCGACGGCGTCCAGCGCACGCTCGAGGAAGTCGGCCGCCACTTCAAGGTGACCCGCGAACGCATCCGCCAGATCGAAGCGAAGGCGCTCCGCAAGATGCGCCACCCGACGCGCATGCGCCAGCTGCAAGGCATGTTCGAAGGCGAACTCGACACCTCCGGCCCGGGCTTCGACCAGTTCATCGACGCGGAGACGGCGGCGGAGAAGTCGGCCGAGCCCTCCCTGCCGAGCGCCACGCTCGAAGCTTTCCGCCTCAAGGGCAACGAGCCGCACGACCCCAATCGTCTGTGAACCGTCTCGTCGGCATCGCCGCAGGCCTGCTCCTCGTAGGCTGCGCGGTCGAACCGCCCGCGCCACCGTCCACGGTTGAACCCGGCGGGGAATTCGGTCGCCCCCTCGGGGCGAGCCGCAACCCGCGGCTCGGGGTCGTCGGACATAACCCGACGGCCACGGGTCCGCAGCTGTTGCTGCTCGCGCGCACGGCCGGCGAGCTCTCCCTCAAGAAGGACGAACTCGTGGTCAGCCGCTCCCGTGATTTGCGGCCGACGGCGCTCTTGCGCATCGTGGAAATCCGCGGCCAAGCGGCCCTCGCCGTCCCGCTCCGCGGACGACCGGGCGCGAACGAGGAGATCGTCCTGCCTTCGAGCCCGTTGCGCCAGCAGGCGGAAGCCTTGCCGCCGGCCCCTCCCGGCTCTTGACCTCCGGGGCAACCCCGCCCACGTTGCACCTTCCATGGCAAAGACCCAGGCAGGCATCGTCGGACTTCCCAACGTCGGCAAGTCCACCCTCTTCAACGCGTTGACCCGCTCCCGCAAGGCCGAGGCGGCCAACTACCCGTTCTGCACCATCGAGCCGAACGTCGGGGTGGTCCTCGTCCCCGACGAACGCATGCAGAAGCTGCAGGCCATCGCCGGCACCAAGGTCGTCATCCCGGCCACGATCGACATCGTCGACATCGCGGGCCTCGTCGCCGGCGCCTCCAAGGGCGAGGGCAAGGGCAACGACTTCCTCTCCAACATCCGCGAGTGCGACGCCATCATCCACGTCGTGCGCTGCTTCGACAACGACGACATCGTCCATAGCATGGGCAAGGTCGACCCTGTCCGCGACATCGGCGTCATCGAAACGGAACTCATCTTGGCCGACATCCAATCCGCCGAACAGCAACTCGACCGCAACCAGAAGAAGGTGCGCAGCCAGGACAAGGACGCCATCGCGGCGGTCGAGCTGCTGACCCGCCTCGTCAAGCACCTCAACGAGAACGAACCCGCCTCGACGATGGAAGTCTCGGACGACGAGCGCAATCGCCTGAAGGCCTTCAACCTGCTCTCCTCGAAGAAGGTGCTCTTCGCCTGCAACGTCTCGGAAGCCGACCTCGCCGACCCCTCCCAGAACCGCCATGTCGCGGCCGTCGCCGAACTCATCGGCAAGCGCCACGGCTGCGAGCACGTCGTGATCTGCGCCCAAGTCGAAGCGGAACTCTGCGACCTCAGCCCGGCCGAGGCCACGGAGTTCCTGCAGTCGCTCGGCGTCACCGACTCGGGCGTCTCCTCGCTGATCCGCGGCGCCTACCACCTGCTCGGCTTGGCCACCTATTTCACCGCGGGCGAAAAGGAAGTCCGGGCTTGGACCTTCCGCCATGGCATGACCGCGCCGCAGTGCGCCGGGGTGATCCACACCGATTTCGAAAAGGGTTTCGTGAAGGCCGAAGTCGTCTCGTACGATGACCTGGCCAAGTATGGCTCCGTCGCGGCGGCCCGCGATGCCGGCCGCTACCGGCTCGAAGGCAAAGCCTACCTCTTCAAGGACGGCGACGTGGCCCTGTTCCGCTTCACGGACTAACGGCCTAATGGCCTGAATTACCCCTGCAGATACCCGAAAGGACGCCCAAAAAGCGTCCTTTCGCTTTGCTATCCCCAAGCGGCCTCGCAACCATTGGGCTCAGTACCTGTCTCACACCCTATGCGTTCCGCCCTCTTGCTGCTGTCGCTTGGTCTAGCGACGCTCGGCTTTGTCCGTGCTGAGGCGGCCGAGACGCGTCCGAACATCGTGCTGGTGATCGGCGAAGACATGGGGCCCGACACGGGTGCCTATGGCTGCAAGGATGCCGTGACGCCCAACATGGACCGACTGGCCAAGGAAGGGGCCCTGTTCACCCGGGCGTTCACCCATTGTGGCGTCTGCGCGCCGTCCCGCAGCGGGATGGTCAGCGGCATCTACCCCTTGACTTGGGGTGGGCAGAACATGCGCTCCAAGGTGATCAACCCACCCCGCCCGTTCACCGAGAAGCTCCGCGAAGCGGGTTACTTCGTCCTGTGGCCGGGGAAGACGGACTTCCAAGGCATCCCCGAGAAGAACCTGGCCGACTCGCGCGAGCTCTTGGTCAACTATGGGAACAAGCCTGCCCTGAAGACGACGCCACCGAAGCAGCCGTTCTTCGCCTACATCAACGACAGCGTCAGCCACGAAAGCCAAGTCCGCGCCAACGACGCCGCCCATGCGCGGAACACCAGCGCGCTCAAGCCCACGGATCGCCGCGACCCGGCGAAGGTCGAACTCCCGCCCTTCTACCCCGACACCCCCGAAGTCCGCCGCGAGGTCGCCCATTACCACGAGCTCGTGACGGCCGTCGACTACACGCTCGGGCGCGTCCTCGCGTGGTTGAAGGAGCACAACCTCGAAGACAACACCATCGTCATCCTCACGGGCGACCATGGTCGGGGGATGCCGCGCTACAAACGCTCCCCGAAGGACACCGGGACGCGGGTCCCGCTCATCGTGCGCTGGCCCGGCAAGATCCCCGCCGGCAGCATCCGCGATGACTTCGCCAGCTGGATCGACTTCGCCCCGACCGCGCTCACCTTGGCCGGCGCGCCGGTGCCGAAGGAATACGATGGCCGCTGCTTCCTGCCCACGGCGACCAATCCGCCGAAGTATGTCCACGCTTTCCGCGACTTCATGGACGAAGACTTCGACAAGGTACGCTCGGTCCGCGATGCACGTTTCCGTTACGTGCGCAACCAAGCTCCGGGCGTGGCCGAAGCCGGCAAGGTCGCCTACCAAGAAGTCGGCCAGACCATGCAGGCCCTCCGCCAGGCGCAAGCCGCCGGCACGTTGACGCCCGTCCAGGCGCTCTACTTCAACCCCAACCGCGCCCCCGAAGAACTGTACGACACGGTCAGCGACCCTTGGGAAGTGAAGAACATCGCCGGCGATCCGGCTCACGCCGCCAAGCTCGCCGAACTCCGCGCCGAGTGCGACCGCTGGGTCGCCCATTGCGGCCCGCTCGGCGAAATGCACGCCGACGAACTCGTCAAGAAAGGCATCATCCAACCGCGGGACGAGAAGTACGTCGAACGCGCCGCCACGGGGAAACTCCCCGAAGCAACGCCCACCCCCGCCAAAAAAGGCAAAAAGAACCCCCAATAATTTCACGCCACCATGCACCGCCTCCTGTTCCTCACCGTCGCCGCTTTGGCGGTCGGCTGCAAACCTCAGCCCAAGATCACTTCCTATGAAGTGAAGTCCGACACCCCTGCGCCGGCCGCCGCCGCTACCACGGCGACCGAAGCGCCGACGGCACCGGCCGCCCCTGTCGCCAAGGCCCCTGAACCCGCCAAGGCCCCCGTCGCCGCCGCACCGATGGTCGCCAATGCCGCCATGCAGGCGGAAGCGGCGCGCTTCGGTCAACCCAAGTGGGCCGAACTTCCGGCCGGCTGGACCGCCGGTGCCCCCAACGCCATGCGCAAGGGCTCCTGGATCGTCACCGGCCCCGGTGGGAGCCAAGCCGAAGTCGCCGTCACCGTCTTCCCCGGCAACGTCGGTGGCACCACCGCCAACGTCAACCGCTGGCGCGGTCAACTCGGCCTGGCCCCGGCCACGGAAGCCGAGATCCAAGCCGCCGCGCAGCCCGGCAAAGTCGGCGCGGATGCCGGCCAATACTTTCGTCTCGACGCGGCCGACGGCAAGAAAGCGACGGTCGCCCTCATGGTGCCCAAGAACGACTCCACCTGGTTCTTCAAGTTCACGGGCGACCGTGACGCCGTGAACGCCCAGACCGCCGCCTTCCTCAAATTCCTCGCCGCCTCCCAAATCCCGTGAACGAATCCTTCCTCGCGAAAGCGAAATCCGGCTCCGCCTGGTTCAACTTCCTGGCTTCGCTGCAGCTGACCGTCTGGCTGCTCGTGGTTTCCATGCTCCTGATCTTGCTCGGCACGCTCGAGCAGGTGAACTGGGGCGTCTGGCATGTCCAGAAGGCCTACTTCAGCTCCTGGGGCTGCTTCTACCCGCTCAATCCGGCGGCGGACTTCCGCCTGCCGTTGCCCGGCGGCTTCCTGCTCGGTACGCTGCTGGTCATCAACCTGGTCTGCGCGCACTTCCGCCACTTCAAGCTCGGCCTGCGCCACACCGGCATCTCCCTGATCCACGGCGGCTTGGTGCTCCTGCTGATCGGTGGCTTCGTGACCGCCGCCTGCCAGGAGGAATCCGCCATGGTCATCCCCGAAGGCGAAACCCGCGCCTTCACGGAAGCCTTCCGCGAATTCGAAGTGGCCATCGTCGACCAGACCGAGGCCGGCAAGGAGAAGGTCGTCGTCGTCCCCGACGCGCTCCTGCGCACGTTGAGCGACCCCAAGGCCGAACTCGCGCTGGCCGGCTCGCCCTTCAAGGCCAACGTGCGCTTCTACTACCCCAACTCCGTCCTCCGCGCGAAATCGCAGATGCCCGATGGGGAGGACATCGCCGCGACGCAAGGCATCGCCGCGCGTTCGCCGCTGGCGCTCAAGCGCATCCCCGAAAGCTTCAACGACAACGTCGGCAACGTGCCGAGCACGCTGGTTGAATTGTCCGCCAACGGGCAGTCGCTCGGCGTCTGGCTGCTGAACGCCCAACTCACGGAATCGTTCCCCGCCCAGACCTTCGAGCACGCGGGGCGCAAATATGAACTCTCGCTCCGCCGGGCCCGCACCTACCTGAACTTCGACGTGCGCCTGGATCGTTTCACCCACGAGAAGTACCCCGGCACCGAAATCCCGCGGCGCTTCGCCAGCGATGTGACCATCAAGGATGGCACGAGCTCCTTCCCCTTCAACATCTCGATGAATCAGCCCCTGCGCCATGGCGGCATGACCTTCTACCAGTCCAGCTTCGGCAATACGGCGGCCGGCAAGGACATCAGCGTCCTCCAGGTCGTGCGCAACCCCGGCTGGCTCCTGCCTTACATCTCCGTGTCCCTCATGTCCCTCGGCCTCTTGGTGCACTTCGGCATCTCGCTCTTCGGCTTCCTGCAACGCCGCACGAAGACCGCCGCCACCGCCGGCCTGATGGCCCTCTTGGCGCTCAGTCCGACGGACGCGCAGGCGGCCGAAGCCTGGGATAGCCGTGAGATCGGCACGTTGCCCGTCCAGAGCGGCGGCCGCATCATCCCGCTGGAAACGCTCGCCACCGGCTCGCTCCTCCAGATGCGCGCCCGGCGGGAAATCTCGCTGACCGCGCTCGAAGCCACCGCTTTTGGCCGGAAGCCTTCGACCTGGACCGACGCCGAAAAGGCGGAGATCGCCCAGCAGCTCCCCGAACTCACCGACGGCCTCAAGCAACAGCTGGAAAAGCGCCCGGTGCGCCTCAAGGGCCGCACGCTCGCCGCCCATGACTGGCTCATCGAGGTCTCCTTCCGCGCCTCCATCGCCCGCGTGCTGCCGACCTTCCGCGTCGATCACCCCGTGGTCCTGAAGATGATGGGGCGCGATCCCGAGAAGACCAAGTTCGTGAGCTGGGATGACATCCTGAAGCACAGCAAAGCGCTGACCGACGCCGCGGCCAAGTCGCGCCAACGCGCCCAGGCCGACCGCGAAGCCGAAGACCGCGCCCTGCTCCAACTCGAGTCGGCGGCGCGCCAGTATGCGCTCTTGTCGATGACGTTCATGCCCGGCGACCTCCCGGCCGACATCGCCCCCCAGCGCGAGTACCAAGCTTGGCTCGGCGCCCTGAACCGCGCGGCCGAAGAGATGCAGAAGAACCGCGGCACCTCCGGGGCCGCTCCGGCCTTCGACAAGGAACTCCAGGAGACGCTCAAGGCCCTCGTCGAACGCTACCAGGATTTCGCCCGGGATGGCGCCATCCGCATCGTCCCCCCCAAGGACCCGACCACCACCGTGGCTTGGGACAACCTCGGGACCGCCCTGCTCGCCGTGATCAACGACCGCGCGGCCCATCGGCCCGCCTTGGCCCCCGATGGCGTCGTGACGCGCTATGCCCTCTTCTGCGTCGCGTGGCGCGAAGGCGACGACGACACCTGCCGCGACCAAATCCGCGCGCTCAACGCTTCCCTGGCCGGCACCTGGTCGACGCGCGCCAACGCCGAGACCTCGTTCAGCCGCCTCCAGCCCTTCTACTGGCTGCTCATCGCCTACGTGTTCATCGTCCTCCTCGTCCTTTGGGCGTGGGTCGCCAACGGCGAAGGTCCGCGCACCTGGGCCTACATCCTGCTGGTGAGCGTCTTCGTGTTGCACACGGCGGCGCTCGGTTACCGCATGTGGCTCCATGAACGCCCCCCGGTCACCAACCTCTATTCCTCCGGCATCTTCGTCGCCTGGGGGGCGGTCCTGCTCGGCGTCATCCTCGAACGCCTCTGGCGGAACGGCATCGGCGCCATGGCCGCCGGCCTGAGCGGCTTCCTTTCCCTGATCGTCGCGCACAACCTCGGCCTCTCCGGCGAAGACAACCTGGAAAGCGTCCGCGCGGTGCTCGACTCGAACTTCTGGTTGTCCACGCACGTGACGACCGTGACCATCGGCTATTCCGCGACCTTCGTGGCCGGCCTGATCGGCGCCATCCACCTCTGGCTCCGCGCCTTCAAGGCCGACTACAAGGATGGCGACGCCCTCGCCCGCGCGGCCTATGGCATCCTCGCCTTCGCCCTGATCGCCAGCTTCATCGGCACCATGCTGGGCGGCATTTGGGCCGACCAAAGCTGGGGTCGCTTCTGGGGCTGGGATCCCAAGGAAAACGGCGCCGTGCTCATCGTCATGTGGTGCGCCGTCTGCCTGCACGCCCGCTGGGGTGGCTTGGTCCGGCGCGAGGGGCTCATGCAGCTGCTCATCTTCGGGAACATCGTGACCGCTTGGTCCTGGTTCGGCACCAACCTCCTCGGCGTGGGTCTCCATAGCTACGGCTTCACGGAGTCCGGGGCCTTCTGGCTCTACTACGTCTTCTGCCCGTCGCAGTTGGCGCTGATCGCCTTGGGTTGGCTCCCGGCTCGGAACGCCACCTCCGTCCAGTCGGCATGACCGAGCAACCCGCCCACGCCTGGTTCTGCGTGAAGGCCAAGCCTCGCCAAGAGGCCGTGGCCGTCCGCAACCTCCGGGCGCTGGGCGCGGTGGAGCTGGTCTTCCCCAGGATTCGTCGTACCCGCCGCGGGCACGACAAGAACCGCGAGGTCGTCGAGCCGCTCTTCCCGGGTTATCTCTTCCTGCGCTACGACCCCGCCGAGCTGAACGGTTCAGTCCGCAGCACCCGCGGCGTGCTTCACCTCGTCGCCAAGAACGGCCTCCCGGTCGCGGTCGACCAGAAGGTCATCGATGAACTGCTGGCCCTCGGACCCGAGGCCATCCTCTCGGCGCTCGACGAAGAACTGCAGGTCGGGGCGAAGGTCCGCATTGTCCGCGGGATCTTCGCGGGCTCCGAAGGCGAGGTCCTGCGTCTCGCGACGCCGGAGAAGCGCATCGCCGTCCTGCTCTCGCTCCTCGGCTCCGACCAGCCGGTCGAACTTTCCTCCGAAGACGTCGAAGGAGTCGCCTCCACCGACGCCTGATCCCTTCCATGATCCAAGACCAACTGATCCATGCGGCCCAAACCTTTGGCCTGCATCCCAGCTTCCCCCAAGCCTTCGCGTGGCTCCAGGCCTTCGACCCGCAGACGCCCGACGGCAAGTACGAGATCGATGGACCGAACCTCACCGCGGGCGTGCAACGCTACACCACGAAACCCGACGCCGAGAAGAAGTGGGAAGCCCACGAGGTCTTCGGCGACATCCAGGTCGTGTTCGCGGGCGAGGAGTTCTGCGGCCACACGGACGTGCGGACGCTCACCGTGACCGAACCCTACAAGCCCGAGAAGGACGTCGCGAAGTACGCCCACCCGCGCCAACCCACGACGCGCCTGCATCTCCGCCCAGGCACCTTCACCATCTTCTACCCCCAAGACGGCCACCAGCCCGGCGTCATGGTCGGGCAGCCAAGCGAAGTCCTGAAGGTCGTCATCAAGTTCAAGGTCTGAAGGGCTAGGGCCGGCCTCGGAATTCATCGAGGCCGGCCTCTTTCTCTTGCGAGCCCACCCGCAAGTTCCTAGTCCTCCCTCATGTCCTCCGGTTGCCGCCTCATCTTAGCCCTCGACGTCGAAACGAAAGAAGAAGCCTTGGCGTTGGCGCGTCCGTTGGCCGGGAACTTGGTCTGGGTGAAGCTCGGCCTGCAGCTGTTCACCCGACACGGGCCGGGCATAGTGGATGAGTTTCATGCCCTGGGCTTCAAGGTCTTCTTGGACCTCAAGCTCCACGACATCCCCAACACCGTCGCATCGGCCATCAAGAGCCTCAAAGGCCGTCCTTGCTCGCTCCTGACGCTGCATGCCTCCGGCGGCCCCGAGATGATCGCCCGCGCCCGCGAGGCGGCCG